>Ga0315288_10001755_pt1 | contig 28103 bp, 29 predicted proteins | sample YL17G11_20_MG_FD_203454 | JGI IMG/M metagenome (GOLD analysis project Ga0315288, IMG submission 203454) | Sediment microbial communities from Yellowstone Lake, YNP, Wyoming, USA - YL17G11_20 | ecosystem: Environmental > Aquatic > Freshwater > Lake > Sediment | place: USA: Wyoming | collected... | reverse complement strand
GTGTATCCTATGCGGATACGTATATGACCCAGAAGTTGGCGATGCATCCGGAAGTGTCCCAGCAGGAACTTCTTTTGAAGATCTATCAGGAGACTGGGTTTGCCCGCTCTGCGGCGCTCCAAAGGATCAGTTCGAACCCACAGACTGATATCACAATCCTTGGAATGTCAAAGATCTTCTGGAGTGACTTTAGGGCATTCGGAAGTGTAGTCCTAGATCTAGAACACGGTACGGTTCAAAACCCGTCTTCTCTGTTTACTTCGTTTTCTCTGATAGCGGGTGCTATTCTAGATTTGATTGTCTAAGAGAGCCTCTACCTTTTTGGACAAAGAGGTCCGCAAACAATTCATCTGAGAAGAGATCATCTTGCTGCGAAGGTCAAACTTAAGTAGTGCCCAACGTTTCTTCTGCGCGTGCGCTCTGGAAAATAATCAAGATAGCAATTGGTGTTAGTCTAATGTACGAAGTCAGGTGGCACGGCAGAGCAGGTCAAGGAGTAATAACTATCAGCAGACTTCTAGGCTTGGCTGCCATGATTGAGGGAAAGCACATTCAGGCCTTTCCTGAATTTGGACCCGAAAGAATTGGCGCCCCAATGTCCGGTTTCACAAGGATCTCCGAGAAACCTATTGAGATCCACAGTAAAATATACCATCCAAACGCCGTAATCGTCTTGGACTCGACATTGCTGGGTTTTGTTAATGTAAGCGACGGTTTGAAAAAACAGGGCTGTCTACTAGTCAACTCAACCAAGAGCCCACAAGAGATCACCGATGAATTGGGTCTCAAAGGTCCTTCAAGTTTCTGCGTCGATGCAACAGGCATCTCTCTTAGTATTCTTAAGAGCACTAGAGGCTTCAATACGGTGATGCTGGGAGCATTCACCAAAGCAACTGATACAGTCTCAACAGACTCCGTGAAGGAGGCTCTGAGATCAAGATTCACAGGAGATCTGCTTGAGAAGAACTTGGAATTACTTGCAAATGGGAGTCAGGAGGTTGTCAGCAAATGAGTAAAGAGAAGAGCCTTGCAGAAAAGATGAAACTACCGTGGAAGAAAATGCCCATCGCGGGAATAATGTTTGAGCCCGGCTCCACAGTTGAATACAGGACGGGTGAATGGAGAATCGAGAAGAAACCCGCCATAAATCAGGACAAATGCATAAGATGTTTCATCTGCTGGATTGTCTGTCCGGATGTATCCATAACTAGACAGCCGAAGCCCTACAAGAATTACACAGAGAGCGTTGAGGTCGACTATTACCACTGTAAAGGTTGCGGAATATGCGCTGCTGAATGTCCAGTAGACGCGATTGAGATGGTGGAGGAATCAAAAGTTGTACCGTAAGAAAGGCAAGTTCACAGGAGAAGGAGTCATTCCCTATTCCGGAGAAGGATCTACTGTAACAATAGAAGGTGCAGCTGTGTGCACTCAGACAGGGTGCGCATACACTGGAAATGAGGCTGTTGCCTACGCAGCGAAACAGTGCAATGTGGATGTCGTTTCTGCTTACCCGATAACGCCGCAGACCATAATCGTGGAGAGGTTCAGTGAGTACGTTGCAAATGGTGAAGTGGATACGAAGTTCCTCGCAGTAGAGTCTGAACACTCAGCTATGTCAGCTTGCGTAGGAGCGAGCCTCGGCGGAGCAAGGGTATTCACATCGACCGCCAGTCAAGGTCTGGCCCTAATGCATGAGGTCCTCTACTTGGCCTCTGGCCTAAGATGTCCAATAGTAATGGCCGTAGTCAATAGGGCATTATCAGCGCCGATAAACATCCACGGCGATCAGAGCGACATGATGGGCTCAAGGGATTGTGGATGGATACAACTATTCGCCGAGAACGCACAGGAATCCTACGACTTGACAATCCAAGCCTTCAAGATAGCTGAAGACAAGGGCGTCCACCTTCCAGTATCCGTCAATCTCGACGGCTTCACTGTTTCACATGCTACAGAGAGCATGAAAGCTTGCGCGGACGAGGATGTTCACAATTTTCTCCCTCCAAGAGAGTCCCTCTTCAAGGTTGATCCGACGACACCAATATCAGTCGGAGGAATGGCGCTTCCAGAATACTACTATGAATTCAAGCGTCAGCAGGAGGAAGCTCTCCAACTCTCAAAACTCTTTGTCAACAGAGTTGGGAAAGAGTATGGAAAGATGACTGGTAGAAGATATGGGTACCTACGTACCTACGGTCTTGAAGATGCTGATGCAGCAGTGATAAGCTTAGGGAGCACATGTGGAAATGTTCGTTCAGTAGCAAGAACTCTAAGAGCCAAAGGTAAGAAGGTTGGTGCGATAAAGCTTTGGATGTACAGGCCTTTCCCCAGAGAAGAGTTGTTTTCAGCCATAAAGGACTTGAAGGCACTAGCCGTGATGGACAGGGCCATAAGCTTCGGGGCTCCTCAAGGCGCACTCTGCAGCGACATCGCCGCAACCCTACTGAACACAGGAAGTGACATCAAGATTCTCAACATGATATACGGACTAGGAGGAAGGGACATCCCGCCCTCAACAATTAACACTGTATTCACGGATACACTCCGAGCCGCAAAGACGGGTAAGGTAAAAGAAAGAATAAACTATCTGGATGTGCGCGAGTGATGGTAGTACTAAAAGACCTTACGAAAGAAGAGCTGTACGCTCCAGGACACAGACTATGTGCAGGATGCGGGCCCTCAATATCAATCAGGATGGCTCTCAAGGCTGCTAGGGGACCGATAGCCGCTGTAAACGCAACAGGTTGCGTCGAAGTCTCAACCACAATTTTCCCATATACCGCATGGAGAATTCCGTGGATACACGCTCTCTTCGAGAATACCGCTGCAGTTGCAAGCGGTCTGGAGTACGCCTACGACGCATTGGAGAAGCGTGGCGCAAGAAAAGGTAAGGTCGACATAATCGCTATTGGAGGAGACGGAGGCACCTTCGACATTGGCATCCAAGCACTCTCAGGAATGCTCGAGAGGGGTCATGACATCGTCTATCTATGCTATGACAACGAGGCCTACATGAACACCGGAATACAACGTTCAGGTGCAACTCCAAGGGGTGCTGCGACAACAACAACCCCGGCAGGTAGGGTAATCCCTGGGAAGAGGGAGTGGAAGAAGGACTTCGCAGGCATATGTGCCGCACACGGAATCAGCTATGTTGCGACCGCCTCGATAGGTTTCTTCAGTGACTATATGGATAAGATGAAGAAGGCAATCGAGGTTGACGGTCCTGCTGTCATTCACGTCTTGACTCCGTGCCCGCTGGGATGGCGTTCTAACCCCGCTGATACGATAAAGCTGGCGAAGGTGGCTGTACAGACCGGGCTCTTCCCAATATACGAGGTAATCAATGGCAAATACAAGATGAGCATGAAACCCGGAACTCTTCTGCCCATCGAAGAATATTTCAAACTCCAGGGGCGATTCTCTCACCTACTTAAACCTGAGCTCAAGGACGAACTTGAAGCGATAAAGAAAGGGGCTGAAGCCAACTACAAGAGGATCCTAGGCCTGGCTGGCGAGCCAGTCACCACACAATAAGGGCCGGCCGAGCACAACTTCCGCACCGATGGAATATGCACGATTACTGCATGATGACCCTTTATATCGTGTTTTCTTTCTAAACTAGTTGGGTTTGGTGAAAGCATGCATAGCAACATAAAGGAAGTGGAGACTGTAGACCTCTTGGCCAAGAAGTTGAAGCTGGCTGATCTGGTGGATTATCAAGAAGGCTCAGTAGTGAGCAGGGCGCTCATTGACAGAGACACTGGTACGGTAACCATATTCTCTTTTGACAGAGGTCAAGGGCTAAGCGAACATACGGCGCCCTACGACGCGTTGGTTTACCTTATTGAAGGTGAAGCAGACATCACTATAACAGGAAAAGCTTACAGATTGAAGACTGGTGAAATGATCTTGATGCCCGCTAAGGAGCCACATGCTCTGAAATCTGTTGGCAGGTTCAAAATGATGCTGACGATGATAAAGTCCTAACTTCTGTCATCAGCAGTTGCTGTGGCCTACGTGTCTTTTCTTTGTCATTTCTTTAGTCTTAAGCGTTGGATTTCGTCCAGAGCCTCATCTATAGTCAGAGGCATGTTCTTGGGGGCGGCAAAGCCCTTTTCAGCCAGTCTGTTGAAGAGCTGAAAGATCGTCGGCGGCTGAAGTCTTGCTTCACGTAAAAGATTGAGTTGGGAGAATACTTCTCTGACAGGGCCTTCTGCGACTACTCGACCTTTGTTCAGAATGAATATCCTGTCTGAGATCTGTGAGACCGCCTCAACATCATGTGTAGCTACGATGAGGGTAAACTCTTGTTCCCGACTCAGATTATTGATGAGCTCAATAAGTTCTTCTCTGCTCTTGGGATCTAGGTTCGCTGTTGGCTCATCAATGATAAGTACTCTCGGATGCATGGACAGCACGGTAGCTATTGCTACTTTCTTCTTCTCTCCTTCACTGAGGTGGTGTGGCTGTCTGTTTTCGTAACCTTCGAGGCCCACATGCCTGAGAGCTTCTTTGGTTCTTGAGGTGACATCGTCTTCGGTCAATCCTTGGTTTGTCGGTCCGAAGGCGACGTCTTCGAAGACTGTGCTGCAGAAGAGTTGATCATCCGGATTCTGGAATGTTAGTCCGACCTTCCTTCTGATCTCATAGATGTTTTTGTCATTAAGGGCTGTTCCAAAAATATTGATCTCGCCCTGTGACGGCTTGATGATGCCGGCTATGTTCATAAGCAAAGTTGATTTTCCGGCGCCATTGGGACCGATTATTGCGACTTTCTCTCCCTTCGTAATCTCTAGGTTGACGTCGTCAAGTGCGATTAATCCGTCTGGGTAGACGTATCTTACATTCTTTAGTTCGACAGCGTTCTGACTCATTCCTACCAGCCAGCTGAGCGTAGAATCTCGATTGACAGTATGAGCCCACATATTGAAAATACTGCAAGTAGGAAGAGCGAGTCCGTGGGCTTCTTCTTGTTATGATTATGCGTTCTTGTTGCTCCGTTGAAACCTCTGGCCAGCATTGCTGAGTATACTCTCTCACCCTTCTCATAAGCTCTTACGAAAAGGGTTGAGAACATGTTTGTGATGAATCTCAGGTACTGCATTCTAGACTCTTTCCTTGTTGTGCGACTCTGCTTTGCCAAGATCATTCGATAAGCCTCGTTGATGAATAGGAAGATGAATCTGTAGGTTATGGCTATCATGTTGATGAAGATCCTTGGAAGACCAAGTTCTTCCATGGATTGAATGATCTGCGTAAACTTCGTGGTTAAGATCAAGAGGTTTAGGGCTGCAACGCAGATCCATATCCTGAAAGTGAAGATGGATGCCTTCTCGATTCCCTCGATTGTGACTTGGATTATGAGTGGTCCTATGTTGATGTGGGCTACAGTTGATCCGGGCGTTATGAAAAGCAAAGGTGAAGCTATGGCTGCAGCAAAGACCGGAATGAATAATGTTACTCTCCTCAAAAGATATCCCAAAGGTATTCTTGAGAGTGTGGAGAGTGAGATGACTATGACGAACAATGCGAACAGAGAATAAATGCTTCTGGACACTACAGCAGATAACAGTATGGCTGTAAGGGAAAGAAGTTTGATCAGGGCGTTGATTTTCTGGAGCATCCCTTTTGACTCTGTGTACTTCTCAAGATACATTATGCCCTCGAACGCTTTCAGGAACTCTCCTAGCAACGTCAATCTCAATCCTGAGTCTTTGCTTTTGCTTTGAGCCCTTTTCCAACGATGAATGCAACACACAAAACGAGAAGTGTGAAGACGGATCCAGTTATGATACTCATCATAGTACTCCCTTGGAATCCTGTGATTTCGTACTCTGGCAGTGGCGGGTTCCAGATGGCAGATTTCTTGGCACCAAAGTGTTCAGCGATCCTGTCCAGCGTCTCTTGAGAGTGTGATAGCCAGATGGTTCCGATAACGACCAAGATCAAAGAAAGAAGAACGCCGACGAGTATCAAGCTCCTGTCTTTATTCATCTTGATTCTCATCTTTTTCTTGCTGGTGCCTAGAGCTCTTTTGTGAGGAGCTTAAATTGGGGGAGTTGAAGAAGGTCGGGTCTGGTCTTCAGCAAGAACCTCAGGACTCCAGCTGTGACTATGCCTTCGCCGACTCCTATGAAGGAGTGGTGGATGCCCATGGCGGCTACTGCGATTGGTGCTGCGTACGGGAAGATGCTGGATGATCCAAGTTCCAAGCCTGCGAAGACTGCTGCTAATACGTCTCCCAGGAAGGCACCGATGAATGCACCGATAAGCAAAGCCCTCCTACTTCTCCGGATCTTGGTGATGAAGACAAAAACGGCATAGGGAATGAATACTCCAATGACTCCCATGTTCCACACGTTAGCGCCTAGTGTTGTGATTCCGCCGTCGCCGAAGAATAGTGCTTGGATGAGCAGGATTATGGTCATTGAGATCATTCCAGCATATGGCCCCAGTGTGAGAGCTACTATTGGGCCACCGAGCAGGTGGGCTGTAGTTCCACCTATTATGGGGTAATTCATCATTTGAGCTGCGAAGAACATGGCTGTCAGGGTTGCCATGAGGGGAATTTGTTTGTCGGTGAGATTCTTTCCGGCTTTTCTGAATGCCAGTATCCAGAATATGATTGAGCCCGCGTATGTTATGGCACAGACTGTGTAGTCTAGGAAGCCATCTGGGATGTGCATTCATGAACTTCCGATAATACTTTTCTTTAGGTTAGTAACACTATAATAGGTATTAAAACTTTGCAGGATCAATCATTTGGTAGGGAAGAAGGCTTTGAGTTCGGAGAACGTTTGCAGATTCAGTGTCTCTGCTCCTAAGAACCTCGTTGAGGAGTTTGACTCAGCTGTGAAGAGGATGGGTTATGACCGGTCGAAGGCCATTCAAGCTGCTATGCGCAGTTTCCTGAATGAGCACAAATGGATCCATGAAACCAAAGGAACAGTTGCTGGCGGCCTCGTAACGATTTATGATCATGGAGTCAGAGGTCTAGAGGAGGATCTGACTGATGTGCAACACCGTTACCAGAGCTTAATCAGTTCGACTACCCATGTTCATCTTGATGACAATCACTGTCTTGAGATAATCCCTGTAAAGGGCGATGCGAAGCTTGCTAGGAAGTTGTCGGAGGAGATTATGACCAAGAGAGGAGTCAGACAGAGCAAGCTTGTAGCAATAATGGTGTGATCCTTTCGGTTAGCCCACACACCAATCCTCACTAGCATGAACAAGAGGGGATGAACGCAGTTGATGCCTATCGCGGAGTGCAGAGGTGTAGTGCTGTATTCTGCTGAGGATGGATTTCTATCTTTCACGAACAGTCCCTATTATGGGCATAGACATCTGTCCTCTGTAGACTTGTATCCAGGAAGAGGCGTTGACTCCGCTTGCAGCCCAATCGAGGGAACCGTGCTGGAAGCTCGGAAACTGAGACTGATGAATGATTACATTATAGTTGTTGCGACAGGAGTAAGTGAAACATGTGTAAAGATCCTGCATGTTGAACCTGAAGTTGAGGTTGGAGACCACTTAGCACCAGGCGATGTTATGGGCAGGCTAGTATGGAGTCCCTTTTTCAATTTCTGGACGGACCGTCACATGCACGTTGAGGTTCGTTCTCCTGAAGACAGACTGAGGGCCAAAGGAGGCTACGCTCTTGATCCGAAACCCCTGATAGAGAAAAGTAAGATGATTGCCGAGGCTCCCACGTCATTCAGAGTGGGGCAGGTTCTAGATAGGTACACCCTGTTGAGGGCGTCTTCTACAATTCCGCTTTTCGCAACCCCTCTACCGCTTGAATTTGGCGGGATCCTCTTCAGTACGGAGGGGGGCTTACCACATTATGGTCACGGGGCTCTCTGGAGCGGCTGCAAGGAACTATGTGCATCAACTTTGGAATTGATCAAGCGGTCATTAAGTGTTGACTTCATCGAGGGCGGGTATATTCACTTCGTTCGTCCCGAAAAAGAAGCTGCAGTCAACGGGCAAGAAGAATACAGAGGGATAGGGCTGTACCTGAGTGATCCACATGTCAAGCTGATTCCCAGAAGACTTGGGAGAATGAGTTTGGAAGTCGGTGACGAGATCTCCAGAGATGCTCTACTATCCTACATCATGTGATAAGAGATCGAGGCATGAGCGCGCGCTATTTCAGGATAAACATGATAAAAGAATGCTGTTTTGAATTTTAGAGAGGAAAAGAGCAAAGAAATGAAGTTATTTCATTTGCTCAGATAGACTATAAATCATATAAGAATCTCGTCAACACAGCTTAATGTGGGAATCCTCTTGGATAGCGAACGCTAGGAAGGGTCCGCACGCGGATTAGCCAAAAAGATGGTTGTTGAATATTAATATGACAACTAATCGCCATCGAGCAGTAATTTTTCTTTTCATTAGTTTGACACTAGTACTTTCAACGTTGCCAGCTTATACTAGAGCAGGAGTTGCTGAAGATATACTCGGCCGATACGCTTTATTACCGCCAAAACCAGCAGTCAGAAATGTTGATACTTGGTTCTATGAACATACAAATCCATTATTCTGTTTCAATTGTCACCGTATGTCGTATCCTCTCCCTCCTGAGACGTTACCTTCCCTACCAAAGACTCTGGTTGGGACTCTTGAGATGGAGCCTGGATTGAAGCGCCTTACCGACAGTCCGGGAAGAGATGTCGGAGCAGTCTACAGTCCCAAAGGAGACAAGATAGTCTGGGTAACTGACAGTCTTGGCAACTGGACAATATGGATAATGAATGATGATGGAACTGGCAAGAAACAGTTGACTTCCAATAACGTGATTAGTGGCTGGCCTTCATGGAGTCCAGACAGTCAAGAAATAACCTACTGGGCATATGATTCCGCATCAAAGACCTGTGATATTTGGAAGATGAAAGCTGATGGCAGTTCCAAAGTGAAGCTCACAACGGATAGCACCTTGAAAGAACCGTCTGCGTGGAGTCCAAGAGGCGATAGAATTGCTTACATTTCAAACAAGACAGGAAACATGGAAGTGTATGTTATGAACCAAGATGGAGGCGGAGAAAAGCAACTAACTAAAGGCCATGCCTCCATAGGTTTTGGATGTTACATTCAGGGTCGTGTATGTTGGCATCCTGATGGGGAGAGACTGTATTTTGAGGAAGCGACATTTCCAATTCCGCCAGGCATTTTCCCAGTCGTCTCTGGTGACGTAGCAACTGTTGCTATACATGTGATCGATGTGGATACCGGTTACGAAAAGGATCTCACCCCTAGGTGTCACGATTATCCAATGAGCTTCAGTCCAGACGGGAAGAAGTTGGTGACTATCTCTTTCCGCACACCGAACTATGGTCTGTGGATTATGAATGCTGATGGAACCAACCAGACGCGCCTCACTTGGGACGATCAAGGAGATAGGGATCCACGGTTCTGCCCTGATGGTAAGAAGATTGTCTACTGGTCAATCGCATCTGGAAATCCAGATATATTGATGATCAACGCTGATGGAAGCAACAAGACCCAATTAACTCGGAGTGCGTATCAAGATGCTTACCCCTCTTTGAGTCCTGATGGGAAGACAGTAGTATTCGAATCAGATAGAGCTGGCAGTTTCAATATTTGGCAGCTTTCCTTGGACGATCCCATAAGCGTTAATGTTGAATTTGAGAAATGTGCAGTACTAGGAAGTACCGGCAAAGCCTCTCTTACAATTAACCCTAGAAATATCCGTGATACATTGAAGATAGAAAATGTCGGGTTGCACTTTGACTGGAATAGCGAGGGCAGATACTCTGAGAACGTGAGCTCTCTTCCAATACTCACCAAACCAGATGGCGTCGCTCAGGTCATCCTTGAATTTTCCGTTCCCAAGAATGCTGAATTAGGATACCACTTCTACGACGTTAGGGTCCAGTATTATGTAGAGCACCAAGCTGAAGGGCGAAGTGGGATTTATGAGCACACGGCCAGAGACCTGAAGGTTGGGCCTCTTCAAGAGAGTGATTGTCAGGATCTGTATGTACACCTTGGCTCTGAGCTGGACCAGCGCTATGAGAGTGCGATGAACCGATCGATCGCTCTTGGAGTAGCGACCTCTGAAGTCACTATGCCTCTCAAAGGCTACTTTGACTATCTTCTAACAAGAGATGGAGAAAAGTTTCAGAAAGCTAACGAGGAGTACTACGAGGCGAAATATCTGTACCTGGCTGGAGATTTTGATGCTGCGTTGCCTCGCCTTCAGAAAGTGAGGACGTTACTTAGTGAACCGACCTCTGAAACCACAACGGCGATGGTGCCCTCGAGCTCTTGGGTCTCAGTTGCATTATTGTCAGCCGTCATTATTGTGGTAATCTTCTTGCTAGTGAAGTCAAAGAAGAAGAGGTTGCCCACTGAATAGGAGTTCCTTTCACCGAGGATGGCGCGCCATAGAGGCAGCAGCCTCTATTCCCGACGTGCTATGGTGGGCCAGATGTGACTATTCGTGAGATAACTTTCCCTACAGTCTCAGTATCTGCTCTCCCGTTGAGCTCTATTGGAAGTTCATCAGGCTTTGAATTTGTAAGGTATCGCTTCACTGCGTTTTCAATGGATTCAGCCGCTTTTATGAGTCGTTTGTCTTCATGATAGGTGCCTAGGAAATCTAGCATAAGTCCGGCTGAAGATATCTCTCCGATTGGGTTTGCCTTGTTTGTTCCAGCAATATCATATGCGCACCCGTGCGTAGGCTCGAAATAGCCGAGACGTTTCTCGATGCTGAAATTGGTTGCAGCTGTCATGCCTAATCCGCCGGCTATCTGTCCAGCTAGATCGCTTAGCAAATCTGCGATTAGGTTCTCAGCCAATATCACATCAAATTTATGAGGCTCCTTAACAAGTAGCGCGCATACGGCGTCTGCATATAGGTCTCTTGCTTTGACCTCGGGGTAGTCCCTGCTGACCTTTCTGAATATGTCCCTGAACATGCCGTGTGTCTTGCGGAAGATGTTTGCTTTGTGAGCAAGGACAACCTCGCCTTTGCCGCCTCTGCCAAGTCTCTTCTTGGCCAAGTCGAATGAGAACCGTGATACTCTCTCACAGGCTTTCTCGGTGTAGACTCCGGTTGTGGTCCAGACCCCTGGGATTACTTCGTTTTCTAGGGAGCGGTATAGGCCTTCAGTGTTTTCTCTGATTACTATCATGTCGATGTCGGGTCGAAGGGCTGGAGGGGTTATTGACGGGTATGATTTGGCAGGTCGAACATTGGCGTATAGATCGAGATTGAATCTTAGGGCTTGGACGAGGTCTCGAGTTGTCTCGCCTACAGGTCCTTTGAGTCCTGCATCAGATTTCAAGAATGTCTCAAGGGATTTCTTGGGTACGGGTTCCCCTGTCTTTTCTTTGACTTTGTCCCCCATGGGGGCGACGACATACTCGAGTTTGAAGTTGAATTTCTCTTGGGCGGTTTTCAGTACTCTCTTGGCTTCTCTCATTATGTCGGGTCCGATTCCGTCTCCAGCAATCTCCGCTATTATGTAGGTTTTTTTCAATTCTCATCAGTCTCGGTTTTGTAGGTCGAGTTTCTCGGTTGACATTGTGATTGGATATGTTGAGTAGTCTCTTGTAGAGCTGTAATTAGTATGGTAGCAGTTTGTTGATGTAGTCTTTGTACTCTTTGAATTTTTCAAGACTGAACTCAACGTGTATGAGGTGATCTGCGCTTGGGATGTACCCGCCTATCTTTTTTAGTGCTGGTACCTTAGAGTCGACTTCTTTTCGCATTGCTTCGCCGCCTTTGGCGAGTTCTCTTTTATCTAGGTTGCCGATGAGGAAGAGCTTTTCTCCATACTTTTTCTTGACCTCTGTGGCACTCATGTTGCAGTTGACCTCAAGCGGCCATAATCCTGTGATCCCTGCATCGACTATCAAGTCAATCATGGGGTTGATGTTTCCGTCGCTGTCCATCATGATCCTGTCGATCTTGTTCTTGCGTAGCCAGCTTGTCATTTTCTTGTAGTGTGGGAGGCAATACTCCTTGTAGAGCTTAGGCGACATGAGGGGTCCATGTTTCTCGGCCATGTCCTCCCACCAGAAGACCATGTCGATGCGATCCTTCAAGGTCTCGACAGCGTCTCGCAAGCTTTCCGTTATGTAGTATTCCCAGTGGGCTGCCATGTCGTGTATCAGTTCAGGATCCTTGTAGAGTGCGATGTTGAAGGGGGCTATTCCCATAAGTTCTGCTCCGAAACCGTAGAAACCGTTGAACCGCATCAATGTTATGCCTTTCTGGTAGTTCTCAAAGGTCTTGATGTAGTCGTCCTTATTCCAGTCCTTGGGATATCTTCTGGGGTCTTTGGGTTTCAGTCGTTTCTTGTATTCTTCCCAGCTCTTTCGGTCTTTGACAGGGAACTCAGTGAACATTGGCATACTGTACCATGTTCGGTCTTCCCCTTTGATGCGTTTTGCAGTAGCGCCTGTCTCAGTCCTAATGGCTATGTATCTGTCGTCCTCCCCAATGACCATCTGTTTGAATCTTGGCATTGGTCCTATGTCGACTGGGACGACACATCCGTAGAAGCTTAGACATCCGAAGTAGGAGTATGGATCAAATCCCTTGACTACAGGCCAGTTGTATAGGTTTGTGCCACCCCTTCCCATCTCCCACTCCATTGTGATTATCTTCTCAGGTGGCAGGCCTTGTTTGAACCAGTTTAGGACAGTCTCCTCATAGATGCTTTCAAGCCATGGTAGGGCGTCAGGCTTGCGATGGTTCAGTACGGTCTTCATTCTTTCCCGAGGCGTCATTTGGCTGTCACCCATTTCTTGCAGATTTCTACGCCCTCGACAGCGTCTAGGGCTGCGGCGTCGACGCCGACCTCTTGTGCAAATTGTTTCGTGACCGCGTTGCCTCCTATGATGACTTTGACCTTTTCTCTTATGCCGGCTTCCCTCAATCTATCAAGAACGATCTTGACCTCTGGCAGCGTTGAGGTTAGGAGTGTAGACATGCCCACGATGCCTGCGCCTGTTTTTTTCGTCTCCTCCACGAATCTCTCAGGGTTTGCGTCAACACCGATGTCATGGACTTTGAATCCTGAGAACTGAGCCATCATTCCGAAGATGTTCTTACCAATATCATGCATGTCTCCTCTTACGGTTCCAAGAAGGATTGTTCCTGTTTGCTCCATATCTCCCTGTTTCATATGTGGTTTCAACACGTCAAAGAGGCCGGTCATGATCTCTCCGGCGTAGAGGAGTTCAGATAAGAAGTACTCTCCCTTCTCGTACCGAGCTCCTACGTCGTCCAGACCTGGTTTGAGGCCTTTGTCGATAATCTCGTTTACAGGATGTTTTTGCTTGAGTGCTTTCTCTACAAGCTTCTTGATGTGATCTAACCCTTCAAGGTTAGAGATTGATCTTACGATCTCCTGCATAATGTCATCGGACTTGGTGCTCATAGTCGTTGGATTCGAGTAGGGTCAGTGATAAGGTTTTTCGGTCCATATGGCACGCGCGTTAAGATCTCCTCAAGTGAAAGAAGCAGGTGATCTAACAGGCGCGGGCTATCACGTGCATCTTTCCGGTCCGATTGTGACTCTTGCATGCATGAGTAGGTGTCGAGTGCTGTTTTGTGGATTGCTTTCAATGTTGTGAGTTACTGTTTCTGAGTGTTCGCTTTCCTGAACTTGGCTGCTCTGTTAGCGATTAGGACTGCTACGACTCCCGCGGCGACTCCCCCGTTGATATTTACGACGGCCATCCCAAGTGAGCAGGCTTGCAGCATTGCCATCAACGCTGCGACACCCTTGTCACCGAACCCGTATCCGACTGATGTTGGAACACCAACTACTGGAGCATCGATCAGTCCTGATACAACTGAGGGTAACGCTCCCTCTCTCCCAGCAACCACTACAACCACGTCTACGTCAGCCTCAACCATTTCTTTTAGTGGTGTAAAGAGTCTGTGTATTCCGGCGATTCCCACATCGTAAGCCTTCAGGACTTCACATCCCATCTCTTCAGAGACTATCCTGGCTTCTTCAGCAACCGGAATATCAGCAGTTCCGGCGGCCAGGATTCCGACTCTTCCGCCGGTCTTCTGGATCTTGAAGTCTTTCTTTCTTATGACTACTATGCCAGCCTTATCGTAGATGTTGAGGTTCGCATTCTCCGCGACAGCTTCCTTTAGACTCTCGATCTGTTTCTGGTCTGCTCTGCTGACTATGGCTCTGCCTTTCGCAAGCATCTTGAGTGATATCTTAACCAGATCATCGGGGGTTTTTCCTTCAGCGAGGATGATCTCTGGAATCCCTTTTCTTGTCTCGCGGTTGATGTCTAGTCTGGCGACATCACTAATTTCATCGATGGCCTGAGCCTTCAGAAGCCTTTCAGCATCGTCGACTGAGATCTTTCCTTCAGAGAGTTTCTCGAGAATGTCCCTCAACAACAAATGCCCCTGCTGAGATCTGAACTAACTTGTGACTATAAACCATTTTTGAGAATTTGTACTTAACCGTCTGCATAGTGGCTGCTCAGTCTTTCTTCAGTTTCTTTCTCAACGCTGTAGGTATGATCTTTTTCGTTAGGATCTCGTCCATGCTCCCACTCCTGTAGCCTAGGAGATCCATCGTTACATATAGGAATCCTAGAGCTTTCAGTTTCTTTGCAATTGATTCCATTAGTCTTTCGTCAAAGAGCTTGCTCCGCTCGGTCTTACCGACTTCGATTCGCGCAAGTTTTCCGTGATCGCGGACCCTCAACTCTCGGATTCCGGTAACTCTTCTTATGAACTTCTCAGCCTCATCAACTCTATGCAGGCCTTTCATGGTGATTCTTTGGCCGTAGGGGAATCTAGAGGCAAGACACGCCATTGAGGGTTTGTCGGCTGTGGGGAGGCTGAGCATCTTTGCGAGAGTTCTCACCTCTGCTTTTGTTAAGCCAGCTTTGGCCAGTGGACTGGCTACGCCGCATTCTGCCAGGGCCAGGGCTCCAGGTCTGTGGGATTTCAGGTCGTCAGCGTTTGTGCCGTCGACTATTGCTTTCAGATTGTTTCTTCTGGCTACTTTCTTCAGTTCTAGAATGAGTTCTCTTTTGCAGTGGTAACATCTGTTGGATGGGTTTCTGACGAATTGCGGATTTGAGGTTTCATCTACTTTTATCGTTAGGTATCTTATTCCTATTTGTTTTGCTATTCTCTTTGCCTCTTCCAGTTCTCCGGAGGGCAGCGTCTTAGAATTGGCTGTGACTGCGACGGCATTGTTTCCCAGCGCTATCTCGGCAAGTGATGCGATTACTGAACTGTCAACTCCTCCGGACATTGCGACAAGCACACTGCCTCTTTTGCTAAGGTCCTCTAAGACTCTCTCCATTTTCGTGAACAACCAGTTAATTCGAGTACTATTCGGACTTGGTGAGTTTTTCAGATTTGGTATGCCTCCGTTCTGGGCCACGACACTCCAGTTCTGCAGATCAATTTTGAGGACTGTAGCGCGCGCTAAAATGTCATCTCTCTTTTCTTTTGTTAGTCTCTTTGACATAGTTTATGAGTCCGCCAGCCAGAAGTATGCTTCTCTCTCTGCCTGTGAATGCGTTAAGGAATTCTATCTCTTTTCCAGCCACATTGGCAGAAATGTTGTCCTCTTCATTTGAGATCTGTTTTTTGATGTTGTGGATTTGGAGGGTGTCTCCTGCACTGACGTTCTTGTAGTCTTCGGGTTCAGCGAATACCAGAGGTATGACTCCGAAGTTCACTAGGTTGGACCGATGTATTCTCGCGAAGCTCTTCGCGATCTTGGCCTTGACTCCTAGGTATCTGAATACCAGAGCAGCATGTTCTCTGCTTGATCCTTGGCCGTAATTCTCTCCACCAACAACAAATCCGCCACCCGCCTCCTTGGCTCTCTTGACGAAGCTTGGGTCTACGTTTTCGAATGTGTATTCGCTTATGGCAGGTATGTTGCTTCGCAGAGGCAATATCTTGCTTCCGGCTGGAAGGATATGGTCGGTGCTTATGTTGTCTCCGACTTTCAGCAGTATCTTTCCGGTTAGTTCATCTGGCAAAGAGCTGAGGTTGGGAAATGGTTTGATGTTTGGACCTCTTATTATTTCGACTTCTTCGGTTGCTGCTGACGGTGGGATTATTGAGCTTTCATTCAAGATGTACTTTTCTGGCTCGATGATCTTCGGATATCTTCCGAGGGTTCTTGGGTCTGTGATTCTTCCGTTTATTGCGGCTGCAACAGCGACTTCAGGACTGCAGAGATAAACTTGGTCGTCCTTTGTGCCGCTTCTTCCGGGGAAGTTCCTTGGAAAGGTTCTGAGTGAAACTACTCCGGTGGCGGGGGCCTGTCCGATTCCTATGCATCCCAGACATCCTGACTGTTGGACACGGGCTCCAACATGTATCAGCTGTGCTAGACCGCTTGCATGGGTGATGTTTTCCAGGATCTGGCGGCTCCCCGGATTAACCTCGAAACTGACATTATCGTTGACTCTTCTGCCCTCTAGCGCCTTTGAGACAACCATCAGATCCTTGAAGGAGGAGTTGGTGCATGAACCGATAATCACTTGGGCTACTTTCGTTAGTTCAAAGTCTTTTACTTTCCTAACGTTATCAGGGGATGAAGGGCAAGCTATGAGTGGTTCTAGTTCGCTCAGATTCAATTCTATGCTATCATCATACTTGACATCGAGATCAGCTTTGATCTCACGCCACTGATTTCCCCTGCCTTGAGCCTCAAGAAATCTCTTAGTATTCTCATCTGACGGGAATATGGTTGAGGTTGCGCCGAGCTCGGCTCCCATGTTGGCGATCGTTGCTCTTTCAGGCACTTCCAGAGTCTCAACACCTGGTCCAAAGTACTCTATGATCTTTCCGAGACCGCCCTTGACGGTGTATCTTCTGAGCATCTCCAGAATTACGTCTCTGGCTGAGACCCAGGGGCTAAGTTGGCCCGTGAGCTTCACGCCAAGGACCTTTGGAGTCTTAAGGTAGAAGGGTTCACCCGCCATGACCATCGCTACGTCTAGTCCGCCAGCGCCGATGGCGAGCATTCCGATTCCTCCAGCAGTAGGCGTATGGCTGTCAGAGCCCAGAAGAGTGCTACCAGGGGTTCCGAATCGTTCCAGATGTATCTGATGTGAGACTCCATTTCCAGGTTTGGAGAAGTAGACTCCGAATCTCTTGGCAGCCGTCTGAAGGAAGAGATGGTCATCCATATTCTTGAAGTCCGTCTGCAGGAGGTTATGGTCGACGTAACTTACAGAGAGTTCAGTTTTTACTCTTGGAATGCCCATTGCCTCGAACTCTATGAATGCCAAGGTGCCGGTTGCGTCTTGTGTTAGAGTCTGATCTATCTTTATCGCGATCTCTTCACCTGCTGCAAGTCGGCCTTCAACCAGATGTTCTTCAATTATCTTTTGAGCCACGCTTCTTCGCATCGTTATCAATCCTCAATGTGATCGTGTTTCTCATCAAAATCCCCCAGAGCGCGCTTGTAGCCTTTCACGCCGCTAACCCGACCCTCAGGGTCGGGCCGTCTAGTCAAAGTTTGCATCAATACCACCATTTCAAGCCCACGGGTTTAGCCGTGGGTCTCTGACCCATCGAGAAGTCTTCCATTAGATCGACTATTCTAGGGTTCTCTGACAGGTAGGCGTGTTGTTGATATTCTGTTACAGCAGCTATCTCAACAGCGACGAGATCATTCAGGATTTCGATGAGTCTCTCCTTTCCCATTCGAAATTGATCCTGAGGAGAAGATTCGTTACTTGTCTAAGATTTGTTCGATGGTTGCTATTTAATAATGCTCATTCTCTTCCTGCAAGTATGTCATCGACTTCGGGGAACTTGGGATCAGCGCCAATTGAGGATATTCTCCCCGTTGGGCACACAGAGTAGCAATGGTTGCAGTTTGTGCACACTGATACCTTTTCGGGGAATGTTGCTATTCTTCTTCTCACGCCTCTTCCCACAAATCCGATGGCGGTATCCCATGTAGCCTCCACGCATCGGCGTACGCACAGGCCGCATAGGATGCATTTTGTGGGTTCGGTTTGTACTTTTGAGCGGAATCGGCTGAGATCTGCGTTGTATTCGCTGGCGAGTTCACGCATTCGGCCGGTTACCTCTTCGCCGGCTGAGACGGCTGCCAGCTCGATTAATGTCTTTCTGATCTTGTCGATCTCTGGTGATCGTGTCTTTACTTTCAAGCCTTCCTCGACAGGGTAGCAGCAAGAAGCGACTAGCTGTGTTCTTCCTTTTCGTTCGATCTCGACGCTGCAGATACGGCAGGCACCGTAAGCTTCGAGCTCTTCATTGTGGCAGAGGGTCGGTATCTCGATTTTGGCGTTGTGTGCAGCCTCTAAGATGGTCATTCCTTCATTTGCTGGAATGTCTTTATCGTCGATCCTTAACGTGAGATTTTTCATTTAGTTTTTCCTCTTTCTTATCGGCTTCATTCCTTTAGGCGGGGGCGGCGGGACTGGTTCTGCCGACAGTTTCCTTATTGCATAGAATTTGCAGGCTTCGTAGCATGCGCCGCATTTTGTACATTTCTCCTGTTCTATTGAGTGAACTTGATCCTTTCCGCCCTCGATGGCGGCGACAGGGCATTCTTTAAGGCAGAGCATGCAAGCTTGGCATTTCTGGGGGTCGATGTAGTAGTTGATCAGGGCCCTGCAGGCTTTGGCTGTACAGCGCTTATTCCTAATGTGGTCGTCCCACTCATCCTTGAAGTATTTCAGGGAGGTCAGGACTGGGTTGGCGGCTGTCTTTCCTAATGCGCAGAGGGATGCCTCCTCCATTGTTGTGACTATGTCTTGAATCCCGAGCATGTCCTCGTCTTTGCCTTTTCCTTCGCAGATATCCTTAATGGTGTTGGAGAGGACTTGGAGCCCTTCCCGGCAGGGAATACACTTCCCGCAAGACTCCTCAAGCAAGAAATCTACAAAGTATCTGGCTGCATCGACCATACAGGTATCTTCATCCATAACCACCATGCCGCCAGATCCCATCATGGATCCGACTTTGTTCAACTCGTCAAAGTCCACGGGGAGATCCAAGTGCTTTTCAGGGATGAAGCCTCCTGAGGGGCCGCCGGTTTGGACGGCTTTGAACCGTTTTCCTCCTCTAATTCCGCCGCCAATTTTGAAGATGAGGTCTCCAAGGGTTGTTCCCATAGGTACCTCTACAAGGCCTGTGCTGTTGACCTTGCCAACGAGTGAGAAGATCGCGGTTCCACTGCTGCCCTCGGTTCCTATACTCTTGAACCATTCAGCTCCTTTGAGGACTATTAGTGGAACAGTTGCCCATGTCTTGACATTGTTGAGGCAGCTGGGCTTACCCCAGAGGCCTTTGACCGCTGTGTGAACGTATTTAGGCCGGGGTTCTCCGATTTTTCCTTCGATAGCTGTCATAAGAGCGCTGGACTCGCCTGAGACGAAGGCTCCTGCTCCTCTGTGGACTTTGACTCTGAAGCTGAATCCTGAGCCCATTATGTCGTCACCGAGCAGCCCAAATTCTTCGGCCTGTTTGATGGCGATGGATATGTTCTCTGCAGCTATGGGGTATTCTTCCCGAACGTAGACGTAGCCCTGGTGAGCTCCTATAGCATAGGCTCCTATTATCAGGCCTTCGAGGACGCTGTGGGGGTTGTCCTCCATTAGAGATCTGTCCATGAAGGCGCCTGGATCTCCCTCATCACAGTTGACGATGACGTATTTGATTTCGTCCTCGGCGTTTCTGGTGGTCTCCCATTTGATCCAGGTTGGGAATCCGCCACCACCTCGTCCGCGCAGATTAGCCTTCTTAACCTCTTTGACGACTTGGTCTGGGCTCATCTCGAAGAGAGTCTTCTCGAGCGCGCTGTATCCGTCCACTGCGATATAGTCCTCGATGTTTCTTGGGTCTATCTTGCCACTGTTCTCGGTGAGGAGTCGGAGCTGGTGCTTGTAGGATGGTATATCTTGAAGCTTCTGGGATCTCTTGCCTGTGGCTGGATCCCTGTAAAGGAACTTCTCCAAAATCTGTTTTCCTTTGATAGTCTTGGTGACTATCTCTGGGACGTCTTCGGGCTTGACTTTGAAGTAGAAAATCTCTTCTGGGTAGATGGTGACTGCTGGTCCCTGTTCACAGAAGCCTGAGCAACCTGTATCTTTTAGTCGAACTTTGTCCTTCAGGCCCTGCTTCTCCAGTTCGGTCTTGAAGGCTTCAACGACCTTTAGGGCTCCGAGTGCAACGCAGCATGTGCTGACGCTGACTGACACTATGCGTTGGCGCGGATCCCTGTTATTCTTGATTTCTTGGCGTAGTTTTTCCAAGTCTTTACGTGAGCTTAAGCGTTTGATCTTTTCCAAGTTCTTTGACCTACCGATACTTGGAAAGGATCCTGTCCACATCGGGCAGCTTCAGGTTTCCATGGTAATCATCATCCACAGTCATTACTGGGCCGAGGGCACAACAACCAACGCAGTTTACTGTCTCGAGGCTGAATTTGCCGTCGAGGGTGGTTCCGTCTTTGTCTATGCTTAGGTGATTTTGGACTCTTTCAAGAATTGTATCTGAACCGCGGACTTTGCAGGAGGTTCCCATACAGACTCTGATGAGGTGTCTACCTCGAGGGGCGAGGGAGAAGGCCTTGTAGAATGTTGCCACTTGGTAGACTTGACTCAGGGGTATCTCTAGCTGTTTGCTTATCTCAGTCAGCATCTCTTTCGGGAGCCAACCGAAGCTTCTCTGAAGTTTTAGCAGGATTTGAATAAGCATTCCTTTGTCGTACTGCGCCTCTTGAACCACTTTGTTTACTATTGCAGCGATTCCGCGTAGTTTTACCGGTCTCTTTTCTGTAAGAGTTTTCTTCTTGCTTTCTAGGCTCAATTTCTTGCGTCCAACTCTGGGTACTTTATCTTCTGGTATTCTGACTTTGTAGCGGCATCTTGGGCAGGTAGCATAGTATTCTTTCTCTCCTTGGTAGTCCCACTTGTAGTTGCAGTGCTGGCAGGCGAGCTCAACCATTGGCCGTTACTACCTACCTACCCACTTAGAGGCAGTAGTGGAATATTTGAGCCTTTTTCGTTTCCGAATATTCCAAGCTTGGGTCTTCAGGCTTTTATACATGGGTCTCGCCGCTATGACTGGATGAGGGTTGACTGAATCTGAAGTTGGAATAGGTCTTGTGGGGCTGGGATTCGTTGGCGAGAAGGCCCATCTGCCTGCTTTCAATTCAATTCCAGGAGCCAAGCTGATAGCTGTAGCCGACGTAGACCTGCCACGCGCGAAGAAAGCAGCTGAGAAGTTCAAGCTGAGTGCTGCATATCCAAGCCATAAAGACCTGTTAGCAGATCCGGATGTCGATGCCGTAGTCATATCCGTTCCGACTTTTCTTCACCGCCAGATCGCATTAGATGCGGTGAAGGCTGGAAAACATGTCCTATGTGAAATGCCTCTTGCCCCAACCCTCAGTGACGCTAGAGAGATCGTTGAGGCGGCTAAGAGGGCAGGGGTGGTCTTGATGCCGAGTCTGAACTTCAGGTTCACACCGAACTATGTCAAAGCAAAGGAGCTGATAGAGAAAGGCTCACTCGGCACCCCTGCTGTAGCCTTCTACAGGGAGTTCATCGCAGCAGAAGTTCTGGCTCAGCAATGGCCGCCGAACTCTTGGGCCTGGGATCAGGCAAAGAGTGGAGGAGGGCCGGGGTTCACATTGTCAGTGTGGGCGATTGATCTGTTGCGGTGGCTGTTTGGCGCTGATGTTGTAGAGGTTCATTCTGTCTCAAGGGATGTTGTGCTGAATGAGTTGGGTGGCACGAAGGGTTACAATTCTCTGGCAGTTCTAAAGTTCTCTAGTGGTGCAGTGGCAACTCTTCAGTTCAGTGGGCTTGTAAGACCGTTAATGAGCACAAGCAGGCTGGAGATCTTAGGCAGCAACATCAACAGTCTGACGGCGACTGGAAATGACGTTCTGACCCTTTACGGTGCGGAGCCGGACAAGAAGGAGTGGGTCTTCAGGGAGAGAGGGCCAAGAGTCTGGGGTCACTATCAGGAAGATGAACACTTCGTGGAATCACTTAGGCAGAAGAAGACTCCAATGATCACTGGAGAGGATGCGTTGAAAGCTCAAGAGGTTGCGACGAGCATAGTGAAAGCTAAGTAGGCACTCCTTTAGTTCCGTGGAATTGAGTTTTTTACTCTTCTTCCAGAAGCAGAAGATCCGGATCTTCGAGGTACTTTTTGAGCTCATTCATGAACCTTGCACTCATCGCCCCATCGATGACTCTGTGATCGAAACATAGTGATAGTGGCATAATCTTCCTTATGACGGCCTTTCCATTTCGTACAATGGGTTTGTCATGGATTCGGCCTGTAGCCAGAATTGCGGTCTCGGGATAGTTGATTATTGGTGTTGCATGGAATCCTCCGATGAATCCGATGTTCGTTATTGTGAAGGTTCAGCCTTTCAGGTCTGCGAGATCTATTGCTCTTGCCCGAGTCTTCTCGCTAAGATCGGGATCTCTTGGCCGAGAGCCCATTTCTTTAGTGTCTCATAGTCATGGGCTCCGCAGAGCGACAGTCCGGTCTTTCTATTGTAGAAAAAGGGAATGCCACCACAATCCCCTTCGTCGTATTCTTTGAGTCGATTAGCGTTTGCCTCATTGTGTGCGCGCGCTTAAGGTTTGCTTCTAGTTCCAAACGTTCTACTAAAGGCTTCATCTTCTTGCAGTGGCCACATTCAGTTCCATAGAACTCGAGAAGATCGGTCTCAGTCCCCTCACTCAAACTGTCACACCTCGATCGTGTGGACGGTTCTCTCTAACTTAGGGTTTCACCTGGTTTAAACCTGAACCTGCCAACCAACATCAATACAACTGCTTGAACCAAAAGGCCTCTGCATGCTCTAGCTCGCGCTTGAGGTTAAGTGGTCCTGCTACTGGTCAACGTTCGAAGAAGTACTCTAGACAACCAAAAAATGGGTTAGAAGAATCAGAAGTGGTTAGTGTTTAGAGCGGTGTTGGATCACAGAGGTTATCTTGACTTGCTGCTACTCTGCCACAGACTTTGCATATGAACTTTGCATTTTTGACGAGGCCTCTTACCGCGTCTACATCATATGTGTCTGTCCAGATCTTGCACAAGTGCTTCTCATGTCCAATATGAGGCAACTTAACCATAGTTATACACCTGTTTGTATCTATGAAATTCCCTACGCTATTAAATGTAGCTTTAAAATGATTCTAGGTAACTAAACAAGGTCCTAGTCAATCACGTTGTTGGAGACTTTTTAGCGCGCGCGCTGATGAGTCCAAAGTGTGAAGTCAATCTTGGATTCTCACAGAGCTCTTCAAGGCCCTCGATGCTAAGAGTGGACCCGACTGTGCGTGACTATTCTAACCTATGAATGTGTTGGCTGTAATGAAAGTGTACCAGAATTTTAGGTCAATTGCTGCGAACAGGGTCAACAAGATGATCAGGGGTACCAGGCTACGAAATCGAGGAACAAGCCACACTGGATAAATGAAGGAAAGGAAACGTGGAAGAGACTGGATAGTTCCGAATGCTAGCAGTAGCATAAGCATGATTATTGAGTATGCGCCTAGCCTCCAGTCCAAATGAAATGCAGATATTGTCAAGACTGTGATGAGAACGACAAATCCCACGGTGGCCAACGCATCGCCGCTAATGGCCTGGGTTACTGGTAGTAGCGCGAATCTTATCCAGCTAAAGCTTAATCCGTAGACGGCCCAGGGGCTCTTCGCTGTTGGGGGGGCAATCCAGTAGCCCGTACTCAGGAAGCGATAGAATGACCAGGCCCCAAGCGCGGCGAATGGTAAAGTGATGTAAAGTATCTTCTTGTGGTCTCTTTTAACGATAAGGTCAGCGAAGATCGGGACAAGGGCGACTATGCCATAGATCTTGGTTAGTGATGCGACAGTGCAAGCTAGGCTCGATGACAAGTGGTTGCCTCGAGTGTAGAGAAGCCATGAAGCTAGTGTGAAGAAAATGAAAAGTGATTCAGTGTACGCGACTGTTGTAAAGAGAAAGACGTATGGGAAGAATCCAAAGACCAACGTGCAGCAGAGTGACTCCCTTCTAGGATAGTAGTCCTCTGCTATGAGCTGGAAGATTGGAAGCGAGAGTGTTCCGAAAAGTAGCGAAATAAATGATGCAGCGAGCCACTGGTCCCTCAAGACAAAGGCTAACGCTTTGATCAGAATTGGGTAGGCTGGAAGAAACGCGTAAAGCGGTTCGAAATACCCGTTCTTTGCTATCGCAACATAAAACTGCGTATCCCATCCAGAGAACAAGTAGAGCCAACTGTCATAGGGAGGTATCTGACCGAGGTACCCTTTTAGGTGGTACGCTGTGTACCAAGGGAAGACTGTGCTTTGCAGGTCTGAAACGAAGGCCCGGAAGATCGTTAAGCCAACTATGACTCTGAAGATGCTGAGTACCAGTACTGGCATAATATAACGGGCCTTTCCGTCAACAAGTCCAGCAAGTATCAAGCTTGAAACACGACACAGTTCTCTTTCGCCTTGACAGAAAGTAGTCTCTGATCTGACCATATTTATGGGCTTTCTTGAATCATTCCTTTTCTCAGCAGGACCACAGGGGCTTGCTTAGCTGTTCGTTTTCACGGCGACCAAAACATATTGGGGAGCAAGAAAAGCCAACAGGCGAGAGCATTTTGACAACTCTACAGCTTTCACGGCCTCGATAACTCGCATACGGTTAAGCAGGCGTGAGAAAGGAAACCAAGGCCTGTGCGTGCCCAGGAAGAGGCCGAGGATGAATACTGCGTGTTCCTCCAGAACTTGAAATCCGTATCTGTTAAGTTGCTGTCGGATGCTGACTGGTGAGAGGGTCCACTCAGGGTAGTATCTTCGAGTGAAGAGCTGGTGGAACACTTCACAGAAGATGTTGAGTTTGCAGTCGAAGGAGATTAGGAGTACACCGTTCTCTTTTAGAAGAGAGGCTTCGTTAGAGATCCATCTTTCTCTAAGTCTCTTAGGGATGTGATCTACGGTCGAGATGTCTATTATTAGATCGAATCTTTTGCAGAAAGGCGGGGCGAGAAGCGTTGATCGCACGATCTCGATGTCATCGCCTAATTCGCGTCTTGCGTAACCGCAGACGTTGCCAGAAATGTCGACGCCAACGATCTCTGATTTGCCAGAGGCACCTCTGACGAGGGAGAGTATGTTCCGGCCATTTTCTACACCTTCATTCCAGAGATCCGTCTTCAAGATCCAAGGTTCATGAGGAAGTCGTGATTTGACTATCCTCCTTATGAGTTCTCCATACACCTCGCGGAAGGCGGTGTCTTTAATCGAGGGCTTTTCTCTTCTGTAGTGGCGTGCCAACAGACGGAATCGTGAGGAGATGCGGTCCCAACTTAGTAGTGTCTCTACCTCGGAATTTGAAAGCAAGAATCCATCCACACATCCAGGCCTATCCTACAGTTAATATTACATATGATCTTTTAGACAATACTTCTATTGGTGTGTTTCGATGATTACGCGGGTAGTCTGGTACTGGTTGCAGCTGCGGCACAATCAATGGCTACCAAGGAAGAAGCTAGAGCAGCTTCAGTTCAAGAAGCTAAAAACCATAGTATCCCATGCTTACGAGAAAGTTCCATTCTACCGACGCCTCTACGATGAGCACGGCGTTCGTCCTGATATTTTGAGGACTCTCGATGACATTAGGAAATTCCCCGTACTGTCAAAGGAGCTTGTAAGAGACGTTCCGCTGGAGGACCGCACAGCAGCGGGTGTTGATGTCTCGCGGTGCACACTGAGAACGACATCCGGATCAACAGGAATACCGGTCAAGATACTTGAGGACGAACGTTCCATAGATTACTTGGATGCATATCATCTTCGCAGACTAAACGTATATGGCTACAGGCCTTGGCAAAAGATAATTCGGCTAACCACTGAACCGTCAGGAAGAGAGTCCCTCGGCGCTACCGGCGACGCAAGGGCGGGATTGATGAAGAGGCTAAGGGAGAACAGGATGAAGCGTCTCGTGGTGGCGGATAATGTGAACAAGCATCTAGAAACAATTATGCAAGAACGGCCTAAATTGATAATCGCGTCCCCATCTTACTTTAGGGTTCTTGCGAAGACGATGAGAGATCGTGGGATCTCTGGTGTAAGGCCTCGGGTTCTGGTTACTTGGGGGGAGGTCTTGGATGAAGGGACTCGAGCATACATTAGTTCAAGCTTCGGATCTGAAGTGTATGATGGCTATGGTTGCACTGAGGCAGCGCCTTTAGGGTTGGCTTGGGAGTGCAAGGAGCGAGTAGGGCTTCACATCAATATGGATGTAGTTCTTCTGGAAGTCTTGAAGAATGGGGAACCTGTCCAGCCGGGTGAGAGAGGCGAGGTCTACGTGACTAGTCTCTTTAGAACTGCAACTCCAATGATAAGGTATCGCCTCGGAGATATCGTGACATTATCGGATGAAACGTGTCCTTGTGGTCGGGAGATGCCTCTTATCAAGAATATCGAGGGGCGACTTGTTGATTTTCTAAAGATGCCCGACGGTCGGATGATCTCACCCTATGCTGTGATGTCTGCGGTCGAAGGTATTGCCGGCATAGCCAAGTACCAGTTTATCCAGGAGAGCTTGGACAGGATAGTTGTTACCGTCGAAAGAGGCAGAGATTTTGATCCGAATACAATAACTCAACTCAAAAGTGCATGTAATGAGCTGTTTGGTCGGGATCTGGAGCTGACCGTTAAAGAGGTTGAGAGTTTCCCTCTTGTCAGGGGCCGAAAGTTCCGCCCTGTAGAATCCCAGATCCACATGCCCCAATGACCAATCTAAGAAAATTCTGAAGGTTCTTGAATGGTGATTATTGAAGAAATCTGAGAGACAATTCCTTTGAACCAAATCATCCTTTTGCTTGCTTTTGCTTCTTTCTCTGTCTTTTTTGTTTGGTGTGTTTCATGGTTCTATCGGAATCCAGAGAGGGATCCTTCGGGCCGTAAAGATGTGATTGTCTCTCCTGCTGACGGAAGGATTTCGCGAATACAAAGATATGCAAAAGATGCTATTCCTAGCACAGTCAAAGACGGAAGGAGAATCGGATTTGATGAGATCGTGAAAGCGGGGTTGACCTGGAAGGATTATTATCTTGTGGCAATAGTCATGTCCCCTTTCGATGTTCATTTCAATCGTGCTCCTATCTCCGGTCAAGTAGGCTTTCTGCAGAAGATTCCTGGGAGATTTGTTACAATGCGTCAACCGGTATTCGAGTATGTTAACGAACGGGTTACGGTAGTATTTGAGAATGAACTGCTCAATGTTGGAGTGGTCCAGATCGCTGCGCCCATAGCTTCCAGCATCAAATCTTTCGTTAGTGCTGGGCAGCAGGTTCAGATTGGTCAGCGTTACGGTGCTATTCTGCTCGGATCACAGGTTGATTTGATCATACCGGCAAGAGTTGTGAAGAGAGTGTTAACTGGATTGGGTTCAAGGGTAAAGGCTGGAGAAACGATCATAGCTGAGATCTGGGATGGTCGTGGCAAGACAGGTGGCACAGACTCTCCTTCTTCGGCAGTGACTGAAGGTAGTCTAGATGTGCAGTCCAGAGGGTTCTCGCGCTTCCTAAACTTCTTCTATCTGGGTAGTCTACTGGTGGCTTCGATGTTGCTCAAGCTTTCAATAAGAATGAGAAGGCGCAAATCCTAGCTAGTACTTGCGCAGCTTCCTAGACCTATTGCATAATAGTTCAATTTGCCTGAGTATTCTTCATGGTTGTATAGTCTTCTTCCGTCTATGAGTATGGATTCGTGCATCCGTATTCTGAAGTCCTCTGGTGTGAGTCTCTTGAACTCTTGCCATTCCGTGATGAGTATGCAGCAGTCTGCGTCCTGGATGCATTTCTGAGCGGAGTCTGCAAAGACAATTTTTTTCCCGAACAGCTTTCTTGTATTCTCCATTGCAGCTGGGTCGTAAGCGGATACGAATGAGCCTTCCTGAAGTAGTCTCTGAATTATTCTTATTGACACTGCTTCGCGTATGTCGTCTGTGTCGGGTTTGAATGCTAGACCGAGGAGAGCTATTCGTTTGCCTTTCAGCTCTCCAAGAGCTTCCTTCGCTTTTCTGACTGACCATATTGGTTGTA
>Ga0315288_10001754_pt1 | contig 28112 bp, 18 predicted proteins | sample YL17G11_20_MG_FD_203454 | JGI IMG/M metagenome (GOLD analysis project Ga0315288, IMG submission 203454) | Sediment microbial communities from Yellowstone Lake, YNP, Wyoming, USA - YL17G11_20 | ecosystem: Environmental > Aquatic > Freshwater > Lake > Sediment | place: USA: Wyoming | collected... | reverse complement strand
CTCGTCGGTGCGAGGACCAAGGCCCCGACGAGCGCGATGACGAAGGAGGCTCGGAGCGTCCTCATCGGCCTCCCTCCTTTAGCTTTCTGACCAGCGGATAATATAGGATGACTATGGCAATGGCCGTCACGACGGTGAAGGCCGCGATGCCCGGCAGGTCCCTCTGGAGCTCCTTGCCCCCGTTCCCGCCTCCGGCATGCCCGAACGAGTAGACCCTCAGGGCGTGCTCCTTCCCTGCCCCAGCGGCCAGGAACTTACCGTCCGGCGACCACCGCGACGACATGATATCGCTCTTTGTCGAGATGCCATCGGTGAAGGACCTCAGGATGGACCCCGTCTTGGTGTCCCTGACCTTCAGCTGGACCTCGTCGATGCCCGAGTCGGCGTAGAACTTGCCCGACGGATGGAAGTCCACGGACCGGACGCAGTTAGCCTCGGTGTACCTGCCTATGGGCTTGGCGGTGTCGTAGTCCCACGCCATGGTCTTGTAGTCCCGGCTGCCCGAGACCAGGGTCTTCCCGTCGGGGGACCAGGCCACGTCGAGGGCACCGAGGGTGTGGCCAGCCAGCACCTTCTCGACCTTCCAGGTGTCCCTGTTCCAGATCCTTATAGTCTTGTCGTCCGAGGCCGAGGCGAGTTTAGAGCCGTTGGGGGACCACCGGAGGTTCATGATGCCGTCCGTGTGGCCCTTCAGGATCGTGTCCGTGGTCCAGGAGGTCGTGTTCCATATGCGTATCTCGTTCTCGGGCATGTTGTGCGGGTCCACCTTGTCCGTGCCCGAGCCTGACGCCAGGAGCTCCCCGTCCTGGGACCAGGCCAGCGCCAGGACGCTGCCTCGGTGGCCATGGATGGTCTTGTATTCCGTCCAGTTGGCCGAGTAATAGATGACTATGTCGGTCGAGTCCCCGCCCACCGCCAGGAACTTGCCGTCCGGGGACCACGAGCTCGTCCTAAGGGGCTTGTGGTCCGGGACTGGGCAGTCCTTGCTGCCCCAGCAGCGGCTGGCGGGGCCGAGCGGGTGGGCCCCGCGCTTTACTATTATCTTACCGTCGGCGGCATCGAACACCGTGAACGTGTCGTCGAAGAACGTGGCTGCGATCATGGTTCCGTCCGGGGACCACCGGACCGACCAGAGCGTTGCGTTGTGACCATCCTTGTTCTCCCAGAGGAGGCCCAGGCTGTTGATGTCGATATCGCCGGCCTGCCCCTGCACCGAGGCCGGCGGGGCCTGGGCCGTCAGCACCATGATGACCACGGCCACGACAAGCAGGGAGACGCCCACAGAGGTCGCCAAGCGGTCACTTGCCATCCTTGGCCACCCCCTTAATGGCCCTCCGGCCGAGCACGACGAGGGCCACGTTGACGGCGATCAGGACGGCCATGGGAACCAGATATAGCAAGTACTTCGAGAGCGAAAGGGCGCTCGAAGACCTTATTGTGTAGATCGAGGCCGGCGTGATGTTGAGGCTCGCGGACCCGTGGGCGGGGTCTATCCCAAAGAAGGTCGCATCGGCGGTGAAGGTGACTTGCATGTCCGAGCTGACCTTCAGGGCCTGGTACTTGACCCTCTGGGTTCCGTCGGGGAAGGTGCTAGCGCCGTTCTGCGACAGCTCACCGGCCGTGACGTTGATTTTGATGAAGGCCCCCTCGAGGGGCAGGCCCCTATATGTCACAAGGAACGAGATGCCCAGGACCCTCCCTCCTTGTATCGACGAGGCCTCGGGGATGATCCTCACGACCATGGTGGCGTTCGGGTCACCGCCCACGGCGTAAAGGCGACCGTCAAGGGAGCCCACGAAGGCCACACCGTCCTGAATGCCTGGGGTCGAGTAGACGTCCCCGCCGGTCGAGAGGTTCCAGAGGGCCTTCCCGTTCGATGCATCGAAGCAGAGGAGCTTGCCGGTGCCTCCCATGTTGTCGTCGGTGCCTATCAAGATCTTGCCGCGGGAATAGATCGGGGAGGAGCCGCCCTGGACATCGCCAGTGTAGGCGGACCACTTGATCGAGGAGTTCTCCAGGACGCCGTCACCTGGCGTCGGGTCCGACAGAGGTAGGGCCCAGAGGAGCCCCCCGGGCGTAATCAGGTTCCATGTGGGGACGTAGACCGTCCCATTGTTAATCGCCGGTGACCCGTAACCCGGACCAGGGGCCCTGAAGCACCAGACGAGCTTGCCGGTCGCCGCGTCCAAGGCATAGACGCATTCGTCCCCCCTGGCGGTGACGAAGACGACCTTGCCGTCGGAAACGGCTGGAGACGAGTAGATGCCCTCGTAGCTTTTCGTCGTGAAGTTCCATGCAAGGGTCCCGTTATCCTTCCAGACCGAGTACATGGTCCCATCGAGAGAGCCGATGTAGACCCTGGGGCCGTAGAGGGCCGGGCTGCCCCAGACGTCCCCCTTGACCGTGAAGTTCCAGTCCTCCTTGTGTGTGGTCAGGTTGATGGCATGAAGGTGCCTGTCCGAGGCCCCGAAGTAGGCCCTCTGATCATCAACGGCGGCCGAAGACACGATTTGCGAGTACGGGTCTGGGACGGTCCAGCGCCACTTCTCCACCCCGGTCGTAGCGTCTATGGCGAAGAAGGTGTGGTTCGTGCAGCCTATGTACAGCATTCCATCGTCGGTGATAGTGGGCGAGGCCATGACCTGGCCTCCCAGCTCAAGGGACCAGACCTCGGTGCCGCGGAGGGAGTCCACCGCATAGATCTTACCATTGTTCGAGCCGAAGTAGACCCTGCCTGCGTACGGCACGGGCGAGGACTGCACCTGGTCCCCGGTCTGGAACGACCAAAGCAGTGCGTTCCCCTTTGGTACCACGAGGTCGAAGCTGGCCGTAAGGTCCATGGCGCCCCTGAATGTCCGGCCCTGGGCATACGCTCCGGCCGATAACAGCGAGGGACCGACGAGGGCATTGAGTAGCAGAACGAGCAGGACCGCTACGGTTGCCCTTCTCATGTCATTCCGACCTCTCTAAGGCTCGAACTTGCTTCTTGGACATTGAACTTACTAGATATTAAGTTTACTAGAATGAAAATTAAAAAATTAAAAGAACTTGGAACGACCGCTCATGTGATCGGTGGCTGCTGCGGCGGCTGTACCGGCGGCTGAGGCACCGGCTGCTCGGGTGCTGGCGGTGGCGTAGCGGGGCCCTCCGGGAACGGGGCCTGCTGGACGCCGCCGGACAACAGGTCAGCCTGCTGGGGCTGGCCCTGCGGTGGCATGGCCTGCGGTTTCTTCTTCCGCCTCATGAGCATGACCGCTACGACAACGAGCACCACGATGATGATTACCACGATCAACAGGTATGGAAGGATCGCGGCCATGGGGTTCAACTGGGTCTTCTTAACCTTGGTGACCTCGAAGTTCGCGGTCGCGGTCTCGGCGACCGAGTTCTGGGTCGCAGACCTGTCGTCGACCTTGAACCTGTAGTTGTGGATGCCCTTGGTCATCGCGGTGTTCTCGACCTCCAGCGTGTAGTAGTAGGCCGTGACGGTCTTGCCGCCGATGGTCATGGTCGTCTTACCGCCCTTGGTCATCTGGTTGGAGGCGTTGTCGATGTAGACCCATACTATGGGGTCCGGGCCGTCCACATCCCCGACGGTCACATTGAAGACGTAGGATGTCGGGACCTTCTTGTCCTTCCCTTTGAAAATTGACAATACCCCGCCGTCCTTTAGATCGGGCGCGTCGTTCACAGGCGTCACCCTGACATGCAGTTGCGCCGTCGTGTTGAGCGCCCCGTCGGAGGCCGTGATGTTCACATTGTACGATGTTATGCCGTCGGGATACAGCATGGTGAGCTTCATCCCGTTCAGGGTCACGTACGACGCGGTCTGCTTGATGCTTATGGTCAGCGTGCCCGACGGAAGGCCGTCGTCATCGACGTAGGTCGTCAGATCGTAGGTATAGACCTCGTCCTCCTTCGGGGTGGCGTCAGGCAGGGTGTCTATGGTCGGAGGGAGGTTGATCGGAGGGGCGTAGACCGTGACCCAGAAGGTCCCATGGACTGTGGTCGTCGCGTCTTTGACGGATACATTGACGAGCTCCTTACCCACGGTCCTCGGATAGTTGAGGGTCAGGTTGAGGCCGCTCACCGTGACGTAGCTCGAGTTGGTGGTGACCGTGATGCCCGAGAGCGGGGTGTCAACATCCGATATGTACGGGGCCACATTGACCTTGAATGCCTGGCTGGCGTTCACGTTCACATCCGGCAGTTGGGACAGGATTGGTACGTCGTCGACATAGGTCACAATGAACCTCACGGTCTTCAGGACCGGGTTGACGCCATCAGTGACCGTGAACTCGATGTCCACTTGGGCGGGGGCCGACTGCGGGAACAGCAGGCTTACGTTCAGACCCGTAATCCCTGTGATGTACTGCGACGTCGCGCTCAACTTGAGCTGGGCCGTGGTATTGTCCGGATCGGTGACGAACGCGCCCATGGGGAAGATGTAGGCCACATCCTCTGTCACATGCTGGTCCGGGATGGTGCCTATCACCGGCGGCTGGTTCGGGACGATCACCTGGGGCCCGTTGATTTTCGCCGTCGAGGTTTCGATGAACCCATCGGACACTTTGAACTGGTATGTGTGGACCCCGGCCGTGGTGAAGGTCGTGTTGTAGATGTACTCCTCGCCGTTCACATAGTTGCCGTCATGATAAGTTGCCGGCGATGCGCTTGTGTTGACGATGCAGGTCTTGGGCGTGATGGCCGCATCGAGATATATCCTCACACCTCCGCTCGGTGCGTCGTTGTCCGGGTCGGCGTAGAGCACCTTGAACTGGAATGTCGTTGTGAGATCGCCCGTCGCCGGTGAGAAGGCAGGGACGGAAAGCACCGGTAGCGCATTGATGGTCGTGAAGGTCCAGTTGTAGGGTTTGTCTATCATCTTGCTCAATGAGTTTTTTATGTTCATTATCGAGGCCGAATACTTCTCGTGGGGCTTCAGCGAGGCGCCTGGGTTAAAAGTGATGTTGACCTTTCCAACATCGGAGGAGACCGTTCCTGCGACAGGGTTCCCGCCGTTATCCTTGAGCGTGAAGTTAGCGGTGGTCACGGTCGTCCAGTCCAGGACCTGGCTCAGGTGCGCGTTGATTACCGTCGAAAGGCTCACGTTCGTTGCCAGGTTCCCCGGGGAGGTTGAAAGGACCTGGGGCGTGGTCGGGTTGACATAGGGCGTGCCTATGGCCCAGATCTTGTTGCTGAGGTCCGTGATGTAGATGATGCCGTTGGAGATGGACGGAGAGGCCCAGGCCTGACCGCTCAGGGTGTAGTTGAAGATGATGTCTCCGTTCGTGGCCCCCGTCAGAGCCTCGCCGGTCCAGCCATCGTTCCCATCCGCGAAGCCGTCATAGTCGAAGGCGTAGAGCTTGCTGTCCGACGAGCCTATGTACACGATATCGTCGGAGATGGACGCCGAGCTCATGACGTCAGCCCCGGTCGTGTAGGACCACTTGAGGGTCCCGGTGGTGGAGTTGAGGGCGTAGACCTTGTTGTCCATGGACCCGATGAAGATGTATCCCTTGTAGTAAGTAGGGGAACTCGTTGTCCCCGAGGTCATCGAGAAGTTCCAAATGATGTCGCCGTTGGTGCCGCCCGTCAGGGCCTCGCCGGCCCAGCCATCGTTACCGTCTGCGAAACCGTCTTTATCAAAGGCGTAGACCTTGCAGTTGGCGCAGCTCGAGCTCGCATAGGAGCCATCTGCTGTGTATACAACATTGCCTATGACCGAGGCGGAGGGATACCCGTAGGACGCGAGCGAGTAGGACCAGACCAGGGCATGCGAGGTGGTATTCACGGCATAGAACTTACTGTCGCCGCCGCCGAAGAACACCCTATCACCGACCACGGCCGGCCCGCTCTCCACGCCGTACCCGTTAGGGCCAGAAACCCCTATGGCGTAGTTCCAGTCCGCGGCGCCCGTGTTCTCGTCCCTTACATAAAGGTAGCCATCGGAGCTTCCCACGTAGACCTTGCTGTTGATGACGAGCGGGGATGAGCCACCGTAATTACCGCTACCAAGGTCCGCCATCCATTTGCGGGCCCCGGTGGAGACGTTGAAACAGTAGAGGTTATCGTCGTTGTTGGAATAGATGAAGACAAAGCCGTTGGAGACCGCCGGGCTGGAGGATGCGCCGTAGTTGCCATTGCTGGTGATGTTGCTCCACAGTTTCTTGCCGGTCAGGGCGTCGAAGGCGTAGACATTGCCATCGTCCGAGCCGAAGAATAGCTTTCCGTCCACCACGGCAGGGGAGGAGTAGACCGCCCCGCTGCTCGTGTTCGACCAATAAAGGTTGGCCTTCGTGGGCCCGTGGCTCGTGGTCACACCGTTCCTGTTGGCGCCGTACCTGAAATTGGGCCAGTCATCAGCGGATGCCATGGGCGCTGGCCTGCCGTCATCTCTGGCGCTCGGAACATTTGCCGAGACGATAATAAGCGGTCCGATGAGCAGGAATGTCATCGCGATCATGATGCAAATTACCTTGTTCCCAATGTTGTCCCGGAATGCCACGGTAAGACCTCCATCATTCGATTTTCTATCTTAGATAAGACCTGGAATTAAGATATAGGGGTAAGGGTTTTAAACCGTTCGGTCATAAGATAGGAATAATTATAAAATTGTATAATGGGACTTGAACAATAAAAGAAAATCGGGGGGGTTTAGACACCTGGCGGTGGAGGTAGATTCTGGGGCCCCGGTTCCGGCGATAGTGGCGCGGCCTCCGCCGGCGGGGCCATCGTCGTCTGGTCCGGATATTCCACCTGAGGGGTCAGTAGCGCCGGGGGCGGGGCTGCAGTCATCAGGTTGACCTGCTGGGGCTGGCCCTGGGGTTGGACAGGTTGGCCTTGGCCCTTCTTCCGCCTCAGCATCAGGGCTACAACGACCGCTATTACCACGATCACGACGATAATAATGAGAAGGAACGGCAACAGGCCCGAAAGGAACCCCTTATTGACGGTCTTTGGCGTCGTGACCTCGAAGCTGGCCTCCGGGGTCTGGACGGCGGCGTTCGCCGCCCCGGAGCTGTCGTTCGCTCTGAACCTGTAGGTGTGGGTCCCTTTCTTCAGGTCCTTGTCCCAAATGGAGAAATTAAAAGTCATGCCCTTATTATAGGTCCCAGCGGTCTTTTCCATCGTGTGCGGAACCCCGTCTATCATAAGTTCGACGACCGGTGACGGGCTGTCAACATCCGTGTAGACGACCGAGAAAAGGAACAGATAGGTGTCGGACCCTCCCTTTCCAACCTTCTTGGACGGAATAATCTTGTAGTCGGTCAGGACCGGCGGGTCGTTCACCGGGGTGACCTTGACCTTCAGCTGGCCGCTCACATTGAACTCTCCGTCGGAGACCGTGAAGTTGACCGTGTCCGAGAGGACCCCGTTCGGATATAGCAACCTCAGGAAGGGCCCGTTAAATGAGACGTAAGGGGAGGGCTTGATGAGCTTTATCATTATCGTTATGGTCGGCAGTCCATCGTCATGGACCTTGCTATTAAGGTCGTAGTCCAAAGCGACATCCTCTGTCGGCGTGGCATCCGGGAGCGTATCGATGGTCGGGGGTTTGTTCAGTGGCGGCGCGATCACGGTGACCCAGAACGTCCCATAAACCGTCGTCGTGGCGTCCTTGACCGAGACGTTCACGAGCTCCTTGCTCACGGTCCTCGGATAGTTCAGTGTCAGGTTGAGGCCGCTCACAACGATAAAGGACGAGTTGGTCGTGACGGTGATTCCCGATAGTGGGGTGTCAATGTCCGTGATCTTAGCTGCAAGGTCTATCTTGAACGGCTTGCTCGCGTTCACGGTCACGTCTTCCAACGGGGCAAGGACCGGCGCGTCGTCCACGTATGTCATAATGAACCGGACGGACCTGGTGACCTTGTTGATGCCGTCGCTGACGGTGAAGATAATATTCGAGGTGGCCGGCGCCGTGGCCGGGAACAGGAAGGTAGCGTTGAACCCGGCCGTCCCTGTGAGATACCGGAAGGTGACGTTCATCTTGAGCTGCGAGGTCGCGTTGTCCGGGTCCGAGATGTACGGTCCGAGGTCGAATGTGTATGGCATGTCCTCGGTGACGCTCTGGTCGGGGACGGCCCCGATGACGGGTGGCCCATTGAGGGCACTGACCTGGGGCCCGGTGAACTTCTGCGTGATGTTGAGATCGAACCCGTCGGTGACCCTGAACTGGTAATCATGGGTCCCGGCGCTGCTGAACGTGGTATTATAGATGTAGGCCTCGCCATTGGCGAAGTTGCCGTCGTGCAGCGCGGCCGGCGTGCCAGAGATGTTGACGATCATGGCCTTGCCCGTGACGTTCCCGTCGATGTGAACCCTCACGCTGCCGGCCGGAGAATCGTTGTCAGGTTCGGTGTACAGCACCTTGTACTGGAATGTCGTCGTCAAGCTGCCCGAGGCCGGTGTGACGGTTCCCTGCCCAAGCGTCGGCTTGCCGTTGATCGTCGTGAAGCTCCACACATGCGGGTTCGAGATCGGGTTATTAAAGAGGTCCTTGATGTTCAGTATTGTCGCCGTGTACGTCTCGTGAGGCTTCAGGTTCGAGGCCGGGTCGAACGTCATCTCGAAGTTGGCCGGCTGATACGAGACGACCCCAGCCACGGGGTTGGACTGGCCGTCCACCAGCGTGAAATTCGTCCCTGATACGGAGGCAGGCAGAAGGGCCTCGCTCAGCCTCGCCTTGACGGTCTTATCGAGGCTGATGTTCTTTGCGCCGCCTACGGGGTCGGTCGACAGCACTTGCGGCGGCGTCCCGTCCGCGGTGGGCGTCCCTATGGCGAACATCTTGCCCTGGGTGTTCCCGAGGTACAGGACACCATTGGATATTGCGGGGGACCCCCAGACCTGACCTGCCATGCTGTAGTTCCAGATGATGTCGCCGTTCGTCGCCCCCGTCAGGGCCTCGCCCTGCCAGCCGTCGTTCCCGTCCGCGAAGCCATCGATGTCGAAGGCGTAGAGCTTGGAGTTCACATCCGCAACGAAGACCTTCCCGTCCGCCACGGACGGAGAGCCGACTATGTCGCGGTTGGTGTCGTAGGACCAGATGGTATTCCCGTTCGACCTGTTCAGTGCGTAGAATTTGTTGTCCATTGAGCCAACATAGACGTAGTTGCCGTAGACCGCCGGAGAGCTCGTCGTCGTGTTGGGCATGGACTTCTTCCAGATGATGTCCCCGTCAGTCGCACCAGTCAAGGATTCCCCTGCCCATCCATCGTTACCGTCGGCGAAGCCGTCCACATCGAACGCGTAGATCCCGCAACCGGTGCAATCCGTGACTGTATGGGCCCCCTCAGCGTAGAAGACGACCCCGTCGGCCACCGCGGGGGACGGGTTCCCGACCTGGGCAAGGGCATAGGACCAGGCCTTGTTGTGGGTCGTGATGTTCACAGCATAGAACTTCTTGTCCCCGCCTCCAAAGAAGACCGTGTTGTTGTACACGGCGGGGGAGCTGATTATACCAAGGCCGTTCGCCTGGTTCGCCCCTTCCATCGGGAAGTTCCAGGCCGCCGAGCCGTCGTTCTCGTTCCTTACGTAAAGCCGCCCGTTCGGGGCACCGACATAGACCTTGCCGTTGACCACGATCGGGGAGGACCCACCGGCGGTCGAGGCGCCAAGCGCGGCCTTCCAACGGAGCGCCCCGGTCGAGACATTGAAGCTGTAGAGCGAATCGTCCTCGTTGACATAGATGAGAACATAGCCGTTCGAGACGGCAGGGCTCGAGTCTATGCCGTAGTCCCCGCTCGAAGTGGTGTTGTTCCAGGCCTGTTTCCCGGTGATGGCATCGTACGCATAGAACTTGCTGTTCGTGGAGCCGAAGAACACCTTGCCGCCCGCGACGGCCGGGGAAGAATATATGCCCTGCTGGACATCGTCGGTCGTGTTCTGCCAGAGGATGGTCCTTATGTCGGGGCCTTCAGTGTTGGACACGGCGGTCCTGTCCGCTCCGTACCTGAACGCGGGCCAATCCCCGGCGGCCATCGGGGCAGGGCCGGACATGGGCGCGTCGCCTGGGGCATCCGGCGCCATCGAGGGTGGGACCCCGACCGTTCCAGTCACGATTGAAAACGGGCAAAGCAGCATCAGGCTGACGAACGCGAATGCTAGGAACGGACGCCTTGCGGGTTTGACGCGGACCATCATTGTAAATCTCCTCCGGACGGGTCTCAGAAGAATTCTATGATAGATAATTAGGTTGAATACATAAATCGTTTGGTCAATATATGGGGAATGTTCAAGACTTGTTAAAATCCACAGCTCCCACCGATCAGGTCTCTTCCTTCAACACCGACATGGGTGAAAGCCTCGAGGCCCGAGCAGCAGGTAAGGCCGCCGAGGCCAGGATGACGGCCATCAGGACAATGGAGAAGACGACCAAGAACGGGATTGGCAGGGCCATGTCCCACACAGATGTGAGGCCCCATGCCGGGCCTGATGTTGCGGCCAGGGCCAGGCCTGCTATAAGACCGATGGCCAGGCTCATGATGCCGACGATCGCGGCCTCGATGTAGAAGACCCTGCCGATGCTGCTACGCGAAAGCCCGATGGCCCTCAACATCGCGATATCGCGCCGCCTTTCTGTGACCTGCCTAGCCTCGGTGACCGCCAGGGCCACAACGCCAAGGACGAGGCCGGCGCCAAGGTATGCCTGGAAGAGGTTCATGTAACCCTGCTCCGCGCTCGTGGTCTCTCTCACAATATCTTTCACGTTCCTTGCGTCGAGGCCGTAGTTCGCGAGGCCATTCTCAAGCTCGCCAATGACCGTCGCGGGTTGGGCCGTCTTGGCGAAGACCACGCGGTAGCCGGAGCCGGTCGGGTAGAGCTGCTTGAGCCAATCCTCGTGCATCACGAAGTTGCCGGCTATCACCGAGGGGGACAATATCCCCGCGACCACGAGCTCCACCGGGCCGTTCTCGGCGCTAACGCTGAAGACATGGCCCAGCGCCCCCTCGTAGGCCGCATATCCCAAATAGATGATGAGCGTGTTCTCGTCGACCATTATTGGGATGCGACCATCGACCTTTGTATCTAGAGCGGCCCAGGTTTCCTTAGTTCCCTTACCAGAAAGAGAGGACGCAACCGGGAAATCGCTCGACTGGATGAACCTGTCATTCGCCCCGATGAGCCTTGGCGGATACTGTGGGTTCATATTGCTGCAAACAGCCCCGCTTGTTCCGACGGTGCGAACCATGAAGAGCTCTACAGGCTGCGTTAGCTCGACCCCTATTTTCTGCCTCGCGGCCTGGTCGTTCAGGTCGGGGCCGATAGGCCTTGTCGCCTCCGCCATGATGTCGAACCCGCCCCCTTGCTCCTTTGCGGCATTGCCCAACGCTGAGTTCTGGACTGAGATGATGACCGACAGGCTGACTATCGAGAAGATAATCAGCGCGAACACCCCGATCGTCATGGCCGTCCGGGTCATGTTCTTTTTCATGAACGAGAATGCGACGACATTGGGCGTGCCCTTGGACGCCTTTGGGATCAAAGCGAACAATGTGACTAGGAACCCGAATAGGGAGATAGTAATGAACAGACCATCAATTACAAAAAGGGCCAGGACCGAGACAAAGGGTTGTTGAAATGAGAAATAGGCATGAACTATGGAAAACAACACCGCTCCAAGTGGGAACGGGATAAAATATCGTATTAAATCAGGGTCCGATTTTTCTTCATGTATTCCTATCGTCACTCCCCATAACAAAACGATCAGACAATAATCTGACAGGCTCCTCCAAACCTGAGCATCCTTTGGGATGCCAAGGACTAAAAATAAAATGAACATGATATCTGCACCAATTATCAAGATGATTGTACCGACGCTCGCATGCCTACGGTGTCCTTTGATGTCGGTGGGCCCTTCATGTCCTCGGGCCTCCATCACCGAGGTCCTGCTTGCACTTCGTGCCAATATGATTAGCAAAATCAACGATAATAAAAATCCAACCCCGAGTGACAGGGCAACACTGCCAGGACCAATATGCATTGGAATGAATGCTTGTGCAATGACCTGCTGCCCACCGACAACACTAGACCATACCGTGTCCAGGCCCAAGACCAATGCTCCGGTCATTATCCAACCGATTGTTAGACCAATGAGCCCTGCTATCGTGGCGTAGACCATTCCTTCCGCGAGCAGGTCCTTCATTATTCTATTCCTCGAGATGCCGATTGAAAGGAGCATTCCAAGCTCCGACCTTCGCCCATCTATCATCATCCTGAATGTCGAGGCCACGAACAGTATCGCGGCCGCAATCGTTATCGTCCCGAAGGCCAGGAACATCTGCAGAAATATGTCCATGGCCGAGGCCGAGCTCACGAGCTGGTCCCTTATCGGGATAATGGACATCCCGACGATCGCCGGGTCGGCTATCTCATCGAGCCAGGAAGTCTCGCCGTTCACGGTCCGGTTCATCTTCACCATTGTGAGGTTGCCCTGATCGTTCCCCCACATGGCCTCGGCATCGCCAAGCCAAATGTACGCCTTCGGGATGCCCCTGAACTGCTTCCAATAGGCCTCATCCTTCGGCTGGATCAAGCTTAGGTCCATAGGGAACGGCGGGTCCCATTTAAAGCACGACTCGATGCCCCCGATCCCAGGGAAGTCGGGCATGATGCCTGTATCGTTCGCCTTGCCGACCATGTCAATAATCCAGGCCACCGTGAAGTTACTCGAGTGTGGGATTAGGTCCAGATGGTCATCCATGATGCTCCAGTTGACAGTGATGATGTCGCCGACGTGGGCTCCGAGCTCCTTCGCGGTCCAGTTCGTGAGGCCAATCTCATCGACCTTCAGCTCTCCCTTGATATGGGCCCCCGTCCCATTCTGTGTGAAGAGGCCGTATTTCGAATCGAGCCAGGGATTGAACCCTGTGACCGTCGAGTAGCTAAGGCGGTCCTCGGTCCCGTTCTGGTGCCTGAGCCTCAACGCATCGACAAAATATGTCGAGAGATAGCTGTGGTCCTGGTCTTGGGGGATCCATGTGAATATGTCCGGATTATAGATCTGGCTCTTCTCGAAGAACACCCTGTCGCTCGTCACCCTGACATGCGCAGGGACCCCCCTACCCTCGGGGAAGGCGGTGACCTTCAGGTGCATGTCAGAGGCCTTCAGGGACGATGCAAGGGATGCATCGATCCTGTCCTTGGCCCGGTCACCATCGGTCCCGTCCTTAAGGGCGACCAGGATGACGTTCATCTTGTTGCCGACCTTCAAGACATCTCTCAACGTCTTGAGCGTCATGTATACGGCGGGCTGGACATCCTGGACATTGAACTGGAGCCTGCCGAGGCCGTCATCGTCGACGATCTGGCTTATGGTCATGTTCACATGGTCGACACCGGGCTCGGTGAACATGGTCTCCTTGCGCAGGGCCGGGCTGTCGAGGCCGATGTAGATGTCTTGATGCCTATAAGCATCGAGCTCCTTGGCGGCCTTAGTGTTCAGGACGATTTTCCCGTCCTCTAGCGGCACCCCAGTCCTGTCAGAGCTCCCGTCATTCCAATGGAACTGGCCGATTTTCGAGCTGATTGTAGGGCTAAAACCATAAAGCATGGCCCTGGAGGTGGTCCTGCCGCTGATATTGTTGTGAAGCACGATCGGTAACATCAGGGCCGGTTCGATATCGTCACACAGTCCCGTGACGATCGGGTCGACCCTTAGCGAGTCCACATGGCTCGCGTTCACGAAGTCGGCGGAGATGACGAACACATCCACGCCATTCAGGTTCCTGTCCGCCCGGTCCACGATGAGGCCTTTCAGGGCGTCCCCGACCCCGAGGCTGGACATGATGACCGCCGTGCCAACGGACAGGGCCACAATGGTGAGCCAAGCGGTCCTCCCGCGGCGCCTGAAGCCACGCAGGGCCATCGAGCGCGTACCGCCGTCTGACAACAGCCCGGCGAGAATAAGTAAGAAGACCAAGATTAGGAAAGCCCCGGCCGCCAGCGATAGGTCGAACATCCCCGTGCTTCCTCCGATGCTTGCTTATCGCTTCTTACGGCCCGAGAACCTGAGCCTCCCCAATTTGATTACCACCGAGATGAAGATGGTGATGCCTATCATCATCGGCATATCGAACGAGGGGATGAATGGCTTCGGCTTTGCAGGATTGTCCACGATGACGTAGAGGGAGTCGGAGCCGGTCCCGCTGGCATTGGTAGCCTTGGCCTCAATCAGGTGCTCTCCGTTCTTTAGCTTGTTCGTGTCGACACTGGCCACCCATATGAGATTGCCGACAGTGGGTCTCGTGGCTGTCATGTGTAACTTCCCATCGAACTGGACCTCAGCCATGTTGATATTCGCCCCGACGACCTCGAACTGGATGGTCAGCTTCCCGGTAATATGGATCCAGGGCATGGGTTGGATCATGGTCACTACGGGCCTCAGGTCCCCGATGGCGTAGAGCTTGCCGCTCTCGGTCCCAAAGTAGACCCGACCGTTGGCCACGGCCGGGGAGGAACCGATGCCGCCGTCGGCCTTGAACGTCCAGATCTTCGAGCCGTTCTCGGCCGACAGCGCATACATCTTCCCGGAAGCATCGCCAAAGAAGACCTCGCCGTTGACCAGGGCCGCGGAGGAGGATATGCTCGCATCGGCCTTGAAGGACCAGACCTTCTGGCCCGAGGTCTTGTCCAGGGCAAAGACATCTCCTGCGGAATTGCCCACGATGACCTTTCCGTCCCCCACCGCAGGGCTGGACTCGAGGGTCGAGTTGGTGTTGAACTCCCATTTGATGGCAAAGTCCATGACGGAGACCGCGAACACCCTGCCGCCCCGGGCCGTCCCGAAGATGAGCTCGTTCACGACGGCCGGGCTCGCAGCGCTGTAGTCGTTGAACGGGATGGCAACGGTCTTCTCGCCGGTCTCCAGATTGATGCCATACATCGTCCTGTCACATGTGCACGTGAAGGCCAGTTCGTCAGAGAGGCCCGGCTTGCCATGGATGAAGGATGCCGCCGTGAAGTTCCAGAGCATCTTGCCGTTCGTGTCCAGGCCGTACAATTTGTTGTCATAGGAACCGAAGACAAGGACCCTCTTCTTGGCACCCGAACCGGCACTTATCATCGCCGAGGACACCGAGGATTTGACCGTCCCGCCTGTCTTGAACGACCAGATCAATGCCCCTGTGCTGGCGTTCAGGGCGTAGAGATTGCTGTCATCGGAGCCGATGTAGATCCTGTCGTCGATATAGGTTGGCGAGGATTCGATGGAGCCGTTCGTCTTGAAGCTCCAGACCTTTGTCCCCTTCTCGGCATTGAATGCCCAGACGGTCCCGTTGCTGTCCCCGATGAAGACCTTCCCGTCTGCGACAATGGGCGAGGAGTCCGTCAGACCATTTAGGGTCGCGGTCCAAACAGGCAGGTTCGTCCTGGGAGCCGTGTTAGGCGCCGTGCCTGTGTTCTGGTCGTTGGCCCTGTACTCGGGCCACGATTCACTGGCCAGGACAGCCCCGGCGAACTGGGCGAAGACCATCATGAGCAGGGCCAGTATTGTCAGGGACCTTCTCATCGAAGCACTCCTTCAATATGAACTACTTATTCTGATATATAATCTATTTGAGAAGGAACTGTAACAAATCGTCCTGAACAAGGATAATATAGCCAATCCCGGATAGACGAAGGAGGGTCCACCATGGCGAAGAGGAAGAAGGAAGAGGCCGAGGGCCAGGCATGCCCATCCGGGCAGACCGCCTCGAAGGATGACCAGCAATACGAGGCGTTCAAGAAGAAGGTCGAGGAGGCCAAGGCCATCCAAAGGACCCTTGGCCGGATCAAGTTCAAGATCGTCGTTCTCAGCGGAAAAGGCGGTGTGGGGAAGAGCACCATTGCGACGAACCTTGCCGCGGCCCTGGCGGCCCAGGGGAAGAAGGTCGGCATCCTTGACGCGGACATCACGGGCCCGGACATCCCGAAGATGCTGGGCCTCGAGGGCCAGAGGGCTACGATGCGCGAAGGGGCCGACACCGAGATGCTCGCCCCCATCGAGGGCCCCCTCGGAATAAAGGTCATGTCCATGTCCTTCCTGCTGCAGTCGAGCGACCAGGCCGTGGTCTGGCGCGGGCCCATGAAGATGGGCCTCATCAAGGAGTTCTTCATCCATGTGGACTGGGGCGACCTCGACTATCTCGTCATAGACCTGCCACCTGGGACCTCCGACGAGCCCCTGAGCGTAGCCCAGTACGTCAAGGATTGCAACGGCGTGGTCATCGTGACCACACCTCAGGAGGTCTCGCTCCTGGACATCTCGAAGGCCGTGACATTCACGAAGCTGCTCAAGATGCCCATCCTCGGCCTCGTCGAGAACATGAGCGGGTTCACCTGCCCGCACTGCGGCAAGACCAGCGACATCTTCAAAAGAGGCAGCGCCGAGAAGGCCGCCAAGGAGTTGGGCATTAATTACCTCGGGGCCATCCCCATAGACCCGCAGATAACGAACACGGGCGACTCGGGCGAGCCTTTCGTGACCCAAAAGAAGGAGACCCCGTCCGTCAAGGCCTTCAAGGCCATCGTGGACAAGATCGGGAAGATCATAGCCAACGACCTCGCGACCAAGCCCAAGGCCGACGAGAAATGCGACTGTGGGGAGTGCTCCGATTGCTAGCCGAGTTCTCTATATTTCCCGTGGGCTCGGGCGTGAGCCTCAGCAAATACGTGGCTCGCAGCATCGAGCTCATCGAGAGGTCCGGCCTTCCGTACCGGGTCAACGCTATGGGCACGGTCGTGGAGGGGGACTACGACGATGTCATGGCCCTCATCAAGAAGTGCCACATGGGGATGAGAAAGGACAACGCCCGCATCGTCACCATCATCAAGATCGATGACAGGAAAGGGAATAGGGGCCGCCTCCAGGGAAAGGTCGAGTCCGTCCAGAGAAAGGTCCGCTTCAAGATTAAAAAATGAGGGGCGTGCGAACTCTGGTCACCAGGGCCCAGGTCATCGGAGCGCTGAAGCGGCTCAAGGACCCGCACACCGGGGCGGACATATTCGAGAGCGGTTTCGTGGAGACCCTGAAGGTCCGCGGAGGCCGCGTTTCTTTCGCAATGAGGCCCCCCGACGACGAGCGGTTCTGCCCGCAATATGTGCCGCTGGCGGTCGAGGCCAAGCGGGCAATCCTTGCCCTTCCGGGGGTCAAGAGGGTCGATGCCACTCTCGAGGGCCACGTCCAGTCAAGGGCAGTGAACGAGGCCCTTAAGAAGTTGGACGAACATATCGAAAAGGCCAAGGCTGGAGGTCACTCGGCATGAAGCACAAGGCAGCGGTCCACATCGTCCTAGCCATCACGGCCATCATGCTGCTGGCCGGCTGCACCAGCTCCCCCCCGAAGACCAACTACGCGGCCACGTTCACCGAGATCTCGGAGTCTCCCTCCACGCAGCAGGGCTTCGTGCCGGCGGGAAAGACCCTGAACATGGACTTCCTGGCCACGAGCAAGAACATCACCAAGGTATCCATCCAGCTGGCCTTCTACGACGATTCCGGCGACGGATGCCCGGACATCATGGGCCTTGCGGTGGATTCGCCGTTCCCCAATGCCCTCTATCTCCCGGTCCAGGCGGGAGAGAGCAACACGACCATGACCATCAATGTCACAATCCAGCACCTGCCCGCCGTGAAGAAAAGTACATCCAAGACCGAGCTTCAGGAATACATGGACGGTGTCGAGAACACCCAGGGCGATGGTAAATGGACCATAAGCATCGCAGATGTCACCGCATCGCCGTGCTCCAACCCGAAGACCGTGGACTCGGGCAACAGCTGGGTCCTGTTGATCTCACCGTTCGTGTTTTCGGGCAATATCACCGAAGCCTAGGCCCTCACTTGTGCTTCTGGTCCACCTTGGCCATGGTTATGCCCCTGCTGGCCTGGTACTTGCCCTTTTTGTCCTTGTAGGATATCAGCGGGGCCAGGTCGCCCTCGAAGAAGAGGAGCTGGGCGATGCCCTCGTTGGCGTAGACCTGGACCGGGAGCCTGGACGCGTTGATGATGCAGATAGTGGCGTGGCCCTCCCACTCGGGCTCGAAAGGCGTGACGTTTATCATGACCCCCACGCGGGCGTAAGTGGACTTGCCTTGGCACAAAGTGAGCACCTTGCGCGGGATGCGGAAATATTCCAATGACCGGCCGAGCACGTGGCTCCTGGGCGGGACCACGACGTTGCCGTAGACGCCAGCGTACTTGATGTCCTGGGGCTTTTTGGGGTCGAGGACGTCGTCCTCCACGCCGGACTTCGGGACCTTGAACTCGTCCGCGATCCTGAAGTCGTAGCCATAGGCTGACAGGCCGTAGGAGATGACGCCCTCGCGCTCCTGGTGGTCGACGAAGGGATCTATCATCTTCTCCTTCTCGGCCATGTCCCTGATCCACTTGTCATGCTTGAGGCCCAGACCAACCACCCGCTACGCTGACAACATGATGCAAAATAAAAAGGTTTGTGGCCCCGAGGCGATGTCGGGGCCTATCCGCACTTGGACCATCCGCAGAACCGGCAGATCATGCAGCCCTCCTCGTAGCCGACCGAGTTGCCGCAGTCCGGGCACACGCCCACCCCGTTCTCCAGGGCCGTCGGCTCCTTCTCCTCGAAGTCCTTGAGCGTGATGGCCTCCTCGGCGACAGGTGGCTTCTCCTTCTTGCCATCGAGGTACAGCTCCACGGCCTTGGCTATGGCGTCGGGGCACGAGAGCACCATGCCGCCCTTGGCCAAAAACGGCGAAGGGCACCGGATGCCCCTTATCTGCTTCAGGATGGCCTCGACGTCCACGCCGGACCTCAAGGACAGCGATATGAGCCTGCTGATGGCCTCGGACTGGGACATGGCGCAGCCGCCCGACTTTCCCATCTGGGAGAAGACCTCGAATAAGCCCTGGTGGTCCTCGTTGATGGTCACGTATAGCTTCCCGCAGCCGGTCATCATTCGGATGGTCGCGCCCTTCATGGAGGCCGGCCTCGGCCTGGGCGTGACCCTCACGCCCGGCCCGGCGACAATGACGGCGCCCTTGCCGCTCCCGGTGGACATGGGCTGGTTCTCGCGGCAGCCGTCGCGGTAGACCGTGACGCCCTTGCAGCCGAGCTTGAATGCCAGGATGTAGGCATCCTCGACCTCTTTTTCGGTGGCCGTGTTGGGGAAGTTGATGGTCTTGGACACGGCGTTGTCCGTGCCGCCCTGGAAGGCCGCCTCCATTCGGATGTGCCACTCGGGCGTGATGTCGTGGGCCGTGACGTAGACCTGCCTGATGTGCTCGGGGATCTCGCCCATGGTCTGGATGGAGCCGTGCTCGAGGACCTTTTCGACGAGGCCGTCCGAGAAGAAGCCCTCCTTCCTGGCGGCGTCCTCGAAGAACCGGTTGACCTCGAGCATCTTGGTGCCCTCCATGACGTTCCTCTTGAAGACCAGCGCGAAGAGGGGCTCGATGCCCGATGAGCAGCCCGCGATGATGCTGATGGTCCCGGTGGGGGCCACGGTGGTGACCGTGGCGTTGCGAAGCTTCCTGCCGCCGGGGATGTCGTATATGCTCCCCTTGAAGTTCGGGAACACCCCGCGCTCATCGGCGAGCTCGGCGGACATGTTCCTCCCCTCGTCCTGGATGAAGCCCATGGCCTCCTCGGCGAGCTTGAGGGCCTGGTCCGAGTTGTAGGGTATGTCCAGCTGGACGAGCATGTCGGCGAAGCCCATGACCCCGAGGCCGATCTTGCGGTTGCCCTTGGTCATCTTCGCGATCTCCTCCAGCGGGTACTTGTTCATATCGATGACGTTGTCCAGGAACCGGACCGAGCTCCGGACCACGCGCCGGAGGTGCTGCCAGTCGACCTCGGGGCCGTTGTCACCGACAGTGACCATCTTGGCCAGGTTGATGGAGCCGAGGTTGCAGGACTCGTAGGGCAAGAGCGGTTGCTCGCCACAGTTATGAATCACGAATCCGTTGGCAACGAAGCTATGGGTGATCGGCTCGTTCAGGTCGTAGACGTCCACCTCGCCTTCCTCGTCGAGGGACACAAAGGTGGCTGTGTACTTCTCACAGTAGGTTTTCCTTGTCCCAACAGCAAGGCGTTTGTCAATCTCATCGTTCTTGCGTTTCATTAGGAACCCGATTTCGCGGCGGAATTTGATCACATTCTCCTTCAAAATAACGAGTTCATGCTGTTCCGCGCAATGATAGTGTTTCTGTCCACCCTTGCCATCAGGCATCAATTTGATATGAGCCATGCGTCTCTGTTTATACACGCGCGATACAATCCCAAAGTGAAGTAGCATCAACTGAACCCGTTCGAGGGTTTGGATATCGTTCTGAGCCAATCTCACATTGACGCTAGTCTTTGGAGGTCCACCCTGCACACTGCCGTCCGCGGTGAACAGGGCCTGCAGGAACCCGCGCTGGAGCTCCTCCGAGCCAGAGATGACCTGGTCCGGCACCTGGTGCTTGTTCTCGAGCAGGCCGTATTCCTTCGCGATCTCGAGAAGCCTCTGGGACGAGACCCTGGCCTCGTCGCGGCCTTTTACGTTCACAACGCCGACCACGTAGTCGCGGTCGTACATCTGAAGGCCCTGGACCTTCTTGTTCACCATCTCGGCGAAGAGCGGAGCGAGCTCGCGCTTCTCGTCACCGAAGAAGGACAGGACCGCCCGGTCCTTCTTGATGGTCCCATCGCCAACGAGCCAGCCGAGTATCTTGCCGGTCTCTGCATCGCCTTTGCCAGTGAACGTCCCTTTCCTGCCCAGGATGTGGACCTTGTCCCCTGGCGTCAGATTGCCAGCCACGACCCAGCCGTGGGCGGTCATGACCTTGTGGTTTGCTGTGAGGCGGATGGAGTATCCCTCGCGGGTCATCAGCCTGTAGACCTTCCTCCGGCCTGTCCGGAAGATGTTCGTGGCCTGCAATGTCACCCGTCCCGGGCTCATGCGCGGGTCCGATGTGATGCCGAGCGTGCCCCTCATGGTATCTAAGCTGAGGGCATCGGCCCTCAGGAGCCCCTCGTCGGTATATATCAGGGTCTCACCGGCCACGCAAGGGTTGGTGGACTCTATTTCCGCGACCTGCGGCGTCGGGTTGTGTCGGTTGACCTCATCGATGAATATGATTCCAGGCTCGCCCGTGGTCCAGGCTTCCTTGACTATCATGTCAAAGACCTTCCGGGCGGGCTTGCGGTCCGTGACCTCCTTCTTCCTGGGGTTCACTATATTGTAATCTTCGTTGTTCAGGAGGGCGTGCATGAACTTGTCCGTGAGGGCCACGGAGATGTTGAAGTTCGTGAGCCTGTTTGTGTCCTCCTTGCAGGTTATAAAGTCCTCGATGTTCGGGTGGTCCACGCGCAGGATGCCCATGTTGGCCCCGCGCCGGGTCCCTCCTTGCTTGATGGCCTCGGTGGCCTGGTCGAAGACCGTCATGAACGATATGGGGCCCGAGGAGATGCCCTTGGTGGACTTGACAATGTCGTCCCTGGGCCGAAGGCGCGAAAAGGAGAACCCGGTCCCGCCGCCGGACTTGTGGATCATGGCTGTGTACTTCAGGGTTGTGAATATACTGTCCATACTATCATCGATGGGCAGCACGAAGCAGGCGGACAGCTGCTGGAGATCCCTGCCCGCGTTCATAAGCGTGGGGGAGTTGGGCAGGAACTCGAAGCGCGTCATGATCTCGTAGAACTCCTTGGCCCGACCCATGACGTCGGCCCTCTTGTTGTACATCTTTTCGGCCTGCGCTATGTTCAGGGCCACGCGCGTGAAGAGTTCCTTGGGGCCCTCCACCACCTTGCCGGTCTCGTCCTTCTTTAAGTACCTCTTCTCGAGTACCTTAAACGCGTTCTCTGTTACATTCAGTTCCTCGGTCCCGAGGACCACCTCGTGATCCGAGTTCTTGGCCTTGCTCTCGGCCTTGTTCCTGTTCCCGCCGTTCATTTGGACCCCTCCTTCTCGTCAATAGACTTATTCTCTTTTCGATATCTTCTTATATCGGTGTTTGAGGCGCGGGCGGTGTCCCTGTCTGGGTTATCTCCCATGACGAGAACTCGTGCCCTGCACGACCCCTCTCATTTGCCCCGTCGGTGGCCCCTCTCTTTTCCTTATTCCATTATATCCTGCCGCGGAGCGAATTAGGGGTAGGTCGTGTGAAGTTCAAATAGGTTTTTGAAATCAACTCTGTTATCAGATTAATTATTGCAAATGAAACTTGCATTCCCAATCATTATCTGATTTGAATCCAGTTGAATCTAATTGATAGGCGAACCGTCGTGAAACTAGGCAATTGCCGTTCAACATGAAATATTTGAAATGGACGTGGAACATGAAAGCAACGTGAAGCCGAAAAAATAAATTGAACCAAAAGGAAAGGACCAAAACCGTAAGAAAACTAGCGCGCGGCCTTACTCAACGAGCTTGATCGCTTCCTCTGGGCACTCGGAAACGCAGGACTCGCACTCTGCGCATTCCTCGGGCCGGAGGACCTTGGACTTGTCGTTTTTTATCTCGAAGACCTCGCTCGGACAGACCTCCGCGCAGTTGCCACAGCCGGAACACTTCGCCTCGTCAACCTTCGGGTGCATTTGAGACCTCCCTCTTGTCATGTGGGAACGAGCCTTGTATCGAACACTCGATTTAAATATATTTTGATGATAAAAATAATCCGCGCGGCACGGTACCGGTCGAACAAGAAACCCACAAAGCTTTTAATGTCTATGAATCAATCCCCGTGTCGTCCGAGGTGCCTGCTTGGCAGAAGAGAAGGTCGCACCGACAACCAAGGAGATAAACAGGGCCCTCAGGTCCTATGCCGAGGCCAACAAGAAGAGCGTCAGCATCGACCGCATCAAGAACAACAATCACATCGCCGTGGGCCTCGACAAGCCGGTCAAGGTCACCATCGAGCGCGGCCCGGCGGGCGACTTCTTCGGGGCCCTGAACGCAGGCGCCAACATCATCCTCAACGGCAACGCCGGGCGCTTTGTTGGGAGCACCATGAGCGCCGGCGAGGTCCGCGTGAACGGCGACGTGGCGGACGGGTTAGGGGTCTACCTGTCCGGCGGGCTGGTCTCTGTCAAGGGCGACTGCAGCGGCGCCGTCGGCAGCCACATGAAGGGCGGCGTCATCATCGTGGACGGGGACGTCAAGGGCGATGTGGGCGAGTCCATGGTCGGCGGGGAGATCTACATCACAGGCGATGTGGACGGCACCATAGGGACGGACCTGCGTGGCGGCCGCATATTCGTGGCCGGCAAGATGCCCGAGCTCCACGGCAACGTCAAGGTCAAGCCCCTGGGCCCGAAGGATCTGGGGGCCATCAGGGACCATCACGAGAGGTTCAGGTTCCGGAAGTTCCAGACGCCGGACGCGCTTAACGATTTCAGGCTCATCGAGAAGGCCTAGCGGGAGACCAGCAAGATGGACCAAGAGAAGGAGGAGCTGTTGAAAAGGCTCGAGGCCGACCTTGCCGATGGCAAGCCCATGATACGGCCCGGCATCGCGAGGAGGCCGATGGTCGGCTTTAACGACCTGGTGGTCGTCCCGACCCGCGCCATGGCCCAAGGCTCCAAGGAGATCGGTACCGATGTCTCCATTGGCCTGGACCGCTACTCCGAGCACCCGATACATCTCGAGGTCCCGATGTACATCGCGGATATGAGCTACGGTGAGATCGGAAGGACCGCAAAGGCGGCCCTGGCATTGGGCTCGGCCCTCGCGGGCTCCATGGTCCTGTGCGGCCACGGGGCGCTGCTCGCCGAGGAGAAGGGGGCCACGGACGAGAACGACGGAAGGCTCGTGGCCAAATGGTCCAAGGGGCGTTTCGGCGACGACATGGCCAACCTGTCATTTAGCCACGGGGTCTGCATCGACATGTCCATGGACCCGGGCATACTTATTCCTCCGGATATATCGACCAAGGAGGTCGCCGAGGCCTACGGCATCCCGAAGGGGATGACCGCCAACCTGCCGGTCTCACATCTCGACCTTAAGGGCGAGGACGACCTAAAGCTCCATGTCGACCTTTTAAGGGAGGCCATGGACTACAAGGTCCCAATTCTTGTGAAGTTCTCGGGCGGCGAGGTCTACGAGAAGGTCCGGGCCGCCATCGAGGCCGGGGTCGACGCCGTGGTACTCGAGGGCATCCAGGCCTGGAGGGCCAGGACCGACGACGTGCATGCCGAGCACGCGGGCGAGCCGCTCATCGGGATGATACCCCCTGCGATTAGGGCCTTCATAGATACCAAGGCCAAGGCCAAGGGCGTCAAGCTCCTGGTCCAGGGCGGCATCAAGGGCGGGGCCGACGTCTTCAAGGCCCTGGCCATGGGCGCGGACGCGGTCGGCCTCGACATCGCGGCCCTCGTGGGCGTAGGCTGCAGGATGGCCGGCGTGTGCAACAGTGGCAAGTGTCCCCAGGGCGTTGCGACCATAGACCCGCGGCTCGAGGCCAAGGTCAGCGTCAAGGAGTCCGGGGAGCACCTTTACAATCTAATGACGGCCTTCACCGACGAAATCGTGCATCTCGCGGGATATGCGGGCCTGGCCCATGTCTCAGCCGCAACTGCAAAGAACCTCCGGGCCCTGACCTATGATGCGGCCGCGATAACGGGCGTCAGGCTGGTCGGGTTCGACCGGTTGCTGCCCATGTGGGTCCACTGAAGGCGTTCTTTTCTAATCGTCGATGTGCCCCTTTCCTTGGAGGGGGTCATTTTAATATTTAGTAAGTCGATATTGCCTTGTTTATAATCCACGAAGGTAACTTCGATGGCGAAGGTCATTAAAGAAAAAGAACAACCCTTGAGGTATGACTCAGCTAGGATACTTGAGATTATATCCCAGGAAGAGACTCTGCATAGAAGTAAGAAGAGAACCAAAACGGACAAGTTCCAAGAACGCGCAAAACTGGTGTATACGCTCGTGCTTGGAATAGGTATCACGATTTTAATAGTAGGGCTCTTTCTCATTCCTAACCCTAGCGGTCATGATAGTCGAGGCGATAGTAATCTTGGGTATATCTCATCCATATGTTTCCCAATCGGCCTGTGGATCGCAATCATCATCATTTTAACATGGAGTGGATATCATGGTTCTCAAGAGGCTTGGGAAAGAAGGAAGAAACGGAGGCCGTTAATCCTTAAGACATACGTAGCGATTCTAATATTTTTCTTTGTGTGGAGTGGGCTTCACTACTTTTACTTAGAATTCGGTATGACCGATCTGTTTTCAATCGGAATCATGATATTTGGGTTACCCGTGACATTAGTATGCCTGGCTATTTACCTATTACTTTACCAAATGTGCTGGTGGAAGATGGAAGGCGGAAAAAAGACTAAAGGAAGAAAGTCCTGATTGTTCGACTATTTCAGGGTCTCTTTTATACTTCTTGCCAGAACCGACCCGATACCCCCGACCCGATATTTTTTCATCAACAAAAAATTGAAATGAATGATGAGACGATAGGCCGTTGCTCCTGTGAAGAGCCTCACATCTCGACGGTTATCGCTCCCCAGCCGCTGGCTTTTATGTGGACATACCCCGCATCATCGGACCAGACCCGGCCCACAAGCCTAACGGTGCTCCCATCCTTGAACGGCACCTGCGGCGAGAAATCGTGCACCCTGCACAGGGCCTTGAACTGGCCGTCGTAGAGGCTGAAGTTCAGGTCCCCCCATGAGGCCTTGAGGTCCTTGACGGTCCCGCGTACCGAGACCGTCATGTTGTCGAAGGCCTCCTTGTTCCCGGTAATGACGTCCAGCCGGACATCGTTTGCCTCGGGCGGCGCGACTATCCTGAGGCCTGAATGGTCCTTGACCTCGATTTCCGGCCTGTCCTTGTAGTTCTTGACATCTCCCTGGACCTGGGCCCTGGCACCGGGCCTCAAGGCTGCCTTGACGTCCTTGGTAAGGTCGAAGGCCACGAAGACCTTGACCGAGCCGCCGGTGGCCGGGTCGACGAGGTCGAAGGCCGTCGTCGTGTTCCCGATGTATGGATGCCCGATGACGCCTTCCACTTTGACGAGCGTCCCCTCGTCACTGGCCTTGATGTCCCCCGGGGCCATGGCCACGGGCTTGACGGAGGCGGCATAGAAGTAGATGGCCGAGATGCCGAGCATCGCTATCACCAATGCGACCAATGCTGTCTGGTATTTCACCATGGGGACCGATGGAACATCGGCCTGGGAGCAAAAAAGGATTGCGGAGCCGATGGGCCAAGTTTTATTATCGAAAAATCCAATCTGCGTGGTCGATGCCTGCAAAGGGGACAACAGGGCCCGGGGCCCAGCCTACTGCCAAGGGTCCGGAGGCGGCCCTGAAGGAATTGCGCGACATGGTCGACAAGGGTGACTGGAAGCAGGCCCTGGCAGGCCTCGATGAGCTGCAGCAGGTCACGCCCAAGAACATCGAGTCCCGGCCCATCATAGCGACCTGCCATCTTCTCAGGGCCAGGGCCCTGCTCCACATGGGCGACCTGACCAAGGCTTGGGCCGAGGGCGACAGGGCCATAGCCATCGCAAAGGAGGCCGGCAGGCCGGCCATCGAGGCTGAGGCCATGTGCGCGGTGGCGAACGTCCATTGGAAGAAGGGCCGGCTGGACAAGGCCCTCGAGATCCTCGAGAAGGCATCCGCGGCGGCCAAGCTATCCACGGACGAGCGGGTCCAGGGCATCGTGTCCCTAGAAAAGGCCACGGTCCACATGAAGACCCAGGCCTACGATGACGCCGAGCGCGAGTACCGCGACGCCATCCTGGCCCTCGAGAAGGTCGGGGAACAGCGCCAGCTGGCCCGGGCCTTCAACAACTTTGCCCACGTCTTCTACTACCAGGGCCTCTGGGAAAAGGCCGAGGAGATGTTCCTGAAATGCCGGAGGCTGTCCGAGAGGGCGGGCTTCAGGTCCATCGGGGCCTGGGCCGCCTTCAACCGCGCCGAGGCATTGCTCGAGCTGAAGCGCGTCGACGAGTCGCGCAGGGAGCTTGACTGGGCCATGCCAATCCTCGAGGAGCTCGGGGACACCTACGGCCTAGTTGTGACGAACAGCATCTACTCGGTGGTCCACGCCATGGAAAAGGACTTCGTCAAGGCCGATGCCTCCCTCGAGAAGGCCCGACAGCTGAACCAGAAGATTGACATCCCGCACATGAAGGGCCGACTTGCCTACGACCAGGGCCTCGTCTGCAAGTATCGTGGCGAGAAGGCCCGGGCCGTTAAGCTCTTCAAGGAGGCCAAGGAGGTCTACGCTAAAATTGGGTCGACCTCCGAGGTCCACCGGATCGAGAAGGAACTGAAGGAGCTCTCTTGAGAGGGCGCTCCGTCAGGCCTCTCCTTGTTCCTTGATGAAGCATTCGGCCCTCTTGCCGTCCCTCTGCACCGTGATGAGGCCCCTTCCCTCGAGCGACCGGACGTTCCGGTTGATCTTCGCGGAGCTCATCCCGGTCTCCTTGGCGATCTCCTTCTGGGACAGCCCCGGCCTGGTCTCGATGGTCTTGTAGATGACCCGCTCGGGGTCCGTGAAATCGAAGAACTCCTTCGGGACCTTCATCTTGGACGGGAAGAAGACCCTGTGGGACCCGTGCCTGTAGGACTTCACGAGCCCGTCCCTTTCTAGGGCCATCAGGTGGTACGCGACGGTCCCGTTGGGCCGGGCCAGCTTCCTCTTGAGCTCGCTGAAGCTCAGCCCCGGGTTCTCGTTTATGTGGCCGAACAGCTGGCCCCGGAGGAAGTTGTCCAAGACCTCCTCTTTGTGTAACCTCGAGTATAGCGGCGCGATGAAGGTGAAGAACGAGAACCTCCCTACCTCTGTCAAGGATATGCATAGCCCGATGACGACGAGGGATACGGTGATGCTCGCGACGATGTGCACTGGCTTGATGGCTTTCACGAATTCCGGGGTCCCGTCCGACGGCTTTGGCACCGTTGCAGTAATCTCGGAGCTCGGGTCGCTCTCCCCGGCCTCGCCGACGGCCGTGATGCGGTACTGGTAGGTCGAGCCCCTCACAACGTTTGCATCTGTGAACGAGATGTTCTGGAGGCTACCCGTAGATAACTGGGACCAGTTGTCCCCGCTCGCCGGGCCCTTACGGAAGATCTTGTACGACAAGATGCCGGTCCTGCCTTCGTTCATTGGTGGGGTCCAGCCCAGCTTGACGGTCCCGCCCAACGCC
>Ga0315288_10001753_pt1 | contig 28116 bp, 21 predicted proteins | sample YL17G11_20_MG_FD_203454 | JGI IMG/M metagenome (GOLD analysis project Ga0315288, IMG submission 203454) | Sediment microbial communities from Yellowstone Lake, YNP, Wyoming, USA - YL17G11_20 | ecosystem: Environmental > Aquatic > Freshwater > Lake > Sediment | place: USA: Wyoming | collected... | reverse complement strand
CGTTCTCGTCCAGGTCGTACTTGGACTTCCTCAGCTTTTCCGCGTAATACCACCAGTCCCAGGCCTCGAGCTTGAATGGACCCCCTTCCTTGTCGATCAGGGCCTGGAGGTCTTTGGCCTCGGCCTTGGCCCGCGCCAGGGCGGGCGTCCAGAGCCTGTTGAGCAGGCCGTAAACCCCGGCGGGCGTTTTGGCCATGTATTCTTCCAGGACGTAATCGGCGTGGGTCTTGTACCCCAGCAGGCCGACGCGCTCAACGCGCAGTGAGGCGATTTTTGAGGCGTTGGCCTTGTTGTCGGACTCGTTGTTGTTGTTGCCGCGGTTGATATAGGCCTTGAACATCTTCTCCCGCAGGTCCCGTTTCGCCGAGAACTGCAGGAAGGGGATCAGGCTGGGTTTGTGCGGGGTGAAAATCCATTTTCCCTCGAAGCCCTTGGCCTTGGCCGCTTCAGCGGCGCCCTCGATGACGGTCGGCGGCAGCCCGGCCAGGTCTTCCCGTTTTTCGATGACGAGCTGGAAGGCGTTGTCATCCCTGAGGACGTTGTCGCCGAACTTGAGGGTCAGGACGGACAGTTCCTCGTTGATCTTCCTCAGGCGCGCCTGATTTTCCGCATCCAGGTTGGCGCCGTTGCGGACGAAGTTTTTATAGATTTTTTCGATCAGCCGGGTTTGCTCGGGCGCCAGGCCCAGCGTGCCCTTTTCGTCGTAGACCGCTTTGACGCGCTTGAACAGGTCGGGGTTCAGGATGATGTCGTCGCCATGCCTGGAGAGGAGCGGGGCGGCGTCGGTGGCGATCTTTTGGAGCGTGTCGGTGGTGTTGGCGCTAAGGAGGTTGCTCAGGACGTGATTGACTTTGTCCAGGAGGTCGCCGCTGCGCTCCAACGCCTCGACGGTGTTCTGGAAGGTCGGAGGTTCGCCATTCTTGACGATGGCCTCGATCTCCTTCTGCTGCTGTTTGATCCCTTCCTGGATGGCAGGCGGGAAATGCTCTTCCTTGATCAGGTCGAAGGGCGGGACCTGGAAGGGTGTCGTGTATTCCGAGAGGAACGGGTTGGAAGAGACGGCTGTGCCGGCTGCAATGGGTTCCGTCTTTTCCGTCTTTTGGGAACAGGCAACAACCAGGAGGCTGAAAATCAGGACCGGAAGCAAGAGTTTTTTCATGGATTCATCCTCTTTTCGATGGAATCGACCTCGGATGCATCATGGTCGGCAAGGGGGGATAGTATAATCCACGTCCGACGAAAAAGCCACCCGGACTTCGGGGGATTCACTGTCGGGGGATGGACTCCGCTCCCGGGACTCAGGATAGGATTTTTACGACGGGGCGCGGCTACGGATCTTTTTCTTCTTTGATGGGGAGCCCAACGACTTCCGCCTCTTGGCCGGCGCCCGATTTCTCGATTGCGTTCGAGAAAAAGACGATCTCCATGACCTTGATCTTCTTTCCAGACGAGCGGTACCCAAGGGTCTTGCTGGATAAGATCCGGGAATTCCAGAATTTGTACTCGAGGCGGCGCCCGCTTCCGGCCTCCGACAGGATAAAAAGAAGGTCCGGACGATTTCGGCCTTGGATGGAGTTTTTCGCGGCGGCTTCGAGCCTCTCGTTTTTGCGGCAAACCAGGATCAGTTTGCCGGCGGGCTGCGGGTCGGAGAAGCTCACGACTTCGACCAGAATGGGGATGTTTTTATTTTCCGTCAGTCCGTATATCCAACCCCAGGGCGAGGGCCGGGCCTGACTTTGGCGGGCTGTAGCCCGGGCCCCGGGGGATAAAGGTCGTCCGACAGGGAAGTCATTTACGGCTAACGTTCCAAGCCGGGAACAGGCGAGACCCGCCGGGTCTCCCGGGATGGCCGGATCGGAAAGAAGAAGAATGCATCCGGCGAGGATGAAGAAGGAGGCCGCGCGCGAGTCGGGAATGAACCCTTGATTTTTTGTCAATAGCGTGTCCTGTCCTTTTTGACCTTCCAAGCCTCAAACAGCTCGAGGCATTCCTCCCTCTGCATGGGGATGCCGCTGATTTGGCGAGATTTGCCCTCCCCCCTGATCGCCCGGGAAATCCGACCGTCGTCGAACCGGATCCTGGCCGCGTCGTCCTTTGTGCAGCCGAAATAGAATTTCTTGATCCTTGCCCAATGCATGGCGGCCAGGCACATAGGGCAAGGCTCGCATGTCGTATAGATTTCGCAATCCGAGAGGTCGAACCGGCCGAACTTATTGGACGCCCGGCGGATGGCCAGGATTTCGGCATGCGCCGTGGGGTCATGGGTCTTGACGACTTCGTTATGGGCCCGGCTGATCACCCGGCCGTCGAGGACCACGACCGCGCCGAAGGGGCCGCCCTCATTCCGGCTCATCCCCTTCCAGGCTTCGCGTATGGCCAGCTTCATGAAATCGGAGTTCATTGTTGCGGTGTTTCCTATTATAATAAATAAAAGTCTTGCTTGAAAGGAATGAGAAATATCGCGACTGAAAAAGGCTAAACAGCGCTTAAGAAATTTGGAGTCGAAGGCAGATGGAGGGCTATCCGGCGGTCCCGGCTTAAAAAGTAAACAGCTTTAGAGGAGGCAAACAATGAGCGTGCTGAAACCGCCTTATCTTGAGAAAATCGACCAGCGGGGCAAAATCCAGGTCTGGATCGTGGACGGGATCTACGTTCGGACCCACATCGACGAGGAGTTCACAAACTTCGGCCAGCATTTCGCCTTTCTCTTTATACCGGAGAATGAATTCTGGATCGATCGGGAGGCCGAGCACGATGAACACAATTTTTTTATCGAGCACCTGCTGGTTGAGCACCGCCTGATGGCTAAGGGCATGAAATATGATGACGCCCTGGTCAGCGCCGATCGGGCCGAGCGCAGGGAACGCCGCCTCGCCGGCGACCTGAAACACCTGACCCGGGGGGGCCGGAAGCTCCCGGATGGGCATGACGTCCACGAGCGGCTCTGGAAAAAGCTGGAAAGCGGGCTCAGCGTCTGGATCGTCAATGGCCGGCTGGTGCGCAGCGTCTTCGACATCGACTTCACCGAGGGCGGGCACGATTATGTCTACGAATTCGTGCCCGGGAATGAGGTCTGGATTGACGACGCCATCATGGAGACGGAGCGTCCCTACGTCCTTCTCCATGAGCTCCACGAGCGGAATCGGATGGCCGGCGGCTGGCCGTACCACAAGGCCCACGATGAGTCGAGCCGCCTGGAATACCACTGCCGCCATCACTCCGACGAGCTGCACGACGCCCTGGCCGCCGAGGGCTGGGCCTGATTTTGATCATTCCTCCTCTGACCTTCTCCATGACCTTGAGAAAAGCCTGATACTCTTCGGAATCCGCGATGAAATTGGAATGGTTTTTTGAATTCCGGATCCGGATTCAAAATCCCTCTCGCGCCGGCCCGCTCTGTTCATAAGATTACGTGTTCTCATTCAGCGCATATTCGACCGCGGCCTGGGCGTGAATCTTCGTTGTATCAAACAGGGGGATCTTGTAGTCCTCCTGTCTGACGAAAAGGAAAATTTCGGTGCACCCCAGGATGATCCCTTTCGCGCCCTTGGCCGCAAGATCGCCGATTGCCTTTTTGAAAACATCTCTCGACGCCCGGTCGATCTCCCCAAGCCGGATTTGGCTGTAAAGAACATGGTGGATGAGCTCCCGGTCCTTTTTATCGGGTATGATGACCTCGAGTCCATGCTTTTGGATCAGCCGGTCTTTATAGAAGTCCTCTTCCATCGTGAACCGGGTGCCCAGGAGCCCCACGGTCCGGAGCTTTTGCTCCTTGATTGCATGAGCCGTGACGTCGGCGATATGCAGGATGGGGATCTTGATGCGCTTCTGGACTTCTGGGACCAATTTGTGCATCGTGTTCGCGCAGATGACCAGGAAATCCGCTCCTCCCTTTTCCACTCTCCGGGCGGCATCCGCTAACAGCCCGGCGGCGTTTTTCCATTTTCCCTGATGCTGCCATTTCTCAATGGCTGCAAAATCAACGGAATACATAATGCTTTGAGCAGAGTGAAATCCGCCGAGTTTCTGCTGCACGGTTTCATTGATGATTCTGTAGTATTCCAGCGACGATTCCCAGCTCATGCCGCCGATGAGCCCGATGGTTTTCATTTAAGGTTCCTCCTCGCGGGGAAATCGATCAGACGCCCTCTTTTCTTATTATATTCGACTTTTCTAAAGAATTTAACCTGAATTCTTTATGAACATGTATCGCTGCGCCCAGGGGAGGTTCGGGTTGATCTCCAGGGCTCTTTTGAATTCAGCGGCGGCCTCGGCGCTTCTTCCGGCCCCCAGATGGCCCAGCCCGAGAAGCAGGTGGGCCTGGGCATTCTGGACCCGGGAGGACTGCCGCTCCCCGAACTTCTCGAAGAAATCCATGGAGGGCGCCGTGTCGAGCCGCTCCCGGGCATAACGAGCGAGGCCTTCAAAGACCTTTTGCGCTTCAGCCTCTTTCCCGATTTTCCGGAGCGACAATCCCTGCCAATAGGTTTCTTCCGACCAGCCGGGCCGCAAATCCGCGGCTTGTTCGTAATAGCCCGTAGCCTCATTTTTCCAGCCCAGGGCTTCGGCGGCCTTACCGAGGCAGGTGAAGATTTTTGGAGTGCCCGCACCTCGGGAAGGCGGGCCAACCTCTAGGTTCGCGGGATATTCGAGCGCGGCTTTGAAGTTCTCAAGGGCCCGACCCGATTTCCCGGCTGCGAGGTTGTCCCAACCGCGCAAAAGGCTCGCCTCCACCCATAGATTATGAATTTCCCCGCCGCCCTCCCAGATGTGGAAATGGTGAGTTTTAAGGATCTCGATAGCCCTGTCGAAACGGCCGACCTGAATGAGGAGCATAACCTCCCTGGCCTGGGCGTCGTCGCGGAGGCTCACGACCTTATGGTTTTTCTCGAGAATCGCCAGCCGTTTAGCCGCAGGGATGTTGCCGGCCTCGTAGAGCGTGTCCAACTCGTAATAGAGCCTGGGGTCGCCCGGATTGACAGCCACGGCTTTTTCCAGAGCCGCGATGGCCTTGGGAAGGTCGTTTTCGACGTGCGCATAAGCCAGGCCGAGGTTCCTCTGGACGATGGAAAAATTTCCGTCCAGAGCCCGTGATCGTTCCCATTCCTTAATGGCTGCCCGGGGCTGGAGGTCGAAGAGGTAATTGCCCAGATAATAGGGCGCCCGGGCGTCCTTGGGGTTGACCTGCTCGGCCCAGTGCAGGATGTCCAGGCTCTCGGACTGGAACGGGAAGACGTAATCCGGAGGCATGGAAGCGGCCTGCCCGGCATATTTCAGGGCTTCCGCCTGATCGCCCTTTTTATTCAGATAATAACCGAGATGGTAATAAACCTGCGGATCAACCGCGGCTTTTTCTTTCGGGACGAGCCTTTTGAGACCGTCGATCGCCTCCTCGAACAACCCGGAATTCCCGTAATCCGCGGCCAGCTCAAGATAATTCAGGCTTGAATCCCGCATCAGGGCTTTAAGGCAGGCAAGCTCGCCGCCGGCGGCCTCCTTTTGCCCGAGCGCCGCCACAGCCAGATAGAATTCGTTCCGCGCCCAGAAATCCAACGGGTCGAGAGCGCGCGCCTCGGACGAAGCTTTGAGGGCCTCTTCGGGTTTTCCCCTTTTCCTCAGGATGGCGGCCTTCAGGTTCAGCGCTTTCGTATTCAGGCCGTTGGCGGCCAGGGACCGGCTGGTGTATTCCAGCGCCCTGTCCAGGTCTCCTCTCTTGACGCTGAGTTCGGCGATCTGGTAAAACGACGCCGCGTGCCAGGCTGAGCTCCAAGCCGCCCGCTGGAAGGCGTCCTCGGCTTCCGGGTCTTTGCCCTGGGCCCGGAGCGAAATCCCGAGATAATAATAGGCTTCGCCGTCCTTGGGCCGCGTGTATTGCGCCGTGGCCCGCTTAATGGCGGTCCTCAGCCGCTCTTCGGCGTCCTGGTGGCGCGCCCGCTTGAGATAGAGAAGCCCCAGCGCCGTGTTCGCCCGGTAATCGCCGGGGTCGCGGCGCAGCGCTTCTTCATAGTATGGATCGGGTTCGAGCGCGGGGTTATAGAACTGCTGTAGCCTCAGCCCGGCGAGGTAAAGCTCCTCGACGGTCTTGATGTCCTTGGGCGGCGGCGGAGGCGTGACGGGAGAAGGCATGGGCGACGCCTCTTTTTTAAACGGCTTATATCCGACAATTTCCCTGTTATCGGCGTTCATCAGCCGGATGGATAAGTCCTCTTCCTTGACTCCCGCCGGGATGTCGATTTCTCTGACATAGGGCGCATCCGGGGCGATGTCGATTTGTTCCTCATAAATCGTCTTCTCTCCCGCCTTGATGAGGACCTTGGCTCTCTTCATGGCGGACGTCGAGCAAAAACCGACCCGCGCCTTGCTCCCGCCGACAATCTCGAGATTGCAGGCCGCTTCGGCGTTGGCGTTCTTCACGCCGCCGATGCCCCGGATGGGATACCAGACCTGCTCCACAACCTTAGCCTCGTAGGGCTGGGTCCAGCTGTAGTCGGGCTGGTTGTCCGACCAGGCGCCGATCATCAGCTCGAGGTAGGGGCCGTCCGAATCGGTCAGGATTTTGTCCCAGGCCCTTCCCTCGGAGCCGGTGCCCCAGGTCCAGAGTTTTTTACCGGGCACGGTGTTATGGTCGGCGATGAAGGCGACGCCGGCCTTTTTCCCATGGTCGTAGCCGGCCAGGAAATCCTCCTCCGCGTTCCAGGCGAAGAAAGATGTGGCCAGGACATGACTCTTCCACCAGCTTACGTCCACCCCACGCGTGTAGTCCTGGCGGTTGTAAACCTCGTGCGAATCGGGCCAGCGCGAGAACTGGTTTTTGCCGTGGAAGGTGGCCAGGTCTGTGGACGGAGGGAAAATGATCTGGTATTTTTCGTTGGCGTGCACAGCCGCGTTGGCCCAGCAGAGGACGGAGTTGGCGAGCGGCGTGCGGTTGAGGACCTTCATGGTCACCTTGAGCGCTGAATTGTCCGGCCGGAGCGTCAGGCCCACCAGCCATTTGGTGCGGTGGCGGAGCTCGACCTCGCCCACCCAGGCTGTCTTCGTCCCGTCCGGGTTCTCGACGATCTCGCTGTCCACCGTCATGAAAGTCGAAGCCCGATGATGGTGGGGGATGTTCCACTCGACCCCGCCCGAGATCCAGGCGCCGAGCATGCCGATGAGCGCCGGCTTGATCACGTGCTGGCGGTAGATGAAGTCGTAGTTGTCGGTCTTGTCCACGGCCGAGAAAATGCGGCCGCCGATCTCGGGGAGGATGCAGATCTTGACGTACGGATTCTCGAGGTAGACAGCCTGGTAGGTCTTATCCTGCTTGTTATCGGTCAGGCGGTCGAGAAGCGGGTAGGGATAGATAGGACCTTTCGCGCCCTGGTAGGCCCGGCCGCTGTAGAAGATGGGATTGGGCTCGGGCGGCCCCGAGATATAAGTCGGAATGACCAGCGGCTCCTTCCAGATCTTTACCGATGTGTCAGCATATAGAAAACCGGAGCCGACAACCGCCATGGCAATTAAGACATGCCGTATCCTGGGTCTAAAAATAATTCTTTGACCTCGCATCTTTTTCCTCCGAACGAGAGGAATGACGGCCGGGAGCCGTGTCTTTCTTCCTATCAATTCCGGGCGGCGAAGTCAATCGGGAACCCGTTCTTTGTCGATCGGACGGGCTCGGGCGATCTCCGGATGAGAATGACCGGCTTCATGCCGAAGCCAATTCTATGGCCTGGAAGCCGGCCTTCGAAGTCATCTTGGCATATTTCTCGCACTTCAGAAAGAGAGGGAGAAATCTCATTTTTTTGCTCGGCGCCGCGGCCAAAAAGGATTAAAGCGTTGGAGGGCGTAAAGGATAGGAAATATCAGGGAATCAGACAAAGATGCATTGATAAATTGCAAAAAGTGACAAAGAAGTATTCGTAACTATGAAGGCCATTTTGAGTAAAGATTATATTGCAGAATGTAACGCTACACGTACCGTTCATAACGAATATTTCAAAACCCTCATGACGCCGATTCTGCGCGGCTCTAAAGCCGCGATTAACAGCCTGCCGCCGAGTGAAAGAGGAAGGCTTTTCTCCCTGAGGACTTTTTATGGCCGTCTATTCGTACCGCAACGTATCCGCCGGATTCATCCTTGCGGCCTTGTAGGTCTGGACGCTGATCGTCGTCAAGGCGATGCTCATGGCGATACCCGACGCCAGGACGAAGATCCAGACGGTCATATCGGCCCGGTAGGCGAATCCACGGAGCCAGTTGTTCATCGTCAAGAAGGCCGCCGGAAACGCGATCAGATGGGCCAAAATCACCAGGGCGAGAAACTTGAAATTCAGGTACGCCGTCAAGCGTGCGGTCGAGGCGCCCAAGATCTTCCGGATTCCGATTTCCTTGGTCCTCTGTTCGATAGCGTAAGCCGTCAGTCCGGAAAGTCCCAGACAGGCGATCAAAACCGCCAGGGCTGAGAAAATCCGGCAGAATTCTCCGCTTCGGATTTCTTTTTTATAGGCGGCTTCGAAGATTTCGTCGAGGAAGCGATATTCGAAGGGTTGGTCCCGGCTCCCGTTCTCGAAGTCCCTTCTCAGGCCGGCCAAAATTCGGGAAATATTCCCGGGCCGGGTCCGGACCGAAATGGAGTCGGGGGGGAAAAATTGAGGGATCAGGGCGAGAGGCGCGATTTTCGTGTGGAGGGAGGTGAAGTGGAAATCCTTGAGGACGCCGACGACGGCGATCGTTTTGACGCTGCCGCCAAAATCGAGGATCTTCCCCAGGGGATTCTTCCAACCAGCCTCCCGGGCCATCGTTTCATTCACCAGGGCGACGCCTGATTCGCCCGGTTTGACGTTCCGGCCCTGGGCAAGCTTGATTTGGAATACATCGAGGAAGTTTTCATCGACTGAATCGACCGCGCAGGCCGATTCGAATTTCGTTCCATCGTCCTTTTCCAAGCGGACGCCGAGACGCCCAAACCGGCGGGGCTGCGGCGGGACGAAGCTTGAAATAGAAACCCCGACGACATCCGGATTTTTCAGGAAATCTCCGCGGATGGCTGCGGCCGTCCGGAGAATCCCCTCTTCTCGGATCGGAACGACAACCACCGATTCCCGGCCGGTTTCCAGCGACCGGAGGCGGACGAAATTCATCTGGCGGCCGATGACGAACGTTCCGACGAGGAGAATGAAGGCGGTGCTGAATTGAAAGACGACGAGACCGCCCCGCAGGATGCCGCCCTTCCGGCCCGAGCGGGAAAAATCGCGAAGAGTCCGGACGGGCCGCAGTCTCGCCAGGACCAGGGCGGGATAGATTCCGGATAGCAATCCGACGATCGCGCCGGTTGCGATCGACAAGGCCAGGAACTCGGCGTTCCAAAGAATCCGGAATTCGAGATCGATCCCGACCAGTTTTTTGAAAAGCGGCCAGAACATCCGGACCAGGGTCAGGGCCAGAACCACGGCGAGCTCGGACATGAACAGGGATTCACCGACGAATTGCAGGAAGAGCTGACCGCGGCCCGCCCCGGCGACTTTGCGGACGCCGATCTCCTTGGCCCGCGCGGTCGTCCGGGACGTGGACAGATTGACATAATTGACGATCGCGATCAGCAGGAGGGCCGCGGCAATGGCCGAGAACATCCAGACGAACCGGATTTCATTGTTCCCCTCGGTCCGGCCGCGGAGCCTGGATCGGAGATGGATATCGGTGAAGGGCTGCAAGGAAAGATTTAAAGTGTCCCCCGGCGTCTTGCTTTTATTGATCACGTCCTTCAGCTTCGCTTCGACGACCGCCTTGTCGGCCGGATGCCGGAGTTCCACGTATGTCGTGTAGAAATCGAAGACCACCGAGCTCAACGTCCAGCTCATTTGGGGATCTTTTCGGAACGTTTCCTGGGAAACCAGGAAATCAAACTGGAGCTGGGAGTTCGGCGGGACGTCGGCCGCGACCCCGGCGACGGTCAGGGAATAATCCATGCTTTTGCTTTTCAGACGGAGGGGCTTTCCGACGGGGTCTTCCGAACCGAAGAATTTGCGGGCCGTCCGGTCGCTTAGGATGACGGATCCGGCTTCGTTCATCGCCGTTTCGCGGTCGCCGCGGAGGAGCGGAAAGGAGAAGATCCGCAGAAACTGTTCATCCACGAAGAAACCGGATTGAACAAACGCGGATTCCTCGTTCCGAAGCACGACTCGGTCGAAGAAGGATTCGACGGTCTTTGTAACCCTGATGATCTCCGGGACCTCGGCCAGGAGAGCAGGGAGACGAGTATCAAACCACGAGCCGAAGAATTCCGGCGTGTTGTTCGGCCCCGTTCCGGCAGCGTTGAGCACCTGGGCGATACGGTCGGCTTTTTCGTGAAAACGGTCGTAACTCGTTTCAAACCGGACATACGCCGCGATCAGGATCACGCCGGCCAGGCCCACGGCCAGGCCGAAAAGATTGATCAGAGAGAATCCTCTGTTCTTGATCAGATTGCGGTGGGCGATGGCAAAATAGTTTCTGAACATGGCGCAACTCCAGAAGATCTTGTTGGCGACTAGTCCGGGGAGGGAGGTCAGGGCCTGGAACCAGTACCAGACCTGGGCGGCGGGAAGACCCCGCCGGGAGGCGATGTCGGCGAACTCCTCGTAGAAATCCCCCAGGTGTGTGAATTGGCCGCGGTCCGAGCGGATCGCTCCGAGGATCCATTGGGCGATCCGGGGCGGCCGGGGGGAAGATTCGCGTTTCATGGCTATAGTTTTTCGGGCTCGGGGTGGGCGGCTCGGGGTGCGGCCCACATGGCTTCCTGGATGCGCTTCATTTCCTCCAGGGCCTGTTCGCCGTCCGGCGTCAGCCGGTAGATTCTTTTGCTCCGGCCGCCGCGCTCTTTGGTCGGCTCCGTGATGTAAGATTCCAACAGGCCTTTCTTTTCCAGCCTGTCCAGCGGGTCGTAGATGGACCCGAATGACCAGGACTTCCCGGTGGCCTTGTTGAGAAACCTGCGGATAGGAATGCAATAGGCATCAACTCCCAGGTTCCAGACCGCCAGGAGGACCATCTCTTCCGATCGAGACAATAGTCTCATAGTCGACCTCTCGCTCGCGATTACTTCCGAATTATGAAACAATTTGCGCCGTTCTGTCAAGTATTTTTTCCGATATTCGGAAATAATTCGCTTATATTTTTTTCACGTTTAAGAATTGAGGAACGATGGCTCCAAACTCTAATCAAAAATTGCAGCCATCTTTTGACGCGGCCCCGACATTGTTTCTTGAGATTCTATATAATCTGCCTTATTCATGAACGGGAAGGCATGTGGGGGAAGGCCGGGATGGACTCGCTCCTGAAGTCCCGACATGGTCGCTTCGTCCATCCCGGCCTTCCCCCTTGAAACATTCATCGATTCCGTCTCTCCTGCTTAAAATTTAAGAATAATACAGGTTAAGAATTCATCATATCGGGGATTTCCTTGGACCCGCCTGTTCAAAAAGCGATTGAATGGGAGGTTAAAGATTCAGGAAGATTGATTCAGCCGGCGGCTTGATCCGGCTTCGACATTTTCGACCCCGCCTCCCGCTGCTCAGCCGATAAGCTCCAGGCCTTTCTGGTCCTGCCCGCCCATCGTTAGGTCGACCTTTTCAGTGCGCAGGGCGTCCTGCAGCTCCTTGACGTTAAGCTCGCGGGGAACAATATTTTTCTTCACGCTCATGGCCGCGGCCAATCCGCCCGCATGCCCCGTGGCCATGCAGTTGCCCATGCTCTTTCCGGCGGAGGCGGCGACGTGGCTGGCGGAGATGCACCGGCCGCCGACCAGCATCCCGTCAAGTTTTTCCGGCAGGATGGCGCGGTAGGGGACGTCGTGGATCTTCATCTCGGCAAAGTAGACGTAGCCGATGTCCAGGAAGCCGCTCCGCCAGGCGACCACGTCCTCGAAGGTCCGGCCTTTGAGGGCGTCCTCTTCGGTGATGATGTAGACGCCCTTGATGCGGCGCGTTTCGCGGACGGCCATCTGCGGGCTCGTGCCGATGAGCTCGATCGTCTTGAGCGCCTCCCCGCCGAATTCCCGCATGGCTTCGACCATCTGGATGGCCTGGTGTCGCGCCAGGCATTCGGCCTTGGTGAAGCTTTCCGGGTCCGAGGCGTCGAATTGGCCCAGGTCCCTCAGGCACGAGTGGTTGATATAGAAACTGTTCGACGACGGGTCGTTGTCCTCGAACCTCCAGGATTTGGGGATGAGCGAGTATTTGGAGCGGGCTTTTTCGGCCATTGCCTTCATATCGACCTTCTTGGCCTTCTCCAGGTCGACGTTGGTCACTTTGAGCAGGAGGGTCATGGGTGAGAGCTTGCCGACTTCCTTCATGGTTTCCGCTCCGGCAAAATGGGCGACGTCCGCGTCGCCCGTGCAATCCACCACTGCTCCGGCCTTGATGAGTACGGTTCCCCGCTTCGTCGCGGCGATGACGCCGGTCGTCCGGCCGCCTTCGACTACAGCATCCACGGCCCGGGCATGGAGGTAATACTTGACCCCGCATTCGTCCATGGCGTCGACGATGGCTGCCTTGAGATAGTCTACGTTGCACCACATCTGGTGGTCTTTGATGTTGACCGCCTGGCTGCCGTAGCCCGTGAGCTTCTGGATCAAAAGCTCGTGGATGAGGGAGCGGGGCTTGCCTTTGGGCCGGACCTGGTTGATGGGCATGCCCAGGGCCCAGGCGGCCACCCCTCCGAAGAAACCGTGGTTCTCGATGAGGAGCGTCTTCACGCCCTGCCGCGCCGCGCCCATGGCCGCGCCGATCCCGGCTGGTCCGCCGCCGACGACCAGCACGTCCGTTTCCCATTTCTCCTTGACCGGGATGTTGTAAACGATGCCCGGCCCTTTATCAGCCGCCGGTTTTGTCGCTTGGCCGCAGCTTGCCACGCTCAGGGCCGCCGCGCCCAATCCTATGTCTTTCAGAAACTGCCGTCTGGCTTTGGTTTGTTTCTTCATGGCGACCTCCTAAGCTGATATATGGAATATCTATTATCAGAATGGGAATCCGGAAGCAAGAAAAAGCCGACGCGCTTTGCGAAAAAAAATTCGTTACTTATCCTGCATGGCTCATAAATAAGGTTTCGGAAAGAAAGAAAAAAATTTGAAGGGGTGGGAAAGAAGGGCGGCCGAGGCTCCGATAAAAAACTCGGCGAATCCAGCCGCATCTTGTTCTCTGTGTTCTTTGGCGCGGTATGACCCGGGACGAACGGGCGAAACCAGGGGGCTCTTTTTTATCCGAATTTCAGCTATAATTTAGCCTGCATGATTCATAAATTTTAGGTTGGAGAGACGGAATCAATGAATGCTCCAAGGGGGAAGGCCGGGATGGACGAAGCGACCATAGCGGGACTTCGGGAGCGAGTCCATCCCGGCCTTCCCCCCATATAGAACCAGGTTTATGAATAATACAGGTAAACTCATCGTTTTCGTCGGCTGCACGATTTTTATTCTTTGGTTTTCCTGGCGGGTTTCCCTGAAGGAGCGGCGCTATCACGGCATATTCAGGATCTTTTCGTTCGAGAGTATTTTAATTCTGATCCTCATCAACTCCGAGACCTGGTTTCGCGATGTGTTGGCCGTCCATCAATTGTTTTCCTGGGCAGCGCTTACCTCCTCTGCTTTTCTGGCTGCCGATGGATTTTATCTCCTGGCTAAAATGGGCCGATCTGAGGCGGGCTTCGAAAAGACCACGCGGATCGTCTCAAACGGAGCCTACAAGTACATCCGTCATCCGATGTACTGTTCGTTGATTCTGTTAGGGCTGGGTGCATATCTCAAGTCGCCTTTCAACGGCACGGGTTTGCTTTTGAATTTGGTCAATATCTTGTTTTTGTATCTTACGGCAAAGACCGATGAAAAAGAGATGCTTAAGAAATTCGGCGAGGACTATCGGCTCTACATGGAAAAGACTCGTATGTTTATCCCGTATATTTTTTGACTTTTTTTCGACAGGTGTCGTGGGACGTGTTCCCCGGCCACAGGGCGTACCCGGCGGCGAGGGAGGCGATCCCGGCCCGTCGTCGATGTGCTGCTTGTGTCGCACCCCAGGGAAGCCAAGCGCACGGTGCGGAGTATGAGCCGGTGTCCGTGAAAATTGACATCTGGATTCCGCCTCTCACAGAGCTTTTCGAAGGCGCCTGCTCATTACGAATTGTGTCTTGCGTGAATCTTGGTCGGGGCTGATCACTGAAGCAGCTTCTTGGGTCTTTGCATATTTAATGCAACGCGAGCCATAATTGCAATATATATGCAATAAAGCTAACTATTGCATTAAAAATACAATAATAATAATATATATTCCGGAAGGAAGGTTGAAATGCCGAAGCAATATATATTGATGGCCGACATCATCAAAAGCGGATTAATGACTCCTGGCCTGTTAATGCAAAAATTTAAAGAAATTTCCCATCTGATTAATAGCGATTATGAAGATCGCTTATATTCTCCAATAACCATCACCCTGGGTGACGAATTTCAAACCGTTGCCCGTTCTTATAAAGATGGGATTCAAGTGATCATCGCTTTTGAAGAAATGATCATTCGAGAGAAGGCGAATTTTAAAATAAGGTATGTTCTTAAATATGGAGAAATCAAGACCCCTCTAAACAAAGAAGCGGCCTATGGGATGCTCGGGCCGGGCTTGACTGAAGCAAGGAAACTTCTCGCAGAAAAGAAACGCTCCGCTCAGCGTTTTCATTTCTTCTTGAAAGATGTTGTTGCTTCTGAAAAGATGAGCCTCGCTTTTATTTTATATCAATCCCTGGTCGATCGCTGGAAAATCGATGATTTCGCCCTTATTACAGAGCTGCTGAAAGAAAGCGATTATAAGATCGTAGCGAAAAAGCTGGGGAAAGATACGTCTTTAATATGGAGAAGGAAGAAAAGCCTGAAGATCAATGAATATCTGGCCATGAAAAAGCTGATTGATTTGGTTCAAAGCTGATATGACAAATATCCTTATTTTTAGCCTGGTTTTTATCTTCGGCGAGAGCCTGGCATTTGTCCTATTTAAAATAATGAATTTCATGCTCTTGAAGAATTGGGAATTTAGTTTCAGTGTCTCCGTGATCAAAGGAATGATCGAACGATTTTTCTTATTTCTAGCACTCGCATATTCTCTGCCGCATGCCCTCATTGCTTTCGGGGCCATCAAAATAGGGACGCGATCCGGCCTGACGAGAAAATAACCAATGATTATTTTTTCATCGGCAATATGATTTCCTTAACCCTAGCTGTCATTTTTTTCGCCTTCTGAAAGCACTTTTCCGGGGGCTGAATTGAGTGATGTACATCAGTCACATTGAGTTTGAGGCAACGATTTAAACCCCTTGATTCTTCCCTACATTGCAACTCGATGCTTGACGGGGATTCTTTGCGAGAGATATAGTCTTTTCTGATTTCGATAGCCGAGAAGGAGGGAAAGCTGTGAGAAGAAGACGCTTTATCGAAAGCATGGCCGTGGGGACCATGGCCGTTATTTCGCAGCCCGGGTTGCGAGAGGAGCGGGCTGCGGAGTTGAAGAAGGATGAAAAGACCGGCCAGCGCGATTTCCGTATTGAGCCGATAAAGAATAATGCTTTTGGTTTTCGGGATCCCCGGATCGAAGTGAACCTCGACAACATCCTTTGGAACTATAGCCAAATCAAAAAAAGAGTGAACGTCCCGGTTATGGCCGTCGTCAAGGCCAACGCTTACGGTCACGGCCTGGTGGAGGTCTCAAAAGCCCTGGAGAAAGCCGGCGTCGCCTGGCTCATGGTGGGGAAATTGCAAGAAGCCTTCGCCCTGAGAAACGCCGGCGTGCGATGTCCGATCTTGAACTTCGGGCCGTTCGACCGGCGGGACTGCGATGAAATCGTCGGCCGCGATATCAGTCAGTCGGTGTCCACGGAAGACGCGCGCTTCATGGAAGAGGCGGCCGTCAGGTTGAAGAAGAAAGCGTCCGTCCATGTCGACGTAGACACGGGAATGTGCCGGACGGGGATTCCCCATTCCCGGGCCCTGCCGCTCCTCGAAAAAATTTCTTCGTTGGCGCATCTAAAGATCGATGGCATCGCGACCACACTCACAGAAGATCCGAATTTTGACCTGGAGCAGTTGAAGAGATTTTTGGATGTCTGTGCTGCGGCCGATAAGAAAGGCGTTTCCCTGGGCTTGAGACATGCCGCCTCCAGCGACGGCCTTTTCCACCCGCCGCAATTCCATTTGGATATGGTGAGGCCGGGGATCATGCTCTACGGCTATTACCCCAACGCTCAAACCCAGAAGGAAGACCTTTGGAAGCTAAGACCGGCCCTCAAGCTGTCGGCCAAGGTCGTCTTTATCAACGAATTGATGCCCGGGGAATCGCTCTCTTATCTCCGGGCTTTCACAGCCCCCAAAAAGATGAGGGTGGCCACAATCGGCATCGGATATTCGGACGGCTATGCCCCCCAGCTCGGCGGCAAAGCCGTCGTTTCCATTAAGAATAAGACATTTCCGGTCCTGGCCGCGGTGACGTCCAACCATATCATGGTGGATTTGAACAACGACCCCGAGGTTCAGGTTGGAGACGAGGTGAAGCTCATCGATCCGGATGCAAAATCCGGCTTGACGGCGGATGTGCTGGCGGATTTGGCCGGCATATCGGATTACAAGCTGCTGATCGGGTTGAGCGCCTTTTTGCCCCGGACGTTTTTCAATAAACAATAAGCTGGTTTCATTCTTTTGCCGGTTATTCCCAGGGGACAGAAATCGACCATAAAATTGCCGATGAAGTATCGTCGCAAAAGCATCGGTTCGGATTGGCGCTGTACCCGACGCTACCCCTGCTTGAGCACGTCCAGCAGCAGCCTGTTTTTCACCGAGCGCGACTCGCCCACGCTCGTGCAGTAGATTGCCGGCTCGTCCACCACCGGGCACCTGGTCTCGCAGATCCCGCAGCCGATGCAGATGTCCAGGTCGATGACGGGCGCCTTCTGCGTCGCCTTTTTCCCGTCGGGCAAGAACACCTCGGTCTCGATGAGCTTGATGGCCTTGGGAGAGGTCGGGCAGTGCTCCTCGCAGACGATGCAGGGCCGGCCCAGCGTGTAGGGGATGCAACGGTGCTTCTTCACCCAAGCCGAGCCGATCCTGACTTGGGCTTTTTCCTCAATCTTGAGCTCCTTGATGGCTCCGGTCGGGCAGACCTGGGTGCAGAGCGAGCAGTAATATTCGCAGTAGCCGATCCGGGGCACGAGGACGGGCGTCCAGATGCCTTCCGGTCCGGCCTCGTTCAGGGCTGGTTGCAGGCCGTTGGTCGGGCAGGCTTTCATGCACTCGCCGCACTTGACGCACTTGGCGAGGAATTGGGGCTCGGGCAGCGCTCCGGGCGGCCGGATGAGCTTTTCCGAGGCGCGCTTGGCGGCCGCTGAGATGCGGAAGAACGGCACCGTGACCAGGCTGAGCGCCGTCGTCAGGATGAGCTTGCGGCGCGAAAGGTCGACGGGCTTCGACTTCGCCGGTGCCGCTTTTATGGGAAAGCCGATGGCCGCCATGGGGCAGATAGAGGCGCATGTATAGCAGTAGATACATTCGGCCGGCCGCCAGTCTTCATTGGGATAGGGTGTAGCCTGGGTCTCGCAGTGCAGCGTGCAGAGGTTGCACTTGATACACTTGTCCATGTCGACTTTCAGCTTGACCGCGTTCCACCTGGCCAGCACACCGAGCATGGCTCCGGCCGGGCAGATGTAACGGCACCAGAACCGCTCACGGACCATGTTCAGCAGGACCACGCCCAGAAAGATCAGGCCGATGAAAAGCCCCTGAATAAAGGTCGCGTTGACGGTCAGGTTCTGGATAAACTGGGAGAAGCTGTCGCCGAGCGACGACAGGCCGATTTTATAGAGCGACGCTGTTGCAGCGCCGGCCACGACGGACAAAGCCGGCAGCACGGCCGTGGTGAACGATCGGTAGAGGAAGGAGAGCGGATCCAGGAGGCCGACGAAATCGAGCGTGAACACGCTTCCGACCAGGATGAAGAGCAGAATGACGTATTTCCAGGCCAGGCGGCGGCTTCCCTCGAGCTTGGGCTTGTGCCATTTCGTCTTCTTGAACACGAAGGAGAAGAACTGGTGCACGGCGCCCAGAGGACAGAGCCAGCCGCAGGCGTAACGGCCGAAGATCACCGTGACCGCAATCGTGATGAGCGCCAGAAGAAAGATTTTGAAGAACGTCCGCGAGGCGATGAATGTGGCCAGCCCCAGCAGCGGGTCAAAGTGGAAGAAGGCTTCCACCCCGCCGATATAGTCCATGCCCGAGAAGTGGGTGCCGAACAGGAGGTAAAGGAAGATGCCGAAGAAAACAACCTGAGTGGTGATGCGGAGGACCTGGAAAAGCCGGTATTTCTTAGACCGTTCTTTTTTCAATTTGGAGCTTCTCCAGGTTGATTTCTCCCAAGCCCCGTTTGGCGGCGAGCGGCAGGTAGATAAGCTCCTGCGGTTTGATTTCGTAGAGCGAAGCGCCGAAGGCGTCGATGGCCGCCGGGTCTGTGCTCGCGGCGACAGTCTTGGCCAGCTTCACGTCCGAGGTGCGTCCGCCCTGCGGGCCGTTGCGCATCAGCATGCGGTAGGCGTCGAGCACGGTCAGGCACGGCCTGAAAAAGGCGGCCAGGTCGACCATGCCCTCGTCGAGGCGCTGGTGGAGCTGGTTCCGCGGCCCGCCGATGGCGCCCAGCCAGTTCTTCATGCCCAGGGTCAGCCGGCAGAGGCTGTGGTGCTTGGCGATGGGCACGTTGATGACCTTGTCGGCCTCGAGGTAATCTGAGAACACTTCCCAGTCCTTGAGCCATTCGCCCTTGAGCGGCACCTTCTTCAATTTATTCTCGTTCGGCAGGAGGACCCTTGCACCCCCGGCTTTAGCCGCCTCCTGGATACCCGAGCGGGCGAAGCACCGAGTGGAGGAGTTGGTGGAGTTATCGGTGACGATGACTTCCTTGGCGCCCGCTTCGAGCGACAGCTCGACGAGCGTTTTGACCACCTCCGGGTTGGTGCAGGCGGCCAGCTCGGGCGTGCGGTCCCAGCCGATGTTCGGCTTGATGATGACCTTGTCGCCCCTGGAGACGAAGCGCTTCATGCCGCCGACGGCCGCGATGGCCTCTTTGGTGATCTGGGCGGGCGACTCGCCCGTGATTACGGCCATATGGGGGAAGCCCGTTTGGCCTGCTGTGCCGGCCGGCCGCGCCGCAAGATGTGACGGCAGGTTGGCGAGGACCCCCGCGACGGCCGCATCCCTCAAAAACTCTCTTCTATTCATGATGACTTCCTTTTTTATCCTTTCCCCAGCGATCGAATGTAAGCGATGAGGCCTTCATAGATACCCTGGGCGACCTGTTTCCGGTAGGCGGGGGTGGCCAGCCGCTCCTCCTCCCGGGCGTTGCTCATATGGCTGATCTCGACCAGCACCGAGGGCATCTCGCCCCCGATCAGGACCCAGAAGGGCCCACCCTTCACGCCCAGGTCGTTGACTTGGGAATACTTTTGTCCCAGACATTTTACCAGATTTATCTGAATTTGTTCAGCCAGGGTGCGGGACTCGACGATCTTGTCGTTCTGGAAGATCTTCTTGATGGTCTCCTGCATCTGGCTGATGGTTTTGCTTGAGGTGGCGTTCTCGCGGGCCGCGATCTCGATGACATCGGGGTCGGGACTGAGGTTGAGGAAGAAGGTCTGAACGCCGGAGCGCTTCTTGTTCGGACGGGAATCAACGTGGATGGAGATAAAAAGATCGGCCTTGGCCTGGTTGGCGATGACGGTGCGGTTCTCGAGGGGCACATAGATGTCGGTCTCGCGGATCATGACAACGTTCATTCCTGTCTGGGCGGCGAGGAGGTCTTTTACCTGGAGCGAGACATCGAGGGCGACGTCCTTCTCTCTGAGTCCTTTTTTCCCCAGGCAGCCGGGGTCGGCGCCGCCGTGGCCGGGGTCGATAACGATCATTTTGACCCCGAGGCCGAGCTGCCGGGCCAGGGTGTATCCCTGGGCCGTGGGCTTGGGCGGCTGGGGCTTCTTCTCCCCGGCAGCGGCCTCCTTGGCCTGGGGTTGGAGCGCGGCCGGGCTTTCCTTCGGGTAGATGTCGATGATGACCCGGAACGGGTCATAGAGATGCCAGACCCGGTAATGGTCGATCCTGGTGAAATCCACGTCGGCCGTCAGGCGGACGGTCCCCTCGTTTTTCTGCACGATCTGGATCTGGCTGAGAAAGTCTGTCCTGGCCAGGATTGTCTTACCGTGGAGGATGGGATTGAGCCGGGCGTTGAGGACGTCGACCTGGACCCTGTCCGGCGAGTGGATCTCCTCCCAGGCGTATTCGCGCAGCTTCCCGACCTCGATCACGATCCGGGTGTGGGTCGAGTGGGTGTAGGAGCGCAAGTCGTACACTTCGACGAGCTGGGAGGAATTTCCGGCCTGGGGGAAGAGACGAGGGCCGGCGAAGAGGGCCGCCGTCCAAAAAATCATTGAAACAACAACAAGCTTCTTCACTGCAAATATCTTATAAGAGGCGCCGGAAGCCGTCAAATCCTAATTGCAGTCTCCCGAATTCGGCGCCAGTCAACTAATATAAATGCATCTATTATTATTTTGATGTCATCCTGCATTATTCATCAATTTTAGTTGTAGAGATGGAATCAATGAATGCTCCAAGGGGGAAGGCCGGGATGGACGAAGCGACCATAGTGGGACTTCGGGAGCGAGTCCATCCCGGCCTTCCCCCTTGGTGGGCATGGCGATTCCAGCTTTTTTACGCGAGATTTATGAATAATGCAGGCTAAGCGCCGTATTTTTTGAGCTTTCCGGCATGGGCCAGCATCAGAGGCATGGCGTAGATCGATTCGAACCGGCCCAGCAGCCCCCGCGCGCATTCGCGTTCAGTGAAACGCGAGAGTGTATCAGGCAGCGCTGTGGGCGAAACCAGAAGGAATGGATTGGGGTGCCAGGAGTGACCCTTGAGGAGAGCGGGCGTAGAGTGGTCGGAGGTCACGACAAGTACGTCGGGCTTGAGGCTGGTGATCCGCGGGATGAAGGCGTCGACCTCCTCGATAGCGTCGACCTTGGCCTCATAGTTGCCGTCCTCGCCCGTTGAGTCGGTTTTTTTGAAGTGGATGTAGAAGAAATCGAATTCGTCGTAATGAATTTCAAGCGCGTCGATCAGCTCGGCCGTTCCCCCGCCCACGTTCATGACGTCCATGCCCAGAAGCCGGGCCAGGCCCTTGTACATGGGGTAATTGGCGATGGCCGAAGGTTTCAGCTTATAGAGCTCGATCATGGAAGGGATGGCGGGGAACTTGGAGAAACCGCGGAGCAGGATGGTGTTTGCGACCGGGACGTCCGCGAGCAGCCGCGTTGCTTCATCAATAAAGGCATTGACGGCACGGGCGGCGCGTCCGGCCTCGGGGACGAGCGCTTTGGCCGGGACCGGCGGTTTATGGTCTTTCTGGGGATCGGCATCGGCCAACCGGTCATCGAGGCCTTCGCCGCTGAATTTCACCACGAACCGGTGCTCCTTGCCGGGATAGAGAGAAACCTTTACGCCGTCGACTTCCTTGAGTCTGTCATTCAGCCGGGCACAAAGCTTCTCGCACTCGCTCGTCGGAATGCGGCCCGCCCGGCGGTCTGTGACCCGGCCGTCTTTCAGCGTGGCGTAGTTGCCGCGGGCGACCAGGTCCTGAGGCCCGACGTCCACTGCCGAGCCCAGCGCCTCGAGGATCCCCCGGCCGAGCTGGTAGCGGAGCGGATCATACCCGAAGAGCCCGAGATGGGCTGGCCCGCTGCCCGGAGTGATACCCCGGAAAACCGGGTCGGTCAGGCCGGCCGTGCCGCGGCGGGCGAGCTCGTCGAGGTTCGGGTGGCGGCTGCGCTCGAGTTCGGTCTGGCCGTCAACCGGAAGGCCGCCTATGCCGTCCATGACGAACAAAACGATTTTCGAGGGTGTCGATACGGATAATTCCCTGGCCAGCGTTTCCCAATGCATGGCACTACTATAGGGAATTTTCCGGGAGGCGTCAACCGGAGGGGAGAATTGCCGGGCGCCGACGAGCGGCATGCCGGTGGATTATTTTCTCTCCGGCGTTTATTCTGCGGACCGGATGTCTCGACGCTTAAACACCCGTTGCCCCCGGCTGTCGGCAAGATTTGATTCGGAAACGGGGAGTGTGCTAATATTTCACTATAATAATCTTTCCGAGTTGGTTCTGGGTCATACGGTAAGGTGGAGAATCATACGCGAATGATATCCGGAATGTACGCGCCGGGCGGCTTTCCCCCCGGCGCAGATCATTAAGTGAATGAGGATGAAACTCATTTGAGCGTTTCGCTTGTTCCGAGAAAGATCAGTCTCAAGCTCCTGCTGGTCCAAGCACCGGCCATCGTCTTCCTCGGCTTGGTCATCATCGTCTTAGGGCCGCAGGGACACAAACGGCAGGCTATCAAAGCCTTGGCGGATAAAACAGGGAGTATCGGCCGGATGATCTCCTACACCCTCGGCCCGGCCGTCTATTCCGGGAATACGCCGGCCATCCGGGAAATCCTGTCGAACGCCCAAAACAACAGGGACCTCGCCTTTCTCATCGTGGCCGACAGCCGGGGGGAAACCGTGGCCTCCTGGAACATAGAAGCCGCCGAAGGCCATCATTATCTCGAGGCAGGCAACGGCATCCTCTCCGCCGACGGCAAGATCTATAGCATGTCCTTCCCGGTCTCTTACCGGGACCAGCAGGTGGGGCGTCTCTATCTGGCCCTTTCCTTCGACGAAGAGCTCCGGGATATCGCCGCCATCTGGAAAAAGCTGATCCTGGCCGGCATCGCGATCTTTGGCCTGGGCGCGGCGGTGGTTTTCCTGATGGGAAACCTGATCACCCGGCCTCTTCGCCGCTTGACTGACACCGCGGACCGGATCGCGCGCGGGGACTTGACCCTCCGTGCGTCCGTCATCAGCGAGGACGAGGTCGGAAAGCTGGGCCGCGCTTTCAATACCGTGGTCCAGAATATGGAGCGGGTCCGTCTGACTCTGGAAAAGAGGGTCGATGAACGGACGAAAGAACTCCAGGCTGAGATCGGGGAACGGAAAAGAGCCGAAGCGGCCCTTTTTGAAAGCGAGAAACTTTTCCGGAGCATGGTCGAGAGCCTCGGCGAGGGGGTGGGAATCTTCGATCCCCAGGAGCAGATCCTGTTTGCCAACCCCGCGGCTCATGCGATCTTTCGCGTCCCGGATGGAAGCCTCCACGGCAGCAACATGAGAGAATACACCCGTACTGAACAGTATACGGCGATTCTCGAAGAGACCCAAAAGCGAAGTAAAGGAGAAACGGGCAAGTACGAGATAGAGATCCTTCGGCCCGACGGAAGCGTGGCCATCCTGCTCGTAACAGCCATCCCCCGGTTCGGGTCCGACAACGCGTTTTCCGGGTCCTTGGCCGTCTTTTCCGATATCACGGAGCGGAAGAAGGACGAAGAGGCCATAAAAGATGCTAATGAGAAGCTCAACCTGACCGTCCGCCAGCTTGAGAGGCGGACGACGGAGATGCGGCTCCTCAGCGAACTCTATGACCAGTTCCAAACCTGCGAGAACGAGAAGGAAATCTTCGATTTTACCAGCCAGTATGCAAAGAAGCTTTTTCCCGAGGAGTCGGGGGTCTTGTATATTTTAAATGAGTCTCGCAACGTCCTTGAAATCGCCGTCTCCTGGGGCGCTTCCCCTCCCAAGAACGAGGCCCTCGTCTCCGAGGATTGCTGGGCGCTGCGCCGCGGCAAACCGTACCTTCTCGATGGCGTAGGCACCGGCCTGATATGTTCCCACGTGGAAAACAGCGGCCAAAGCCGCGCCCCCTATATTTGTATCCCCATAAAGGCGAAGGCCCAGGCGTTGGGCCTTCTTCACCTTCGAGGGGACGAGCGGTTCTGGGGGGTAGAGCCTTCCATCGTTTCCGATGAAGGGCGGTTCTCCGCGGGCAGGATCAGACAACCGGCTGAGAGCTTCGCCGAGCGGATTTCCCTGGCCCTGATTTACCTGCAGCTGAGCGAGAAGCTCCGCCAGCAAACCTTAAGGGACCCTCTGACCGGGCTTTTCAACCGGCGTTTTCTGGAAGAGTCCCTGGAGAAGGATATTGCGCGCGGCGCTCGCCAGGGTTACCCGACAGGCGTCATTATGCTCGACATCGATTTCTTCAAGCATTTCAACGACAACTACGGGCACGAAGCCGGGGATCTGATGTTGAAAGCGTTGGCTTCGTCGCTGCTGTCCTGCGTGAGGCGGGAAGATGTGGTCTGCCGCTACGGCGGAGAAGAGTTCACGATTGTCCTGCCGGGCTCTCCTCGGGATGTCGTCCGGCGGCGGGCCGTGATGCTGCAGGAAAGAGTCCAATCCCACAAGCTCGAATACCTGGGCCAAGCCCTCGGCCCCATCACAGTATCCCAAGGCATTGCCGTCTGCCCGGACGACGGGGCGACCGGGCCTCTAGTGCTCCAGGCCGCTGATCGGGCCCTGCTGCGGGCCAAGAAGTCCGGCCGGAACCAGATCGTCGTCGCCTGGGAATAAACCGAGCCTTTTGGCCCGGGCCGGGTGCTCCTGAATGCGGCCGGCGATACGATTTACATCCAGGAAAGAGACGCCGAAGGAAACGTCGTCATTCTGAAATACAAGATCATCGGCTAGGGAAGCCAGTCGTCTTTTATCCGCATCACAGAATTGACATCGTCTACGAGTGGCCGTATAGTTTTTCCGTTATGGGCAGCGCAGTGGCCGAGCCGGAAGGGGAGATCAAGTGCGCGGCCCCAAAATGAATTTTCTTTCTATAAAGAGGGTTTCCATGATTCATCGCTGGATGCGGAATTCTTGTTTGTCATTCTTCATGGCGCTTGTCTTATTGGACGCGGCTTTTGCGCAAGAAATGGCGGCGCTTCCCGATGAGCGGGTGAAGGAACGGCTCAGCTTTGTGCAGAATGCGTTATATTCGGCCCAGCCCGGAGCCAAGGTTTGGTGGTACGGCTGGATATCCGCCTATTCTGCGGGGACGATTGTGCAGTGGAGCCTGGCCAAGGCTCATTGGAATGATACCAAGTGGGACAAAAGCTCCCCCGTCCCGCATAAAGTCCGCGACAGAGGTTTTGCCGAGGACATGCTCGTCGGGGGCGCGACTACAGCCCTTGGAGTCGGCGGCTTGTTGATTGACCCCTTTGTTCCGGCTTATGGCCCGAACAAACTGCGGCTCATGCCGGAGGGCACGCCGGAGGAGCGCCGGACAAAGCTCCTTAAGGCCGAGGAACTCCTTCGCCAATGCGCCCAACGGGAGAAGGACGGAAGAGGCTGGACGACCCATCTGCTGAACATCGGCGTCAATGTCGCCGCCGGGCTTATGACCGCAGCCGCTTTCCACCGGCCATGGACCGACGGGCTCATAACCTTCGCGGCCGGCGAAGCCGTCTCGCTCCTGAACATATACACGCAACCGCGTCGGGCGATTCGCGATTTGAGGAATTATGAGATAAGGTACCTGGGAAGACAAGGCGCGTATATCCGGGAGCCATCGGTCCGTAAATGGTTTTTCAGCGTCTACCCGGGCGGCTTCAGCGCGGGGATGCGGTTTTGATATGGGTGAGGAGGCGGTTTTTTGCCTTCGCTGATCCAGCCTGCACGATTCATAAATTTTAAGTAGGAGAGACGGAATCAATGAATGCTTCAAGGGGGAAGGCCGGGATGGACGAAGCGACCATGTCGGGACTTCGGGAGCGAGTCCATTCCGGCCTTCCCCCATATGCCGTCCGGTTAATGAATAATGCAGGCAAGACCGTCAGGCGTTATTCTTGACTCAAGTTCCGCGCTTCGGAGGTAATGGTCTCAAACGCCTCTTCGACTTGGGCCTGATGGGTGCGGAAGCTGAGGATGCAGGCGCGGAGCATGAACCTCCCGCCGAGCGTTGTTGACGAGATGAAAAGTTTCCGGCTCCGGTTGATGTTTTTCAGCAGCCGGCGGTTGAATTCATCCGTATCTCCGGACTCGGGGAGATAGCGATAGGCCACGACCGAGAGGTCGGGCGCTGAAACGCATTCGAAACCCGGTTCCTCCAGGAACCGGTTGAAGAGCCATCCGGCCAGGCGCAATTTTTCTTCAAGGTTTTCGCGAAAGGCCCGCACCCCATACAATTTCAGGGGCAGCCAGACTCGAAGCCCCCGGTAGGCTCGGGAGAGCTCGGGCGAGTATTCGGCCGGGCTCACCTCGCCCTCGGGCGTTTCGTGGTCCTGCAGATATTCCGCGGACATCATGTGAGAGCGCCGCAGCAACTCGCCGTCTTTGACCAGGAGACTTCCTGAGCCGTACGGGAGGAACAACCCCTTGTGGGGGTCGAGAACGACCGAGTCGGAAAGCTCGATCCCTTCAAGCCGCTGCTTCCCTTCCTCGCACAAATTGAAAAACCCGCCGTAGGCCGCGTCGATGTGATACCAGAGGCCGTTCCGTTTGGCCACACCAGCGAGCTCAACGAGCGGGTCGACGGCGCCGGTGTTGGTGGTCCCGGCATTCGCCACAAGGAGGAACGGCTGCATCCCGTTTCGCCGATCGTTTTGAACCGCTTTCTCGAAAAAATCCGGCACGGCCCGATATTTCTCGTCCACATCCAGCAGCCTGACATTGCGTTCCGGGATGCCGGCCAGGGAGGCGACTTTCATCACGCAGTGATGCGTTTGGTTGGAGGCGTAAATCGTGCCCCGGCTCAGATCGTCGCCCAGAATGTGCTTGCGCGCCGCGACCACAGCGCTGAAATTGGCCAACGAACCGCCGCTTGTAAGGATACCGCGCGCCGAGGCCGGATACCCCATCCATTGCGCGAACCAATCCAGCACGTTCGCCTCCAGACGCACGGCGGCCGGCGAGGCGAACCAGGCTCCGGTGAAACGATTGGTGGCCGAGCCGAGAAAATCGGCGACGGCCGCTGGATAGAGCCCTCCGCCCGGGATGTAGGCGATGTAGGTGGGGTGGGCGGAGTTGATGGACGCGGGGATGACCTTGTTCATGAGGAAATCGAGGAGCGTTCCGAAGTCCGCGCCGTTCTCGGGCGGCGGTTCGCGCAGCGACCGGGCGAGCTCCTCGCTCCCCTCCAGTCCGGAGCGAGGAGCGTCGGGTAGGGCCGCGATATGCTCCACGACAGCCCTCACCGCTTCCTCGCCCATCTTGCGCATGGCCTCGGGGCTCAATTCCAGGTTGATCGGGTTTTTCATGGCGGTCCTCCCGCGCGATGGTCGCTTGAAGCGCATAATAACCATATTTGACATGGCCGCAAAATTCAAGGCCTCATTCGATGGGATGGGCAGTCCCCGCCCGTTTCTCTAGCCTGTATTGGTCATTAATCGGGTTCCATATGGGGGGCGGCCGGAATGGACTCGCTCCCGAAGTCCCGACATGGTCGCTTCATCCATCCCGGCCGCCCCCCTACAGAACATGGCGATTCATGCCATTAAGCCGGTCCTGATCTTTTTTGAACGCGGTGTTGCGGGTATACGTATTATAGAGGAGGAGCCGCATTGAAATTCAAGGAGGACCTATGATGAAGAGAACAAAAAGCGTGATCTTCACTACCGTTCTGGCAACCTTTCTCATGCTCGGCTACCTGTCGGCTGTTTCTCCGGCCCAGGATAAGAAAGAAGACCCGGTCAAGATTCTTAAAGAGATCGCCGGAGATTATGACTTCCTGTACCAGGGACAAACCATGGCCTTCAATTTCTATGAGGAAACAGGGATGCTCTTCGGCGCTCCCATAGGGGAAACCCCGGAGGAGATCAAACCCATTGAGGGCAAAGAGCTCCAGTATGAAGTGACCACGTCCGAGGGACAGTATTATCAGCTGGAATTTGTCCGGAACGAGCAGGGCAAGATCGCGAAGTGCATTATAAGGACCCAGGGCATAGAGATTGAAGGGATCAAGAAATAGCCGGCCGGCTTCCAGGAACGCTTCTCTTAGTTCATTTTTTCCAGCCCAGGGCTGATTTTCTAACCTGCATTATTCATAAACCGGATTCCATATGGGGGGAAGACCGGAATGGACTCGCTCCCGAAGTCCCACTATGGTCGCTTCGTCCATCCCGGCCTTCCCCCTTGCGGCATTCATTGATTCCGTCTCTCCAACAAAAGATTTA
>Ga0315288_10001751_pt1 | contig 28134 bp, 21 predicted proteins | sample YL17G11_20_MG_FD_203454 | JGI IMG/M metagenome (GOLD analysis project Ga0315288, IMG submission 203454) | Sediment microbial communities from Yellowstone Lake, YNP, Wyoming, USA - YL17G11_20 | ecosystem: Environmental > Aquatic > Freshwater > Lake > Sediment | place: USA: Wyoming | collected... | reverse complement strand
CGGTGGAGGTCAATACCCGCGCGTCCACCGAGAGGATGACATCCGGTGGAGTGTTCACTGGGGCGGGCGCCCAGCTCCAGAACTTGTCGGATGTCACGTCCATCTGGTAGGTCCCACCGGAGTATGCGCGACGGGTATCCTCGGTGCTGTCTTGCGGCCACCCGCTGCTGGCGTTGGAGAAGTCGTCGGCGAAAACCGCATCGCCCGAGATCGGCGCGCGCGCAGGTTCACTGGGCGCCTCGACGATCATCACCCGGCCCTGGGCTGCGGCGTTGATCAGCGGCATGGCCAGTTTCACCGGGCGCAGTGCATTGATGAACCCGCCGGTCGGAATGCAGGTGTCATTGTCGTCGATACTTCCGTCGCGGTTGGTGTCGGCCAGCGGCCGGCAATCGACGATGTCCGCATCGCCGCCCGAGCCCACCTGGGTGGGGATGCCGATCAGTTCGCCCTGGCCGTTGAGCGCCATGCCGCCGCTGTTGCCGCCGGCGATCGTCGCGGAGGTCTTGATGAAGGCGCGCTTGCCGACGTTGCTTTCGGCTGTGAACCCGCTTACCTCACCCGAGGTGAGCGTGATCGTCTCGCCGCCGATACCCGGGTAGCCGAGAATCGTGAGCGCATCGCCAAGCTTGAGGCTGTCGGAATCACCGAGCGGCACGACCGGCAAGTTGATCAAACTGCGTTCGATCAGGTTGCCGTCGAGATCGCTCACCACACGGATGACCGCAATATCCAGATCGGCATCGGCCTGCAACACTTCGGCCAGGTAGGTCGGTTCGGGCGGCTCATCCGGTTTGAGGGTGAGCGCTACCACCAGCCCGCCGAGCGGGAAGTTCTTGGGTGCCAGCACGACGTGCGCATTGGTGAGGATGAGCCCATCGGAGGAGATGATCGAACCCGAGCCGCGCCATACTGAGTTTCCGTCACGGTCTATAGCGATGATTTCGACCACCGCCGGGTAAGGCACCTCCCCCGCCGCGTGCGGGCGGGGGGTGTTCTGGATGATCGACCCCGTCCCAGGTGTCGCCGCAGGAACGGGCGGCGTGCCCAGATTGCAGCCCAGCACCACTAAGACGGCCACGCCCAGCGTGGCGAGTTTCAACCGTTGTGACATGCGTCCCTCCACCTCGACCCTTATCCGTGCCGGCGCAAGAAGCGCTCCATCCGGTTGAGCGCTTCTTCTATTTGTTCATAGGCCGTGGCGTACGAGCAGCGCACGAAGCCGGCTCCGGCCGCACCAAACGCCGCCCCCGGCACCACCGCCACGCGTTCCTCTTCCAACAGCCGCTCGGCGAATTGCGTGTCGTCCATGCCGCTGCGCTCGACCGAGGGGAAGGCATAGAAGGCGCCGCGCGGCTCGAAGCACGTGAGGCCCAGGCGATTGAGCCCGTCTACGATCAGCCGCCGGCGCCGGTCGTACTCGCTGACCATCTTCTCGACGAACGCTTCGCCCTCCGCCAGCGCTGTGACCGCCGCCACCTGGGCCGTGGTAGGCGCCGACATGATCGTGTACTGGTGCACCTTGCGCATTGCCGCCAGCAAGTCGGCCGGCGCTGCGGCATAGCCGATACGCCAGCCGGTCATGGCGTAGGCCTTGGAGAACCCGCCCAGGGTGATGGTGCGCTCGCGCATGCGCGGCAGCGAGGCAAAGCACACATGCTCCACGCCATACACCAGGCGGTCGTAGATCTCGTCCGAAATGACAAAGATATCTCGCCGCTCGGCCAGTTCGGCCACATGCTCGAGCGCTGCGCGGCTCATCACCGCGCCGGTGGGATTACTGGGGTAGCCGATCAGGACGGCCTTCGTGCGCGGTGTGATCGCCCGCTCGATGTCTTCCGCCGTCACCTGGAAGGAATCCTCGACGCGCGTGGCCAGGTACACCGGCACGCCGCCGGCCAGCGTCACCTCCGGGCCGTAGGCGACGAAACACGGCTGCGGCACGATTACTTCGTCGCCCGCGTCCAGGACCGCCACCAGCGCCAGGTAAAGCGCCTCCGAAACTCCCACGGTGATGATGATTTCATCCGCCGGGTTGTAGCGCAGCGCATAGCGGCGCAGCAGGTGGTCGCATAACGCCTGGCGCAGTTCAAGAATTCCCGAGTTGGAGGTGTAGTGCGTCTCGCCGCGGCGCAGCGAGGCGATGCCGGCCTCCAGCACCGGCTCGGGTGTCACAAAATCCGGCTCGCCGATGCCCAGCGAGATGACATCTTTCATCGTGGCGGCAATATCAAAAAAGCGCCGTATGCCTGAAGGAGGAATGTGGGCAATGCGCTTGGCAACCTCAGGTGACATGCAGCCTCCTGATCTGTGGTCGGCTCACGGCGAGGCCGGCGGGCTACCCTCGCCCGCCGCCGGTTCCAGCGGGTGCACCCGCCACTCGTCGTACAGCTCGACATAGAGCAGCTCGAAGCGCACGCCCGCCGCGGTGCGCACGCGGAACTTCGTGCCGCCCGGAATGCGCCACTGCGCCTCCACCGCGGCCACCTCGTGGCGCAGGCCTTGCCAGGTGAGCGCCAGCGGTCGCTCGGCGTAGGTGGTCCCGGAGTGACACTCGACCCGTTCGCCCATCGATCGCGGGTTACTCGAACCCGACCTCGGATGAATCACCCACGATCATCGAGCGGAACCCGCCGCGGATGCGCGCCTGGCGCCCGACAAGCGAGCCCGACAACACCGCCCCGCTAATCTCCGCCTCCTCATCCACGACCGAATCGCGCACGACCGAATCCTCCACCACGCAGCCGGCCGCCAGCGAGGCATACGGCCCGATCACCGCGCGCTCGATTCGCGCCGCAGGATCAACAAAGACCGGCGGAACGACAACCACGCCGGGGCGCGCCGCCGAGGCGGAGGCCGAGTTCTCCCGTCCGTGATCGAGCAGGTAACGATTGGTGTGCAGCAGAGCATCCGGCTTGCCGCAGTCCTCCCACACCTCCACCGGTTCGACGCGCATCTTCAGCCCGCGCTCGAGCATCAGGTTGAGCGCGTCGACCAGGAAGAACTCGCCGTTGAGCTGCAGGTTGCGCTTCATCTGCTCTTCGATGGCTTGGGCCAGTGCCTCGCCCTGGGGTAAGTAGTAACACCCTACCACCACCAGGTTGTTCTGCCGGTCGGCGGGTTTCTCGACCAGACGACGCACCCACCCGCCCTCGCCGACCTCGGCCACGCCGAAGCGCCGCGGGTCGTCGACAGCCTTGACCCAGGCTACGCCCTCCTGGCCGCTGCCGATCGCCCGCCGCAGATCGGTCTCGATCAGTGTGTCGGCAAATAGCAGCAGCACCGGACCGTGCAGAAACTCTCGCGCCAGCCACAGCGCGTGCGACTGCCCGAGCATCTCGCGCTGCTCGACGTAGCGCGCGGTCAGGCGCGGGTAGGCGCGCTGCACGTAGGCCTGCACCTGATCGCCCAGGTAGCCGACGATAAAGACCACGTCCTTCACATCGGGCAGGTCATCGAACATATCCAGCACGTGGCCCAACACGGGCTGCCCCGCCACCGGCACAAGCGGTTTGGGTTTGCTCCAGGTGAGCGGGCGCAGGCGCGTGCCGAAGCCAGCCATGGGCAAGAGCACATTCATAGCACGGGTGCCTCCAGGTGCCAGCGGGTCGATTGCTGGTAGTCCCATCCGGCGCGTAGAAGAAGCGCCTCGCTCAGGGGCGGGCCATTGAGCTGCATTCCGATGGGCAGCCGCTGCAAGTCGAACCCGCAGGGCAGGGCCAGGCCGGGGATGCCGGCCAGGTTGGCCGGCAAGGTGAAGATGTCTTCGAGGTACATCGCCAGCGGGTCGCTGGTGTTCTCACCGAGGCGGAAGGCCGTGGTGGGCGCCACCGGGCAGGCGATGAGATCCACCTGGCGGAAGGCGCGCTCGAAATCCTGCCGGATGAGCGTGCGCACCCTTTGCGCCTGCCCGTAGTACGCCTCGTAGTATCCGGCGGAAAGCGCGTACGTGCCGAGCATGATGCGCCGCTTGACTTCCGCGCCGAAGCGTTCACCACGGGTGGCCGAATAGGTCTGCCACAGGTCAGGCGCCGCCTGGCGCGGACCGAAGCGCATCCCATCGTAGCGCGCCAGGTTGGCCGAAGCTTCCGCCGGCGCGATCAGGTAGTACACCGGCAGGGCGTACTCGGTGTGCGGCAGCGAAACCTCCCGCACCTCTGCCCCCAGCGCGGCCAGGACCTGCACCGCCTGGCGCACCGCGTGCTCCACCTCAGGCTGGATGCCGGCGATAAAGTATTCACGCGGCACCCCAACCCGCACACCGTGCAGGTCCGGATCGCCTGTCAGTGACTGTAGATAGTCGGGCACAGGCTGGTCGAGAGTCGTCGAATCGAGTGGGTCGTGGCCGGCCATGATGCCCAGCACCAGCGCGGCATCCTCGACCGTGCGCGCCAGTACGCCCAGGCAGTCCAGCGAGGAGCCGTAGGCCACCAGCCCGTAGCGCGAGACGCGCCCGTAAGAGGGTTTGATCCCGGTCACGCCGCAGAACGATGCCGGTTGGCGAACGCTGCCGCCGGTGTCGGTGCCCAGCGCGGCGGGCACCATGCGCGCCGCCACGGCCGCGGCGCTGCCGCCGCTCGAGCCGCCCGGCACGCGTGTGGCATCCCACGGGTTGTGGGTCGGGCCAAAAGCCGAGTTCTCGGTGGAGGAGCCCATCGCGAATTCATCGGTGTTAGTCTTGCCCACCACAATCGCCCCGGCCGCGCGCAGGCGCGCCACACCGGTGGCATCATAGGGAGGGGTAAAGCCCTCAAGGATTTTCGAGCCGCAGGTGCACGGCAGCCCCGCCACACACACCACGTCTTTGACCGCCAGGGGCACGCCCAGGAGCGCCCCCGCAGCCTGCCCCTGGCTGCGCGCCGCTGCCAAGCCACGGTCGGCATGGCGCGCCTCGTCCAGTGCAGCCTCCGGCCGCAGAGCAAGGAAGGTATGCTGCTTTTCATCTAATCGGTGGATGCGCTGCAGGCAGGCGCGTGTGAGTTCCAGGCTGCTGATCTCGCCGTCACGCAGCATGCGGGCAGCCTGGGCCAGTGAAAGCTCGGTGAGGTCCATGGGGCCGGCCGGCCTAGTCGAAGACCGGCGGCACGCGGAACATGCCGCGCGCGCGGTCGGGGGCCTGGCGCAAGACCTCCTCAGGCGCGAGCGAGGGGCGCGGCTCGTCGGCGCGCGTCACCGAATGTGGCGCAAGCACCGAGGTGGTCGGAGGAATCGAGGAGGTATCGACACCTTGCAGGCGCGCCGCATACGCGAGAACCGCTTCCAGTTGCTCGCGATACCGCGCGGCCTCGTCGGCTGTCAGGTTGAGATGTGCAAGATGGGCAATGTGCTCAACTTCTTCGCGTGTGAGCGCCACGCGCCAATTATACCTCACGCACTTTCATCACTCGCGCGAGAAGCCCCCAGTTCGACGAGCCTCCTCGATTGCGGGCGCAACCGGTGGTGCGATTCTGTCGAGCTCAGTGCGCGTGCCTCCTCCATTTCCTTGCCTCTCGCTCGCCCACGCCGTGGCCAATTCGTCATCTTCGCGACTCCTCTGCCCGCGAAATGGCGTGCGGCGCACTCCGCTGGGCATCCGGGCCGCATCAATGCGACTCGGGTAATTTAAGACTCTCTTCAACGCCGGCTGAACAACATGCCCAGGCGCCCAGATGTTGGAGACCGTACAGATGTTTCTCTGCGGGTGGGGTATCGCGAGCCAGGATGCACAAGGCGTGCGGCGCGCTCGGGCTCCGTGTGCAGAGCGTGCTTGTTAACCTCCATTCACCTTAAAGGTTTGATTCTTTTTACGTTTGCGTCATGCTGCGATATTGCCGTAGGGTCATCGTGTTTGCTAGAATGTTATGTGCACGCTGAAGGTGCCCCACACCGCTCGGCGCGCGTCTCCACAACGGAGCGAATGCATTCTGCAGCTCCGGAAACCATACGGGAGAAACACAACATAGACCAGCATACGCTTCCCGCGTGGGAAGCGAAATGGCGCATCGCTGTAGATCGAGGCCCGCATGAACGGCGAACAGGCTTGGCAGGCGGCAGTCGGGCAGTTGCAGATGGAATTGAGCAAGGCAACGTTCGATACCTGGGTGCGCGACGCGCACTTTGCCTCGTACGAGGATGGCACCTTCACCATCTCGGTGCTCAACGGATATGCCCGCGATTGGCTGGAAAGCCGCCTGGCCAGCACTGCCCGCCGCATCCTGACCGGCGTGTGGGGCTCGCCGGTCCAGGTGCGCTTCGTCGTCGGCCGACCCGCGCCCGCGGATGCCCCGGCCGCTGTGCCATCCGAGGCACCCGCGGCCTCGGTGTCTGGACTTCCGGCCAGCGGCGCACGGCCGGCCGGACTCAACCTCAACCCGCGCTACACTTTCGCTACCTTCGTGGTGGGCAACAGCAACCGCCTCGCCCATGCGGCCTCGCTGGCCGTCGCCGAGAACCCGGCTCAGGCTTACAACCCGCTCTTCCTGTACGGCGGCGTGGGGCTGGGCAAGACCCACCTGCTGCACGCCATCGCCACCCTGTGCGTCGCGCGCGGACTAGAGGTGCTCTACGTCACCTCCGAGGACTTCACCAACGACCTGATCAACGCCATCCGCGCTCACACCACCGACGCCTTCCGCGAGAAATACCGCCGCATGGATGTGCTGCTGATCGACGACATCCAGTTCATCGCCGGCAAGGAATCCACACAGGAAGAATTCTTTCATACCTTCAACGCGATGCACGGGCAGGATCACCAGATCGTGCTCTCCTCCGACCGGCCGCCCAAGGCCATGATCACCCTCGAGGAGCGCCTGCGCTCGCGCTTCGAGTGGGGCCTCACCGCCGATATCCAGGCGCCCGACCTCGAGACGCGCCAGGCGATCTTGCGCTCGAAGGCCGAGCGCGCCGGGCGCGCTGTGCCGCCCGAGGTGCTCGAACTCATCGCCCGCCGCGTGCAGAGCAATATCCGCGAGCTCGAAGGTGCTCTCACGCGCCTGATCGCTCTCGCGGATTTGAGCGGCATGCCCCTGGCCGCCGAAATGGTCGAGTCCTCCCTGGCCGATCTCTTGCCCAAGAACCGCCCGCTCGATCCGGCGGTGATCATTGAGGCGGTCGCCTCGCATTTCGCTGTCGACCGCGACCGCCTGCTCGGCAAGGACCGCTCTCACGATATTGCGCTGCCGCGCCAGGTGGCGATGTATCTCATTCGCGAGGAGACCAACACCTCGCTGCCACACATCGGCCGGGTGCTCGGCGGCCGCGACCATACCACCATTATGTACGGCTGCGAAAAGATCGGCGGTCTCCTGGAACATGACGACAATCTTCGCCGGGAGGTTATGGCTATCCGCCAGCAGCTATACAATCCCCGGCCGCTGATGGCCGCTGCCTGATGGTTTGCCGCTCCGTTCACGCCCGAATGCCCAGAGCTTGTGGAAAGCCGGGGAATTTTTCGTGGATGCGCGTGCAACGTCACTCCGCATCGCCCGTCTCCCGCCCGCGACAATTGGTCCTCCTTCCACATATCAACACCTGGCGCCTCCACAGCCTGTGGACGGCAGGGCGGGCTCCGTCCTGTGGATAAGTGGCATGTTTCTGTGGATAAACCGCCTCCTCTGGGGAGAGGGCAAGATTGTGGGCGCTCTTCTGGCGGGTTTTCAAGGGCGCGTCGCGCCTGGCAGTCAGAGCAGCGGGACACGCGTGCACGCAGTCTGTCTGCGCTCTCCTCCACGCAGTTCCTGGTTCTCCACCGGAAGCCAAATGCCATCCTGCGATGCCGCTCAAGCGGCGGCGGTCGTTTTGCCGCAACTTCTGCGCGTGCCGTCGCCACGTCTCGCTGCCTCTCATCCTTTCTCCACATCTCCCCAGGCCCTACGACGACGGCTTCTATTAACACATGTAATAGAGATGGAAGAGAGAGAATGATTCTCCCCAATCGCGCAGCCCACCCTAACCACAGGGGGGCTGCATGAGAATACTTGCGGTCGACATTGGCACGGGGACACAGGACATCCTCTATCTCGATACACGCCTCAGCCCGGAGAACGCCTACAAACTCGTTCTGCCGGCGCCCACCCTGATTATCCAGCGCCAGATACGTGCTGCAACCCGGCGCGGCGTTCCGCTCTTGCTCGAAGGACGCATGATGGGCGGCGGGCCCAGCGCTTGGGCCGCCGAGGCCCATATCCGCAGCGGCCAGAGGGTCTTTGCCACACCAGAAGCGGCACGCTCGTTCAACGACGACCTGCGCGTGGTTGAGTCGCAGATGGGTTTGCGCCTGGTTGAACAGGACGAACTGCGGCGGCTTCCGTCGCACACGGAGCACATCCGCTTGGGCGATTTCGCCATTGAGCCCATTCGGCGGGCGCTGGAGCAATTCGGTGTAAGGCTCATTCCCGATCTTCTGGCGCTGGCGGCATTCGATCATGGCGATGCACCCCGCGGCGTGTCCGATCGCCAATTCCGTTTCGACTATCTCGACCGGCAGATCCGCGAGGCCCGGCAGCTCCCGCGCTTTGCCTTCGCGGCAACCGCCGTGCCTGCCCCGATGACCCGTTTGCAGGCTCTGGCCGAGAGCGGGCGCGAGGCGGCCGAGCGGGTAATGGTCATGGACAGCGCGCCGGCGGCCGTGCTCGGCGCCTTGCTCGACCCGCGCGTGGCCGAGATGGAGGCGCCGCTCGTGGTGAACATCGGCAATTTCCATGTGCTGTGCTTCCGCCTGTGGCGCACCGCCGAGGGCGAGCACACCATCGAAGGCCTCTTCGAGCATCACACCGGGTTGGTGACGCAAAGCGAACTCGAGAGGTTGATGCGCGCACTGGCGGAGGGAAAGCTGACGCAGGCCGAGGTCTTCGAGGCCAACGGACATGGGGCGCTCATCTACGCGAACCACAGCCTTGCACTGGGCAGCCCAGCGAGTCCGCTGGTGGTCGTCGGTCCGCGGCGCGGCCTGATGCACGGGTCGGCGCTCAGGCCGTATTTTGCTGCGCCCTTCGGCGATATGATGTTGGCTGGCGCCTTCGGTTTGATCCGCGCCGCAGCGGACGTATTCGCAGATCTTCGGGTCGAATTGTTGACTGCCCTCACGCAACCGAGCCAGACAGCGCCGTGGGATGTCTTCGATGAATAACGGCTAGCGGTGGCCAGAGTTGCGCCGCGCACGGCTTCGTGATACTATTCTCAGCAACCCCCAAGACAGTTCACTTCCCCACGGAAAGGAGGGATCGCCCCACCGATCATCCCCTGGACGCTCACGGCACGCACGCTGTCTTAAGCCGAGTGACACATTCTCTGGAGGAGAAAGAACATGCACAAGCGACTGTACGCAGTCTTGGCCTTCGTCATGATGGCCTCCCTCGTTCTGGCGGGCTGCGCCACACCGACTGCGGCCCCCACCGCAGCCCCGGCGCTTCCCACCGCAGCGCCGGTTGTCCCGACCAAGGTCCCGCCCACCGCGGTCGCGCTCCCGGGTGATGGGTACATTGCCTGCCAGGTCTCGGACACAGGCGGCACGGATGACAAGTCCTTCAACCAGTTCGCCTGGGTCGGGTTTGAGCGCGCCCAGGATGAGTTGGGCGTCGATATTCGCTTCCTCGAATCCAAGGGCGAGGCCGACTACGAGCCGAACCTGAACGCTTTCGTCGAGGAAGGCTGCAATATGATCTTCGGCGTGGGCTACCTGCTGGATGCTGCTCTGGCGAAAGTTGCGCTTGCCAATCCGGATATCCGCTTCGGAGGCATCGACTGTTGGTCGCCTGATTTGGCGAACTACATGGGCAGCTACTACAACATCCATGAAGCCACGATGCTGGCCGGCTATCTGGCGGCGGGCATGACCAAGACTGGGATCGTCGGCGTGTACGCCGGCGAAAACATCCCGCCGGTCACCGCCTTCAGCGATGGCTACTACATGGGTATCGACGCCTACAATAAGGCACACGGCACGAGCGTGAAGCTTGTGGGCTGGGACCCGGTGGCGAAGGATGGCCTGTTCACCGGTGACTTTACCGACACCGACAAGGGCCGCACGATGACCGAGACGCTGCTCGACGCGGGCGCCGACATCATCATGCCCGTGGCCGGCCCGGTGGGCGCGGGCAGCCTGGCGGTCTTCGAAGAGCGCGGCACCGGTCTGCTCATCGGTGTGGACACCGACTGGAGCGCGTTTTATCCGGATCAGGCCGACTTCGTGCTCGCCAGCGCCATGAAGCGCATGGACCTGTTTGTCTTTGACACCGTCAAGGCGGGCGTGGACGGCACGTTCACCGGCGGCAACTTCACCGGTACGCTCGACAACGGCCGCGTGTCCATGGACGTGGGTTCCGCGTGGATTACCAAGGTCCCGGCCGCTCTGATGGCTGAGATCGAGGCGCTGAAGGCCAAGATCATCTCTGGCGAAGTGAGCGCCAAGTTCCCGCGCACAAGCTAGTTCGTCAGGGTATAGCGGCACGAATCTCTTACGCAAACAAGAGCCAGGAGGTCGTCCTGGCTCTTGTTTCCTAGTTCGCGGAGCAGGCGCAATTGCCTGCCGCGGAGTTCTGTGCTGTAATACCCGGCATCGCAGAATGCTCTTGACTCACCCTGCCGACGTCCTCTGGGACCTTCCTGTAATGAGGCTCGCATGACGCCTATCCTTGAACTTGACGGCATTACCAAGCGCTTCCCGGGCGTCCTGGCTAATGACCGGATTAGCCTGTCGCTGGAAGAGGGGGAGATCCACGCCCTACTGGGAGAGAATGGCGCCGGCAAGACCACGTTAATGAACATCCTCTACGGGCTGTACCATCCCGATGAGGGCCAGATCCGCATTCGGGGACAGGTCACCCGCATCCGATCCTCCGGCGACGCGATCCGAGCCGGGATCGGCATGGTCCACCAGCACTTCATGCTCATCCCGGTCTTCACGGTCACCGAAAACGTCATGCTGGGGGACGAGTCGACGAAGTTCGGCGGGATCCTGGATCGCGAATCGACGGCCGGGCGCATCCGCGAGATCTCCACCACCTACAAGCTCGAGATTGATCCCGCCGCACGGGTCAGCACCTTGCCCGTGGGCGTCCAGCAACGGGTGGAGATCATCAAGCTGCTCTACCGCGAGGCCAGCATCCTGATTTTCGACGAGCCCACCTCGGTGCTCACCCCCCAGGAGGCTGATCAGCTGTTCGGGATCATGCGCTCGCTGGCAAGGAGCGGGAAATCGATCATCTTCATCACCCACAAGCTGCGCGAGGTGCTGGAGGTGGCGGACCGCATCACCGTGATCCGCCAGGGCCGGGTGATCGGCACCACCACGCCGCAGGATGCCAACATGAGCAAGCTGGCGTCGATGATGGTGGGGCGGGATGTGGTCCTGGAGTTCGAGAAGGCGAAGGCGCGGCCGGCGGAGGTGACGCTGAGGGTGCAGAACCTCAAGGTGCTGTCGGATCGGAATGCGCTGGCGGTGAACGGCGTGACCTTCGACCTATCGGGCGGAGAGGTGCTGGGCGTCGCCGGTGTGCAGGGCAACGGACAGACGGAGCTGGTGGAAGCGCTGACCGGTTTGCGCCGTCCGGTCGATGGCCGCATCGAGCTGCTCGGGACGGATGTCACGCACGCCACGCCGCGCCAGATCACCGAGCTGGGGACGGCGCACATCCCCGAAGACCGCCAACGCGACGGGCTGGTGCTCTCGTATCCAGTCACCGACAACCTGGTGCTGAATACCTACTACCTTAAGCCCTTCGCCGAGAGGGCCGTCCTGCAGCGGGAGGCGATCCTCGGCCATGCGACCGAGCTGGTCGAGGCGTTCGACATTCGTGCCCCATCTCCGCTGGTGGACGTCAGCACGCTGTCCGGCGGCAACCAGCAAAAGGTGATCGTGGCCCGCGAGCTGTCGCGCCCGATCAAACTGCTGGTGGCGGCCCAGCCCACGCGAGGGCTGGACGTGGGGTCGATTGAGTATATCCACAGTCGCGTGATCGAGAAGCGGGATGAGGGCGTGGCCGTGCTGCTGGTGTCGACGGAGCTAGACGAGATCATGCAGCTCTCGGATCGGATTGCCGTCATGTACCGGGGGCAGATCGTGGACATTGTGGCCATTGAGGACGCGACCAAGGAGCGGATCGGGCTGTTGATGGCCGGCATACACCCTGGGCAGGCGGGCGCCGAGCGGGCGTTCGCCTCGAGTCAAGGCTTCGCGTGAGGTTCGATCCAATGACAAACGCGGAAGGCGAGACGAAGAAGGCAGGGAAATCCGCGCTCGGCATCTTCTTCGAAGAGGTCAGCCGGAGTTCCCTGATCGTTCCCGTCCTGGCGATCCTCAGCGGGCTCCTGCTGGGGGGCGTCATCGTCGGCCTGTCCTCGGAGAACGTGTATACGATGTGGGCCGAATCGCCGATTCAAGCCATCGGCAACGGGCTGAAGGCCGCCTGGGAATCCTATGTGACCCTGTTTAGCGGGGCCTTCGGCAGCCCGGCCAAGATGATTGCCGCAATCCAAGGTGGAGACGGCCTGACAATCCGCCGGGCGTTCAATCCGCTGTTCGAGAGCCTGGTGAAGTCCATTCCATATATCTTCGGCGGCTTGGCGGTGGCGCTGGGTTTCCGCTCGGGCCTGTTCAACATCGGCGTTGAAGGCCAGATCTTCATGGGCGGGATCTTCTCGGTGTGGGTCGGCTACACCTTTACCGGGCTACCCGCCTTCATCCACCTCCCGCTTGCATTCCTGGCCGGGGCGCTGGGAGGGGCGCTGTGGGGGTTCATCCCCGGGCTCTTGAAAGCCAAAACCGGCGGCCACGAAGTGATCAACACGATCATGATGAACTACATTGCCTTCCGGCTCACCGACTGGCTGCTGCGCGAGCCGATGAAGCGCCCAGGCTCCACCAACCCGATCAGCCCGATCATCGCGGACAGCGCCCGGTTACCGCAGTTCTTCCAGGATCCGATCCGCTTCCACCTCGGATTCTTCGTCGCCCTGGCTGTGGCGGCCCTGGTGTACTGGTTCCTGTTCAAGACGAAATGGGGGTTTGATCTGCGCACGGTGGGCGCCAACCCGCGCGCGGCACGCTATGCGGGGATGAACATCGTCAAGAGCACGATCGTGGCGATGTCGCTCTCGGGCGCGCTGGCCGGGATGGCCGGCGCCAACGAGCTGCTGGGCGTGAACCATCACCTGTCGCAAACATTCTCTCCGGGGTACGGGTTCGACAGCATCGCCTTGGCGCTGCTCGGCAGGAATCACCCGCTGGGGGTGGTGCTATCGGCGCTGCTGTTCGGCACGCTGCGCAACGGCGCCACTCGGATGCAGGCGGCGGCCGGCATCCCGATTGACATCATCTCGGTGATGCAGGCACTGATCCTGGCCTTTATCGCCGCGCCGGCGATCGTCCGCACCATCTACCGCCTCAAGGAACCCAAGAAGGCCGAGGCCGGAGTTCATGTAAGGGGCTGGGGAGGGAGCTGAACCGATGACCGCCGTAACGTCCACGCTTGATACGGGTCAGGTCTACGTATCCCAAACCAGACGGCGAATCATGGGGCTCGTGTTCCTGGGCATCGCGGCGCTGATCTGGCTGGCCTTCTTGCGCGGGCTCGATCCGGAGATGACGACGACGATGCGCCTGTACCCGGGCGGATCGAAGGTGGTGGTCGAGGACTGGCAGTTCAACACCCTGGGCGCGTTGCAGATCCTGGCCTTTGCCTGCGCCGTGCTGGGCGCCTACCAGCTTGCGCGCGGGTTTGGCAAGCGCACGGGCCTGGCGCTTTCCCTGATCGGCGGTATGTTCGTGTTCGCCTTTCTCTCCTGGGCGGCTTCCGGGGGGATGCTGAACCTGGCCGGGATGCTGCGGATCATGTTTGTCCGTTCGGTGCCCCTGACGCTGGGGGCGCTGTCGGGGATCCTGTGCGAGCGCTCCGGGGTGGTGAACATCGCCATCGAAGGCATGATGCTAACAGCCGCGATGATCGGCACGATCGTGGGCAGCGTGAGCAACTTGTGGGTGGGATTGCTGAGCGCCGTGATCGCCGGAGGGCTGCTTGGCCTTTTCCATGCCATCCTGGCCATCAAGTATCGAACGGACCAGATCATCTCCGGGACGGTGATCAACATCTTCGCTGTTGGGATCACCTCCTTCATCTCGGCCAAGTTCATGCAGCGCTACCCGCAGATCAACGACCCAGGGGTCTTCAGTCCCTACGAGATCCCACTCCTCGGCCAGATTCCCTTCCTGGGACCGGTCCTGTTCCGGCACAACATCTTCGTGTATGCGATGATGTTCTTCGTGATCCTGCTGACCTTCATGCTCTTCAAGACGCGCTGGGGATTGAGGCTGCGCTCGGTCGGAGAACATCCCAAGGCGGCGGATACGCTGGGCATCGACGTCTTCAAGACGCGCTATATGGCCGTGATCCTGGGCGGGATGATGGCCGGCTTCGCCGGCGCGTACTTCACGCTGGGTTCGGTCGGCCGCTTCGATCAGGTGATGACCTCCGGGCGCGGGTTCATCGCCCTGGCGGCGATGATCTTCGGCAACTGGACCCCGTTAGGGGCGATGGTCGCCGGCCTGTTGTTCGGGTTCTCCGATTCGCTGGCCGCCAGCCTGGCGGTCCTGCGGGTGAAGATCCCTTCGGAGTTCCTGTTGATGACGCCGTACGTGATCACGATGCTCGCCCTGGCGGGCGTCGTGGGGAGGGGACAGATGCCGGCGGCGGACGGCACGCCGTATGACAAGGAGTAGCAAACAATTGCGCGGCCACGCCTGGCCGTGCTATGAAGCACGCCTCAGCGGGGGCCGACACGCGTCGGCCCCGCGGCTATCAGGGCAGCGCCAGGTTCCCGAAGAGCATGGCCGAACGCGCGATGAAGGGCAATACCAGCTGAGGCAGTAATCCGAGGAGGATCAGCATCAGCACGCCCGCGCCGAGGAAGAGAGCCGGCATGCGCCCCTCCTCGCGGCGAAAGGTTAGGCGCCCGGCGCCGGCCAACATGGCGCTGGCGAAGCGCAGATAGGCCAGCTCGCAGGCGATCATCGACCCGGCAATGGCCAGCAGGGGTACGTAGTTCGCGGGGGCAGCCGGCGCCCCCAGGAGCTGTAGCGTGGCCCAGTGGCCAGAGAAGCCGGCCAGACCGGGCAGCCCCGCCAGCGACAGGCCGGCGACCACCACGGCCGCGGAGGCGAGCGGTTGCTCCTTGGCACGACCGCGCAGATCGGTCAAGGCGTCCTGCGAATGTCGCTGGCGCAAAACAGTCAATGCCACTCCCCACACACCCAGACTCAATCCGCGCAAGGCCAGCATTACCAGGGCGGCCTCCATGCCGGCTTCTTTGCCGGAGGAGAGCGCCAGCAGGATGACACCCATGTTGGCCATGGCCGCGTAACCTGTCAGTCGCCCCAGGCGGTCCTGAAAGAGCGCCAGCGTGCCGCCCATCAGGCACATCCCCGCGCCCGCCACGCCAAGTGCCTGGTGGACCTGCGGGATCGTTCGCAGCCAGGCGAACTCGGCCAGGAAGCGCAGCAGAAAGAAGATCGCCGCGCCCTGGAACAGCGTCAGCACGAACGCCACCGCATAGGGCGGCGAGTCGTCTGCAATATCCACCATCCAGAAGTGAAACGGTGGCAGGGCCATGAGGAATGCAAAGCCGATGCCCAGCAGAACCAGAATGCGGTTCAGTTGGTCGAGTTCGCTCGGGATCTGGCCGCTCAAGGAGAGCTGACTTCCCGCCAGTAGAATGAAGGGCATGCCCAGAACGACGAAAACCAGCAGGCGCAGTGCGCCGCGCGAGCGCGGGTGGTGCGGGTCAGACAGAATGCCGCCGAAGGCGGCCGCGCTGAGGGCAAGAAAGATGGCCGCGTAGAGAAACGGCCGCACGAACAGCGCGGCGGCCATGGCCCCGAGAATGCTCAGACTCGTGGGGATGAAGAGCCGCCGCACGGGAACGGCCAAGGTCCCAGCGAAGAGGAAGGTGCCGGCCAAGTGCAGGAAGACCAGCGCCGGGCGGCCGCTCGTTTCGAAAATGAACTCGCGGCCGAGGATGGTGAAGGCCTGGTCCACGGGGATCTCGAAACCCAGCAGGCGGATCGGCTCTCCGACGGGCAGCCACAGCGCGAGCAATGCGAGCACGCCGGAGGTCAGAGCGCCGCTGAGCGTGGCCAGGCGCGGGTTGCGCGGCCACACCCCATAGGCGGTCAGCCCCCCCACGAGCGGCACCAGCATCAACAGCAAAGCCGAGTTCACGCCGGCACTTCCTCCTCCAGGCTCCGGTGCGTCACCGCACTCAGATAGATGACGCTCAGGACAATGGTAAGGTGGACCGCGGCCAGCAGGGCGATGACCAGCAGCGACCGCTCACTCCACAGGTATGCCAGTTCGAATCCTTGCAGCGTGGTGATGAGAGCCACCCCCACCCGCAGCGGCTGTTCGTTGAGCCCGAGGCCAAGGACACCAAAGGCCATCAAGACGACGGCCGCCAGCGTGACCGGGCCGGGTGGGTCATTCAGCGCGCCGCCCAGGTCTGGCAGTAAAGCGAGAGCTGTCACGAGGAGCATCAACGCCAGCAAGGCACGGAACAGCCAGCCCGGAGGGATGACCGAAACCTCCGTGGTGCCCATGCCCTCCCGTCGCAGAGTGAGCGCGAGGATGCCGGCCACCAGCCAACCGGTCAGCGTCTTGGCCAGGGCAATCGGCAGGGCGACGATGGTGAGCGCAACCAGCCCCATGCCCAGCGACTGCACGGCGAAGGCCACCAGCGCCCAGCGCCACGTGCGTAGCAGGAACACGGCCACGCTGCCGAGCAGCACCAGCACTAAGCCGGCGACGGCCAATACGGATTCCATCAGGGCACGTCCTCGAGGTCGGGCATTCGCTTAGCCTTGCGGCCCTCAACTCCCGCGCAGCAAGACCCATATCAGCACGGCGATAGCGAGCGACCACGTCATGGCGCTCTCGCCGCTCACGAGGCTGTCGATGCGCCGGACTGCACCGGCCGCGCCGGAGGCGATGGATGAGAGCCCGCGCGGCAACCAGTCGAAGCGGGTCAGGTTCTCGAGCGTGGCCAGTGCCTGTTCGCCCGGCTGGCGCAGCCTGCGAGCGGCACCGGCAAGCGCGAGGCCCCCGGCCGCAATCGCCGCAAATGCAACGCCCCCGATCGGGCCCGGGCGCCACGGCCCGCCAAGGAAGGCGAGCACGGGCCACGCCACGAGTGCGGCCAGGCACAACGTGAGTGCAGCGTAGTATGCGAGCCACACCAGCTTCTCGCCGGCCGGCAATTCCTGGCCGCTTTCGAAAGCCAGTCGCACCAGATTGCCCACCAGCATGATGTGCAGCAGGCCGGCGGCCAACAACACGCCCCAGGCGCGGCTCGCGATGAGAGCCTCGTAAAGCGCGCCGCCAAGTGAGGCCCCGGGGGAAAATGGCAGGCCGGCGATAATCGCCGCGCACGCCAGCGGCCAGACGGCGGACCATTTCTGCCACCGGCTTTGGCCTCGGTATTGGAGCATGAGGCCTCCACCGAGAACCAGCACCAGCCCTGCGGCGCGCGTCACCGGCTCGGGAGGAGCTCCGTGGAGCACAGCCAAACCGGCCAGCGCCAAGAGACCGGCCAGCAGCGTCGTGTGCGCCGAGCGCGCGGACTGGCGCACCATCCAGCGTACACCGCCGAGGAAAGCGCTCAAGCATACGAGAGCAACGATCCACCCCATCCATCCGGCGCCGAGCGCAACAGCAGCCTTGGGGGACCACACCTGGCCGAGCAATCGCAGCCCGGCGGCGGCCGGCACGAGGCGCACCAGCACGTCGTAGCCCCCTTCGCTAAAGCCAAAACGCGGCAAAGTGAGTTGAGGCGGAAAGACCCCTAAGCGCAAGGCAATTCCTGCCAGAAGGGCCAGTTGCGAGAGCACCGGGGCAGAGGCGAGCGAGAAGTTGCTCGGCGCAGCGCCCTGGATGCTCAGGGCGGGTAGGAATGCCACCAGCACCAGCAATGTACCGAGCGAATTGAGCGCCAGCGCCGCGACCGGGAGGATGTCGGCCGGCGCGGCGCCCTGCCCCGCACTTTCGGGCAGACTCTGCCGGAGCATCAGGATGAGGACAAAGCCCAAGAGGTCCACCCAGGCCCAGGAGAGAAGCAACGCACCCGGGTTAGCGGCTGCAAAGGAGGCGATGGCCGCGAGGGTCATCAGGTAGGCTGCCGTACGCGCTGTGCGGCGTCCCGCCGGACGATCGAGCCCGCTCCACTGAAGCGCGGCCAGGAGAGCGAGCAGGGCAAAAGCCAACGCACGCCCACCATCATCCAGGACGAAGCGCAACGGTTCCGGCGCGAGCGAGACGGGCAGCCACACCAGGCTGGCCTGCGCCGAGAGCGGCAGCGGCAGCGCGAGCAGGAGAAGGCTGATGAGCGGGGAGGCCGAAGCCAGAATGCGTGCCAGACGCCGCCGGGGCGCGACGAACAGCGAAGCCAGTGCGCCCACGGTGAGCAGCGCCGCAAGGATTACCAGCAGCACGAGAGGGCTCCTTTGCGAGGCATCATTCTAGCACAGCGGAATCACACGCGGCCGCGCAAAAGGCGCAGTCCGTGTAGACCCCAGTGGATTATCCGCAGCGGAACGAGCGGCAGAGCGTGGCGCATCACGTCGCGCTGAGCGGCGGCCAGGCGCTGCGCCTCGGCGCCGACCGCGGGGACAGCGGCACCATAGCGTTCGTGGGTATAGTGGCGAGCGATGAGATCGAGCGACGGCGCGAGTTCGGGGAGGCGCTGTTTGAGTCGTGAGACATGTTCCAGCGGAGTGAGATGCGGCCCGCGCTCGAGGTTGTGCCAATCGCTCAAGCGGCGAGTCCAGACGTAGGCCCGTTCGGCGGTGGTGAGCGGGGCGCGCTCGAGAGCACTTTCGGGCTCGAGCGGCCCGCCACGCGTCAACCCCAGGGAGGGGATCTTCTCGCTTGTCCGCCGCACGCGCCCGAGGATGTGCTGCGCGGCGCGCAGCGGAGAATCGCCGCGCATGAACACGATTGTTCCCCAGGCTGCGGCCAGCACCAGGAGCGCCGTGGGCACGGCCAACACAACCATCCCGATGGGGAAGCGCGTGCGCGCGGCGCGGCCCTGGCCCAGGTCCTGTCCTTCCGGAATGTTCCCAAGGCGTGGGTCGCGCGGATCCTCGATCGGGTCTATGTCGGGAGCGGATGTAGATTCGAGCGGGGCCACCCGTACAAGCGGGCGCACCAAATGCGGCTCGGAGGCCGTGGGCTCGAACTCCACCCACCCCAGGTTCGGGAAGTAGACTTCCGGCCAGGCATGCGCGGCGCTCTCGCGGACGACAAAAGTGCGGCCGCTCTCATCGGCCTCGCCCTGCGAAAAGCCGACGGCCAATCGCGCCGGAATTCCCAACGCCCGCAGCAGTATGACTTCCGCCGAAGCGTAGTAATTGCAGTAGCCGCGCGGCGAATCGAAGAGGACCCAGTCGACCGGGTCGCTGCCGACGGGCGGCGGGGAGATCTTCACCTCGTATTCGATGGCCCCGCGCAAGTAGCGTGTCACTGCCTCCGCTTTGTCAAAGGCCGTGGGCAGATCGCCGGCGATGCGGTACGCAAGATCACGCGTGCGTGAGGTGACGCTCGCCGGAAGCTGCAGATAGTGATCGCGAATCCAGCGTGAGTAGGTCTGGCCGGCCGCGCGCAGCGAGCTCTGGTCGACGCGCAGCATGGCCGAGCGCTCCAGGTAACTCGTTCCATTGGGGAGCAATGCCTTGGAGCGTGCGCTGGCCACACTCAACCCGTCGGGGTCAGTCTTGATCCACAGCGGACGGTCGACCCACACGGGTTCCGATATCAGATACAGACGGGAAATGGAAGGCGAGAGCACAGTGAAGCGCGCCTCCACCGCCAGGCGCCGGGACGCGTGTTCCGGCCGGAGCATGTCGTCGCGCGGATCGAAGCTGCGACCTAGGCTGGCCATGAGCTGCCAGCGGCCGTCCTCATAGTGATCGTAGGCTGCCGCGCGCCAGTAGAAGCGATCCACCACGGGGGCGATCTCATTTGGGCCATTGGCTGCCGCGCGCCGGTAGAAGACATCCCCATCGGGGGCGCGCGAAGTCGTCACCTCGAAAACCGGCGAGGCGCTCAGGTCTACGGCCCCGCCCAACGCCAGCGACTCGCCGTAGTAGTCGCCGGGCCCCGGCCCCGCCGCCTGCAGTTCGCCGAACAGGCGGGTGAAGGATTCGCGCGCCGTGTCCCAGGTGCGTCCCCAGCGCGGATCCTGCTCCAGCGTTCGCAGCGCCCCCCGCCCCGCGGCGCTCCACGCCAGCACCAACACCACCAGCGTGGTCAGCAGCCCCATGCGGGAGAACTCGTAGCTCACTTCCCCGGTGAAATTGACCGCATGCGTTCGCCAATCCTCCGTTTGCTCGTACAGGGAAAAGCGCGCCAGGAGCAGCAGACCGAATAAGAGATAGAGCGCGAGGTAGACACGCTGATTGACCTGCCCGCTGTAGAAGTAGGCCACGGCCAGGACGCCGATGCCGGTCGGCAGAAAAGCCGCCCAGAAGCGGCCCAGGCGGAAGGCCGACCAGGCCGCGAGGCTCGCAAGCAGCCACGTGGCCCACAGGATGGCCAGGGTGAAGATGAGCAGATCGTTGTTGGGTGCGCCGATGTACAGCCTGCGGAAGAATTCCGCCAGACGTGCGAGCGATAGCCAGGTGCGCAAGTGCAGGCCCAGCCATATTCCGGCCGGCCGTCCACTCAACTGAGATTCCTGGAACAGGGCCCAGAAGACGAAGGCCAGACCGTAGCCTGCGGCCAGCAGGGCGCTGGCTCGCGGACGCAGGCGGCTGTGTGCAAGTATCCAGCCAAGGAGCCCGGCGCCGAACGCGGCGGCGGGCACGCGACCCAGCCCGGGAGCCCAATGCGTGGCCGCCAAAGCATAGCCGGCGGTGAGCAGCATGCCCAGCACAAGAAAGAGAGTCCAACGATCGGCTCGCGGGGGGCGCATTCGAGGTCTCTGCAAGAAAAGTGTACCCTTTATGGCAATCGGATTGCAAGAAGGATCGCACACATCCGACAAAAACGCTCGACTATAATGGGTGCATGCCTTCCCTGCAGGCGCGGGCGCGGCGGATTAGCTATCGGCTGCGCACGGTGTACGGCGAGGCGACCGGGCGCGAGAGGCTGCCGGCGCTGGATGAGTTGGTGTGCACGATTCTTTCGCAGAACACCAACGACGCGAACCGCGACCGCGCCTTCCGTGCGTTGAAGGAAGCCTTGCCCACCTGGGAGGGGGTCCGAGATGCGGCGCGGCGCGAGGTGATCCGGGCCATCCGGCCGGCCGGGCTGGCCCAGCAAAAAGGGCCGCGTATCCAGGAGGCCTTGCGCCGGATCACGAATGAGCGCGGCCGGCTGGACCTGGACTTCCTCCAGGCGCGGCCGGCGGAAGAGGCCCGGACGTGGTTGCGCAGCCTGCCGGGCGTGGGGCCGAAGACGGCCTCCATCGTCATGCTGTTCGCGCTGGGTCATGCGGCCTTTCCAGTGGATACGCACATTTACCGCGTGACCCAACGCTTGGGTCTGCGGCCGCTGCGCCAATCGTACGAGGCGGCTCACGTCCACCTGGCGCGGCTCTTTGAGCCGCAGAGCTACGCCACGGACCATCTCAACCTGATCCGCCTCGGGCGCGAAATGTGCCAGGCTCGCCGCCCGAAATGCATGGAATGTCCATTGCGCCGCATGTGCCCGGTGGGCCGGGCCACAATACGGCGTGCGAGGCAAGCATGAATCAGACAGCACTTCCAGCCTCGGTCGATGCGGTCAAGCAGTCGCTGGAGAAACTCCAGGCGCGCCTGGCCAAGACCGAACCCCTGCAGCCCCTTTTGGCGCAGACGCTGCAACAGCTGAACACGTTGGGCGACGACCTGGCGCGGGCCGATGAGCAATCGCGCCTGCTCACGCTATATCGCGTATCGCAGGCCCTTGGCTCATCGCTGCTGCTCGACGATTCGCTGACTCAAGTCATGGACGCCGTGGTGCAGCTCACCGGCGCGGAACGCGGCTGCATCATGCTCATCGACGAGGTGGGCGGCACGCTTAACCTGCGCGCCGCACGCAACCTGGACCGGCTCAACCTGGGCCAGAAGGAAATGGAGTACAGCCGCACGGTGGTCGAAACCGTGGCGCGCACCGGTATGCCGGTGCTCACTACCAATGCCCAGACCGACCCGCGCTTCTCCAATCAGCTCTCCGTCAAACGCTACGCCCTTCGGTCGATCTTGTGCGTGCCGCTCAAAGTCAAAGAACACGTGCTGGGCGTCATCTACTGCGACAACCGCGTGCGGGCCGGGCTTTTTACCTCGCGCGATCTGGAACTGCTCTCGACGCTTGCCACTCAAGCCGCCACCGCCATCGAGAACGCGCGCCTGTACACGCTTACCGACCGGGCCCTGCAAGCGCGGGTGGAGGAGCTCGAGCGGCTGCAACAGGTGGACCGGCAACTCAACGCCACCCTCGAGCCGCAGCGCGTGGCGGATACTTTACTCGAGTGGGCGCTGCAGATTACCCGGGCCTCGCAAGGCTGGGTGGCGGTGCGCATGGATGAGGAGACCGGCCTGCACATCGCTGCCTCGCGCGGCTGGGCGGAGGGTGAAGGCCCCTCCTTCCCCAACAACGGCGACCCGCTGGCGCAGGCCCTGGAGAAGAAACGACTGAGCGCACGCCCGGCCAGCGTCAAATCCTCGGCCGCGCTGCTCACGCCGGTGATGCGCGCGGGCAGCGTGATCGGCGCGGTGTATGTCAGCCGGCCGATGCCCAGCTTCTTGCCCAGCGAACAGGAGGCGCTCAGCCGCCTGGTGGATCATGCCGCCACGGCTCTCGAGAACACCCGCCTGTTCCAAGCCGTGCGCCGCGCGGATGAGGCCAAGTCGCAGTTCGTCTCGATTGTCTCGCATGAACTCAAAGTGCCCATGACCTCGGTGCGCGGCTACGCCGACCTGTTGCGCAAGGGGACGGCTGGCCCCGTCACCGACCGCCAGCTCGAATTCCTGGATACCATCCAGAAGAACGTCGACCGCATGGCGGCGCTGGTCTCGGACTTGCTCGACCTCTCGAGCATTGAAAGCGGCCGCCTGCGCATGGAACTCGGCCCGCTCTCGCTTGGACGCTACCTGCAAGAAACGCTGGCCAGCATGGAACCCAACTTTGCATTGCGCCAGCAGCAAGTGAAGGCCGCCATCCCCTCCGATCTGCCGTCCGTGCGCGCCGACCGCAACCGCCTGATGCAGATCATCACCAACTTGCTGAGTAATGCCAACAAATACACACCCTCCGGCGGCAGCATCTCGGTGCGGGCGCAGCGCGAAGGTGACCGGGTGCGCATCGTGATTCAAGACACGGGCATCGGCATGACCCGCGAAGAGCAGGAGCGCCTGTTCAGCCAATTCTTCCGCGGCGAATCGGCTGCCGTACGCGATCAGCCGGGCTGGGGGCTGGGGCTGCATCTCACCAAGCGCCTGGTCGAATTGCAGGGCGGCACGATTGGGGCTACCAGCGAACCGGGCAAGGGCAGTGTTTTCTGGTTCACACTGCCGGCGGCGGGCGAGGCCCGCGCCGCGGTGTAATCCGCAGCCATACTCGACCAGCACCCCTCGCGCCAATATCGAATAGAATACGTAGGCACGCGGCTCGCCGCGATCCGCGCGGACCGCGTGCGGGGGAAAACGGGCATGCCAACCACACTCACCTGGCTGGGGCACGCCGCCTTCCTGATTGAGTGCGGCGGCAAAGTTGTGCTGGTGGATCCGTACCTGGATGACAACCCCTCGGCCAGCCTGCGCGCCGATCAGGTCACGCCGGACTACATTCTCGTATCGCACGGCCATGGCGACCATTTGGGCGATACCCTGGCCATTGCCCGCCGCACCGGCGCGCTGGTGGTGAGCAACCACGAGATCGTCGCATGGCTGAACAGCCAGCAGGTGGCCGGACACGCCATGCACATTGGCGGCGGGCACGGCTTCCCATTCGGCCACCTCAAACTGACGCCCGCGCTACATGGTTCGATGCTGCCGGATGGATCGGACGGTGGGCACGCGGCCGGTTTTCTTCTGACCACCGCGCACGGCAAGAAGATCTATCTTGCGGCGGACACCGGTCTCTTTGGCGACATGCGGCTGATCGGCGAGGAGGGGATCGATCTGGCGGCACTACCGATCGGCGACAACTACACCATGGGGCCGGAGGATGCCCTGCGCGCGGTGAAACTCATTACCCCGCGGCTTGTCCTCCCCATTCACTACAACACGTTCGATCTCATCAAGCAGGACGCGCAGGCGTGGGCCGTCCGCGTTGAAAGTGAGACGGGCGTGCCGGTGCGCGTCCTCAGCCCGGGTCAATCGCTACAGATCTAAGCCTTCGCCATCATGGACGCCCTGGTCCAATCGACCAATATGCTCCTGGGGCTCAACCTTAGCGCCGACCAGCGGCGCAAGGTTGAGCGTTACTCCGAAGAACTGGTGCGCTGGAATCAACGCGCCAACCTGACCGCCATCACCGACCCGGGCGAGGTCGCGACCAAGCACTTCCTGGATTCGTTCTCTTGTTGGCAGGCTCTGTCGGCTGCTTCACCGCGGCGCGTGATCGATATCGGCACGGGTGCCGGTTTCCCGGGTCTGGCGCTCAAAATCCTCATCCCCGGCCTGGAAGTCACATTGGTCGAGGCCACCGGCACGAAGGCTGAGTTCTGCCGGCACGTCGTCCAGACCCTGGACATGCGTCAGGTGGAGGTCGTCCATGGACGGGCTGAGGATGTGGCCCATGAACCTGCGCATCGCGAGAAGTACGATGGATCGCTGGCGCGGGCCGTTGCTGAATTGCCGACGCTGGCCGAGTACCTGTTGCCCTTCACCCGCATCGGCGGGCTGGCTGTGGCGCAGAAGGGCGAGAGCGGGCCCTCGGAGGCCCACGCCGCATCCGGGGCGCTGCGCCTGCTGGGTGGCACGTTGCGCAAGATGATCCCGGTGGAATTGCCGGGCGTGGTTGAGACGCGCTACCTGGTGGTGATGGAAAAGGTCGCCTCAACCCCCGAGCGATATCCGCGCCGCGCGGGTATCCCCGGCAAACGGCCGCTGCTGTAACGAGGGGTCTCGCACATCGAGGCGCACAACAGGCGCGGCACCGGTCACTCCGGGCGGAGCGTCCCGCCCTCGAGGCGCCAGGTGGGCACCCGGCTGCGGAATGAGGCCGGCAGCATCTCCGGGTCGGTCGTGGTGAGCACGGCTTGCTCGGCAGAACCGAGATGCTCGAGCAGATCCGCGCGCCGGGTCCGGTCCAGTTCCGAGAGAACTTCGTCCAAAAGCAAGACCGGCCACTCGCCCACGCGCGCGCGTATCCACTCCACCTCGGCCAGTTTGAGAGCCAAGAGCCCGGTGCGGGCCTGCCCACGCGAGCCGTACGTTCCTAGGTCGATTCCATTGATGAGCAATCGCCATTCGTCGCGGTGCGGTCCGTGCAGGGTGGTCCCGCGGGCGATCGAATCGCTGCGCGAATCACGCAGGCGCTGAGCAAACAGCAGGCGATAATCTTCGAGGTCCAAACGCCCGCGGTCTACCGCCACTGGCAGAGGCAGCTCGCGCTGCAGCGCTCCATTGCCGCGGTCCGCCTCGGGTGCGGCCGGATCGACCGACGGCTGATAGGCGAGCTGCAATGTCTCCGCCTGGCGGGTCAGTCGGCGGTGCACCGGTTGCGCGGTCCGTTCGAGCTCGGCCAGGGCCAGGCTGCGCGCGAGGCTGATCGTGGCGCCGCTGGCCGCCAGCTGCTCGTCCCAGAAGTCGAGCTGCCCGGCCTCTCCACCACTCTCCTGAAGCTGGCGTAGCAGCGCGTTGCGTTGAGTCAGAACGCGCTGGTAGTCACTCAGCGCGGCGACGTAGTGTGCATCCACTTGCGCCAGCACTTCGTCCACATGCCGGCGCCGCTCGGCCGGTGCGCCTTCCACCACCCGCAATTCTTGAGGTAGAAACAACACCGCGTTGAAGTGCGCCGCGAGCTCGGCTGGCTTGCGGCGCACGCCGTTGATCAGCACTTCTTTGCGGAAGCGCACTTCACCCCCGGCGAGCGGCTCAAAGTACAGGCGCACCTCGAGCTGCGCCGGCCCGCGCCGGTTGTGTACTGCGGCCAGAAGGCGGGCCACCGGCTGCGCCTCGCGCAGGGCAAGGAAATTGATCACCTGCCGGTCGGAATCGGCGAACGGCGAGGCGGCGCTGGTGAAGAGGTAGAGCGCTTCCAGGAGCGAGGTCTTGCCTTGCGCGTTGGCGCCGGCCAGAATGAGCGCACCGGCGGGAAGCGCGGTCTCCAGCCGCACGAAGTTGCGGAAGTTGGTCAGGCTGAGATGATCGACGCGCATGCACGCTCTATGAATGGGCCCGAACGGCCCGAGGGGTCGGGACGCCTCGGCCGGCCCAGCGCTTAGCGCGCTGGAACGACGGCATCTGCCAGGTGGATCACCGCCAGCATCTCGTCATTGCTGGCGAACTTGAACTCCTCCAGCCCGCGGCGCTGCGCTTCGTGCTGCTCGACAGCCTCCAGCCGCGTCAGGTCATCCTTGCGCACAATGGCTTTAGGCAGCGCCGCCAGGCGCGCCTCGAGCGCGGCCAGCTCCGGACGGGCAGTGGGCGGGAGTGTCCGCAGGTATTGCAGCAGCGCCCGCGCGCCGTTCACCCCGTCTTTGCGGGCGATGCCCACCAGCCCGGTGCTGGCCTCGCGCGACCAACCGGCCACGAATACGTCTTCGATAATCCGGCTGTGCTGCGGGTCGAACACTTCGTACGAATTGCCTTCCAGCGGGTAGCGCGGGGCGGGCGCCTTAACAAAGGAGGTGCCCTGCACCGGCAGCCCGAAAGCCTCGTCCACCTTGTCACCGATGGCGAACACAATAGAGTCGAGGGGGATCACGCGCGACGTGCCCAGGCTCTTGGCTTTGATGTCGCTGCCTAAACGGACAAGCGTCGTGTCGTTCACCCTGACGCCCGTCATGCACCCGGAGTCATCGGCCAGGATTGCGCTGGGAGATGCAAGGAATTCAAAGCGCATGCGGGTCGTGGAAACCGGGGCCTGGGCCTTGGGCAGCGCCGCGAGCAGAAAGGCATGCGCCTGTTCGGGGTCCTGGGCGATGGCCCGCATCATCGGAGCCACGCGTGCGATCTCGGCCTGCAGCGCGGCCTGATCGAGGTTGGCCACGATTGGTTCGAATTCCTTGCGGTCGAATTTGACTTCTGCTGGGCCGCGGCGCACGATGGCGACCGCTTCGCCCACCTGGCGCTTGCGCACCAGCCAGTTCATGATGTCGGCCATCACATTGCCGGCGCCCACCACTCCCACCCGCTGCCCCACGACAAACTCACGCAAGCTGAAGGGCGGCAGCCGGTTGTAGTGGTAGACCACGTCCTTGGCGTGGAACACGCCGCGCGCCTCTTCGCCCGGCAGGCCGAGTTTTTTGGTCCCTTGCGCGCCCACGGCCGCCAGCATCGCGCTGAAGCCAAGGTCGCGCAGCGCCTCCAGGCTGAGGTCGGCCTGTGTGCCCACGGTGAGATGGCCGATGTAGTCGATGAGCGGCAGAGCCAGGATCTGGCGGAACTGCGCACGCAGACCCTCCTTCATGCGATGCTTGTCAGGATAAATGCCGTACTCTGCCAGGCCGCCTGGCTTGATGTCGCGATTGAAGACTACGACGCGTACGTTGTTGAGGGCCAGTTCGCGCGCGGCGAACAAGCCCGCAGGGCCTGCGCCGATAACGGCGACCAGGTGCGTCGGTTGGCTGTCTGCCACGTTCTCCTCCTGGATGAGGAGGCGGCCCTGCGGCCGCCACCGATGTATGCCGATTTGGTTCTTAGGAGTGCGCGGCGATTATACCTTACGGGTAGCGCGCAACGCGGCGCTCGAGGCGGCTGGGGACCTGCTCGGCGCGCACGCGCAGAATGAATCTGTCGAGAGAGGGGGGCACGGCTGGGCGCGAGCCCCTCAGCCGACGGGCTGCGTCGGTGCGTCGGGCGATGGCGGCGGACGGCGCCGTGGATAAAACATGGAGAGCCCGATGATGGTAAACAACACACCCACCAGCAGGCCGCCCGATTGCAGCAGCCCGAAGTGCGGCGGGTGCCGCACGGGCTCGCTGCCCAGGCCGATCAGATCTGCCACGCTCGAGAACGCCGCCAGC
>Ga0315288_10001747_pt1 | contig 28159 bp, 44 predicted proteins | sample YL17G11_20_MG_FD_203454 | JGI IMG/M metagenome (GOLD analysis project Ga0315288, IMG submission 203454) | Sediment microbial communities from Yellowstone Lake, YNP, Wyoming, USA - YL17G11_20 | ecosystem: Environmental > Aquatic > Freshwater > Lake > Sediment | place: USA: Wyoming | collected... | reverse complement strand
GGAAGTGTAGCAAAATTGATATTGCACCTCGCTCTTAACGAGGAGATATGTGGGTTTAAGTCCCACCACTTCCACCAGATTTCATGGGCCTGGTAGACTAGCGGCTGTTTGGCCAAAGGAGCCGTTAGTCTGAATAGATGCCTCTCCTTGAAAAGGAGGGACGGGTCCACCAAAATTAGACGAGTGGCGTAATAGTAACGTGCAAGACTTTGAATCTTGAGTCGAAGGGGCAGTACCTTCCTCGTCTGCCATATTGAGAAGTAGTGTAATGGCAACACAGGAGTCTCTGGAACTCCAATTTATGGTTCGAGCCCATACTTCTCAGCCAACGGAGCGTAGCTCAGAAGCAGAGCACTAGTTTTGGGAACTAGGGGTCGAGGTGGCAGAATCCTCCGTTCCGACCATTTTGAAAGGAAGTTATGGAATGGAAATGTAAAGAATGTGGATGTAAAGTACCACCAAGTTTTATTTTGTGGAATGAAATATGTGTATTCTGTTGGTGGAGTGTAAAGAAATGGAAAGGAAGATCAAAAGAAGAGGTAATAATAAGTGAAAAAGAAAGAATTTAAAAAACTATTAATAAGTATAGACCAAGCTAGAGATATTGATAGACTTGAGTGGATCAATTCTTTAAGCTTATGCCCTCATTGTTATTGTATGACATATACAATTAAAGGCAAATGTGGAAAATGCAAGGAGAAAAAATGCGCTGTCTAGTACTTAATATGGATTATACTTTTCTTGGAGTTACAGACTGGAAATCAGCTGTATGTGCTGCAGTAACAGGCAAAGTAATAGTTGAAGAAGAATATGATAAGGTAATCCATTCTCCAAGCATGGAAATGAATGTTCCAGCTGTGATTAGGCTTAAGAAATATATAAAAATTGTATATGATCGCATTACATATGTATCTTATACTAAAAATAATATACATCGCAGAGATGATTTTATCTGTCAATACTGTAATGAAAAAACAAGAAAAGAAAAGATAACAGTAGATCACGTTATTCCTGAATCTAAAGGTGGGCTATCAACTTGGGATAATACAGTTTCAAGCTGCAAATCATGCAATATGGTAAAAGATAATAGAACACCTCAAGAAGCTGGTATGCATTTGATACGTGTTCCAAGAAAGCCACATGGATTTATTGAAATAGTAAGAATAAAACTTGGTGAAATACATGATATTTGGAGACCATATCTCGAATAGATGTTCATTTAACATTGATGATGTTAGAATTCATAAACAATGTTAATGATAAAAGCTGTGGTCATGGTGTAATAGTAGCACGGAAGGTTGTGGCCCTTCAGGAGCCGATGCAACTTCGGCTGATCACCCCAAAGGAAACATGAAAAGAAAGTATAATAGATTAAAATGGGAAAAACACACTCAAAGTACAAAAGATAATATTAGTAAAGCCATGCAGCTTTTGTATCCTAAGGCTACTATTATTTGTAAAAACTGTGGTATTAAAAAAGAAGTAAAATACAGTCAAAGAACTAATATATTTTGTAGTGTAAAATGTGCTAGTTCTTATAACAACAAAGTAAAGGTTAATAAGTACTTTAGAGATAAATTATCAAATTCAGGCAAAAAGTCATACATGAATGGAAAGAAAGTTTATGGTGGAAATACAAAATGGATAGAGATAGAAACAAGTAATGGTATTATAAAAGTTCAAGGGTCTTATGAAATAAGAGCTTGTAAAATATTAGATGATTGGAAAAAACAGGGCACTATTAAGAATTGGGAATATACAAAAGATAGAATTAAGTATAAAGATGAAAATAATCACGATCATTGTTATTTACTAGATTTTAAGGTTTTTGAAAATGATAATAGTTTTTATTACATTGAAACTAAAGGATTTGAAAGAAATAATGATAAGCTAAAGTGGGAAGCTGTTAGAAGATTAGGATTTAATTTAAAGATTTGGTATGATAAAGATTTGAAAAAATTCGAGGTAGGGTCGTATAGCAGCAATTACTCCAGCCTGTAAAGCTGGTGCCCTTTGGGCTTCGAAGGTGCAAGTCCTTCCTCTACCACCAGTTGTAAGAGCAGTGAGCAATAGAGTTACTTCTACTTGAAATGGAAAAACAACTCTATTCAATTTTCTCTCTTACATTATGGGGCTATAACTCAATTAGCAGAGTGCCAGACCTGCAATCTGGAAATGCCGATGCAACTTCGGCTAGCTCCACCAGATTTGCCTGGCTCGTATACCGATTAGTACGCGACCTTGCCAAGGTTGAAGAGAGGGTTTAATTCCCTTACCGGGCTCCAGATTTTTGCTGGCGTAGCTCAATTGGCAGAGCACCGCACCTGTAATGCGGACGTTGGGTGTTCAATTCATCCCGCCAGCTCCAGTTTTGCGGGCATAATTCAATGGCAGAATGGAAGCCTTCCAAGCTTCATATAGGGTTTCGAATACCCTTGCCCGCTCCAGCTTGGGTAACACAAGTAGCAGTGTATCGGTCTGAAAAGCCGAAAATCCGGATGCGACCACCGGCCCAAGCACCAGATTTTAGTAAATTGTCATGTCTTTCAAAGGTAGGAAGACGGACTGTTAATCCGTTAATGCTGGTTCGAGTCCAGCCGTGACAGCCAGCCCGATTGGTATATCGATATTATGTCTGGCTTACATCCAGACGAGGGTGGTTTAACTCCATCATCGGGCACCAAGTTTAATATATCCAAGAGAAGCTCTCCGGGTGAGCACCATCCCGATAAGGTGGATGAAGCTGGTTCGATTCCAGCCTCTTGGACCATTTTGGTCGGGTAGTTTAACAGTAAAACACTGGCCTTATAAACCAGAAGCCCTAGATTGGGGCGTGATGAAGGTGCGAATCCTTCCCCGACTACCACTCTTATATTTCATCATTTGTTAGAGTAGTGCTCTAACTAAATATATCATAAGAGGAATTATGATATGTTATGCAAATATGGATGTGGTAACAAAGCAATTTATCAAGATCGTTGCAATAAAAATTATATTAGATGTCCAATAAATAGGAAAAAAGCCAGCGATAGAGCTAAAGAAGCTCACAGAATAAAAGGTAAAAAATGGTACAAAGAAAATCACAAAGCTTGGAATATAGGTTTAACTAAAGAAACTGATTCTAGAATAGCAAAATATTCAAACACTTTTAAAGAAAATATTAAGAGTGGTAAAACAAAAACTAATAAAGGCATCAAGCTTTCAGAAAATGGTAAAAAAAATATTAGTCTAGGAATGCAAAAAGCTGTAAGAGAAGGTAGACATGTAACTGCTAGGCCTGGCGGAATATGCAAAATATTCAAAAGAAAAGATTCTAGTGGTAAAGAAGTACATATACAAGGATCTTGGGAAATGAAATTTGTTGAATTCTTAGACAGTAAGAAAATATATTGGACGAGAAATAAGATTGGATTCAAATATATTTTTGAATTTAAAGAAAGAATATATTTTCCAGACTTTTATTTAAAAGACTATGATCAGTATATAGAAGTAAAAGGATATGAAACAGAAAAAGATAGAGAAAAATGGAAACAATTTCCTTTCGATTTAATAACAGTTAAAGAAAAAGAAATTCATAATTTAGATAAATGGTATGAATCTGCACCATTTGCCCCAGTAGGTTAATGGAGAAACCGCTCGGCTACGGACCGAGAGACTGAGGGTTCAACTCCTTCCTGGGGCGCCAATTTTGGGCCTGTAGCTCATCTGGATAGAGCATCAGTTTTCTAAACTGTGGGTAGCAATTTAGAGCCAGGTGATGGAATGCATACATGCGGGTCTTAGAAGCCCGTGCCGTAAGGCGTGAGAGTTCAATTCTCTCCCTGGCTACTTTATCGTTTACAAATGTACACAGATGTGATATAATGTGAATATGCAAAACATAATCGCTGAATCCAAAAACTACAAAATACTCAAGTCGCCTGAATACAACTACATATTCGATTATCGAAACGGCAACTTTATGAGGTGGGGTAAAACTAAAGACGACGACCCACAATACAGCTCATTTGGACCAGAGATAATGGATATAGAGATTAGTACAATATGCAAGAAGGCATGTAAATGGTGCTATAAGTCTAATACAGCCAAAGGCACCTATATGACTTTCTCAACCTTCGTTAAAATCTTCGAAAAATTCCCTAAAATATTAACTCAAATAGCATTTGGAATAGGCGATATTACAGGAAATCCAGATATTTGGGCAATAATGGAATATTGTAGAAATAACAAAGTTATTCCTAATGTAACGATTAATGGAGAAGGAATAACAGATGAAATAGCAAGACGACTAGTAAGATACTGTGGAGCAATTGCAGTATCGAATTATGATGATAAATGTTATGATGTCGTTAAGAAATTAACAGACCTTGGCCATACACAAATAAACATACATGCTCTTCTTTGTCAGGAGACATATGACAAGTGTTTTAAGCTAATAGACGATAGTGTTAATGAACCAAGATTAAAGAAATTAAATGCAATGGTTTTCTTATGGTTGAAGCCAAAAGGTAAAAGAAATCATTTTCATGCTATTAATTCATTAAGCAAGTATAAAAAGCTTGTTGATTATGCTTTTAAGAAGAAAGCGAGAATCGGATTTGACAGCTGTTCCGCAAATGCTTTCTTGAAGACTATTAAAGATAGGCCTGATTATAAACAGTTAGAAATGATGGTTGAACCTTGTGAATCATCTTTATTTTCTGTATATTGCAATGTAGACGGTGAGTTTTTTCCATGTTCATTTGCAGAAGAGTGTACTGGATGGAAAAAAGGATTAAAATTGAAAAAAGATTTTCTTAAAGATATATGGAATAATGAAAGATTAATTTCTTTCAGAAAACAAAATATAGGTAATTGCAGAAAATGTGTATTGTATGATCTGGAGCCTAAATGTTAGAGAAAAACGGAGGATAACATGAAATTAAGAAATGGATTTGTAAGTAATTCAAGCTCTTCAAGCTTTGTATGTAATAAGTATCCTTCAGAATATAATCATTTTAAAGCTTCTGATATGAAATCTGTAAAAGAGAAGCTTGTTAAAGTATTCGAAAGTATGAAATTTTTAGAATTAATAATTAAAGATACAAAATTTTCTGATGTATTCCAGGAACCTAGAAAAGCTACAAAAGAAGATATTAAAGAATTAAATGAAGGCTGGTGTGCTAACGTGGAGTACAACAATGAAATGTATCTCATTAATAGTGCAAGCGATAACAGTATTCCTTACCAGTTTTTTGAAATAATCGAAGATATATTTAATGCTGGCAGAATGGCATCCCGGCATTGAAGGGACTGATGACATTAAAAGAGCGACATTTAGGATGAAAACTAGAAAAGGATTTGTAAGCAATAGCAGCAGTGCAAGTTTCGTAGTCCATATAGATATGGAACCAATAAGCTTTCTACAAGACCTAATTGGCCATTTCGATTTTTCATTTCTTGATAAGAAAGGATTTATCAATACAATTAAAGAAGATATAATAAAGTTTGAAGAGTATATAAAACAAGCTAAAGATAATAAACCATGGACCAGTGATTTAGAAACACATATCAAGATTAAAAATAAGATTTTAAAAAGAATTCCAAAAATGAAAGATTTAGAATTAGCTGAAGCTGTTCTAAATTATAATCATATATTTATGGCAAAAAGAAGGAATTGTTGTGAGCTTTCTTCTCATACAATAATGTATAATAACTCTGAGGATGTCCCTCAAGTTTTACAGGCAATAATTTGTCATCTTGCGATAAATCATAAAGGCAAGTATGACGTAACCGCGGAGAGCGACTAATGAAGATAAGAAAAGGATTTGTAAGTAACAGCAGTTCAAGCAGCTTCGTAATAGTCGGGAATAAAGTTAAGTTCAGTGATTTAAGCGCAACTGATAAAAAAATCACAATGTTAGTAGAGGGCATAGCTGAACATACAGTTGTTATGGATATGGATGAGAAGAGTCATGACTATATCCAAAAACATCCTGAGATCATGAAAGACATCACGTTTTTCAGAACAATAGCTTCTGGAGATGAAGAAATAGAACTAAAGAAAGCAGATATGCCTGATAAGGTGAAAGTGTATACATTAGAGGTGGATCAGTATTGTCCTGATTCACTGGAAGAAGCTATAGAAGAAAACGGAGGTGATTAATGAAAATAAGAGCAGGCTTCGTAAGTAACAGCAGCACAACCAGTTTCTGCATCTATGGTATTTGTCTAGAGGATTATGATTTGATTCAAAAAGCATGTGATCTTAAGAAGATTAAATGTGATGTTGAAAGCGATGATTTCGAACCCTATGAAGCATGTGAAGAATTAATTGAAGGAACAGGTCTCGAATATCGATCTGGACCTGAAGGTGAAGGCAGCTATTTTGGAATTTCACTATCTAACATGAAAGATGATGAGACATATGGCAATTTCAAAAAAAGAATTTCAGAGAAGTTAGCTGAAATATTTGGTGAAAAGATGGACTGTGATGTAATGGAAGAAGCTTGGAGAGATGGCTAGCATGAATAGAAAATGGTGTATAGCAATTCTATTGATACTTGTAGATTACATAGTATTTGTGGCTCCAATAGGCAGTATTATTTTAGCATATATGATAATTACAAAAGACAAATCAGCTTTTAAACTAATCGAAGATATTTAAAAAGGTAAACATGATACAAATAAAAGGACAATATAATACTGCAACTGTATTTATTGATGAGCTAGATGATGTAACTAAAAATCAGATTCAGAATATGGTTAATCATCCAGCATTTGCAAAAACTAGAATTGCTATTATGCCAGATACTCATGCCGGTAAAGGGTCTGTTATTGGCTTTACTATGAGAATAAATGGATATGTAATTCCTAACATAGTAGGTGTTGATATTGGCTGTGGCATGTTAGCTTATAACATGGGGCCTATATTTGTAGGTTTAGAGATGTTTGACGAATTCATTAAGAAGAATATACCTTCTGGATTTAATATCAATGAAAAACTTCCGGACGAAAATTATATTACTCCTGAGTTTTTGATGCAATTAAAAACTGTATGTCTTACTACATCTCAATCTATAGAAAGAACATTGTTATCATTAGGAACTCTTGGTGGTGGTAATCATTTCATTGAAATTGATAAAGCTCCTAATAATGATTTATGGTTTATAATACATACTGGATCCAGAAACTTTGGGCTAAGAATTGCAGAATGGCACCAAGATAAAGCAAGAAGTTTAGCAAAAACTATGTTTATGGAAGAAGGAAAATATAAAGATTTAGAATTTCTTCCTATTGACCACGGTGGTAGAGAATACTGTCATGATATGGTTATTGCACAAAAATTTGCATCGGAAAATCGCGAATTGATTGCTCAAAGGATATTAAAAGGATTTTTTGTAGATGTAATGGCAAAAGAACGAATAGAAACTATTCACAATTATATTAGCTTTACTGACAATATAGTTCGCAAAGGCGCAGTATCAGCTCAATTAGATGAAAGATTGATTATTCCTTTTAATATGAGAGATGGTATTGCTGTGTGTAAAGGTAAAGGAAATTTGAAATATAATTTTTCTGCTCCTCATGGCGCAGGCAGAATTCTTTCAAGAACTAAAGCAAAAGCTACTTTTACTTTAGACGAGTTTAAGAAATCTATGGAAGGCATATATTCATCCTCTATTAATCAAGGCACTTTAGATGAGTCTCCAATGGCATATAAAGATATGAATATTATTCTTAATAATATAAAAGACACAGTAGATATTGAATTTTTAATGAAACCGATATATAATTACAAAGCAGAAGAACAAGAAAAACCATGGAAAAAGAAAAAAGGAGGAGAAAGTGGGCTATTACATACAAACTAAAGGGCATCATAAGAAAGCTGAAGCAATTTGTGATCAAAATGAAGAAGCATTTATAATTCCACAGCCCACTTCATTTGGTAAGGTTCCAGCAAATATGGGACTAGTTTGTGTAGTGAATAATGGACCTTTCGAAGCAGCAGCATATTGTTATAATGAACAAGAGTTTGATGCATTCAAAGAACCAGATGGTCGTTCAAAAGTTTGGTTGCTTATGGACAGAGCCAAGGCTGAGAAATTAAGTGGATATATTCTTCAAAAAATAAAGAAGTAACATCTGCTCCCAGAGCCCCGCCTACAGTTCTTATAAAAAAAAAAAATAAGTACATTATTCTATTAATTAGAATATATGATAATTTTGAAAGTTTTGAAAATATAAGGAGCCATTATGATAGTGCAGGAAGAAATGAGAAAACGTATAGAATTAAAATGTTTAGAAATAGTAAAAATGTTGTTAGAAAAAAACAAGAGTTATGGGAATTCAATTGCAGAACCGATAAATGTGTTTTCTAATCTTGATCCAATTAAACAAGTTGAATTACGAATTGATGATAAGCTTAAAAGAATAAAGAACAATTCATTCGGAGTAGATCACAAGTTTAAACATGAGGACTCTACGTTTGATCTAATAGGATATCTAATCCTATATGAAATTCTTAAAGACCTAGATAAAGAAAGCAATATAGCTAAATAATATTATGGATGATAGATTCGCAGAAGAAGATATTGATACAAAGAAGAAGAAAGTGGTCACCGACACAAGGCAAAACATCGATGCTGTTGAAGAATTGATGACCACCATTAACCCTAAGTTGAAAAAGGCATTAGATGCTTCCAAAAACCAAATACGCACTAACAGCGGACCTGCATCTCGAAAACAATAAAAATCTTCCTTTCGTTCTTGATACTTTTAATTGGATAGTTAAGGTATTAGCAGAGCGAAAAATAGATTATCTATTCATACTTGGTGACTTTGTTAATTCTAGATTCAAAATAGACATATTAGCCTTAAATAAGGCAGTAGAGGTTTTGAATCTATTCCAAAGTACCCCAGATCTAACAACTCTAGTATTCCTACTATTAGGCAATCATGAACGATATTATAAGGCTACAGATTTTTCTGTAACGTCTATAAAACCATTCGAAAAGCATTGTGTTATACTGAATAGAGTAAGAGTCTTAGCTGGCGACAACTTCAATTTCTATTGCATTCCTAATGTTGAAACAGAAGAAGAATTTAATAAAATATTAAAAGAATTGCCACTAGCCCATCCTAAGAAATATAACATTTTATTAGGACATGTCGATATAAGAGGAGCAACCACTAATGATCTTTACAATATCACTAGTAAAAATGGAATAATTCCTGAATCACTAAACAATTTTGATAGAGTATTTCTAGGTCACTTTCATGCAAGGCAGCAGATTCATAATATAACATATGTTGGAAGTCCAGTACAATTATCACATGGTGAAGAACTTTCTGAAAAAGGATTGACTATTTGGAATGCAGAAGATAATAGTATTGAATTCATAGTAAATCCTAATTATGAAGTATATAAAACAATATTAAACATTGAAGAAGACGTAAAAAAGAAATTTATAAGATATATTACAAATCAATTTATTGATGCTGGTGAAGCTAAGAAGATAAAAGAAACATTAATTTCAAAAGGAGCATTAGATGTCAAAATAGAGATAAAGAATCAAGAGTTCAAAGAAATAACGCAGGCTGAATTAGAAAATTTTGATATGAAAGATATTATTAATAAGTATATTGAACTTAATAGTAGAGAATTAGATAAAGAAAAACTTTATAAAACTGGCGTAGGGTTAATGAAGGAGTAATAATGAGAATTTTTATTTTAGAAGACGCTCAAGAAAGATTAGATCTATTCAGAAAACTTCTAATTGGACATCAAGTTGATATTAGAGAAACAGCAGAATCTGCAATAGTAACTCTTGAAAAGGAAGAAGGATATGATATGCTTTTTTTAGACCATGATTTGGGTGGTCAAATATATGTTGAATCTGGAACAGGAACTGGATATGAAGTAGCAAAAAAATTAGTAGAAGATGAAACAATCTATAATAAGAATAGAACAGCATTTGTATTCATTCATTCTTGCAATTATTATGGAGCTGGAAACATGCAAAGTGTACTTATGAATAAATATAAGACGCTTGCAATGCCATTTACAATACTGCTCCAACATTATGGAAAATCACTGAATGCTGCTTAAAAAAGTTCACATAGATAATTTTTTGTCCTGGGGGGAAGGTCATAGTTTTGATTTAGAAAATCGGGGCATATTATTCTTAAAAGGCGAAAACAAGGATGCTGGTGGCTCTAATGGATCTGGAAAAAGTGCTATCATAGAAGCTATAGTATGGACTCTATTTGGAGATACTATAAGGGGTATAGATAAAGTAGATGAGGTGGTAAATAATAAGATAGGCAAAAATTGTAAATGTACGCTTGATTTGGATGGTGGTTATCAGATAATAAGAGCTAGAAAGCATGATGTAGATGAAAATAGGCTTATATTGTTAAAAGATGGTAGAGATATAAGCAAATCAAGCACTAAGCTTACACAAGATGATATAAATAAAATATTCAACATACACATAGACATATTTATCAATTCTATAGTATTAGCAAATTCCAATATCCGCATCAACCTTCTTGATAACAAAAACAATCAACTTCGGAGACAAATAATAGAAGAGATACTTGGAATTAACAACTTCTCTGACTATCTAACTATTACAAAGGATAAGTTAAAAGATTCTGAAGCTGCACAAAAAATATTATTAGACAAGATTAGTAATACAAATGATCAAATAAAAAGCTATAATGATAAAATAGCAGAAATGAAAACTGATAGACAAAAATTTGAGAAAAATCAGGAACTAGAGAAAATTGAATTTGATACAGATAAGAGCACAAAGATAAACAATCTTCTAATAGAAATAAAAGAACTTAAGGATGTTGATGTTAAATACAACCTAGAAATATATAAAAAGATAACAGAGTCAAAATCATTAATCGCAAAGATAAATGGCACCATTTCAAATACTAAAAAAACAATCTACGAACTTGAAGATAAGGAGTCTAAGATAGAGCATGAAATAAATGAGCACAAAAAATTTATTGATAAACCTTGTCCAAAGTGTGGCAGTAAATTAGATCCTAATGAATTAAAAACACTTATAAACAATTTAGAATTAGAAAAAATAAGCATAGAAGCAGATATGGCAATTAAATTAGATGAGAATGCAAGAAAACAAACAGATATAGATGAAATAAAAAATTCATTAGCTGAATTAAAGCCAACATATGATGAATCTGATCTGCTTACGATAGATGCTGATACTAAGAGAATAGAAGAAAAAATTGAAGCAATAAGGAGTGAAGAATTTAAACCAACAAAATTCCAAGAAGTAAACTTTGAATTAGATGTAGAAACGCTTAACAATAACATAAAAATTAATAATGAGAAAATAGAAGAAATATCTAAGGAGCTACCATATCTAGAATTCTGGAAACAAGGATTCGGCAATGATGGTCTCAAGATTTATATATTAGACAATATGATCAAATATCTTAATAAAAAGGTAGACTTCTATCTTAATATACTATCTAAAGGAGCTATTAAGCTAGAATTCGATAAGTACCTAGACTTTAAAATATCAGGATTAAACTATCGAAATTGTTCTAGTGGCGAAAGGAAGAGAGTAGATTTAGCAGTACTTATTGCTTTATATGATCTTACCACACTTAGATATAAGAGTTGTTATAATATATTAGTATTAGATGAGGTATTAGATTCTATAGATGAAATTGGTATTGAAGCTGTAAAGGATTTATTATTAGAATTAAATAATAGGATTCCAACAATTATAGTAGTAAGCCATAACAATCAATTGTCTGAATATTTTCCGAATACAGTAACAGTAATTAAAGAAGCTGGAATCAGTATTCTAGCATAGGAGGCAATAAAATGAGTACAGAAATGGCAGTATTCAAATTAATCGCGACAGCTTGCTTATTCATGAGTGTGATACAAGGAACAGAATTTCATTGTCAGCCATTCTGGCAAGAAATACTTGCTTTCATAGTACCAAATTCGATAATATTGATTGCAATATGGATATAATGAAAATAGTATTTATATCAGGCGGATTTGATCCTATTCATGTTGGGCATATAAGATATATTAATGAAGCAAGGAAGCTTGGAGACAGGCTAATAGCAATATTAAATAGCGATAAGTTCTTAAATGACAAAAAAGGTTATATTTTTATGCCATATAGCGAAAGAAAAGAAATATTGATAAACATTAGAAATGTTGATCTTGTTATTCCGTGCATTGATGAAGATTTGACTATATGTAAAACATTATCTTTACTTAGGTTAAATCCTAAACTTAATGATTGTGAATTAATATTTGCTAAGGGTGGAGACAGAACAATTGATAATATACCTGAAGCAGCTATTTGTAATAAGCATAATATAAAAATGGTATTCGGAGTAGGCGGTGATAAAGTACAATCTAGTTCGTCACTTGTAAAGGAGGTGAAATGCTTTCAGAAAAGTCCAGAGATATTCTAATTAAAATAAACAACTATCTGCCAGAGTGGGCAGAATTCAATGTAAAACAATATGACAGAATATTCCAAGCGAATATAATAATTGAAAGTCAATATTTCAAAATTTTCAAAATATCAACAGAAAGCACCTGTTTAGAGGATGCCCTGGATCAGATATTAAGGATGCTTGAAATATATTATGTATATAAGGAAGATGAATCTCCAGAGATAAATCAACTTATAGAGGAACTCAAGACAGATAAAATAATAATATAATCGTTTACAAGAGTACACAAATGTGATATAATAGCATTATGATCGAATATAGCAAGGATATAATAGCAACTCGTTCTAGTCTAAAAGATAGTGGAATAACGACCACTCGGGGTTATGACTACAAGCTATATATCCTTGTTTTGTTATTTACATTTATATGTGGTGTAACACATGCTGCTGATGTTCCAGAGACTAAATGGAAAATTACAGCATACTGTGCATGTAAAAAGTGTTGTGGCCCACTTGCAAAAGGAATTACAGCATCACAGAAAAAGGTAAAACCGGGAATGGTTGCTTGTAATTGGCTGAAGTTTGGAACAAGAGTTAATATTATAGGGCTTGGTATTTTCACTGTAGAAGACCGCGGTGCCAAGTCCTTATTTGGTGATAAAAATAATCATATAAAGCATATAGATGTATACCTGCCTGATCACAGCGCAGCAGTAAACTTCGGTATCAAATGGAAAGAAGTTCAAATATACTGAAAAAAAACGATTTGTTTGCTATTGATTATCATATCTGGTAAATTTTGTTTACAAACAAGAAGTCGTGTAGTATAATGTAGTTAACCAAGGAGGTGCAATATGGGTAAGAGATATTCGGCAGAGGAAACAAAGCTAATTGTAGAATTAGCTAAGCAGGGGAAGAGTGTAAAGGAAGTAATTGATATAGTGCAGCAGAAGTTTGGCGTAGTTCGTTCAGAACTTGCAATAAAAGGCCATATTAAAGCTTTTGCAGGAGTTACTGCTAAACAGGCAGCTAAACAGCCCGTAGCAGTTTAAGTTTTAAGAAAGGATTTATGAAAGAGGGTAATACTCTAATCCTGTCTGGCCACAGGAATAGATAAAGTATTACCCTCTTTTAATCTGTATGTTAATTATCATGGATGGTTGCGACAATACAGGAAAAAGCTCTATTGCTCAAGCACTATCTAAAGCGATTGGTTGTCCATATCTAAAATTCAGCAATGTTTCAAAAGATAATATCAACAAAGACATATTATCTAAAATTAATATTAATTCTAGTATATATGGCCTATCTATCCTAAACTCTTTAGGAAATCCAAATATCATTATAGATCGTCAATATCCTTCAGAATATGCTTATGGAAAAATATTCAGGAATACCACATTTCAGGATATAGGATTTATAGATAGCTATCTTTCTGAAAATTTTAAACAACATTTGATAATAATCACAGAAAAATCTATTAATACACAGAAAGAGAATGACTTTGTTCTTTGTGAACATTATGACAAATTAAAAGAAGCTTATAGAGACTTTGCAAAGAGAACGAGTGCTAAGTGTATAATATTAGATACTACAGATCAGGATCTTTATAGACAACTTGAAAAGATATTTTGGCACTTAGACGAACAACGATTTGTCCGGAAAATAATGGGTCCGAATGGATATTTTGTTGAGAGAAAGACGAAATAGGTGAATCTAGAGCTGTTCTATTATAATCAATCAATATATAATAATGACATATATGAATCATATAATAGACTAAGTAAGAATATAATGCCAGGGTTTTTTAATGGTAATAAGATATTGTTTATAGGTCAGAATCCAGGCCAACCAAGTAAAACAGACATCCACCAAGATCAAAAAATGTTATTCGAAAATCATCAACTCAATTATTTTGAAGGATTCTTGAGATGTAAAATAGGAATTTATATAAAGACAATATTAAAACAATTGGATCTTACAGTATTTGATATAGGCTTTACAAACATAGTTAAATATTCCACAATAAACAACATTCAACCTACAATAAATGAAGCTAATGCTATGGTACCTATATTAAGAAGACAGATTGAATTATTTAAACCAGAGAAGACTATAGCTATAGGCGCTTTTGCTGGCAATATACTTTCAGAAAATAACATAGAACATAAAACAATTAAACATCCAGCAAGTCATAATTACAGTTTCTTTAAAATAGCTGGAGATGTAAAAATAATAGGAGAATAAAATGAATTGGTTAATTTACATTTCAGGTTGGTTTATTGGTTGGGCAGTATGGAATGGCCTTATTAATTATACATCAAAAGATAAGAAGGAAGAGAATGCTGTTACTATAGTTAAGCTTACAATTTGGACTATGATGTGGATATGGGTTTGTTGGAGATTTATTAAATGACTCATGCTCAATTAATGTATTATGTATGGTGTCTTAAATTCGGCTATGATATTGGTTCATGTGAAAGTCATGCAAAATATCAAAAATGGGTAAAAGAAGATACTATTCAGCACGTAGGTGATTGTACTTCAGATCCTTGCCCATGCGAAAGATGTGTATTACAAGACATTGAAAAAGATGCACAAAATATACTTAATGATATTCAGCGAGAACCATATGGTTGGTGCGGTGGTATATGTTTAATAGATTGTAAGTTTGATACTGCATGCCCATATCATAGTAATTGTATTGGTGATCCTTGTGCTCCAGCAATAAATATTTGTGAAAATCCTGATCATAAAGATGGTGACAAGCTTAAGAATTGTAGATGTGCAGATAAATATAAAAATCATGGGGGTTCGTGATATACCTATCAAAACAAGGCCGAGTTGAGATAGCAGAAAAATGCGAATATTAATTGACGCACGATAAAGCAGCCCCCGCCTATTTAAAGGACTATATGGATAAACTTGAAAGATATAGTGAACTAATAGCTAAACAATATGAAGATTGTACGCCTATAAGTGGGCAAATAAATATAACTAATCGTTGTGTAAATCGTTGTGTATATTGTCTAAAGCATACATTTCCTCAGGTAGATTTAGAATTTGCTAAAATTGAAGACATAATAAATGACTGCTATGTAATGGGGATAAAGAGTATAATTATAAGCGGCGGAGAACCTCTATTAAGAGATGATATATACGATATCCTGAAAATGATAAATAGCTACGGAATGTCTATATCACTTATTACAAGTCTAGCTGTAAAGCGTGATTGGAGCAGGATATTAGAAAACGTAACCCGGATCAATATTTCATATGATGCAGATAACGAGGATGTGTATAAGCACACCCGGGGAATAGGGGAGCTTCACCAGGTTAAGGCCGGTTTGAGTGAAATAAGTAGTATGATTAAGTCATATAGTGCCCAATTCAATATATGGACAGTGCTTTCTAAAATGAATGAGGATAACATAGACGATATTAAGAAGTATATTTCAAGCCTGAATGTAACGAAACATACGATCTACGGAGTAAAAACATGGGATAAATTAAAGGCTGAAAAGCATATAGTTAAAGGAACTGCAGGGTGGGTGGATAAGTGTTGGTATACATTTATTAACTTCATAATAGATGCTACAGGAAATGTTATGACGTGCTGCAAGCTTCTTCATGATAATAGCGATTATAAGACTATCAATAAAGATTTTATTCTTGGCAATGTAAATGAAGAACGACTTTACAATATTTGGAATAGTGATATTAGCAAGGCTAAGAGATTGAATATATTTAATAATAGAAGTATAGAATGTGCCGACTGTGATAGAGGCATTAAAATAAATGAAGAACTTTGCAATTATATTAAGAATAGGGATATCACAAATAAGGAGATTTTTCTATGAAATTTCTTTTAATACCGCAGCTAAGCTTTAGAAATGCTAAAGGCGAATTAGATCCTGTAAAAGATTCTAATTATGTAGTTAATATTAATCTTATGAAAGCTTTAAAATATGAAGGTCATGAATGTGAGCTTATTCTCCCTGGCGAATATGATATTTTCGTGAACAATCCTTTCTACAGCAGATTTGTTTTTAATTTTGAGGAAGCAGAAAGACTTATTAGAGACAAAAACCCTGATGTAGTTTTTGAACATGAGCCTACAAAAGTAATGTGCTGGAATGCTTTAAAATTTAATAAGAAGCTTAACTTTAAGATATATACATACAATCATTGGCTTGATACAGTACTGGATAGAAAAATTCCTTGTGATTATTTAACATACATGTATCGTCAGTTTGAAGGTCATCTCTATGCAGATAAGAGTGGTTTTAATACAAATTTTGCAGTAGATCTATTTTTAAATAATGCAAAGCAATTGTTTATAACAGATTTTGATAAGCTTGCAGACAAACTATATAAGCTTCCTCCTTTTGTGGATATTGAAGAAATGGAAGAGCACATAAATAATAAGAAGGAAGATTTTATCATATTCAATCATAGGTTAAGTACACTCGAATATTATAATACTCAAGTTAATAATCTTATATGGCTATTAAGTACAAGTAGATTTTTACAATCTAAAAAGATAATATTCACAAACCCTACTGCAAAAGATTCGGAATCGATAACAAATCAGCTTGACGCAATGGGAATGAAATATGAATTCGTAAGTTTAGACAAAAGAAGAGATTATATAAAATTATGTTCTAAAGCAAGTTTGGGATTCTGCTTATTTGAACATCCTGGGATGTGGACTATATCAGCATTAGAGGTTGGATATTATGCTCCAGTTATTGGATTATTCCATTCTGGATATGCAGAATGTTTAGATAAAAGATATTCATTTAAAACAATGGAAGAATTAATTGCTGCAGATATTCCAAAAATCTATAATGAAGGTGAAAGCAATAGAGCGTTCATAAAGACACTCGATTATAAATCAAATCAATACCTACGATTATTCTTGGAAAGCTAATGGAAACATTAGAGCAGATATTAGACAAATGGTCAAACAAGAAAATAGTATACTCAACAAAAAAAGAGAAAACTAAAGATCTTGCTAGCACTATTAGAAAATGGATGAGAAAGAAGATAAAATATTTATTCCCAAATTTCATTGCTACACTAAGTGCAGACGATGTCAGAAAAATAATGGAGGTTGATTAGAATGGAATGGGTCAGCCTCCGGATCGCCCGCAAATATGGCGGCGGTCCCGTTGCCATTCATATAAAGTTCTTGGAATAAAAGGTGCACAATTTGGTAAATTTGGTAAAGATCATCAGCGTTCAATTCCAGTGAATAAATATAGTATAGATGGAAAATTATTAGAAAAATATGAAGGAATTAGAGACGCAGCAAGAAAAACAGGAATATGCGCAAGCACAATTAGCAGTCGTTGTGATAAAAATATTATTTGCCATGGTTTTATATGGAAGAAAGCGAAGAAATAATGGAAAAAAAGAATTGGGTTTCATGCCACAACCATACAATGTATAGTTTATTGGATGGTTGTGGCAGAATAACAGATTTTGTCAAATATGCAAAAGAATGTGGGTTCAATAGCTTATCCATAACCGATCATGGAACGTGTGCAGGGTTTCTAGACTTTCAGGCATTATGCTTAGAGGCTAAGATAAAGCCTATATTCGGCTTAGAGATATACATAGCTCCTTTTGAAATGACTCTAAAGGGAATATCTGAAGAAGAAGACTTCAATAAGGCTGATAGAAAAGAGGAAATAAAATCACGATCAAGAAATAATCATTTAATACTATTAGCAAAAGATAGCAGTGGTATAAAATCATTATACAATATCATTACAGCGGCTAATATGATTGGTTTTTATAGAAGACCAAGAATTGATTATGATTTCTTATCTAAGAACTCTGCTGGCTTAATATGCACAACAGCATGCCTCGGTTCAAGACTCTGCAACTTTATCCTAGATAATAATGAAAGCAAAATAGAACAAGAAATAAGCTTTTTAAAGGGATTATTTAAAGAAGATCTATACTTAGAGCTTCAGGCAAATGCCATGCCGGAACAAAAAGCTGTAAATAAAAAGCTTATAGAACTATCAAAAAAACATAATATAAAAACAATAATAACAAATGATGTTCATTACATCAATAAGGATTATAAAAAAGCACATGAAGTATTGATCAAGGTTAATTCAGATAGCGATTGGGAATTTTCGGCTTCAGACCTATATTTAATGAACTATGATGATTTCTTTAAACATGTAAAATCAAATCATGATTATATAGTGGATAATATTATTAAAGTATCATTAAAGAATACTAATGAAATAGCAGAAAAATGTAATGCGTCTATTGATGTAAAGTCTAAGAAGGAACCAAAATATATAAATACGAAGAATATAGAAAATCATGACTTCTTATCAGAGTTAATAGTAAAAGGCATATATTCTAGAGGAATAGATAAACTTCCAACAAATGTAAATTCCTTTCATGAAACATATAAGATAAAAAAGTTCAAAATCAATAATCCTTATATTGCAAATATGAGAGAGTTTTATCTTAATAGACTAAAATATGAATTTCAGATAATTAAGGATAAGGGGTATATTGATTATTTTCTTATAGTTTGGGACTTTATAAACTATGCAAAAAGAAATGATGTTCTTGTAGGCCCAGGTCGTGGTTCAGTAGGTGGCAGTGTGCTAGCATGGATCATAGGATTAATAGAATTAGATCCAATAGAATACAAACTTAGCTTTGAAAGATTTCTAAATCCAGCAAGAGCGAAAAGCCCAGATATCGATACTGATATAGAAGATACAAAGAGAGATTTTGTAAGACAATATCTTGCTGATAAATGGGGTGAAAATTGTATAGCTCCTATTGTAGCATATTCGAGATATTCTGCAAATAGTTTATTCAGAGATATATGCAAACTTTATAAATATGATTTTATGGTATATAATGAAATAGCAAAAACTATAGAAACAGGAACTGCTGAATTAAGAAAGCTTAGATCATTTAAAGAGAACTTAGAAATAAATGAGAAGTTGAAAGATTTTATAGATAGTAAGGGAGCAGATGGCGTAGAGATAACAGAATTGATAGCAAGAATGGAAGGTCAAATCAAGAATACTTCAATAGCTGCAGCTGGCACGATCATATCAAATCAGCCACTTCAAGAAATATTGCCATTAAGAAGAGCTAAAGATAAAGCAATAGTTACAGAATGGGAAGGATCAAAATTAATTGCTAGTGGATTCTTAAAAATGGATTTGCTTGGATTAAAAACATTAACTTACTTAAAAGAATGTCTTAAGATGATAAATAAAGACATTAATTGGCTTTATGACTTGCCAACAGATGATCCTGCTGTATATGAATACTTTCATCAAGGGAAAACATCAGCAATATTCCAGTTTGAAGGTCCATCAATTACGGGAATAGTTAAGAAGGTAAAGCCTAATTCGGTAGAAGATATAGCTATATGTTCAGCACTTCATAGACCTGGTCCTATTACTCATGGCATTCTTTCAGATTATATTGAAAGACGAAGTGGCGATAGAGAAATAACATATATACATCCTATAACAAAAGATATACTTTCTGATACACTTGGTGTTATAATATATCAAGAACAGATTATTGAACTGTTCAACAAGCTAGGCCTAGATTATGGAGAAGCAGACATATTACGCAGAACACTAGATGAGGGTGGAAATATTGATAAGTATTATACAAAGATAAAGGAATTAAAGGTATTACCAGAATATGAATTGGATAAGCTAATAAAAGATATTCAAGATAGGTCAGGCTACAGCTTCAACAAATCTCATGCAATAGAATATGCTATAGTGTCATATTGGGAAATGTATATGAAGGTTTATTATCCATTAGAGTTCTGTCTAGCAAATTTAAATGAAAATCTTAGATCTTATGGTAGAGAAGATGAAAATAAGATACATAATAATATAAGAATGTATGAAGATGAACTCCAGAAACGAATCTATTATGGCAATATAAATGATTTTACAACACGATTTGAAATAGTACATAATACTATTGGTTTTGGGTATGCATGTATAAAATATTTGAATGAAGAAAATCTTGGCAAAGCGATAGCTTTGCGCCCATTCACTTCTGTAGAAGATTTTTTAAGACGTGGTAAAAAAGTAATAAAAAAGAATGTAGTTGAAATTATTATTGAATTAGGATTATTAGATGATATAAAATTATTAGAAAAATCAGAAATAAAATTAAATAGATCACAATTATTCAAATATTTAGATCTTTTTCAGAAGTATTCAGACAAGACACAGAAGCAACTAAAGATTGATCCAATTTTAAAGGGTGATATTAATAATATATTTACTATAGAATTTATTAATAAGGAAAAGGTATTAGACATTACTGAAAATAAAGGCGACATAATACAGCGTGAATCTGACTTAGAGTTTCAAAAAACGATAATGGAGTTACTGAGAAGCTTTAAGACACAAGGAACTGAAAAGCTTATTGAAGGATATATAAACTCTCAGATGTCTAATCCTTATAAAAGGAAAGGCAAACCAATAGGTGATATTTTCATAGTTTATGTTATAGAGATTGAAGTAGTTAAAAAAACATTTAAGAATGGCAAAGAAGGAGCAATGTGCACATTATACTTTATAGATAAGAATAATGACTCCCATCAAGGATTAATGTTTACAAATACGAAAGACATAAAAGAAAATGATATAATACTTGTTGAACTTGAAAAATCAGAAAGGAAAAGAAAGTTAGTATTAGGACATATTAACTTAAATTTGTATGAATAAATTTCCTATAGGCATGCTGGTATCAAGTTGCCCATATTGTAAGAATTCTTTTATGCCAGGCGTTGGGGAAATAATAGCTATATCAAATAAAGGTCAATACATCTGTGAACATAATGATATTCTATATAGGTTCGATGAAGATGAGATATATGAATTTGAACCATATTAAAAGGATTAAAAAATGAGAATAGATTCTGATGTAATGATGATGAAGATTTGTGATATTATAGCATTAAGATCACATTGTCTTAAAAATAAAGTTGGTTCAGTTATAGTACGAGATGGTAGAATAATATCAATGGGATTTAATGGAATGCTACCTGGAATGCATAATTGTGAAAATATCATAGACTGTCCTAGACGCAACATTGTATCAGGTACAAACTATGAAATCGGTGACTGCCAACATGCGGAAACAAATGCTATTCTATTCTCAGCTAGATACGGAATAGTAACTAAAGGTGCAAGCCTATATGTTAATTGTTCCATATGTAGATTATGTGCTAGAAACATAGTATCCGCTGGAATATCAAAAGTTTATTATACCTCAGTTAAAAACTATTATAATGGAATAGAACTGCTAAAAGAAATGCGTGGTATTGATATAGTTGATATGAAAGAAAGGATGGAAAAAAGTGTCTGATAAAAAGTCAATGAAAGAAGTGGAAAAGTATAGACAAGAAATTTTGAATAAAACTGATATAGGTCATAAGCTTGAAGATATTATGAGCAGACAGAAAGAGTTTGGCGGCAAATTTTGTAAGTTTGGTAAACTATCTCTTGAAGAAAAACAGGTGTGGACAAAAGAATTTATTCTATGTTGCATGGATGAATTATCAGAAGTACTAAATCACATGTCATGGAAACATTGGAAGAAACCAGAACCTGTAGATGCAATAGAATTAAAATATGAACTTGTAGACTTACTACATTTTTTAATTAGTATGATGCTCGTATGGGATATGGATGCCAAGGAAGTGTACTCAATGTACGTAGCTAAAAATAAAGAAAATCACGACAGACAAAAGAGGGGGTATTAAATGTCAACAAAACAGTTAAATATAAATCAGCATATACCACTTCATGAGTTATATCCTAATAACTGTTGCTTGTGTAGAGCTGAGGCAAAGATAAAAGAATTAGAAGATAAAATTATGCAGTTAATGGCAGTTCCATGCGGCCTAATAGGAGGAAATATGAATGTTCATGAAGAGTCTTTTAGAAAGATACTTAAAGATGTAGCTGATACTGGAGTAGAGGTTGCACCAAGAGGATGTAAAGTTAAAGAGATATGCAACTATAACTACACATTACCGCCATACGTCCGCTTTGTAAACTTTAAATCTAGGAAGCTATCTCTATCATATATCAAAAAAGAATTCATCTGGTATCTCCGAGGTGATAAGTACGACACATCTATATGCAATCATGCATCATTGTGGAAGACACTAATAAATAGAGATGGATCTATCAATTCAAATTACGGTCAATATATCTTCGGAACAATGAACCAGTTTGATAATGTTGTAGATATACTAAGTGAAGATAAGGATTCAAGAAGAGCTTCTATAATGATATTAGGAGCTCATCATCTATTAACCAAGACTAAAGATTATCCTTGCACCTATTGTATCAACTTCAGGATCAGGAATAATGAATTGGCCATGACTGTTAGAATGAGAAGTATGGATGCTATATTTGGCATGGGTAATGATGCTCCTACGTTCTCATTTATACATGAAATGATGTATGTTACATTAAAAGTCTTATATCCTGATCTTAAATATGGAAATTATTATCATTCTGCTGATTCATTCCATGTTTATGAAAAGCATTATGATATGCTTGATACTATAGCAAATCAGAATGATGAATATATCGAAGTTGATTGTCCAAAAATTAGCGACGTGCATGAAGTTCAAATGTTAAGGTCTCTCGATTATTCTAACATTCCTGAAAACTTTAAGTTTATAAAATGGCTTACGGGACAATAATCATTTACAAAAGTACACAAATGTGATATAATGAGAATATTAATTGCAGCATTATATATGTTTTTCTTTATGATTAAACCATGGAAAGGGAAATAATGAATAATACATATCTAGTTCAACGTCTTAAAAAACCGTATAAAACAGAAGGTAAGCTTCAAACTTTGCAGAATGCATTTGCTTTTGGCGGTGGACTTATAGATGGTGGTATTCCTGAAGAAGGAATGAAACTTTTAAAAGATATATTCAGATTTGATTATATGGGAGCTGCAGAGTTTGAATTTGGGTCTGTTCCTGAGGCCCTAGCTAAGATCGCAGAAAATTTTGAAAAGCTTATAGCTTTTACTGTACATATTCCTTTTGAATATAAAAGTTGGCATATAGATTCAATTATTAAAGGCATAAAACCAGTATATGTTATATGCGAGAAAGAAAATCGTGGTGAAGTAATTGAAAGAATAAAGAAATTTGCAAAGAAAGATCATAATAATACAAAAGAACGCGTTTGTTTAAATGAAAGCTTATCTAAAGAAAGCATAGAAGATAGTGTGGTTGGATGGTTAGAACTTAATAATGGATTCTTTTTCTTTTGTGATAAAGAAATGTTCAATAAGACATGTGAAATATTTGATGTTAATATTGAGGTATAAGTGTGATAATAAAAATATGGGAATGGTTCAAGAAAGAAGATTGGATAGTTATAGCGATACCAATAATTATCTTAGCGATTTCTTTGCTTCTATTTATTAAATTAATGTAACTGTAATTCTTCTTCGATTTCACGTTCCTCTGGCGAAAACATTTTAGATCTGCTTCTACTTCTTTCATATTCTAAATCCGTCAATTTTTTCAATTGCCAATTATTAAATATAGGATCTTCTTCTCTGGTTCTATATAACTCAAGACCAAGAGGAAAATAGCCCAATTTTGCATGTAATTCTACGAGTATATATGCTGCTGCGATAGGTAATCCAGGGAAATTGATACAGATTTTTTTATTTCCATCTAACAGGTTTTTAGGAATAGAATTTATAACATCTATTATTTGTATATATAGATTCTTAGAAAGATTTAGATTGACTTTTGCAATTTCTTCTATTACTATCGTCTTATATTTTGATTCTATTTCTTTTATGATGTTTTCATGCAATTTTCTGCCGAAATTGATAATATAAAGAGTTCTATTACCCTCCATATAATTAAACCACCTTTTATATAATTTTTATCCCGTTTTTTCTTCTTGCTTTTCTTTCGGTTCTTCAGACACTATCTCTTTTATAGATTCACCTTTTCTTATCTTTTCCAAATCAATCAACTTTTTTTGATGCTCTGAAATCTTTAGATACCGCTCTCTAAGTTCAATAGCATCATTCAGTACTTTTAATATAGCTTCTCCACAATCATCTACTTCAGATTTAGCAAGAACGTTGTTTATTTCTATGCTTACACTATTAGGTTCATTTTCATATATAAAGAAAGAAGCATGTATATTCTTACCTTCAGTATCTTTATCATCAACTACAAAATACCAAGCACCTATTTTTTCATGTCTTTCAGTTATATTAAAAAATTCTTCTGGAAAATAACGAACAATTATGCTAAATAACTTATTCTTCATAATTTTTTAATTGAGATGTTCTTAATAGACAATATCTTATCAAAGTTCGTACTGATATATTTCTTTACATCCTCTTCATCTGAATTAGTGACAGCATCAAATGCTATAAAAACATTAGCATCTTGCTTAGTTATTTGAACTTTGCCTTGAATTTTGCCATCAAGTGGGGCCAGATTAGCAGTTAATATTTCTTTGATTTGATCTTCGTCTGGTAATTCTTCTGCCCCAAGGTCTCCCTCTATTTTGATTTTATAGATGCTGCTTTTCGGGTAAGCCTTGATTTTGCTGAATCGATTGATGTTTATTGATCTTATTGGTTCATCTTTCAGATCTTCTAAACCTAACAAGATTAATAGCTGATTCCAGCTATCATCTGAATTCATATCAATTAATGTTTTTCCATCTTGAGTTCGAAGTTCATAATCGGTCAAAATGTAATTTTTTGATTTAGCTATTTCTTGAATTCTCCGCCAAACATCTTGCTGAATTTCAAAGAATTCTTGGAATGATCTAGCTTCGAATATTTTGTGTAATGTATTATAATATTTTGATTTCATTTCTTAGCCGCCTTTGCTGATAACTTAACCAAAGCATTTCTTAATGAACTTAATAGAGCCTGTTCTGTACTACTAATACCAGCAGCTTTCTTACTTGCTGGCGTTTGATAATGCGATTGTAATACTTTCTGATAACTTTTTGAACTGTCGAAAAATTTATTAACTATATCCTGTGTCTTTGAATCCTTAAGCTCTATAGCTCTCCATTTTTTTATAATATAAATTAATGGTGTTTTATATACTCTATAACTTCTAAGAACCGAGTTAAACCGTGCTTTCAAAAAATCATAAGCAAGATGCTGTTGCCCGGGTGGTATATAGCACATTAGCTTACGTAATTGTTCTGCTTCGGTTTTACTTATGTAATGAGAATTAAGTCCGTGTGTATATAAAGCATCGCTATAAAGAACAAATATAAGAGGGTTTGGATCTCTATGCCAATTGCCATATCTTTGCAGCACCAAGTCTCCAAATTCCAGCCTGCCAGCCACATTTTAACCTCTCCGTTTATATACGACCTTCAACAGCTACTCTATCTTCTTCAGCTTCCTTGACTTTCAAATCTTTATCTTTCTTCTCCTGCATCGTGTCCTTTACAAGGATATCGCATTCCTTGAAGAACTTAATACAGCGATTCTTACACTCGATTGCTAACTGTTCAACTGTAATTTTGTCATTTTGTGAAGCATATTGAACACTGAACGGCATGATTCTATACTTTGAATACTTGTTTATTTTGCTCATTACGGCAGCAAAATCATAAGATCCGTCCCACATCTGCTTTACATCACCTATCATTGTATTCACGATATCATTATAGAGTTCATTTTCTCTAATAATGACAAGAGCGCTAAGATGGTCGTTAAACCTTAAAAGCGCTCCAAAGTAAACGTTTTCGTTTCCAACAAAACCTACACCTAGTGCTGAGAATGCGAATTTCATCATTTTTATCTCCTTTTTTATTTTATTAACTACACTATTTTCATTATTATTGCTCGGCCTGTAACCGCTGAACTCCAAGTAATAGTTACATTATTAGCATCAGTAATTGCTATATTTTGGGGCCATATTATATTTCTTGGCGTACCATTATCTAAACATTGAACAAATACGTCTGTAGAACTTAATGCATGGTTAACAGTCCAGGTTGCTCCTGTATAATTATTAGCATATCCAAGGGTAGGAAAACCAGCTGAAGCATTATAGCTTTGACCAGTTGCAATAGAATTACCCCATCTCATCTGGAGAGGATTTTGATTGCCAAGACCAACATCCCTATGGGAACAAAGAACGAATATATTATCATTCTGAGGCAATGCAGTTCCTGCACATACTGTAATTCCAAGTGCAACACCATCATTTTCTGCATCTATTGTTACATAAGCAACATTATTTATTGGTATCGGAATTCCAACAGGATTTGCTGGTATTGTATTATAAGTAGCAGTTCCTCTATTTGAAGCTGCACCAGTGCTCCTACCAGCGAGCCAATTAATATATATTGGTTGCGTCCATGTCCACGTATGTGTAGGCCCGGCGCCAGCACTCCATGTAAGTACTCCACCGCCAACCATCCAATTATTACGATCACTATTAAATACAAATGGATCCTTTAAAAGATCTGCATGTACTATTGCCATTTTTATATTCTCCTATTAAACAGGTTGATAAACACTTACACCCACTAATTGAAATTTACCTGGGTGATTTGCTACTATACTATTATCTCTACTTAAGCTGCATATAATCATTCCATGTGTTGTAGCACTAGCTGTTAATATCGCCGCCGAAATTTGGAATACTGTACTTGTCCAGTTACTAAATGTTAGTCCAGTAGCAGGAGTAGCAATAGTTTCTGCACCACCTCCAGCATAACCTCCAGTCATCGGATCATTTTGATTAACTAATGCATAATTAAATGCAAGACCAACGCCATTTAATGAAGACGAAGACATACAAAAGTGAAGCTTAAAATATAAAATTTGATCCAATTTAAGATTTTTTGCTATAGGAAACTGAAAATAACATGTTGGTGTAGTTCCAGTATTCGATGGAAAATCAGCAGTACACGCACTATTTGCTGTACCATAATTAAATGGATTTGTCAAATCATTTGACATAAAATTAGGATCAACATATTGAGTAAAATATCCGCCTGTACCTGCCGCAATAGAAGTAGCAAGAGCCACATCTCTCATACGGAGATCTTGTCCCATTCTATCATCTATATCATAATATACAGGATCAGATATTTCTATAGCTCTTACTTTAGGAACTACTACACCAGAAGGACCACCAATTGTTTCAGTGTTCGTATTTACTGGTATTCCAGCCCAGAATACATTACTATCATTCATTTTTATTTTTCTCCTTTAATAGCATAAACATTTTTGATGCTTGTGCCTGTTTCATCTGTATCTATTTCATCAGAATATGCATATAATAGCTTATTTGCATCTTCATCTCTAATATCTAAAGTCAACTGTTCATCTGCTGTTAATATTCGCATATCTTCAACTTCTCTAATATCTATAGGCAAATCTTCTACATATTTTCCCCATCTATAATAAGAAGCATTTCTTAAAGAGGCTTTTTCAATACCAGATCTTTCTTTCATTGTTCTTGGCTGATCCTGATCAGAAGGCGTATTAGCTGTAGAAAGAACAGTCTCATCTATCTCAATTTCACCTTTAGCATTTGGCATTAAAATTGAAAGTATTGCTTTTAACTTCTCATTATCTGTATTACTATTAAGTAAACTCTTAATTGCATCAATTATATCTTCTTTTTT
>Ga0315288_10001746_pt1 | contig 28173 bp, 23 predicted proteins | sample YL17G11_20_MG_FD_203454 | JGI IMG/M metagenome (GOLD analysis project Ga0315288, IMG submission 203454) | Sediment microbial communities from Yellowstone Lake, YNP, Wyoming, USA - YL17G11_20 | ecosystem: Environmental > Aquatic > Freshwater > Lake > Sediment | place: USA: Wyoming | collected... | reverse complement strand
GAGATCGAGCTTCCCGACGGCGACGCCGATCCCTTTCACGCGGAGTCTCGCCTCACCCGCGTCGCCGACGTTGTCCTCGTCGTCGAATTCCGAGAGGGTGTTGGCGTCGAAATCGCTCACATTGTACTGGACGTCGAAATCGAGGACACCCGGACCTTTCCTCGACAGTCGGGTCGTGTAGATCGTATGCGCGCTGGGCAGCGGCAGGCTTTTTCCGACGACGTACCTTCCTTGTCCGGCTCCGGCGAACCGGTAGACCGAAATCCCTTTGACGCTCACCCCATCGAGGACGTAGTCGCCCCGCCCCGCTCCAACATCGGCGAAGATCACGTCGTGGGTCCCCGTGGTGTCATCGAACTCGAAATGCTCCGGGATACCGGCGATGGTATCCGCCGCGGCCACGATGTAATCACCATTCCCGGCGCCCACGAACGTCGCCCCTTCCCCGACGGCTTTGGATGCGTCGTCTCCCGCACCGGCGATGATCTCGCGGTCCTCCTCGAGGAACGTGACGGACTTCGGACGGTCGGAGTCGTCCGTTTCCGTCGCGACGAGCGCGGCGAGTGTCACGCCCGCGGGAAGATCCTCGGTGAGAGCGCTCCCGAAGAGCGAAGTCCGGTCGTATTGTTCTTGCGTGAATTCGAAGTCGACGGCGATCTCGGTGTCGGCGGTGACGGGTCGTCTCGCGGTGAAGCTGACGGTGCCCCTGTCGTAGTCGATCGTGTAGTCCCGGTTCTCGCCCCGCAGCAGGAGTTCTCCCTCGAAGTAAACCTTTTCCGTTCCCGCGATGATCACCTCGTTCGTAACGCCGCCCGAGGAGAGGATCTCGTAAGGCCCCTGGAGCTGGTCGGTTCCCCTGAAGCTCACCGACCGGAACACCCCCTTGCTCGATCCGCCGGCGGCTTCGATCCGGCTCTTGAGCGTGGGCCGAACGGTCCCGAGAGCACCCTTGAGCTCGCGCCTGAACGCGTTGAAATTGGAGAACGAATTCTCGAAAGCGATGTCGCCGAGGGTTGCTCCGGCCCGGGGGCCGGTGATTTCGATAAACACCTTGTCGAGGTACTCCAGCTCCTGGGTGTTCCCTTCGGGCTGGATCGGAAGGTTATCGTCCGAAAGGAGCGCCTTGACCCGGATCGTCGGCGTCAGATCGCCCTCCACGGTCGCCCGCAGTGTCTGATCGAAAGTCGCGCTCCGATTCGACCCGACGGTGAAGCTCACCGATTTCAACCCACCAAACACGAGGTTGCCCGTGGGGGCAGAGGTCTTCGTCTCGGCCGGCGGGAGCGGCTCCACCCTTCGCGGGGGCGCTCCCGCCGTGTTTTCGGCAAACTCGATCTCCCTGAGCGAATACACGGAATCGAGAAGAAAAGGAAACCGCGTATAGGAGACCACGACGGCGGCGTTTTCGGGGAAAGCCGCTTTGAGCCTCAAGAGCCCCTTCTGATAGTTGATCTCGTAATCGCCCCGGTCAAGGGGTCTACCGTTGACATAGACACGTTCGCTCCCCTCGACCACGAACGGAGAGCTAAGACTCAATCGCCCACCGCCGGCGCTCGCGCGCAGCGTGTCGCTCACCGCTCCCCAGGTTCTCCAGTCGAAATGGGCGTCTTGAGCAACCGAGGGGCGAGCGAAGGGTACCAGGAGGAGCAGTACAAGAGCCGACTTGGAAGGGCGCACACTAATAAGACTCACCTGAATACGAATAGGGAGGAGTTCCCCGCGTCCGTCACGTAGACCGTCCCGGAAAGATCGACATCGATATCCGTGGGCTTGAAGCCGGACACACCGGCCGGGACGATCGAGCGCACGAGCGCTCCGTCGGATCCGAACACGAACACGCGTCCCGCCCCAGGATCGGCGGCGTACACGTTGCCGTTCTTGTCGACGACCGCCCTCCTCGGCTTGACGAGAGGGCTAGATCCTCCCGAGGGAATCGACATCGTGAACCTCCCGCCCGCGTCAAACAGCTGAAGGCGTCTGTTGCCGGTATCGGCGACGAGGAAACCGCCGTCCGGCGTGAACGCGACGCCTTGCGGCGCGTCGAACTGACCGGGGTGCGAGCCGTAGCTCCCGAACACGAGCTCGACGGCGAGGTGAGAATCGAAGAGGATCACCTGGTGGTTACCGGTGTCCGACACCACAACCCGTCCGTACGAATCCACGTCGAGACCAACGGGAACGATCCTCCGTCCGGCGGCGACCTCGTCGAACTTGATCAGGATGTCACGGTATGCCCCACGGTTGTCGAACCGTAAGAGCGATCGCTCGACGGGATCGAGCGCGTACACGAAGAAGGCGCTGACCGCGACGTCGCTCGGGTAGAACCCCGGCTGCTGAGCGGGCTTTTGAAACTCGAGGGATCCCTTCCCCTCCGCCAACCAACAAACCAGACGGCCCGGCGCTCCATCGGCTATGTACATATTGCCCGAGAAATCGACGGCGAGCCCGAGCGGCTCACCCAGGGGGAGTCCGCCCACGTCGCGATACACGGCCTGAGGCTTTTCCTCGTTCCGGCTTGGGGTAATCTCGGTTCTACCCGCCGGGGTTCCGCACCCCGCCGACAAGAGACCGGCGGCAAGAAATACGACGCCCAACGAGCGAAAGCTAATCATCGAGTGAACTCGGCTTATAAACAGGCTGGTTCGTTGCCAGAGCGGAAACCGCGCCCCGGTCAAAAGGACGCGACGAAGGAGACCCCCGTTTGGAGCCCGGCGCCGGTGTGATAGACAGGCGCGCCGAACTCGAGATGATATCCGACACGGCGCTCTTCGAGCGCCCGATTCGCGTCGTTCGTCGCCTTGAGGGAGAAAAACGCGCTCGCCATGCGGTTCGCCGCCGCCACCGCGACGGCGTAGAGCGCCCGGCGGTACGAAGTCTTGCTCGAGGAACGGTTGCTCCTGAAGTCGCGTCGGATGTCGGTGCTCTCCCATTCCCACGGCTCGTAGTCTGACACTCTGTTCTCGACGAAGTACTTCTCGAGAGCGGCCGCGTCGGCGTCCGGGTAGATGGCGAAACGTCCCTCGCTCTTGACGGCCTCCTCGTACTCGGCCCAAGAATCGTACTCGGCGATGATCCCGTAGTAATCATCCGAATGATCGCCGCTCGAAATCCCCGCGAACACCCGGGCGAAGTCCTCATACCCTTCTTCCCGAAGATACCCTTGAACCTCGAAAACGACGAGTGAGGTCCACGTCGCCGCCTCGACCGCCGCAAACGCCGCCGCGCCCTTCTTGTCACCGACATAGTAGTGGCCCCATCCCGGGAGAAGCAACGAGTATAAGAACGCCTTCGACTTCGACTTCGGGATCTCGTCGGACCCATCGTACTCCCCCGCGCCAAGAAACGCCGGGCTCTCTCCCAACGACTCGAGCGGTCCGGACCGCTCGTCCGCGCCTACGCGGGGGGCTTCCCTCAAGGAAAAGGTCTCCGCCCGGACCGCAACGGAGAAGACAAGCGTCAGAAACGCGCATATGAGTCCGATATGTGGAGCGTTTTTTCTCATTGGAACCGATAGACGAGCGCTACTTCACCCGAAGCAAGCCCCGTCGCGCGGGCCTTGATCGACAACCCCGATTCTGCTTTCGCGGACGCGTCCGATTCGGCGCGGCGCACGAGGAAGTACGTATCGATGAGCGAGAACACGCGGGTCGCGATGCTCAAGTATATGAACTTGTCCGCCGTATCGAAATCGTCGTTGCTCGCGGTCCTCATCCCGCGATACGTCGTTCTTAGCGACGTGTCGTGTGAAGTCCCATCCCAGTCCTCCCACCCTGAGATGAACCAGTCGTATTTGCCTATGGTCTCGTAGTAATTTTGTTTCTCTTCTTCCTTGGAATACCACGTGTGGTAGCCCGGCCACTGGTCCCAGTGATTCCGGCCGATCGAATCGAGCTCGGCGAAGGTCGGGTCGACAAGACCTTCCGTCGCCAGGTGGTCGTCGATCCACTTGTCGTAGTCCCAATGCGCGTCGGCGAAGCTCTCGTATTCCGCGCGGCCGTCGAGCCCTTTATCTTGGTAGTATGCGTACCCCGTCCACGCGGCGATCTCCGCGCCAAGAAGAAGCCCGCCCCTTACATAATGACCCAGGTAGAGCTCGCCCGTACCCGGGACGAGAAGAGAGAATAACACGGGAAGATATTTATGCCGCGAAGAACCTCCGCCGGCGGCAGGCGGAAAGACCGATGGGGTCGTCCCCGTGTCATCCATGAGAAGAGATCCGGGGTCGCTTCCTTCTGGATCGGTTGAGAGGTCGATGCGCGCGGCGTCCCGGGACGAGTAGCAGGAGACGGCGAGCGGGATGAGATCTGGCGCGCCGGGCGCCCGGGGCGGAGATTCCGGCGGGATGGCCGATGCGCGCGCCTCGCTCCCGCTCGGCACGCCCGCGAGCGAGAGCAGCAAGAAGATCATCAGCCCTTTTTGCACGGCCGCCTTAGTCACGGGTTAATTCCATACACCCGAAATGTCTCGTCCCAGGGGAAAAAGAAGACTCAAAACGCGACAGAGATCGACCAGCGATGGACGCGATCCAGCGTTGTGGCCTGAGGAACGTTGGCGTAATCGAGCGCCACCTTCCCCTTATAGATGAACCCAAGACCGTACGTCATATCGCTGAAGTCTCCGTCTTCGTCGTAGATGTAGCCGAGGCGTCCCGCCAACAGATTGATGTACCGATACTCGGCTCCGACGTGATAGATCTCGCTTCGCCGCGTGTCGGTCGCGCTGTCGATGAGCCACACCAGGCTCTGCTCGATGTCGAACGTCATGAGCAGGTTGTTTATTTCGCTCGAAATAGGGTTGTACGCCACGCCAAGCCGGAGCGTCAGGGGGAGCGGGTCGCTCTGTTCCTGATCGATGAACGTGATATCGGGACCGAGGTTCGTCAGAGAGGTTCCGACGTTGAGCTTGTAGCGCGGGATTTTCCAGAGGACGCCCGCGTCGACGGCCACGGATGACCCCGATCCGTCGAGCTTCTCGAGCGTGAGATCCGCCGGCGCCAGCGAGGCGTGGATGTATTTTCCGGAGAGCCCGACACCCAGATTCTCGGACAGCGGGATGGCAAAGGTCACGACCCCCGACGCCTCCCAGCTCTTGAAATCGCCGGTCTTCTCACCCTGGGGATTGGTGGCGACGCTCGTGCCGTACGTAAGATAGACAACCGCGACGCTCAACGTCCCGACACCCGAGATCTCGTTCGTGTATCCCAGATACTCGTAGTAGACGTCGCTCGCCAGGTCGGGGACGAGCTGGCTGTGCATCAGGGCGAGGTTTCTGCCCTTGAGGAAGGCGACTCCACCCGGGTTCCACCACGCCGCCGTCGCGTCATCCGCGACGGCCACGAAGCTCTCGCCCATACCGTTGGCACGGGCTCCCGGGGGAATGATCTGCGACGGAACACCCGCTTCTCCGACGGCTTGCGCCGCCGACCATGACATCAAGACAAAAATAACGATAACGCCGGAACCGAGCCGTGGGAACATAGTTGTGGCCCTCCCATTCGATTTAATGATACTCAGTCTCGCCCGTGGGGTCAAGCCGCCAGACAAAGATCGTTGAATTTATTCGAGTTTGACCACTTTGCCCCTCAATCTCAGGGGGGTGCGGTCGAGCCCCACGAAGCTCACGCGAGCCACGTAGAGGTAGGTTCCGTTTGCGATCGCGTCACCGGTGGAGTCCCTTCCGTCCCAGAATATCCACGCCTCCCCCGCGTCCCCTCTCTGTCTGAGCGTCCGTATCTTCTTGCCCGACACGGTGAAAATATCGAGCTCGATATCGGCAGGGTCCGTGAGGTTGACGAGGAAGTATGTCGACTCGGTGAAAGGATTCGGATAGTTGAGGACCACCTCCGCCGCAAAGTCCATCGGATCGGTTACCGTGAAACCGAGTGTGTCGAGCGCCACCAACCCGAAGCTGTCGGCCACCTTGAGGACGACCCTGTGCGACCCGACGGAAAGATCCGGGAGCGGATAAAGCAGAACGCCGGAGGTGTCCGTCCCGCCGGTGTCGAATTGGAACGAGTCCGTCACATCGATCGGGAGGTTCGTCAGGTCGAAGACGAGCGCCACTTTGCCTTCGGGCGTGGTGTTGAGGATGTTGATCCCGTCGGCGTCGTTCACCCTGCCTTCGATAACGGCCCCGGGCTTGACGATCGTCTGACCGCCTTTGAACCCTAGGTCCACGCGGGGCGGCCCGTCGAGCGGGTTGAGGATCGTCGTATCGCCTGGCGAAGGTTCGGCCACGTAACAATCGTCTTTCAACCCGACGGCATCGCCCGCACCGTTATCCGCGTACGCCCGGACGAACGCGAGCGGTCCGGTTCCCGCGAACCGCGGGAGCTTCACGTTGAACTCGAAGGATCCCGCGACGGCCTCCGCCGTCCCCCGGTAGATCGTCCCGCCCGGGTACCGGTAGAAGATCCGCGTCAGACCGTCATCACTCAAGTACCCGCTCCCATCATCCGGTTCACGGAGGATGAGATCCACGGTGCCGCTGAAACCCGTGTCGGCGGATCCGTTCTTGAGCACCGTTCCGCGGATCCTCGCGCGCTTCCCAGCGGTGAAGGTGTCGACGTCTGCCTCGACGAGCGTGATCTCGCTCCGCGGCGACGCGACGGGGAGCGACGGGTCCCCGAGGAGGTTGTACTTCTGATTGTTCTCCTCGACCAACTGGTAGCTTCCCGATCCGAGCGGACTCATCACAGCGGCTTTCGCGCTGAGCAGAGCCGCGCCCATCGGTTTCGCCCCCCCCTGGAGACGCGGGGTAACTTCCTGGAAAACGGCGTTGTTGAGCGAAGTGTTCGGACCGATGTAAGACACCTCGGAAGCGGTAATCGCCGCGATCGCCCCGCCGGAGGGCCAGAGAACAAGCTTCTCAGCAAGACACGTCGCCTGCGCCCGGCCGAAATCTCCGATCGTGCAGCTGAACGCCATGAAAAGCGGGAGGCGCCGGCCGTTTCGGAGGTTCGCCACGTCGGTCCCGAGAAATACCTGCTCATCGGCCATCTGCACCGAGCTGCCGTGGCCGATGTAGTTGATCGCGAGCGCCCCGTCGTTCCACCGGTCGAGAAACTCGAGCCGGCTCGTCGGTTTGACCGACCCGATCGCCGGGAACTCGGTGAGGTAGATCTTCACGGGTTCGAGGAACCGCGACAGGTACGCGGTAGCGATGGTCTCGCTGTCCGACGTGAAAGTCGTCTCCGGTGGCCGGTTCGGCGTCACCTCGTCGTCCGCGACGAGTATCGCACGGTCTCTCCACGGTCCGTACTCCGCCTCGGTCTCGTAGTCGATCACGCGGTCGACGAGAAAGAGCGCGTCGGAAGACGACCCCGCGGGAAGCCGGCCCACCGCGATCTGGAGAAAAGACGCCCCCGAGGCCGCGCGCGGTTCCAATTCGGCGAACCAGTCGTCCGTCGCGTACGCGTCCAGGCTGCTCGTCTTCAAGTTGAGGTTCGTGGTGACGAAATTTTCCTGCGGCGAGATGTAGTTCTTGAAATCGATGTTCGCGTCCCCGAGGAGAAGCAGAAACTCGAGGCTCGGGTTTCCGTTCGCCTCGGTCACGTTGTCGAAGAGGAATTTGCAGTAATTCCGGATGGCCATCGGATCGACGAGCCCGCCGGAGAAGTTGTCGAACACCTCCCCCGTGGTCACCACCTCGATGTTCGCTTCGTGCGCGTATGGGTAGTTCGCCGCGCGATGATTCTTCAACCGGTCGGCCGCGCTCCGAAAACTCGGATGGCTGACGATGAGCATGTGAAGCGGCGCCGTGACCACGCGCAGCTCGCGCGGGGTCTGGCGTTCGATGCGGAGCGGCTTCTCCACCGCGGACGAGCTCCCCGTCCAGAAGTACGGCCGGGTGTCGCCCGCGGTGTAAGAAAAGCGAACGGTCCGCCGCCCTCCGGCGTCGGTCTGACTGTAACCCGAAAGCACGCGTGGTTTGAACTTGTCGGTTACGTCGAGCACGTACACCGGTTCTCCCGCGGCGAAGTCGGAGACGCTACAATTGACCGTACCGGTGGTGTCGGGCGGGGAGAAAAGAAGCCTTCCGCCCCTCGCCTCGAGCCGCCGGCCGTAGAACACCGCGTATTGATCGAAGTACATGAAGTCCCGCGCGTTGAGATCACGGGGGACGCTGAGTCTGAATACGTTCGTTCCCTCCTGGAGAAAAGTCCCCGTCGTCTCGTAGGTTTTCGCGCTGTCGTACTGGGCGTAGCTCTGGAAGACGATGTCCCCGATTTGCGCGCCGTTCATGATGTAGACCGCGTGGTGGTTCCAGTTGACTTCGCCGGACTTGATCGACGCCAGGGGAAGGGTGCGGAATGTCTGGGGGCGGGCGGCGGCGAGATCGTTGATTTGAAACGACGGAAACGTGACGGTTTCGGGACCGGTCTTCGGTGTGACCTCGAGCCAGAGCCAGCCGTCGCCCCCGAAGGTGAGCGTCTCGACCAGGTTTCGTTCGGAGTAGAGCCGGTCCTCGAACGTCGTCAGATCGAGCTCCGACACCACCGGCGCCGCGCCGACCGGGTCCATCCGGGCGGGATCGCCGGGAAAACCCGGGACGTCGTCCCAGGTGAGGTAATACACGTTCTCCTTCGCGTACGAGTGATCATGAAACGCATGGCGGGGCGTCCCGGGTTCGTACATGTCGGCCCACCCGTAGGCGCCCAGACCGTAAAAAATGACACGGTCCGTCGGGTCGAAGGTCCCGTCCCCACCGTATTCGACGAGAACGTCACACTCCGTCATCCACGCTCCCGGCCGCCACGTGCCGTCGGTGTCGGTGAATGGCTTACCCGACGCGTCCCGGCGTTCGAGTTCGAGGCCACCATGGGTGAAAAGTCTGATGCTCGATGGATCGCCGATCGTGGCGGGGTCGACCCCGGCGCGGGCGAGGTCGTTACCATCGATCGAGTAGACACCGGCGCTGTCCACGTAGATCTTTATCCAGTTCGAGGAAAGCGAAAAATGCGGATCGGAGACCCCCGCCGCCGTCCCGCGGGATCCGGCCCCTTCCCGTCCGGCGCCGCGCTCGCCCATGCCGGGAGACGGGAGAACGCGTTCGTTGATCACCATCCGGGACACCAGAGGATCGCCACCGGCGGAGCCGGTGAACGATCCTACCGGCGGGTACGAGATCTCGACTTGGTAGCCGGACCACCGTCTTTCGACACCGGCCTCCGTATCGACCTGCGAGGCGAAGCAATCGACGGCGATCAGACGGGTCCCGCGTAACACGAACGGCTCGGACACAACGACCGGCGACGCCGGATAGAATCCCGGACCCGGCGTTGCGGGCGGAAAGAGCTCCAGGGGGTCCTTTCCCTCCACCTTCGGGGGCAGCCCGCCCCGCTGGTCGATCGATTCTCCTCCGACGGCGTTCACACGGAATAACCCGTTCGCGGGGAGCGCCACGTAGAACCGTTCGTACCTCAGCGGCGGCAGACCGGGAATCCCGAGAACCGAGGGGTTACCGCGGCTCGCCGGTCCGGACGGCGTTTCGAAACGCACATCGACGAGCATCCGGCCGTTGTGTTCATTCACGAGCGCCACGTGCGCCCTGGCCGGCCCGACGATCGATGCGATCAGAATGCTTACCAGATAGACGGGTATTCGTCGCATGGAGAATCCGTTGTTCGGAGTACCAGTTTTGTCTCAGATTCGGTAGCAGTAGAGGATGTTGTCAAGACTCCGTTGTTTCCGCGCGATCGATCAGCATGATGGGAATGCCCTGCTCGTTGACGGGGTACCTGAGCTTGCAGCGCTGACAAGTCAAATAGGTCCCCGTTTGATCTAACTCCACTTTCTCCTTGCACTTCGGACACGCCAGGATGTCGAGCAGCTCGCGTTTGATCATATCGAGGCCCCATCGGCCCAGGGGTGGTGGGTTGAACGACGTCTTCGAATCCTCAGAAACCGTTGGCTGGTAACAAGATGTTAAAACATGACTGCCGCAACTGTCAAGCCGAATCTTCCACGTAGAACCCCATGTTCATGTATTTCTTGCGTCGCTTCTCGACGAGCTTCTCCGGGTCGAAATGCTGGAGGTAGTCGAGTTCCTCGTAGATCACGCGTTTGAGCTCGGCGGCCATCGTCCTCGGGTCGCGGTGGGCGCCGCCGTGAGGTTCCTTGATCACCCGGTCGATAACCCCAAGCGAGAGAAGGTCCTTCGACGTGAGCTTGAGCGCTTCGGCGGCCTCTTTCACCCTCGCCTGGTCCTTCCACAGGATCGCCGCGCACCCCTCCGGAGAGATCACCGCGTATATGGCGTACTCGAGCATGAGCACCCTGTCGCCGACGCCCAGGGCGAGCGCTCCGCCGCTGCCGCCTTCTCCGATGACGATGGAAAGGATCGGCACCCTGAGCCCCGCCATTTCCCTGAGATTTCGCGCGATTGCTTCGGCCTGTCCCCTCTCCTCCGCCCCGATCCCCGGGAAGGCGCCCGGCGTATCGATCATCGTGACGACGGGTAGCTCAAATTTCTCGGCGAGCTTCATCAGACGAAGGGCCTTTCGGTAGCCTTCGGGGTGGGACATCCCGAAATTCCGGTGGAGATTTTCCTTTGTGTTGCGTCCCTTCTGGTGACCGAGCACGACGACGCGTTTGTCCTCGATGAGCACGAGACCGCCGATGATCGCCGGGTCGTCGGCGAACGCGCGGTCGCCGTGGAGCTCGAGGAAAGCGTCGGCGATCTCACGGATGTAATCGGTTGTGTAGGGCCGGAGCGGGTGCCTTGCCATCTGGACGTGCTGCCAAGGGGTGAGTTTCGTAAAGGTGTCGCGCCGGAGCCTTTCCGCTTTCTCGGCGAGACGCCTCACTTCCTCGTCGACCGTGATGTTTTGCACGGACGCGAGCTGTTTGAGCTCCTGGATTTTGTCCTCGAGCTCGATGATCGGCTTCTCGAAATCGAGATACGTGTTCGCCGCTCCGCCGCGTTTTACGCTTTCGTCCGGGCTCATCGCCTCAGACCTCCTCTGGGACGCCGTCACACCGGCTTCTGGACGACCGGGACGATCTTGATGTTCCTCGCGCCCACCGATCCCGAAAGCTCGGAGAGAAGCTCGTAGTCGACCTTGACCCCCAGCGTCTTCGATCGAACGACGCAGCCTTTCTTCCCCGGTTCCCTGATATGAAAGAACAGCCGGGACTCACCCGGTGTCCTGGACAACAACCGTCTCACGCGGTCGATTTCTCCTTCGCCGATGGAAGCGAGGTCCAGCGTGATGTGGACCTCTTTCGAATCGGGAGCGTCTCCCCCGTCGACCGGTGTCACCGAGCTGACGAGGAGTTTCCCCTCACCGCCGTTTCGGCACGAAACCTTGCCTTCGAAGAGCAACACGCGGTCCGGCGAGATGTGTCGTTTGCACTTCGACAGCACATCGGAAAACATCACCGCTTCCGCCTGGCCCTGCGCGTCTTCGACGGTAACGAAAGCCATAGGGTTCTGCTTCTTATCGACGGCGTTCTTCACCCCGGTCACCACGCCTCCGACGACCACGTGCTTGCCGTTCGAGCCCGTCTTGAGCCCCGAGGTCGTCATCGTCGAGAAAATATCGAGCGCCCCCTGGTACTTGTCGAGCGGGTGCCCCGAAAGAAAAAAGCCGAGCGATTCCTTCTCGCGCCGGAGTTCTTCGAGCGCCGTCCAGGGCTCGCATTCCTCGAGCTTGTCGTCGACGAGCCCCGCCTCCTCGCCGAAGAGAGCGAACTGACCCTTCTCGGCGTCGCGAGTGCTCTTTGCCGTCTTTTCGTGGATCGCGGCGAGACTGTGAAGCTTTTGCGCGCGTTGCCCGGGGAGGACATCCAGCGCCCCAGACTGGATGAGGCTCTCGATCACACGGCGGTTGACCGCTTTCGTGCTGATCCGGCGGCACAGGTCGAAAAGCGACTTGTAAGACCCGTGGGCCTCGCGCTCTTCGATGACGTGCTTCACCGCGGTCATCCCGACGTTCTTGATGGCGGCGAGCCCGAAGAGGATCTTGCCGCCCTCGGCCCTGAACTCGGCGCCACAGCGGTTGACGTCCGGGGGGACGATTTCGATCCCGCTCGTCCGGCAGTCCTCGATGAGAATCATGATCCTGTCGGTGTCGTCGGTCTCGCTCGTGAGGTTGGCCGCCATGAACTCGGCGGGGTAAGTCGCCTTGAGATAGGCGGTCCGCACTGAGATCATCGCGTACGCCGCGCTGTGCGATTTGTTGAACCCGTAGCTGGCGAACTTTTCCATGTGGCCGAAGATCTTCTCGGCGGTGTCTTTCGAGATTCCGTTGTTCTTCGCCCCGTCGAGAAACTTTCGCTTCTGCTTGGCCATCGCCTCCTTGTCTTTTTTGCCCATCGCTTTGCGCAGGATGTCGGCTGCTCCAAGACTGAAACCGGCCAGCGTGCTCGCGATCTTCATCACCTGTTCCTGGTAGACGATCACCCCGTAGGTTTCCTTGAGGATCGGCTCGAGCATCGGATGTTCGAAGGAGATCTTCTTTCGCCCGTGCTTGCAGTCGACAAAGTAGTTTACCATGTCTCCGCCGAGGGGGCCGGGGCGGTACAGGGCGTTGACGGCGACGATTTCGCTAAAGGTCTCCGGCTGGAGATTTCGCAAGACGTCCCTCATCCCCGAGCTTTCCAGCTGAAACACGCCGACGGTTCTCGCGGCGCGGAGAAGCTCGAACGTCTTTTTGTCGTCGAGAGGGATATGCGCCGGTTCGAGCGCGGTCCCGTGGTTCTTCCCGATCATGCGAAGCGCCTTGTCGATCACCGTCAGCGTCCTCAGCCCGAGGATATCGATCTTCAAGAGCCCCACCGCTTCGATGCTCTTCATATCGTACTGGCTGGTCGTCTCCCCCTTCGCCGTCCGGTAGAGCGGCACGTGGTTGATGAGCGGCGTCGGCGTTATGATCATCCCCGCCGCGTGGATCGAGGCGTGGCGGGTGATCCCTTCGAGGATGAGCGAAAGCCTTATGAGCTTCTTGTACGTGTCCTCCTCTTCGATCACGGAACGCAGCTCCGGCGTCGACTTGATCGCATCCTCGAGGGTCACGGTGACTCCCGCGGTAGCGGGGATGAGCTTCGCGATCTTGTCCACCTCGCTGTACGAGACCCCCAGGACCCTTCCCACGTCGCGAACGACGCCCCTCGCCGCCATCGTGCCGAAGGTGATGATCTGACAGACGTTTTCGGACCCGTACTTCTCGATCACGTACCGTATGACTTCCTCGCGGCGCTCGAAGCAGAAATCGATGTCGATGTCCGGCATGCTCACACGTTCGGGGTTGAGCATCCGCTCGAACAAGAGCCCGTGGTCGAGCGGGTTGACGTCGGTGATACGCAACACGTAGCAAAGAAGGCTTCCCGCGGCGCTCCCCCTCCCCGGCCCCACAGGGATGAGCGATTTTCTCGCGAAATCGACGATGTCCTTGACCACGAGGAAGTAACCGCCGTAACCCATCCTCTCGATGACGGAGAGTTCGTATTCGAGCCGATTCTCGATTTCCCCCGTGGCTTCGCCGAATCTATGCTTCACGCCCTCGGCGGCCAGCGTCCTCAAATATTCGGAGTACGAGGCAAAACCCTCGGGAAGCGGAAAGGTCGGGAGGAAAAATTTGCGGTCGTCGAGGTCGACGGCGCACATCTCGGAGATCACGCGGGTGTTCTCGAGCGCCTCGGGGACCTCGGCGAACAGCGCCGACATCTCGTCCTGCGTCTTGAAGAAAAGCTCGCTCGTCGTGAAACGGAAACGCTTGGGATCGTTGAAGTCGCTCCCGGTCTGGAGGCAGAGGAGAACTTCATGGGCCTCGACGTCGGTCTTGCGGAGGTAGTGGACGTCGTTCGTCGCGACAAGCGGGATCCCCGTCTCGCGGGAGAGCTTGATCATGCCGTCTTTCGCCTTGACCTCGTCCTCTATCCCGTGGTCCTGAAGCTCGAGATAGAAGTTGCCCTTCCCAAAGAGGTCCCTGAGGCGTTCCGCTTTCTCCCTGGCGGCCTCGTACCCTTCGTGGACGATCGCATGGGGGACGTCTCCGCGAAGACAAGAACTCAACGCGACAAGACCGCCACAGTGTTGAGCGAGCGCCTCCATGTCGATCCGGGGTTTGTAGTAGAAACCCTCGAGATAGCCGATCGAGCTCAGCCGCATGAGGTTCTTGTAACCCTCGTTGTTGCGGGCCAGCAGGATCAGGTGGTGGATCTGCGAAAGCTCGCCCTTTTTCTTCATCCGGTCCGTGCGGCTTCCCCGCGTGACGTAAGCCTCCAACCCGAGGATCGGCTTGATCCCTTCCTGCCGCGCGGTCCGGTAAAAACGCACGGCGCCGAACATGTTGCCGTGGTCGGTAAGGGCAACCGACTTCATCCCAAGCTCTTTCGTTCGCTTGATGAGCCGGTCTACTCTGATCGCTCCGTCGAGGAGACTGTACTCGGAATGGACATGAAGGTGGACAAAGTCTCGCGACATTTCTAGCGCCGCCCTTGCGCGCCGCTCTTGGGCGCCGGTGGTGGGACCTCGAGCTGAGTGACGAGTTCCGACGCGTTGCCCACGCGGTCCAACGCGACGATTCTCAAGTCGTGCACTCCGATTATATTTTTACCGCCGAGGATCACAAACACTTTTTGTGAAAATCCGTCCCAACGGCCAATTTGTTTCTTTCCATCGACGTAGACGGTCGTTCTCTCCGAGTCAACGCCGCTTCCCTTGTCGATGATCGGAATTGCGACCTCCCGGACGCGAATCCCCGTTGCGTGGCTCCTCCGCGTCCTCAGCTGGGGAGCTCCAACGGAAGGAGCGAGAGAGTCCGCGAGCGCTGCGTAGATACCCGGCTCGCGGACCATGGCGCCGACCGAGTCGCCCCGCGCCGTCGATGCTCGCATCGACCACGTACTCCGTCGCGCGTCGAAGTGATACACCGCTTCGTTGCCCTCGATTGGTCGGGAAAGCGCAAACCGGATCTCGACCGGCTTCTTGAACGCCGCAGACATGGGGCCGAGCCGAGCCGCCGGCGCAACCGGCCGCATCCCGGATCCCACGGGAATAACCCTGCGCGCGTCGTCGTCCCAACGCGCGACGTAGAGCAGGTTGTCGGAATAGAGGCAATCTTTCCCCACCGACAGACCCACCCCGATCTCCTCGAACCGGTGGGTCGCGGCGTCGTTCTTCCGGACGGGCACGATGTTGAGATCCATGGTCCTCCCGCGGTTCTTGATCCGGAGAGTTCGCCCCGATTTAGGGAAAGACGAGAACGACAACACCGTCTCGCCGGCGCTCGCCGCCTCGCCTTCCGAGCGAGGCGCGATGGATGATGCCGGCGTCTCCCCGCCGGCCGGCTCGACCACCGGTCCCTCGATGCTCAAGAGCCCCTCGAAGAAATAGCAGCCGCTCAATTCTCCGCGCCCGGCCGATCGCCGTCCGTCGGTTACCGCCGGCTCCGAACCGCGCGGCTCCTCGGGCGATCTCCGCGACACGACGAACGGAATCGAAGCCGTGGACATGTTCCCCGCCTGGTCGAACGCGCGCACGACCGCCGTGTGGACGCGGCCGGGCTCGCCTCGCCCCGCGGAGAGCGAATCGGTCACGATTACCCCGTCGCGAACGAATTTGCGGTGCCAAAGAGACTCGCCCTTGCGGCGGAAGAGAAAAAGAAAGTGCTGGCCCTTCGTCCGAGCCCTCGTCATGTCGTAGGCAAGCTCTACCTCAAGCGTGTGGTCGTACGAGAATCGTCTCATTTCGATCGAGGTCACCACGGCGCCGTCCACTTCGAGTTCCACCCGGTACGGAGCCAAACGCCCGGACGCTTCATCGAGACGATCGTTCACCTGCGCGGCAAGCCCGACGCGCCCGCCTACCACGAGCGTCTCCCGTGCGGCGAACGTGTGACCGTCGATCACCCGAAGGTCGACGACGGCGGGTGCGCAGAATCCCTCGACCCGCGATTCCGGAGAGAGCGGAAGCCATTCCACGCGGCGTATCGTCGGCGGCACGTTGTCGGCGATCGTCCATCCCAGATCCAGCGGGTTGACGGGGTTCTCGTCGCGGTCGCGCAGCTCCCAATGGAGGTGCGGCGCCCCGGTCCCCGTTCGCCCCGTGTATCCGACGACCTCGCCGCGCCGGACGGGAAGCGCCCCGCGTTTTGGGTAGATGTCGATCTCGTACGATCCCCTCTCCTCCTGCGCCGCGCGAACGACGCTGTCGATGACGGTGGAGAACTCCGAGAGATGGGCGTACACCGAGGTTTCGCCCGAATCGAGCTTGACGTACACCGTTTTGCCATAGCCGAAGGGGGAGGCGCGGAGCCGCGATACGTGACCGTTGTCCACGGCGCGACAAGGAATACCCTCGCGCCCGAAGGATCGGATATCGATCCCCGCGTGAAGGTGTCCATCGCGGTATTCTCCGAAACTCGAGGATAGATGGATGGAGATGTCGACGGGCCACATACGCGGTTCGTGGAGGCTCTCGCCGGCGAGCCCCTCCTCCTCCCCGCTCGACCGGGTACCCGGAGCGGCAAAGAGAGAGAGGGCGACCGCCACAATCGATATGTACAACAAGAAGTTTCTCACGGATGCTCCCCCGAAAGCGCGGCCAACTTTATCACTCCGTTTCCAAAGATGTCAACCGCTGTAGGATCGCTTGGGAGGCCGTTACGGGCCTCGCCTCGGATTACCGCTTCGTGCTCGTCGGGGTTGTTGGACCGGCATGGACCCTCCGACCCCGGCGACGCACACCTCTGGTCCTTGCCTCCGGTGGGGCGATATGCTACCCTCTCTTCTGCCGAATTCCGACTTCTTTCATCCGTATCAAGGGAGAGCGCTTCGCCATGATGCACAAACTGCGTGAGAACACGAAGATCATCCTCTGGGTCGTCGTCACGAGTTTTCTCATAACGATCTTCGCCGTCTGGGGGTTGGACCTCCGAACGGGAAAAAACGTCGCCGATCCGACCGAGCTGGGGAAAGTCAACGGCGTGCCCATCACGCGGACTCAGTACCAGGCCCATTACGAGGCCCTGGCAAGCCAGTTCCGCGCCGCCTCGAACGAGCCACTGACCTATTCGCAGGAGGAGTTCGTGGCCAGCCAGGCGTGGGATAATCTGGTGTATACGATACTCACGGACCAGGAAATCGAAAAGCTCGGGATCACGGTGAGCAACGAGGAGATCGTGAGTTACCTTCGCAACAGCCCGCCGCCGGAAATCCGTCCCTACTTCGTCGACGACAAGGGAAACTTCGACGACAACGCGTACCAGACCGCGCTCAACAACCCGGAGATCGACTGGACGAATCTCGAACAGCTCGCCCGGGAGAGGATCCCTCGGCTCAAACTGCAAAACTATCTCGCCGCGCAGGTGTTCGTCTCGCCCGAAGAACTCCGCAACGAATACCTGGCCGAAAACGCCGAGTTGGAAATCGCGTACGTCGAATTCCCGATCGACGAGGCGGATGCGAAGGATTATTCGCCCACGCAACAGGACATCGAATCGTACTACAACACCCATCGCGACGAATTCGTCGAGCCGGCCAAGGCCCGGATCGACGCTGTAAGGTTCGATCTCAAGCCGAGCCAGTCCGATCTCAAGGACGCTCAGTTTACCGCCGACCGGGTCCATGAACAGATACTCGCCGGGGAGGATATCGGTGTGCTCGCGAAAACCTACAGCGAAGCCCCGACCTCGCATGTCGAGGGGAGCACGGGTTTCCTCAAACAGGGGCAGCGCGACAACGTTTACTTCGACGCCTTGGATCGGATGAACCCCGGCGGCGTCAGCGCTCCGGTTGCCGTCGAGAACGGGTACTACCTGCTCAAGCTGGTCGAAACGAAGATCGAGGGAGGCGAAAAGGAGTATAACGCCCAGGAGATCCTCATAAAAGCCACGCTCAGCCGTCAAACCGTCGACTCGCTAAACAACCTCGCCAACGATTTCCGGGCTCGCGCGGCGGACACCGGGCTCGACCTCGCCGCCAGGGAGAAGGGATACTCGTTGTTCGCCCCAGATCCTTTCGCCGAAGGGGCGCCCATGGGGATCCTGGGGTTCGTTCCGACCCTGAGCCGGTTCGCCTTCGCGAACGGGGTGGGCACATTGAGCCCCGTCCTTCGGGACGAGACCCACCTCTACATCGCCCGGGTCGTCGACCGGATCCCGGAGGGGGTCCGTCCCCCGGCTGACGTCAGCGAGTCGATCCGCCACAGACTCGTTTTCGAGGCGAAGAAGGACGCCGCGCTTCGCGGAGCGAAGGCGTTCTACACCAAAGCGGCGACCAGCGGGTTCGACGAAGCGGCGAGAGTCTACGCGAAGACGGTGAAGCAACCCGCCCCGTTCAAACCGGCGGAAGATCAGGCAGGTTTCGGGCCGAACAGCACCGTGGCCCAAGCGGCGCTCGAGGGAGAGCCGGGGGCGGTCGTGCCGCCCGTCGAGTGGCGGAGGTCCTTCGTGGTCTTGCGTGTGCTCAAGAAATCACCGCTCGACGAGGCGGGCTTCGCATCGACCGGCCGCCAAATCGCCGATATGCTCGAGACGAGGAAGATACAGGCCTATACCGCGTACTGGTACGAGTCGAAGAAGAAGCAGAGTATTATCGAGGACTATAGGAACAAGGCCTACTAACGCGCCCCCGCGGGCCCTTGAAAACGCCGCCCCGGCGAGCGAGCCGGCCGTATCAGCCGGATCAGCTCTTCGAGTCGGTGTTTTTCTTTTCGTCGACCTCGGTCTTCACCTCGTCCTGAACGTCCCGCGCCGCCTTTTTGAACGCACGGATCGATTTTCCGAAAGCCTCGGCGACCTCGGGAAGTTTCCGCGGACCGAAGATGATGAGAACGATGATGAGGAGGATGAGAAGTTCGCCCCACCCGAGGTTTCCTATCAAAGCAAATGCACCCATCTCAGAAAACTCCTTGTTCCTACCAGAACCAGCGAAGCACCAGTGCCATGACAAACACACCGACGGCGCTCATCAGGTTTACCCGGAGCGAAAACCCGAAGGTAAAACTGAAAACGACGAGATCGATGTGGAGCGGCCCGATGTGAAAGTCGGTGGAGTTGACGAAAACGTCCCGCACGACCTTTCCCTCGGGCATCAACAACCCAACCGCTTCCCCCACCGCGGTCCCCACGACGATTCCGAGAATCATGATCAGCGCCACAACGGCCAGTGAGCGTCTTCTCGGGGCCACTTCGACCTCCTCTGAGTATACGTTAGCCGGTTCACTCGGACAAGCTCGAATCGTTTTCCAACCCGAGGTTGAGCGAGCGGTAATCCTCACCGATGATGAGCGTCGCATCGACCCTCGAGTCGGTCTTGATCTGCTCCACCCGACGGCGGCACCCCAGCATCTCGAAAAGCGATTCCACCCCGGGCTTCTTCCTCCGGACGACGAGAACGGTCTCCGGATAATCGAAACTTTCCGCGTTGTCGACGAAGAGCACGTCGATCCTCTTCTTCATCAACTCCCGGGCCACCGTCCGCCCCAACCCCTTTTCGCCGGTGCCGTTCAGGACCTCGATCCGGATGCTGTCCGTGAGCTCGTCGCCGTGCACCCGGGTCATCCAGTTCATCATGCCGACGGCGATGGAGGCGCCGCACAACAAGAGCACCGTCGCGAGGGCCGCTACGACAAGCCTTTGCCCCCGCTTCTTGCCTTTCTTCGATCTCTTCTTTACTCTCGACATTCCCCTCGCGCCCCCGCACCCCGGGTGTCTTGCGCGCGACTACTCGAACGCGACTACTCGAAATGGGTCTTGAGCCGTCTGTACGTCTCCAAAAGGTCCTCGGATATCACCCGCGTGTCTCCGACGGTCGTCATGAAGTTCGTGTCCCCGTGCCACCGGGGGACGAGATGGACGTGAAGGTGACCCGCTATTCCCGCCCCGGCGCTCCGCCCCAGGTTGGCGCCCATATTGATCCCACCCGGCTTGTACGACTCGATGAGCGCCTTCTCACACCGCGAAATTAGGTCCGCAAGCTCGACCGCTTCCTCTCCGTCCAGATCGCTGAAATGCTCCACGTGCCGGTTGCATACGATCATCACGTGACCGTTCGAATAGGGGAAGGCGTTGATGATGACGAAGTGATGGCGGCCGCGGAAAAGCACGCGGTCTTTTTCGTCGTCTTCGTTCTTTACGATCACGCAGAATAGACAATCTTTGCTCTGTTCACGCTGCAAGTAGACCGACCTCCACGGAGCGTAGATTCGTTTCACGACGACAGCTCCTCGAAATAAGCCCTCACCGCGCGGAGCTCCTCTTCGGTGTTGACCCCCGAGACTTCGCGCGGATCCGCCACCCGATAGACGCGGACGCGATCGCCTCTCCGTTTGAGCACGCCGATCACGTCGGTGAGATAGTACTCCCGCTGGACGTTCTCCCTGTTCGTTTCCGAGAGGGCCTCGAAAAGCTTCGCCTTTTCAAAACAGAAAAGCCCCGAATTGATCTCTTGAATCCGCCTCTCGCCCTCGCCGGCGTCCTTCTCTTCAACGATGCCGACGAGCGAACCATCCGGCGCCCTGACGATCCGGCCGTACCCCTTGGGATTGTCGACCTCGGCGGTGAGGACCGTCGCCGCCGAGTCTTCGCAATCGTGGTACCGGGCGAACTCCTCGATGGTCTTTGTGCGGAGACACGGCACGTCGCCGTTGAGAACGACGACCGTCCCGGAGAACTCCTTCAACGCCTCTTCGCACTGGATCACCGCGTGCCCGGTTCCGAGCTGCTCCGTCTGGTAAACGAAGCTCACGCCGGCGTCCTTCAACGCGTCCACGACCTGCTCGGCCTTGTAGCCCACGACCACGCAGATTCTGTCCGCGCACAGCGGCCGGACCGCCTCGACCACGTGGGCCACCATCGGCTTCCCCTTGACACCGTGCATCACCTTGGGGATGTCCGAAGCGCTCATCCGCGTCCCCTTGCCGGCGGCGAGTATGACGGCGGCTCTTTGCATGAACCTCGATCTCCATACGGTTGACGGCGACCCCGGCGGCCGCGCGACATACGCCGGCGGCGTCAGAAGAGCATCGTTTCCTCGACCGTGCCGTCTTCGCGCACATCGAGCACGACGTTGTCGATGAGACGCGTGGTACCCACCCGCGCGGCGGCGGCGATCAACACCTTTCCTTCGACGCGGCGCGGGGTGGACAGATCACGGGCGTCGACGAGTTCGACGTACTCCACTTCGGCGATCCCGTGGGCCTCCATCTGCCGTCGGATTTCGCCGGCCACACGCGACGGATCCCTCTCCCCTTTCGACACGAGTTCCTTGCCGCGGACGAGCGAGCGGTAGATCCACGGAGCCCGCGCCCGTTCGTCGAGCGCGAGATACGCGTTCCGCGAGCTCATCGCCAGCCCGTCGTTCTCTCTCACCGTGGGCGAGAGCACGAGCCGGACCGCGACATCGAGCTGTTCGACCATCTCCCGGATCACAACCGCCTGTTGGGCGTCCTTCTGACCAAAGACCGCCGTGTCCGGCTGAACGATGTTCAGAAGCTTCAGAACCACGGTGGCCACACCCCGGAAATGCCCGGGACGGGTCCGCCCGCAAAGCAGTTTCGAAAGCCGATCCGCCTCGACCCAGACATCCTGGTCGACGCGGTAAATCTCCGCCGCGTCCGGTACGAACACGGCGTCCACACCCCACGCCCCGCACAGCGCAAGATCCTTCTCCAAAGGTCTCGGATACTTCGACAGATCCTCTCTCGGTCCGAACTGGGCCTGGTTGACGAAGATCGACACGATCACGACGCCGCCGAGCGCTCTCGCCGCCGCGACACAGGACCCGTGGCCATCGTGAAGAGCGCCCATGGTGGGGACGAACGCGACCGTCCTTCGCGCGATTCTCTCGGCGCGGACGTATTGCCTGACTTCCGCGATCGTTTCGAGCCGATCCATCGCGCCCCCGCCGTCTTGCTCAAGAGTAGCTGTGTTCGTCGGTCGGGAACTTGCCCGCTTTGACCTCGGCGATGTACTCCGCGAACGCTTCGGCCATCAGTTTTCCCAAATCGCCGTAACGCTTGACGAACTTGGGTCTGAAATCATCCGACATCCCCAGCATGTCGTTGACCACCAGCACCTGCCCGTCGCAGCGCGGACCCGCGCCGATACCGATCGTGGGGATGGTCACGGCCTCGGTGATCCTCGCGGCGAGCTGCGAGGGGATCCCCTCGAGGACCATGCTGAAACACCCAACTTCTTCGAGGAACTTCGCCTCGTCGACAAGCCGATCGGCGCTCCGGGCGTCCTTTCCCTGGACCCGGTATCCCCCGAACCGGTGGAGGGACTGCGGCGTCAGCCCGATGTGACCCATGACGGGGATGTCCGCGTCGAGAATCGCGCGGATCACGGTCTCCATCCTGCGTCCTCCTTCGAGCTTGACCCCTTCGGCGCCTCCCTCCTTGACCAGACGCCCCGCGTTTCTCACGGCGTCCTCGACGCTCGCCTGATAGCTCATGAAAGGTAGATCGCCGACGAGCATCGCCCGCGGTTTCGCCCGGGTCACCGCCTTGAGGTGATGGACAACCTCCTCGACCGTGACGGGAAGGGTGTTCTCGTACCCGAGGACGACCATCCCGAGGCTGTCTCCCACGAGAATCACTTCGACACCGGCCCCGTCTTCAATACGCGCGGTCTGGTAATCGTACGCGGTGAGCATCACGATCTTTTCGCCGCGGCGCTTCATTTCGAGAAGCGCCGGGACCGTGACCTTTTCTCTTCGGGTCATCACACCTCCCACGAGGGCACGTAGTACTCCGTTCCCACAACGGGTTCGGATATCCTCTTCACCAGATCGCGGAAATGTTTCTCGTTGTTGACGAAATCCATGGAGTCGGTGTTGACGACGAGTAGCGGCGTGTCGTCGTAGGCGAAGAAGAAGTGATTGAAGGCCTCGTTGAGCGCGTCGAGGTAGTCCTTCGACATCCCCCGTTCGACGGGACGCCCACGGCGCTGGATTCGATCGTAGAGCACGTCGCTCCGCGCCTGGAGATACACAACGAGATCCGGCCGTACAACCCGCGTCTCCAGCTCCGCCGCGATCCGGTTATAGAGGGCAAGCTCGTCGTCGCTCAAAACCACGTGCGCGAAGATCTTGTCCCTGGCGAACAAATAATCGATGATGGTGAGCTCCTCGAAAAGCTCTTTCTGCGCCAGGGTGACCTGCTGCCGGTACCGGTTGAGAAGAAAAACGAGCTGGGTTTGAAATCGAAACGCCCCCATGTCCTCGTAGAAGCGGTCGAGAAACGGGTTGTCCTCGATCCTCTCCTCCACGAGCCGTGCGCCGAGATCCCTGGCAAGCATCCGTGCGAGCGAGGTTTTTCCCACTCCGATGCTGCCCTCGACGGCAATGACGGAGACGCCGTTATTGAGTAGTGCCTTTTTCCACTCGGAGTAGGTCATCTCTCGTTCACACGCGCCGCCTCACGCGAGGACCGTTTTCCGCGAGCTCACCCTCACGATCCGCTGCACTACGGAAAGCGAAGAGACGATGTCGCCGATCCGCCGGCCGGTCTCCGGGCAGACAAAATCGGGGGCGATTTCGATGAGGGGAACAAGGACGAAGGCGCGCTCTCGGTACCGGGGGTGCGGGACGACGAGCGTCCCGCTCCGAACCAAACTCGTCCCGAGCGCGATGATGTCCAGATCCAACTCCCTCGGCTCGTTGTGGCCCCCGCTCCGGCCCGTCGCCGTCTCGATCGCCTTCAACCGCTTTAGCAAATCCTCCGGGCAAAGTAAAGATTCAAATTCCAGGACCGCGTTGATGAAAAGATCCATGGGAGCGCAGTCCACGGGTTCCGTTTCGTACAACGAACTCATGCGGACGCGGCACCCCAGTCCCTGCTCCTCGATCATCCTGGGGACGCCGAGAACGGCGGCCTCGCGGTTCCCGACGTTGGAACCCACGCTTACATAAGAGGGGTCGAATATCAGATCGCGGCCTCTCTCGTAAGGCATACCTCGACATAGGACATGCTGTTCGGAAAGGGCAAATTAAACTTTCGAAGATGGACCGAGACCTGCGACACGGGAAAGTTCTCGAGCAGATGGTAGCAGATGTCCTCGCCAAGCGCTTCCAGCAGGCGATGTTTCTGCCCCGAGACAATCTCGAAGACCTTGGCGTAGACCGCTTCGTAGTTGATCGTATCCTTGAGCGAGTCGCTCCGGCACGCGGCCCGCAGATCGGCGTGAAGATCGATGTCCAGTTCGATCTTCTGACCGACTTCGCGCTCGGCGGGCGACACACCGTAATGACCGAATACCGTCAGCCCCTTCAGACGAATGACATCACTCACGTGTGACTCCTGTCGACGGTTCTCGAACCCTCTCCCCCGCACCGCCGGTTCCGTCGCGGCCCATGGGGGTTCCTCCCACCACCAAGCAAATCAGAGTTTTCCCAACCGGTGGAGCGCTTCCTCGATTCTCTCGAGGGGCTGCGTGAGGGCGATGCGGAAACATCCCTCCCCGGCCCGGCCAAAACCGCCCCCCGGTGTCACGAGAACATCCGTTTTCTCGAGGAGGTGCAACGCGTAGTCCATCGAGGCGAACGGCCGGGGAACCTTGGCCCAGACATAAAAGGTAGCACAGGCCGGCGAACAATCAAAGCCGAGCCTCCCCATGAGCTCGACCGCCCGAGCGCGCCGCGCGGAAAACTCGCGGCGCATCGTCTCGGCATACCGGTCTCCCTCCGTGTCGAGCGTCACCGCCACCGCCTCCTGGATCGCGCCGAACACACCCGAATCGAGGTTGGCCTTGAGGTGGGCAAGCGCTTCGATCACATCGGGTCTTCCCACGGCGAACCCGACCCGCCAACCCGTGATGCAAAAGGTCTTCGAAAAGGAAAAGAATTCGACAACGGGCGCGTCGAGCGCCCCGGGCTGCGCCGAGAGTAGCGGCGGCGTTTCGAGCGTATAGACGTCGGCATACGCGGCATCGTTGATCACGATCGTCCCGCGCGCGTTCGCCAGCTCGATCGCCCGGCGGAAACACTCCGCGGAAGCGACGGCGCCGGTCGGGTTGTTCGGGTAGTTGAGAAAAAGGATCCGGGCCGAGTTGGTATCGGGGTCGAAGAGCCGGTCCCACCGGGGGGCGAACCCGTTCGCGGCGTCGAGCTCAAAAAACGACGCGCGCGCGCCGGCGAAAAGAGCGGCGGCGTTGTAAACCGGGTAAGCGGGGTCGGGGATCAACGCGAGATCGCCGGGGTCGCAAACCGCGAGCGGCAGGTGGCCAATCCCCTCTTTGGATCCTACGAGAACGAGGATTTGGTCTTCGGACGGAGCAAGACCGCACCGGCGGGTGAGGTACCGTTGGATGGCGCTCTTGAGCTCCGGTGTCCCCCGTTGAGGAGGATACCGGTGATGCGCGTCGCGGTGAAGCGCACGCTTCATCGCGTCGATGAGGCAACCCGGCGGTGAGAGATCGGGATCGCCGATACTCAGGTCGATGACGTCCCGGCCTTCAGCCTCGGCTCGCCGACACCGGTTGTCGAGATCCTCGAACAGGTACGGAGGCAGCGAAAGAAGTCTCTTCGCCTTCATCGGGGTCCGTTAGTCGCCGATGCCCGAGAGATCCACCGACACCACCCTCGGCGTGCTCTCATCCAAGAAGAAGAGGTACGCCATCCTCCCCGCTGCTTGCCAAGACGGCCGCAGCACCTGGAGCGGCGGGCCGTACGCCTTTGCGCGCGAGGTGGAAACCGTGGCGGGAGATATCCGCACGGGTTTCGTCAGCCCCGTGGACCCTCCGAAGTCGAACATCTCGTACCATACGTCGGATCCTCGCGTCACCGCGTAGATAAGCAGCTCTCCGTCGGGGGACCACGCCAAGTTTGCAATCTTGTCCCCGGCGTCGGCCGCCGTGATCACCGCCGTTTCGCCGGACACGCTCACTTGGTGGATTCTGTTCGTGCCGTCCGTGTCGGTGATCGCCGCCGCAAGCAGCGGTTCATTCGGTGACCAGCGGATGTCGGTGACCTTGCCGGGAGCGGTGATGAGCACCGCGGCGCTTCCATCCGTAGTCACGAGACGGAGCTTTCCATCCGCGCCGATGACGGCGAGGATCGGAAGGGATCCAGGATGCCACTCGGTCTGCAATCTTCCTGGTGGAACGGCGGTGCCGGACGCCATCTGGCCGCCCGTGTCTGTAAGCCTCACGATTGCGTCGGGGATCGTATCAGTCGTGACCGTCGTGCCGTTGATCGGAAGGGCGTAATACTCCCAAACGGTTGAGCCTCCGCGGTCCGACACGAACACAAGGTGCCGGTTGTCGCTCGAAACGGATGGGAAGAAACAGTTCGACACTCTTGGACCGTCGTTGTTGCCCCAAAACGTCGCCCGCTGGGCCGTATGACTTGGGAAGTGGTAGAGGTACACGGCGAACGTGTCTACACCCCCCTGCTCCGGGGGCGCGGTCTGATCGAGGAGTCCCCCCTCGAAACAGACAAACTGGCCGTTCGCCGACACGGTCGGCCATTGGAAATAGTTGGCCCGCTGTGGATAGGGGCGCCGATCCCTCATGATGGTGTCCCGGACCGCGGATTGCAGATCGTCGTACAACACGGACAGCTTCAGGGGGTTGCGCTCGACAAACATGTGAGCGGCGAGGGTGCGGCTGCGGTCAAACGAAAACTGCCTCCCCCGATGCTCGGTGCCGAACGGTGCGGCGTCCACCGCTCCCTCCTTGCGCCGGATGATGAGTCCGTCTTCCTCCGACTCAGGGGCGCTGGTATAATAAACCGTCACGCCTGACGGCACCGGGAAAAGCTCGCCCGCACGTTCGGCGATAAAGGGATCGCCTTGGCCGACGAAGACCCCATCGGTACGCGTTGACGTATTTGCGTCATTCTTCGCCGACACGGTCACGCTGTAAACGGCCGACTGAAGGGGCGCGACCCATCGAACCGAGGCCTTGTTCGTCTCAAGGAAAACCCCACCCGACGACGTCCACGAGTAATCCACCGGGTCTCCCACGTTCTGGCTGCTCGACGTCACCACTGCGGTCACCCGGAGCGTATCGCCGGGACCGAGCGACTTCGGATTGAAGATGATCTCCTCGACGGTAATCTTCGTGGGCTCGGGACCCGTGGTGCCGCCTCCCTCATCGTCGCTGCACCCCGCGGAGAGCCCGCCCAATACGATTAGTCCCGCGGCCATGAGCGCCGCGAGCCGCCCGCTAAACCATGTCGTTTTCAAGGGAACCTCCGTAATTGGGACGACCAGAAAGAGAGACCCGTCCCCTCGGTCAGATCGGCAAGATATGTGACAAGACCAGATTGTCATCAGGGTGGGGCGTCAAAGAGGATAGGAAGTTAGACCCGCGATTTCAAGGCTTTTTTTTCCCCGAGCGGAGGTTGAGCCTCCACAACCGGTAAAGACCCTTGGCGACGAGATCAGGCTCCTGCCGCCACCCCCGAGGGAGGCGATCCCTGACGAGGCGCGCACCTCCCCCCGTGACGAAGACCGCGGGCGAAAGCCGGGACGCCCGCCGGAGGACGCGGACCCCCTCGAGGACGGCGCCCACGGCGGCGGCGCGCGCGCCGAGCTTCATCGCCGGCTCGGTGTCGTCGAACCGGATTGGGACACCGCCCGCCATCGCTTTCGCGTCGATGCCCGGCAACCGCCGGGCGTAAGCCCCGAGCGCCCGGAGGGCGAGACCCGGACCCGCCATGATGAGCCCGCCCCGGAACTCGCCTCCCGCGATGAGGTCCACCGTGATCGCCGTCCCGATGTCGACGACGATCGCGTCAGCCCTTCGCGGGGCGATGGCGCCGGCGGCGGCGGCCAGCCGATCGGCCCCCACTCTCGCGGGCCGGGCGAGGCGGAGGCGGAAGGGAAGGTCCGAGTCGTGGCGCACGAAGAAGGCGGACCTTCCGGTGGCTCGGCGGATCGCCGGGCCGATCACCCGGTCAAAACCCGGCACCACCGAACAAACCGCCGCTCCATCGAGCCGCTCGAGACGGGAGCCGCACCCGTCCAAAGCTCTCGAAAAGACGCGGGGGTCGTCGAAGACCACCGTGGTCGAGAGCGCGAACAACTCTGTTACCCGCGCCGAGTCGACCAGCGCTACTTTCACCCGGGTATTCCCGGCGTCGACGGCGAGTATCATTGTGCCTCCTCGCGGACGGCGCCGACTTCCTCTTCGTAGAGCGTCAGCCTGCCGTCGGGCGTGTCGACGACGAGGCCCCCGTCCGAACCGACGTCGAGGACCGTGCCCCATGTGACCTCACCCCGGCG
>Ga0315288_10001745_pt1 | contig 28182 bp, 21 predicted proteins | sample YL17G11_20_MG_FD_203454 | JGI IMG/M metagenome (GOLD analysis project Ga0315288, IMG submission 203454) | Sediment microbial communities from Yellowstone Lake, YNP, Wyoming, USA - YL17G11_20 | ecosystem: Environmental > Aquatic > Freshwater > Lake > Sediment | place: USA: Wyoming | collected... | reverse complement strand
ACCTCCAGCCAGTGGCCCTGTCGCCCCTCGGGGCGATCCTGAGGCGGCGTTTCAGAGCCGCCGAACGGACCCCCGTCGTTGCGGAAGAGGTGGTTCTCGCCGTCCTTGAAGGTGACGAAGAGGTCCACATCCCCATCGCCGTCCACATCGCCGAAGACCGCGCCGCGCGGGTCGTTGATGCTCTTCCCCGTGGCCTCGGCGATCTCGGTGCCCGAGTTCTTGTCGAGCGTGAACACGCCCTTGCCGTCGTTGAGGTAGAGGCCGCGCGAGGCCAGGTACATGTCCGGGTCGCCGTCATTATCCACATCGCCGAAGGCGGCCGTGTAGCCCTTGGTGTCGGCGCCTTCGGGGCACGCCTGCTTCGTCACATCAGTGAAGGCGCCCTTGCCGTCATTGCGGTAGATCTTCAGGGGACCCCCGAACACCACCAGGTCGAGATCGCCGTCGTTATCTATGTCCACCAGGGTCGCGCCGTTGTCGTTGCGCGCATCCTGGGCGAGGCCGCGCTCCTTGCCGGCGTCGGTGAAATGGCCCTTGCCGTCGTTCAGGTAGAGCGTGGTCGGCACGGGCCAGCGCGCCTCGACGAGGTCCACATCTCCATCGCCGTCCACGTCGCCCGCGGTCACGCCCTGCACGAACCCCAGGTAGAGAAACCCTGGATCCGCCGCCGTGAAGTGGCCCGCGCCGTCATTCAGATAGAGATTCTTCGTTCCCTCGATGCGCGTGGCCTCGTTGAGGAATTCCCTGGCCAGGGGGTTGGTGGCGTAGAGATCCATGTCGCCGTCGCCGTCGAAATCCGCGGCCACCACCCCGCGCGTGATCTCCGAGCGCCGTCCGAACCCCGACGAATCGGTGACGTCCTCGAAGTGGCCCTTGCCGTCATTGCGCCAGAGCGTGTCTATGCACTCCTCGAGGAACGCCATGTTGCCCTCTGCCGAGGCGTTGCCCAGAAGCAGATCGTAGTCGCCGTCGCCGTCCATGTCGAAGAAGGCGCCGCTGTGCGTGCCCTTGATCGGTTCCGCGATGCCGGCCTCGACGCCGCGCTCGATGAAGGTGTCGTTCCCCTGGTTCAAGAACAGCCAGTTCGGCGAGAACCAGTTGGCGACGAAGAGGTCGAGTTTGCCGTCGCCGTTGACGTCGGCCATGCTGCAGCCGTGCGGCCCGTTGGTCACATGCATGAACACGCCCGCCGGCTGGGAGATGTCGGTGAAGCGCGGCGGCGCGGCGGGCCGAGGGGGCGTCCTCGGGGCCGGGAGGCCGGGGAGTCCGCCAGGGCCGGGCGGCAGCGGAGCCGCCCGTTCGGGCGATCCTGAGGGGACGCCCTCCCTTCGGTCCTGAAGGACCTCAGGGTCCTGAAGGGCAGGGTGTCCCTGAAGGGCCGCGGCGCAGAGCGGCAACGCGAGCCCCACCAGGATCAGCCCAGCCCACGCTCGACCCATCATGCCCTCCGATCAGCGCGCGGCGACCAGCCGGTCGGCCGCGGCGGCCACCTTGTGGATCGCCTCCAGGTGGCGCTCGGCAAGCCCCTCGACGGGATCGGTGAAGCAGGGGAAGAAGACGATCCGCTTGTGCACGTCCTCCGAGATCGGCAGGTCGCCTTCCTTGTAGCCCTGGTAGTCGCCGCAGAGCGGGCCGCGGTTGCGCGTGAAGACATCGAAGCCCTTCTCGAAGAGCAGCAGCCGGTGCAGCAGGCCGTAGCCGCTGCGGCCCGCGCGCACCCCCTCGGCCCGCAGCGCCTCGACCAAGCGCTCGGTTGAAAGCCCGCCCATCCGATCCGGGTGGTGGATCATCGGGAAGCCGTAGAAGCCGCCCGGCTCGGCGCCCCGGTAGCGGCGCAGCGGCGAGAGCCCGGGGATGTCGGTCACGCCCGCCTCGAGGGTCTCGACCCAGCGCCGCCGGCCCTCGTTCAACTTCGGCAGCCGCTTCAACTGGATCCCGGCGATGCCGATCCCCAGCGGGTGGGAGCGAAACTTCATCCCCAGCCCCAGCGGCTGGTAATCCTGGTAGCGCTCGGTGACGAGATCGAGCCCGCCCATCCGGTTCACCTGGCTCACCAGCACGGCGCGCTCGAAGTACTCGGCGTTGTTGCTCACTACCATGCCGCCCTCGCCGGCGCTCACCGGCTTGGAGCCCTGCAGGCTGAAGGCGCCGATGTCGCCGATCGAGCCCACCGGCCGGCCCTTGTACTTCGCGCCATGCGCGTGCGAGCAGTCCTCGACCACGGGGATGCCGTGTTCGCGGCCGATCGCCATCACCGCATCCATGTCGCAGACCCAGCCCCAGAGATGCACGACCACGATCGCCTTGGTCTTGGGCGTGATGCGCCGGCGGATGTCCTCCGGATCGGCAAGCAGCGTGGTCGGGTCCATCTCGCAGAAGACGGGCCGCGCGCCCAGCAGCAGGGCGGGCCCGATGGTGCAGATCCAGGTGTAGGTGGGGCAGATGATCTCATCGCCCGGCCCCAGCCCCACGCCGAAGTACGCGCAATAGAGCGCGGAACTGCCGTTGAACACCGACATGCAGTGCTGCGTCCCGCACAACTTCGCGAACTCCGCCTCGACCTCGCGCACGATGGGCGTGCCGCCGCTGAGTTCGTTGCGAAGGGTCATCTCGTAGGCGAGCCGCGCCTCTTCCTCGGTCATCTGCTGCCAGCGGTCTTCCGCGACCTTCTCCGCCGTCTGCACGAACACCGGCCTGCCGCCGAACAGCGCCAACTCCTCGTGCTTTGCCACTCTCCATGGCCTCCAGTCAGTCAGACTTGTCTCTTTGCCTATTCGACGCCCCCCCGCGCGACTCCTCGGTCTGCGAGGCGCACTCTGCGTCTTCGCCCCCGACGCCAGGCGGTTCCGGTGGCACAGGTTAGGAACCTGTGCAGGATGACAGTGCAGATCAGCACTGCAAGCCAGCACTCTCCACTCTTGGTAGGGGCGCACGGCCGTGCGCCCCTACACCGGAGACCGCGAGCCGCTGCTACGCGCGGCGGGGGAGGGCATGCCCTCCGGCGAATTGCAGGCAACGTAGATGCATATCGGAGGACCGCGATGTCAAAGCGTGGGATCATCTCGCTAGCAGTTCTTGTGGTTGCCGCTGCCGGCGCAGCCCGCTCCGAACCTGCGCCGACGGATCGTCAGTCGCGCGCGGCCGAGATGGAGCAGTTACCCGGCCTCTACAGGGTCGCCAGCCAGGGCGGCCTGTGCTCCAACGTCTTCTTGCTACTGACGCCGGAGCCGGTGCTCATTGATCCGGGCTCGCGGCCCTGCTGGGACCAACTGGTGAACAACCTGGCGCTCCTGGGCGTCAAGATCTCGGATCTGCGCTGGGTCCTGGGCACCCACGGCCACTGGGATCACGTGGACAACATGGCCCGCCTCCAGCGCGAGAACCCGAAGGCCCGGTTCGCCCTCCACGCGGGCGACGCGCAGTTTGTGATCAACAACGATCGCGTCTTCTCCTGCGCCGAGCCGCTCTACCACGGCGTCGCCTCGGACCCAATCCGCGTGGACCGGCTGTTGCTCGACGGCGACCGCATCACGGTCGGCCGCAACACCTTCCGCGTGGTGCACACGCCCGGCCACACGCCGGGCTCGGTGGTCTTCGTGACGCGAATCGCCGGCAGGAACGTGGGCTTCTGCGGCGACAGCGTGACGGGCTATTATTCGATGACCAACCGCTCCAGCGTGATAGAGTGGGAGCAGTCCATGCGGCGGCTGCTCGCCGAGGATTTCGACCTGCTCTTCACCGGCCACGACAAGCGGCCGGTCGAGGGCAAAGAGAAGATCGCGGCATACCTCAACCGGTCACTGGCTGCCGCGACCGCCAAGCGCAAAGCCCTCGCCCGCGAGGAGCAGTACCAGGACCTCGTCTACGCCATGGAGCACGGAGGATAGGCGGTCGGCTGGCAAGCTCTCATCCGAACACGCGTGTGGAGAAGATGTCATTCTGAGCGAAGCGAAGAATCTGCTTTTCCCACCCCGTCAACAGCAGATTCTTCGGTCGCTGCGCTCCCTCGACAGCTTGGACGCAAACCGGTAGAATTTTGCGGCAGAGGGATAACACCGTGGGCGTGCCGCTATCGGCCTTGAGGTTGATCTCGATTCGGTCAACGAGCAGGCGCAGAACGCCGTAGAGTCTTGAAGGGAACCAACGATGCGAGCACCCTATCCTCAGAATGGCGAGAGGACTGCTCCCAAGGAGGATATCTCGCTAAGCGATGGTGGGCCTACCGACGTCTATAGGCGTGGACAGGTCATCGTGAAGGACACCGGTCCTTGGGCCGCCACGGTGCACTCGCTACTGCGCCATCTTGAGGATGTCAGGTTCACTGGATCTCCACGCGTGGTGGGTTCTGGGTTCGACCCCTCTGGCCGCGAGACGCTCAGCTACATCGAGGGTGAATTCACGCACCCCGGTCCGTGGACCCTAGAAGGGGCAGCTGCAATCGGTCAGTTGCTCCGAGAGTTGCACAAGGCGACCGCGTCCTATCGCCCACCTCCCGACGCGACATGGCAGCCTTGGTTCGGTCGTGCCCTCGGCGGCGCTACTCGCGTCATCGGCCACTGCGATGTCGCCCCCTGGAATATCGTGGCACGCAACGGGCTCCCAGTCGCCCTTATAGACTGGGAATCCGCTGGTCCAGTCGACCCACTCGTCGAACTGGCGCAAGCCTGCTGGCTCAACGCGAAGCTTCACGACGATGACGTCGCGGAGCGAGACGGCTTGCCCCCCCTCAAGGAGCGGGCCCACCACCTCCGCGCGATCGTGGATGCCTACGGCCTGTCGGTCAGACAACGCCGCGGCTTCGTCGACCGGATCATTGAGTTCGTCGTCTACGACACCGCCCAACAAGCCGACGAAGCCAGGGTCACTCCGGACACCACCGACCTCAAGCTCGATGTACTCGGCTTCAACCCACTATGGGCACTGGCCTGGCGAGCCCGCGCCGCCGCATGGCTGTTACGTCACCGTCGCACTCTCCAGAACGCGCTTTCGTGACGTAGAGTCGCAATGGGCTAGGCGAACACTAGCGGGGCCACGAAACTGACCTGTTGAGCGTACCCGATTGCGTTCACGCTGTCTCAGATGACACGTGGGGCGGGCGCAATGCGGCGCGGGTTCAGATTCCGTCTACGGTGGACAGGCGCAACGCGTCCGGTCGCGCGCGGCCACCTCCCACGGCGCGTCGCCACATCAGCGGTCGTTCAGATGGCGCGCGCCACGCTTTACCTTTCCGGCTGTTGCTGCCGGCCGCGTGTGCCGCTTGGCATCACACACAGCCCGTGTACGCCCAGGCCCGACAGCAACGCCCCCAGCAGGAAGCCCACACCCTCGGCGAAGGCGTTGATGCGGTGTAGGTCCTCCTGCGCGTCCACGATGAACAAGCGCCGCAGCTCGGCGTTCTGCGCCACCAGGCTTTCAAAGCGCGCGTGCGCGGCGTTGAGCGCGGCCCAGTCGGCCCTGAGGTAGTACGCGCACACCGCCATCGCAGCGAGACCCGGCATGACCAAGAGTACAATCAACGCAAGTTGCCGCATCGCAGCCACCCCCGGGTCCTCAGGATCCACAAGGCGAAGAGATGGCGGTCTCTTCGGTGGGCGCGACACTCTTGTCGCGCCTGGCGGGGCAGGAGTGCCCCGCCCGCCAAGACCGGCAGCGGCCTTTGCCTCGCGCTTGAGTTGACAGCATCACGGCTGTTGCCGCTCGCCGAGCATTCCCGGGATTCTTCGCTTCCGCCTTCGCCAAGCCTCCTTCGCCAAGGCTACGAAGGCCGAAGGGCTACGAAGGCCCAAAGGGGCTACGGCGGACAAGTCGCTCAGAATGACAATCAGTCCGTACGCCCCATGCCGAGGACCTCGACCGGCCCGCTCGACTCGATGGCGAACCGCGTCTTGCCGCGCCGCTCCACGTGCGCGGCGGCCAGAACCTCCGCCGCGTCGCCCACGCCGAAGTCATACACGTTGACGATCACCCGCCCGTCCTTGCCGGCGGCGAAGTCGCCGGCGCGGGCGCGGATGCCGGGGATGGGTTCGACCGCGAGCGAATCGCCGCTCGCCTTCTTCACACGCAGCAGCGGCTGGCCGCGCTCGTTGGCGACGGTCATGCCGGCGTGATACTCCTCGCGGATGAGCGGGATCACGTTCTTCACCTCGATCGCGCCGCCCTGGAGGTCAATCTTTGTCGCCAGCAACTTCAACGTGCGAAGGTCAATCTCGCCCAGGTCGAGCACCAGCCGATCGCCCTGCCTGCGCGCCGCGACGATGCGGTAGGCCGTCACGTGCCGCGCGTTGCTGAAGCGCACCCAGCGGCCCGCCATCGCGTCCGGCTCGATCTTCGCTTCCGGATCGTCCAGCCGGATCACCACGCGGCGCTTGTTATAGTCAACCGACTCGACACTCCCCTGCGCGCTGCCGGCCAGCCGCACCCCCACGCCGTTCAGGCTGATCTCCCCGTCGCCCAAGAGGAAGGCTCGCCTCATGCGGCCGTCTCCATCGAGCGACAACACGCCGAAGTGGCCGGCGAATGAGAGCCCATCCGCGAAGCGCGTCTTGCGCGCGTAGGAGGTGGCCGAGGCGATGTAATCGGTGCCGACCTGCGTGGTCACGGCCGCCGCCACGGCGCCGGCCGCGGCGCGCCCCTCGGCCGGCAGCGACCGCGCCAACGTGATGATCGGCTTGCCGCGATAGGGTTCGAACAGCGCCAGGAAAGTGCTCGCGAGGGGCGCGTCGCCGCTGCGCCGCGAGACCACGTACTTCAACTTCTCCGGGCCTCCCCGCCCCAACGGGGGGCGGCCGTCGCACACGAAGGTCGCCTGCGGTGTCTCGGGAAGCCACGTGATGCGCACGTGCTGGCCCGGCAGGTCGGCCAGTTCCCAGTCGGCGCTCCAGGGCGCCGAGGCCGTCGCCTCCTGCACGTTGTCAAGAAATGAGAACCCCGAGCCGCGGTAGCCCGAGGGGTTCCCGCCATAATCCGGGTTGTCGCGCTTGGGGTCATCGTAGAGCCGCCCGAAGGCGACGTCCGGACCGGCGAGCGTGCCCTTCCGCGGCCTGGGCAACTCCAGGCCTGACACCGTGAACTTGCCGTCAGGCCCGTGCAGCGAGTAATCGTGCTCCTTGCCGCCCCGCACCCTGAACACATCGAAGACGTATGTGCCGCGCGGATCATTGATCATCGCCAGGCTCCGCCGGTACATCGTCACCTCGCGGTCGTAGGCCTTGGGGGCGTCCACGTCGGCGAACTGCACCGTGGGCGACGCCGCGAACGCCACCGGGTCGCCGCAGTCGGCGTTGGCCTGATGCTTGGCGTTCACCACCACCGTGTCGTGGCTGATGGTGTTGCGCGACCAGCCCATGGGCTCCGGGTCCTCGGCGGCGAACTGCGGGTAGCCCAGGTCCGGCAGCACCTTGCGGCCCAGGGCGAGGAACTCCACGTTCAACATGTCCGACTGCCCGTGGCCGACGTGGGTTCCGTAGAAGAGCGACAGGTCCGCGCGGTCGCGCGCCCGGCCGTTGCGCAGCATGGCCAGCCCGTAGCCCGCGAGGTTGTCGCTCTGGAGTCTCGGATCCTGCGACGCCGACAGCCTGGGCGGCTCCGGGGGAAGGGCCGGGTCGGTGAAGAGATCGTCGTAGTCGCGGAAGGGGGCCTTCTCGTCATAAGACCGGCGCACCAGGCGCGCGAACTCCGGCCCGCCATACTCGCGATAGGCGATCCGCGCGGCCTCGGGCGACAGCCTCACCGCGCCATCCACGGCGCTTCCGGAATCGCCGATCGCGGGCGTGAACTTCCCGACCGCCACCATGCGCTCGGGGTAGGTGTACATCGCCCGCATCCGCGGATCGCGATAGAGGTTCACGCCCAAGCGCTTGAGCAGTTCGGCGATGGTGGTCAGGTTCTCGACCCAGGTCATGGCGTAGCCCGGGGCGGTCTCGAACATGCACACGCCGTCGCGCGAGAAGTAATTGGTGAGCGCGTAGCCAATGCCCTCATGCTCGACCTTGCCCCCGCTGTCGTTGAGCAGCCGGTCCACGATCGCGCGCTCGTCGCCGGCCTGGGCCACGATGGCATCGGTGAGCAGCGCCTTCTGGTGCATGCCGAAGTTGCCGCGAATCTGCGCGCGGTCATAGGCCGCCTTGATCTCCGCGAGCAGGTTGGCCTCGATATTGCCGCGGATCTGCGGCCCCGTCCTGCCCAGGTACTGCTGCGCCTCCTTCGAAGCGTCCACCGCGTCCCACACGTTGTCGTAGGCCTCCGCCAGGTTGGTGGCGACGCCCGCCTCCCAGATCGCGTTCACGATCTTGCCGGTGTAACTGGGCGCGAACTCCTTGGCGTAGCGCGACTGCTTGTTGTGGTCCATGCGCGGATAGACGTCGGCGATGCGGTCGAGCAGCACGATTGCCTTCTCGGCGTACTTGGGGTCGCCGGTGAGCAGGTAGGCGCGCGAGAAGTTCAGCGTGAGCGGGATGGTGTAGCGCAGCCACAGCCAGTGGTTGTAGTAGGCGACGAACCACCACTTGTGCTTGTCGCCCAGGTGCTGCTCCCAGCCCCAGCCATCGTCGGCATAGGGCCCGGTGAGCAGACTGCGGTCCTTCATCCCCGAGGCCAGGAACGCGCCGAAATCATTCGAGGGGTACTCCTCGCCGCCGATGGGGCACCTGGTTTTCCAGGGGCGATCCGGGTCCACCTCGAACCCGTAGTTCCCGGCCTTGAAAGCCTCGCGCCCGTGCACCGGGCACCCCTCGAAACTGATGTTGAAGGCTCGCGGCACCTCGGGCGGCGTGACCAGGGTGGTGGCCAGCCACTGGTCCGGCCGCCCCACCCACTTGTCGGCTTGCGCGAGGATGCCCTTGGCGAGGGCGGCCGCCGACTCGCTGCTCGCGACATTGCGCCGCGCCAGCGCGACCTCCTCGGGCGTGTGAAGCGTGCGCCTGGTCTTGCGGGGTTGGGGCATGGCGTTCTCCTGGGCAAGGGTTGTCCCGAGCACAGCCGCGCAGATGATGGCGACGAGGGCCAGGTGACGGATTCGCATGGTGCGTTCTCCCAACGAAGTCTTCGCTGCGCCAGGGGTCTGCTCCTCGCGCGGCGAAAAGGACCCTGTGACCTCGCGCGAGCGCATGCTGATCGCCATGACCAACGGGCGGCCCGACCGGGTGCCCGTGGCGCCGGACATCTCCAACATGATCCCCTGCCGGCTGACCGGCAAGCCCTTCTGGGACCTCTACCTGCACAACGACCCGCCGGTCTGGCGCGCCTACGTGGACGCGGTGCGCCATTTCGGCATAGACGGCTGGTTCACGTACGGCGGCGTCGCCTTCCAGCACCGCGGCGACCGGCGCGAGTGGTCGAGCGAAACGGTCTCGCAGACGGACGAGCGCATCGTCACCCGCACCACCTGCCGCACCCCCGACGGCGACCTCGCCTGCGAGACCACCTACTACATCGCCGATCCGCCGACCCAGACCCGCAAGTGGGTCACCGACTTCCCCGCCGACCTCGCGAAACTGCGCTGGTTCTTCCCGGAGATCACCGGCTACGATCGCGCTCCGCTGGACGAGATGCGCGCCTGCCTGGGCGAGGACGGCGCGCTGGGCGCGTGCGTCGGCCTGCCGGGGTTCCATGACCTGTTCAGCTGGTTCGACGGCGGGTTGGAGGCGGCCGCGTTCGCCTGGGCCGACCATCGCGACGCGATCCGCGAGTTCGTCTCCTGGCAGGAGCGCGACCTGCTGCGCCAGGCCGAGATGTTCCTCGATGCCCGGCCCGACTTCCTGCTCATCGGCGCCTCGGGCCTCTGGACGCTGAGCACGCCCGGGGCCTTCCGCGAACTCAGCCTGCCGACGTTCCAGCGCATCACCCGCATGGCGCGCCAGGCCGGCGTGCCCACCATGCTGCATTCGTGCGGCAAGGAGCGCGAGTTGGTGCGCTTCTGCGCGGAGGAGACTGACCTCGACTGCGCCAACCCCCTCGAGCCGCCGCCCATGGGCGACTGCGACCTGGCGGAGGTCAAGCGCGCCTTCGGTGATCGCCTCGCCCTGATGGGGAACCTGCACACCACCGACGTGATGCTCCGCGGCACCCCGGAGCACGTGACGGAGGCGGCGCGCGAGGCCATCGAGGCGGCCGGCGCGGGCGGTGGCTTCATCCTCTCCACCGGCGACCAGTGCGGCCGCGACACCCCCGACGCCAACCTGCGCGCCCTGGTCGCCGCTGCGGAACGCTACGGCCGCTACGATCGCATGGTATAGGGGCCCAATCTCATTGGGCCCGCTCGGCCTGGGATTCGCCCCAGCGCCTCAGCGCCACCGCGAAGATCTGAGACGTTTCGGCGTCAATGTTGCAGAGGCGGACTTCCCGCAGCGAGCCGCCCGGATGCTCGCGGAAGTAGTCCCCGATCGCGGCCATGAACACTTCGGCGCAGCGGTCCTTGGGGAAACCGAAGATGCCGGAACTGATCGCCGGCATCGAGATGGTCTCAAAGCCGTGCGCCTCGGCCAGCGCCAGGCTCGACTGCACCGCGGAGCGCAATTTCGCGTCCTCGTCGCCTTCGCCCCAGCGCGGCCCCACCGCGTGGATCACGTGCTTGGCGGGCAGCCGCCCCGCCCCGGTCATCTTGGCCTGGCCGACCGGCACGGGCGCGATACGGTCGCTCTCCTCCTGGATCTCGCGCCCGCCCTTGCGCACGATCGCGCCCGCGACCCCTCCGCCGTGCGCCAGCCGCGTGTTGGCCGCGTTCACGATGGCGTCCACGTGCTCCTCGGTGAGATCACCCTGGACCACGCGGATCACCTGCCCGGTGGGCAGGCGGTGCTCAGCCAGCGTTTCGGCCATGAGGTTTCATCACGCAGAAGTCTGTCACCCTGAGCGAGGCGAGGGGTTCCGTACCGGGATTCCTCGCTTCGCTCGGAATGACAACAGGTCATGCACCGTGGGCCGGGGCCCAGTCTATCCTTCGCGCGGTCCCGCCGCCCACTGCCCCGCGAGCCGCACCAGGTCGTGGGCCTCCTCCTCGGAGCGGACGCCCCCTAGCGCCAGGTACAGCCCCTCGGGCGAGAGGCCGCGGATGATCTTCTCGGCGTGGCTCACCTCGTCGTGCACATGGAGCAACTTCCCCGCGCGCTGGCACCTGCGCAGCAGATCGAGCCACTCCACCGACGGCGGCGCCCCGGAGCCGGGCGTCCACTGGATGCCGTTGAGTTCGGGGATCGCCAGCAGGCGATCGAGGTGATGGAGCGCGCCCGGGCCGTCGAGGTGATACGTCGAGTAATCCAGGAACCGGCAGAGCGCCTCCAACTCCGGCGCCACGAACTCCTCGAACATCGGCGACGAGATCATGCAGCACAGGTCGCACTGGATGTTGTACATCTTCCCCGGCGCCCAGATGCCGATCCACTGCACGCTTCCCTCGCCGCAACGCCGCGTGATGGCGAGCAGTTGGTCATAGCACCAGGTCCAGCGCGCGACCACCAGGTCGCGCAGGCGCTTCACCTGATCGGGGTGCTCGACGAAGTCCATCTGCAGCCGCTGGCTGCCCCGAAACGAGGCGCAGACATCCATCGCGCCGCCCAGGTCGGTGATCCCGACCAGGAACTTGCCGCGGCCGGCCTCGGCGGCGATTTCGTGCGCGGCCAGCGTGCGCTGCCACCAGGTGTTCCGCTCGTCGAAGCGCGGCCAGTCGCGCTCCCAGTCGGCGATGATCTCGCCGAACCAATTCGTGCCCTCGTGCACGGTGACGGGCGAGCCGAAGTAAGCGGCCAGCACGCCCGGCCCGTAGTTGGGCCAGTACATGGGCGGGGCCTCGCCGGCGCAGTAGAGGTGGCGGAGATCGAAGTCGGCACGCGCGGCGAGATACTCCGGGTCGGCGCGGCGGGTGAAGAGGTCCTCGGGGGCCTTGGGCTCGGGTGGCCCGGGGATGGGATGCCTGCGGGGCACCTTGATCTCCAGCGCCGGGCGGCCGATGCAGTCATTGGCCCAGAAGGCCTTGAGACGCTCCTGGGCCTTCTCCCAGTCGTCCTTGTAGAGCATGGCTCTCGCGTGGAGCAGAGGCTTTTGCCTCTGCTTGCCCGCCGGAGGCGGGCTCCGGGCTTCGTGCTCGCGCGGAGCAGAGGCTTCGCCTCTGTGGCAGGAGCGAAAGCTCCTGCGCCACGCGTGAGCGCCAGCGCGCTCAGAGCGTTGCCGGCGGCTTCTTGCGGCTGGCGGCCTTGCGCGGCTTGGCGGCCTTGCGCGGCTTGGCGGCCTTGCGCGGCTTGGCGGTCTCGCGGCGATAGGCCAACTTGTTGATCGCTTGCAGGTAGGCCTTGGCGCTGGCCTCGATGATGTCGGTGGACGAGCCGCGCCCGGCGTAGATGGTCCCCTCGCGGTCGGCGATGCGCACCGTCACCTCGCCCAAGGCGTCGGTGCCGCCCGTCACCGACTTCACCGAATAGTCAATGAGCCGGTGCGGCGCCTTCACCAGTTTGTCAATGGTGCGGTAGACCGCGTCCACCGACCCCACGCCGTTGCTGGCGGCCTGGAGCACCTCCTCGTCGCGCGTGAGGCGGATGGTGGCGGTGGGGATGGTGGTGCCGCCGCTCACCACGTGCAGGTAGTCCAGGTGATACAGTTCGGGCACGGTGCTCAACTCATCGGTGATGATGGATTCGAGGTCCTCGTCGTGGACCTCCTTTTTCTTGTCGGCCACGGCCAGGAAGCGCTGGTAGATCTGCTCGAACTGGTCGCGGTTGAACTGGTAGCCCAGTTGGGTGAGTCGGTGCCGCAGGCCGTGGCGCCCGGAGCGGGCGGAGAGGGCGATGCGCGACTCGGGGATCCCCACCGAGCGCGGATCAATGATCTCGTAGGTGGTGCGTTCCTTGAGCACGCCGTCCTGGTGGATGCCCGAGGAGTGGGCGAAGGCGTTGGCGCCGACGATCGCCTTGTTGGGCTGCACCGCGATGCCGGTGAGGTCGCTCACCAGGCGGCTGGTGCGGTAGATCTCCGCGGTGCGGATCCCGGTCGTGACGTGAAAGAGATTGCGGCGGGTGGCCAGCGCCATCACCACCTCCTCCAGCGAGGTGTTGCCGGCCCGCTCGCCGATCCCGTTGATGGTGCACTCCACCTGCTGCGCGCCGTTCATCACCCCGGCCAGCGCGTTCGCGGTGGCCATCCCCAGGTCGTTGTGGCAGTGCACCGAGAGAATGGCCCGGTCTATGCTCGGCACGTGCTCCATGATCCCCCGCACCAGCGCGCCGAACTCCTCGGGATAGGTGTAGCCGGTGGTGTCGGGGATGTTGATCACCGTGGCGCCGGCCTTGATCACCGCCTCGACCACCCGGTACAGGTAGTCCGGCTCGGCGCGGCCGGCGTCCTCGAGGAAGTATTCGACGTCCTCCACGAACCGGCGCGCGCACTTCACCGCCTCGACCCCCATCTCCAGCGCCTGGTCGCGGGTCTTCTTCAGTTTGTACCGGAGGTGCACGTCGGAGACGCCGAGGCCGGTATGGATGCGGGGATGCCGGGCCTCCTTGAGGGCCTCCGCGGCCACGTCAATGTCGCTGCGAACCGCCCGCGTGAGGCCGCAGATGATCGGGCCGCGGATCCTCTCGCTGATCGTCTTGACCGCCTCGAAATCGCCCTGGCTGCTGGCGGGGAAGCCGGCCTCGATCACGTCCACGTTGAGCCGCGCCAACTGCTTGGCGATCTTCATCTTCTCCTCGGCGTTCAGGCCCGCGCCCGGCGACTGCTCGCCATCGCGCAGCGTCGTGTCGAAGATCAGGATCTTGCGCGGCATCGCTCTCACCTCATGGCTTGCACAACGCGGCCAAGCGCTTGCTTTGCGCGGGCCGCGCAGCGGCATCTTGTGTATTATAGCACAATCTCGCCCGGCGCGGGCCGGGCTGCCGCTGTAGGGCGCGCGTGCCCACGCGCGCCAAACGCAGGACGGCGGGCTTGGGAAAGCCCGCCCTACAGCCGGACCCCGCCTGAACGAAGCGGGCCGGCCCGCGGCCGGCCCGTCGTGGAGGCTCGACTCGCCGCCCGGCCTACTTCTTCTTGAGCCAGGGCATCATCTTGCGCAACTGCGCTCCCACCTTCTCGATGGGGTGCTCGGCGTCGCGCGCCTGAAGCGCGTTGAACACCGGCCGGCCGGTCAGGTTCTCGGTGATCCACTCGCGGGCGAACTCGCCGGTCTGGATCTCCTTCAGGATCTCGCGCATGGTGTCGCGCACGTACTCGTCAATGACGCGCGGGCCCCGGGTCATGTCGCCGTAAGCCGCCGTGTTCGAGACCCGGCGGCGCATCCCCACGATCCCCTCTTCCTGGATGATGTCCACGATCAACTTCAGTTCGTGGAGCACCTCGAAGTAGGCCGCCTCGGGGGTGTACCCGGCCTCCACCAGCACGTCGAACCCGGCGCGGATCAACTCCGACACGCCCCCGCAGAGCACCGTCTGCTCGCCGAAGAGGTCGGTCTCCGTCTCCTCCTTGAAGGTGGTCTCGATCACCCCCGCGCGGGTAGCCCCGATGGCGTGCGCGTAGGCCAGCCCCAGGTCCTTGGCCTTGCCGGTGTAGTCCTGGTGGATGGCCAGCAGCGCCGGCACCCCGCGGCCCGCCTCGTACATCTGGCGCACCAGGCTGCCGGGGCCCTTGGGCGCCACCATGAACACGTCCACCTCCTTGGGCGGCACGATCTGGTGGTAGTGGATGTTGAACCCGTGCGAGAAAATGAGCGCGTCGCCCTTGTCCAGGTTGCCGGCGATGGCCGACTTGTACACGCTCGCCTGCACGTGGTCCTCGGTGAGGATCTGGATCAGGTCGCCCTGCTTGGCCGCCTCGGCCGCCGACACCGGCTTGAAGCCGTCCTTCTTCGCCTGCTCGAAGTTGGCGGTGCCCGCCAGTTCGGCCACCACCACGTTCACCTTGCTGTCGCGCAGGTTGAGCGCCTGGTTCCGCCCCTGGATCCCGTAGCCGATGATGGCCACGGTCTTGCCCTTGAGCAGGCTGGGTTTCGCGTCCTTGTCATAGTAGATCTTGATCACCACAAGCCTCCTTGTGCGTGTCTTGATTCGCGCAATTGGGTCACCGAAACATCAGCGGGCCCAGTAAGACCGGGCCCCTACACGCCAAGCCGGCTGTAGGGGCCGATTCTTAATCGGCCCGTCTACTTCTGCGCATGACCATGCCGACCACGACGCCGATCGCGCTTCCTACGACGACGAACATGGCCAGGTTGATGAGCAGCCCCTTCACGCTGTCCAGGCCATAGTGGTTGGTGATGGCGTTGAAGACCAGCCACATCGCCCACAAGAGCACGCCGCTCAGGCCGATCACCAGGCCGAGCAGCGCGTCGCGACCCAGCCGGCGCCGCAGCGCCCCCGCCGCCGCCCCGATCACCAGGCCCGCCGCCGGAAACCCGATCGCGACCGCGCGCACGATGGCGTTCGCCGTGGGCAGGTCTATCAGTTCGCGCATCTCGTCCATAGGACCCCGTTTCTTGTCATGCTGAGCGCAAGCGAAGCATCTGCTTGTGACGAGATTCTTCACGCCGCTTCGCGGCGTTCAGAATGACAGCCATCGTCACGTTGCCTTCGCCCCCCGCACCAGCACCACCTTGCCCGTGCGCACCATCTCCTCGATGCCGAACTTGCGCAGCAGGTTCTCCAGGGCGCTCACCTTCTCCTCGTCGCCGGTCACCTCGAGGGTGAAGGTGCTCTCGCCTACGTCCACGATGTTGGCCCGGAAGATGTTGGCGATCTGCATGATCTCGGCGCGATCCTCAGGCTTCGCCTTCACCTTGACCAGCGCCAACTCGCGCGCCACCACCGGGTCGCCCGTGTGGTCCATCACCTTGATCACGTCCATGAGTTTGTAGAGTTGCTTGCTGATCTGCTCGAGCACGGTCTCGGGCCCGCCCACCACGATGGTCATGCGCGACACCGTGGGGTCCTCGGTGGTGGACACCGCCAGGCTCTCGATGTTGAACCCACGCCGCGAGAACAGCCCCGCCACCCGGGCCAGCACCCCGGGGCGGTTCTCCACCAACACCGAAATCGTGTGTTTCATCGCGCTCTCCCGCCCGCAATGTGGCACGGCCGCCTCGGCCATGCGGGCACAGGCGAGGGCGCCTGTGCCACATTCCATCCGTCAGTCTATCATCATCTGGTCAATGGAGCCGCCGGCCGGCAGCATGGGCACCACGTTCTCCTCGCGGTTCACCCAGAAGTCAATGAAGCAGGGCCGGTCCTTGACCTCCATCGCTTTCTCGATCGCCGGGAGGACGTCGGCGGCGCGCTTCACGCGCAGCCCGACCGCGCCGTAGGCCTCGGCCAGTTTCACGAAATCGGGGATCCCCCGGCCGATGTCGGTCTCGGAGTAGCGGCGCTCGTAGAACAGTTCCTGCCACTGCCGCACCATCCCCAGGAAACCGTTGTTCAGGATCGCCACCTTCACCGGCAACCGGTTGACCACCGCGGTCGCCAGTTCCTGGATGTTCATCTGGATCGAGCCGTCGCCGGCGATGTCCCAGACGGCCGCGTCGGGTTTCGCGACCTGCGCCCCGATGGCCGCCGGGAAGCCGTAGCCCATGGTGCCCAGGCCGCCCGAGGAGATGAACCGCCGCGGCTCGTCCATCGGGTAGTACTGGGCCGCCCACATCTGGTTCTGCCCCACCTCGGTGCAGATGATGGCCTTTCCCTGGGTGGCCTCGTAGATCTGCTCCACCACGTACTGCGGCTTGAGGCCGTCGCCCTTGTAGCGCAGCGGGTACTTCCGCTTCCACCCCGCGACGGTCTCCAGCCACTCCGGGTGCTCCATCGGCGAGAGGCGCTTCAGCAGTTCCGTCAGCACCGCCTTGGCGTCGCCCACGATGGGCACGTCAATGCGCACCGACTTGCCGATCTCGGCGGCGTCCACGTCAATGTGGATGAAGCGCGCCTTGGGGGCGAAGGTGTCGAGTTTCCCGGTGACCCGGTCGTCGAAGCGGCAGCCCACGGCGATGATCACGTCGGCCTCGTTGAGCGCATAGTTCGCGTAGGCCGTGCCGTGCATCCCCGGCATGCCCAGCGCCAGCGGATCGGTCTCGGGGAACGCCCCCTTGCCCATGAGCGTCGCCGTCACGGGGACGTGGATCAGCCGCGCCAACTCGGCCAGTTCCTTCGAGGCCCCGCTCGCGATCACGCCGCCGCCGGCGTAGATCACCGGCCGCTCCGCCTCGGCGATCAGTTCCGCCGCCCGCTTGATCATCAGCGGGTGCGGCTTGGGCACGGGACGATAACCCCGCAGCATCACCTTCTCGGGGTACTTGAACTCCAGGGTCGCCTGCGCGACGTCGCGCGGAAAGTCAATCAGCACCGGCCCGGGCCGGCCGGTGCGCGCGATGTAGAACGCCTGCTTGACGATCTCCGGCACCTCCTCGACCCGCGTCACCAGCCAGTTGTGCTTGGTGATGGGCATGGTGATCCCCGTGATGTCGGCCTCCTGGAAGGAGTCCTTGCCCACGGCGCCGGTCGGGACCTGGCCGGTGATGGCCACCATGGGAATCGAGTCCATGTGCGCCGTCGCCAGCCCCGTCACCAGGTTGGTGCCGCCCGGCCCCGAGGTGGCCATGCACACGCCCACCTTGCCCGAGGCGCGGGCGTAGCCGTCGGCGGCATGGGCGGCGCCCTGCTCGTGGCGCACCAGGATATGCCGGATGTCGCACTCCGGGAAGCAGTCGTAGATCGGCAGCACCTGGCCGCCGGGGTAGCCGAAGATCACCTCCACCCCTTCGCATTTTAGGCTTTCCAGAAGCGCTTGCGCGCCGCTCAGTGTCACGTCACTTCTCCTCCGCGGGTTTCACGATGGCGCCGGTCGAGGCCGACGTCACCAGGCTGGCGTACCGCGCCAGGTAGCCGGTCTTGATCTTGGGCTCGGGCCGCCGCCACGCCGCCCGCCGCCGCTTCAGTTCGGCCTCGGGCACGTGGAGTTCGATACGGCGCGCCTCGATGTCAATGACGATCTCGTCGCCCTCCTCGACCAGCGCGATCGGGCCGCCCTCCGCCGCCTCGGGCGAGATGTGGCCCAGCGAGAGCCCGATGGTCGCCCCCGAGAACCGCCCATCGGTGATGAGCGCCACCTGCGTGTTGAGCCCCATCCCACTGATGAGCGACGTCGGATACAGCATCTCGCGCATGCCCGGGCCGCCCTTGGGGCCTTCGTACCGGATGACGACGACCTGGCCCGCCTGAATCCGCCCGCCCAGGATGGTCTCCGTGGCCGATTCCTCTGATTCGAACACGCGCGCCTTGCCGGTGAAGCGCCTCATCTCAGCGGCAACCGCCGACGTCTTCACCACGCACCCATCCGGCGCCAGGTTCCCCTTCAGGATCGCCATGCCGCCCTCGGCGTGGTAGGGGCGGTCCAGCGGCCGGATCACCTCGTCGTCCAGCACCCGCGCCGCCTGCGCGATCTCGCGCTCACTGACGCCGGCCACCGTGGGATGGTCCTCGAGGGCCTTGGCCAGCCGCGCCAGCACCGCCGGGACCCCGCCCGCGCGGTCGAGATCCTCCATGGCGTGCTGGGCCGTGGGCCCGGGGAGCAGGTTGGCGATGTGGGGCACCTCGTGCGAGATCTGGTCGAACCACTCGATGGGCACCTCGATCCCCGCCTCCCGCGCGATCGCGGGCAAGTGGAGCACGGTGTTGGTGGACCCGCCCAGCGCGTTGTCCACGCGGATCGCGTTGCGAAACGCCGCCTCAGTCATGATCTCGCGCGGCTTCAGGTTTTCTTGCACCATCGCCACCAGCCGCTCCCCCGAGGCGTAGGCGACCCGCCGCTTGGCCGCGCCCACGGCCAGGGCGGTGGCGCACCCGGGGAGCGACATCCCCATCGCCTCGGTGAGGCAGGCCATGGTGTTGGCGGTGTACAACCCCTGGCAGGAGCCCGCCCCGGGGCAGGCCGCCATCTCGATCGCATCCAGGTGTTCCTGCGCGATGAGCCCCTTCTTGCGCCAGGCCGCGGCGTAGTAGGCGTCGCCGTAGATGGTGTGCCCCTTGGCCAGGCGCTCCGCGGCCGTGGCCATGGTCTCGTCGCCGGCTTTGCGCAGGTCGGCGCCGAGTTGGGTCAGGCAGTCCGCCGCGGCCGTGGCCTGCCCCGCCATCATCGGCCCGGCGGTCACCACGATGGAGGGGATGTTGATCCGGGCCGCGGCCATGAGCATCCCCGGCGTGATCTTGTCGCAGTCGGTGAGCAGCACCAGCCCATCGAGGGCGTGGGCCTCGGCCATGGACTCCACCGTGTCGGCGACCAGTTCGCGCGAGGCGAGCGAGTAGTGCATCCCCCGGTGGCCCATCGCCAGCCCATCGCAGATCGCCATCACCCCGAAGAAGAAGGCGACCCCGCCGCCGGCGTAGATGCCGCGCTCGATGTGCCGCTCCAGGTCGCGCATGCCGATGTGGCCGGGCACGATATCGGTGAACGCCGTGGCCACGCCGATGAACGGCTTGTCTATCTGGTCCCGCGTCAACCCGCAGCCGAAGAGCAGCGCGCGGTGCGGCGCGCGCTCCAGGCCCTTCTTGATCACGTCGCTGCGCATGGATCGCCTCACTCCAAACAAAATAGCCCCCCGCCCGCTTGGGACGAGGGGCTTTGCTCCCCGTGGTACCACCCAAATCGAGACCTGCCCCGGCCCTGTCATTCTGAACGAAGTGAAGAACCTCGGACTACACGTCCTACGAGATTCCTCGCTCCGCTCGGAATGACAGAAGGGGCCCGGGCGGGCCTCCTCTTGCGACGCTCTAACGCGCGTCAAGCGGCCTGGCCTACTGGGCGGATGCGGTTCGGCCTGGCGGCTCCGGGGCGACGTTCGGCAGGTCGCGGCGCCGGGATCGCACCCTCCCCGGCTCTCTGGGCCCACGGGCCCTGCCTACTCCTCCCTTTCGCAGCCTTTGTCTTCGTGCGCGGCGATTATAGCAAAAGGGCGGCCCAGCGGTCAAGCCGTGGCCGCGCTTGACACCAAATCGCCTGTTCGCCGGTGCTAAACGATCCAGGGGGCCAGACCTGGCCCCGGGCCAAGGACCCTACTTCCCTCAGCCAGGCCCGCCGCAGGCGGCCAGCAGCGCTGGTAGCAGCAGCACTACGCCGATCTTGATGGCGATCCAGACCCGTCGCATTCCCTTCGCCCTCCAATGCGCCGCCAGGCGCTCGCAGGGTGTCATTCCATGTTCTGGGGAGCCTTCCTGTCGCCTCTGTGTGGAGTGCGGCGATTCCCCGGCCGGGCGGGCATCGCCGCTTTCCCAGGCGGGAGTGAACTCCCGCCTCCATGGGGCGCAGGTTGGATAACCTGCGCCACCATCAACGGCAGGTGTCAGGCCCTCGGCGCGGGAATAACCAGGGCAGATGCGCTGCCCGAGATGCCAGCACGAGAACGAGCCGCGCGCCAACTTCTGCTCCAAGTGCGGCACGCGCCTGGGCGCGGGCACCGCGGCCATTGACCGCATGATCGAGGACTTCCGCCGCCGCCTGGAGGATGCCCCCGAAGACGCCGACGCCCGCTACAACCTGGGCCTCGCCTACCGGGTCAAAGGGCAGGACGAACTGGCCATCATCGAGTTGGAGCAGGCCCGGCAGCAGTCCCCCGACGTGGCGGATATCGAGGCCGAGTTGGCCGAGGCTTATCACAACCTCGGGAGGACCGAGGAGGCGCGCCAGGCCGCCGAGCGGGCCTTGGCGCTCGAGCCGGGGCACGAGCGGGCGCAACGAATTCTCGACACGTAGGGTGCATGGAATCACCCTCACCTCATTCCTCTCCCTGGAAGGGAGAGGAGGTCCGCGAGACGCCTCTCCCTCTTAGGGAGAGGGTAGGGTGAGGGTAAAGCCGGTTGGCATGCAGGAGATGACCGAGATGCAGCGTTTATGGGCGCCGTGGCGCATGCAGTATGTGGCCGACCCGGATGCGCAGGAGTGCATCTTCTGCGCCAAGCCGAAGCAGGACAACGACGAGCAGACCCACATCCTCTACCGGCGCGAGGCGGTCTTCGTCATGCTCAACGCCTACCCCTACGCCAACGGTCACCTCATGGTGGCCCCCTACCGCCACGTGGGCGAGATCGGCGACCTCACCCCCGAGGAACTTGCCGGGCTCGGCCGCGAGGCCCAGGCGTGCGTGGCGCTGCTCGCGCAGACGGTGAATCCCCACGGCTTCAACCTGGGGATGAACCTGGGCCGCGTGGCCGGGGCGGGGTTCGTCGGGCACACTCACCTGCACATCGTGCCGCGTTGGGAGGGGGACACCAATTTCATGCCGGTGCTGGCCGATACTCGCGTCCTCGCCGAGGCCCTCAGTGATACCTACGCCAAACTGAAGGCGGCGCTCCGGCCCGACCGCTAACCGGCCGCGCGACGGCGGCGCCGCGGTCACACAATTGTTCCCCCACCGTCCCAACCGCCCACCGGTTTCATAGTGGGAATGGGCGCAAGTATGGTATAAGCCTCTCCGGCCGCTAGCCATCACTTCATCGCAGCAACGGAGGCAGCCTTATGCGCCGCAACGCGCCCAGCCCCTGGGCATTCCTCGCGTTCCTCACTCTCTTTGTGGCGCTCGCCGTGCCCGCCCACGCCCTGGTCACGGGCATCATCTCCGGCAAGGTGACCGACGCCGAGACCGGCGCGCCACTGTCGGGGGCGAACGTCGTCCTCACCGGCACGACCTTGACCACCGTCACCGACGACGCCGGCCGCTACGTCATCACCAACGTGCCGCCCGGCGCCTACCAGGTGGCCGCCAGCCTGGTCGGCTACGCCGAGGTGGTGACCACCGGCGTGGAGGTGCTCCAGGACCAGACCACGGCGACCGACGTCTCGCTCAAGCGCACCGTGGTCGAGGTGCCGGGCGCCAAGGCCGAGGTGGTGGCGGAGCGCGTCAAGCCGCGCAAGGACGTCACCGCCACGGTGTACAGCGTGAACTCCAAGGAAGAGCAACTGACCCGCGGCCAGCCCAACGACCTCTACCAGTTCCCCGGCATCGTCTTCGGCCAGCCCGGCGTGATCCCCGACTCCACCGCCTATCCGCACATTCGCGGCGCGCGCGACGACCAGGTGGGCTATTTCCTCGAGGGCATCCCGATCGTCGAGCCCAACAACAACGTCTTCACCACCAACATCGTCACCGTGGGGCTGGACCGGCTGGAACTCTACACCGGCGGCTATCCCGCGCAGTATGGCGGCTACGTGGGCGGGATCATCAACGAGGTGATCAAGCGCGGCGACCAGGTCCGCGGCGGGTTCCTGGACATGAGTTTCGGCTCGCCCGGGGACTACCAGGACATGATCCTCGAAGCCGGAAGGGTGGACGGCCGCTGGAACTGGTACGCCTCCAGCAACGTGTGGAGAAGCAACTTCCCCGGCAACAAGTTCACCAACGAGGCGCCCACGGTTTCCGATGGCATCGTCAAGGCGATCTACGATCTCGGGCCCAAGGACAAACTCACGCTGCTCGCCAACCACGGCTACGCGCGCTATTTCTTCGTCTTCCCCAAGTCCATGACGTTCGATCCCAACATCGGCGACTTCGTGCCCGCGCCGGCGGGGATGGATTACGGCCGGCAGGCCTACGGCGTGGACGCCCTCACGCTCAACCATACCGTGAGCGCGAAGTCCTTCTGGACCGCGCGCTTCTACCACAGCCACAACAACCTGCTGCTCGATCTCTCCTCCGATGTCCAGAACTTCTGGATCGAGCGCTGGCAGGACATCAACGGCTTCCAGGCCGACTACACGAATCAGATCAGGCCCCGGCATCTCGTCAAGGCCGGTCTCTGGTACCTCCCCAGCGGCAACTTCCAACGCGCCGTGATGAACCTGGGCATCCCGCCCGAGTTCGAGATCGGCCCGCTCGACTACACCGCCGAGAACGACACGCGCAACTTGCAGGCTTACGTCGGCGACCACTGGAGCGTGAGCGATCGCCTCACCCTCGACCTGGGCGTGCGCCATCACCGCATGCGGTACGACCGCGCCCACTTCCCCAACCTCACCCTCGCGCGGACCAGCCCGCGAGCCGGCGCGACCTATGTCACCGGCCCGCGCACGCTGCTGCGGGCCTCGTGGGGCAAGTACGTGCAGATGCCGCCCGCGGCGCGCACGGCCATCCTCTTCGCCGACAACTTCGCCAACCAGCGGCCCTTCTTCAGCAGCATCCAGGAGGAGCGCTCCGACCTGCTGCCCGAGGTGGACACCGCCTATGACCTGGGTATCGAGCAGAAGATCGGCCACAGCACGCTGCTCACAGCCACCTATTTCAAGCGCAAGAGCAAGCAGATGATCCAACTCTGGCGCGGCCCCTCGGACGACGTCTTCGTCCCCGACGACCCCTTCCACTTCGCCTCCAACGGCCAGGGGGAGTCGCACGGCGTGGAACTCAAGGCCGACCGGCGCCTCGCGCACGACGTCGAGGGCTGGGTCTCCTACACCTTCGCCAAGGCGCGCGCCACCAGCACCGCCAACAACGCCTTCCCCTTCGGCTCGCCCGAGAGCACCGGCACCGGCCTGGACAAACAGTTCTTCGTGGACTGGGACCAGCGCCACACCGCCGCGCTGGTGCTCAACTGGAAGCGCGGCAAGTGGGAGATCAACCCCTGGGTGTCCTACGGGTCAGGCTACAAGTATGGCCAGGGCGGCGGCGACCTGGGGGGCGATGGCTTCCAGTACGGGATCAACCCCACCTTCACCGACGCCTCCGGGGTGACGCACCCCTACGGTGAGTTCGGCGACGTGCCCATCCTGGTGAACGGCAAACTCCAGCCCACCGACCCCGATGCGCTCCGCACGGGCGACCACCACATCCTCAGCCTCAACATCTCCTATCACGCCAAAGGCGGCCAGACCTGGTTCCTGGCGCTGCACAACATCCTGCGCAGCGATACCGCCACCAACCTGGTGTGGTTCGATCCCCGGACGAGCGCGGTGCTGGGCTTTCAGCCGCCCACCACGCAGTTCCCGCACGGCTTCATCCAGTACGTGCCCTTCACCAGGTCCCCGCCGTTCGCGGCCATCCTGGGTTTCCGGCAGGCCTTCTGAAGCCGCGCCCCCTGTCATCCATCCCCGGCCTGCACCGCGCGGGGCCCCAGGAGTCCGGCCGGCCGCGTCGAAGGCAAAGGCCGGGAGGACGCGGTGAAGCCCACGCTCGAGATCATCGGCGGCAAGAGCCCCCGAACCGAGTTGCTGGCTGACAACGTGAGGGTCGCGGTGCAGAGCCTGGACGCGCGCGTGGAGATCGCGCTCGTAACCGACCCCGAGGAGATCAAGCGGCGCGGGATCACGCGGACCCCCGCGCTGGCGATGAACGGCAAGATCATGGTGCAGGGGCGCGTGCCGTCGGTGCAGCAGATCGCCACCTGGATCGCGCCGGAACGCTGACGCGGCGGCCGTGCTGGTCATTCTGAACGCCGCGAGGCGGCGTGAAGAATCCCGGGTGGAGGGTGGCACAGGTTGGCAACCTGTGCGATGAAGTTGTCATTCCGAGCGCCAGCGAGGAATCTCGCCAAGTGAAGCCCACGCGGAACGGTTTATCGAGATTCCTCGCCCCTGCGGGACTCGGAATGACATCGCGCCCAGGGCGGCGGATCACGCCTCCAGGCCCATCTGCAACTCGACCTCAAACAGCCTCCCCCACGGCAACCTGACCTCGATCCGCCCGACCCCGTCGAGCCGCAGGCCGCTGCCGATGGCGCGGCCGCGGAAGGCGCGCTCGAAATCCTCGCGGCAGAGCGCCGTCAGCCGCTCGCGCACGAATTCCTCCACCACCGCGCCGTGCCGCCCCAGCCGATAGGGCGACGCCCCCAGCCGCTGCGCCAGCGCCTGCGCCTCGCGCCGCACCTGGCTCTGATAGCGACAGTCATCCGCAAGCCGGTGCAGCAGGAACGTCGCGTGCGAGAGATCTCGCCCAGCCCGCTCCGGGCCAGTCGCGCTGGCGATGCCAATCCGCCGCAGCGCAGCGTGCGCCAGGGCCGTGCCCAGGGTATTACCTGCCGTGTTCCAGCCGGCATAGGCGGCGAGGTCGGCGAACGCGCCCACCTCCAGTAAAGCCGCCGCCAGTTCGGGGTCGGCGCCGTTGCAGTAGGCGACATCGGCCACCGCCGCCCGGCCCGCCTGCGCCGCGCGCGCCACGCGCCGCACGAAAGCGACCGGCGGCGCTTGGGGTGGCGACGTGCCCGGATAGGTCTGGCGGCCGCGCGGCGTGTGCACGAGCAACTCGATATCAGCGTTGTCTGCGCCGGCCCCTCCCCCTGCCAGGGGGAGGGTGGGGTGAGGGTGCTCGCGGCAGGCGACGCCGCCGATTGCGGCGATGTGCCCCCGGACGGTTCGCCAGATGGGGCGGTCCTCGAACAGCGCGACGGTTTCCGCGCCGCCAGGCCGCGAATAGACCGGCGCGACGCGGGGCCGCCAACCGTGACGCGCGCAGACGGCGCGGGACAGCAGCGTCATCCCGGCCTCATCGGCGCCGGGATGAATGGCCACGCGGTGCGCGACGCCCAGCGCGCGGGCTTGCGCGCGCAGCGCCTGCTGCTCGGCGATATGCGGCCCCACCGGGAGCGCGTCCTCTTGCGCTAGGACCAGGTAGTCAATCACGCCCTCCGCCACCAGCGCGATGGCCGCGCGGTTCACCTGGTGGTTGCGGCGCCGGGAGGCCAGATATTCGTCCAGGGCCTGGCCGGGCAGGCGGCGTCGCACGGCCTCGAGTTCCGCGGCTAGCCGCGGCTGGACGCTCAACTCCGAGAACCGCACCAGGTCGGCGTGAACCTGCGCGGTCTCGGGCGACGCGACCGTGGTCCCCAGGCGGCGGATGAGGCTCACCGCGAGGATGGGCAGGTTGGGCCGCGTGCGCCCGAGGCGCCGCAGCGCATTCACGCGCTTCAGGGCGTCACGCAGCGGCGCGCTGGCGGACCGCCCGGCGACGATGCCTCCGTAGGCCAGCATGTCCACGCCCACGATGGCGGCATCGGTGTCCCGCGCGGCATCGCGCAGCCAGGCGGCGCAGTCGTCGGGTTTGCCGGGCCGCATGAACCGGCCGAGCAGCCCCTTGGGCGGGACGAGCACGCGCGCGCCGGCCACAGGCCCAAGCAGGATGGGAAACTGGCGGTTGCAGGGGCGGTCGTCCAGTGGCAGCAGGGCCACCGTGAGTGGGGACAGCGCGCTTGGGCGCACGGCCGTGCGCCTTAGAGCGCGTCGAGCGCGCGCCGGAAGGCCGACGTGGCTTCGGCGATGCCGGCCGCTTCGTTGCCGGTGACGATGGCGCCGATCATCACCGCCTGCACGCCCATCTGCTGCACCAGCGCTGGAAGGTCATCGGGCGTGATGCGCCGCTGGGTCGGCACCACGATCGGCAGGCCGGTGGCGCGGCGCACCCGGCGGTAGGCGGCCAGGTCGCCCAGGGAGAGCGGGCGGCCGTAGCCCTCGTGGGGGATAATCGCCGCCTCGATCAGGTTGGCCCCGGCCGCCTCCAGGCCGGCGATCGCCTCGGAATCGTAGCCGGCGTCTATCGCCGCCATCCTGGCGAGATCCTTGACCCCCAGCATCCACGCCGGCATGTGGTGGGCGAACGCGTCCACGAAGTCGAACCCCATCTCGCGCGCCCGCTCCACTTCCTGCGGCGTCGCCACCATCTCGGCGCCCACCATCAGGCCGACCGGGATCCCGACCGCGCCCAGGATGGCCTCGAGCGCGGGCCGCTCGCCATCGAACGACCCGAAGTGGGTGCCGCTGGCGTCATGGTGCACGTTGATGTGCACCTTGAGGGCGTCGGCGCCGGCCTCCGCGGCTGCCCTGGCCAGGGCGGGGTCATTCCGCGGCAGGCTCACCAGCAGCCCGGCGGCTTCGCGCAGGCGGCGCAGCAGCCGACTGGGGCAGGTGGGCTCGGCCGGGCCGGGAGGTAGGATCATGGCTTTTTGCGGGGCGTCTTGGCTGGTGGGGCCGCGGCCTGGTAGCGGAGCAGTTCCAGCGCGACCTGCGTGGGCGGCAGGTCCACCAGGTTGGCGATGCGCTCGACGGCCTTGGTCAGCGAGCGCTGGATGCGTTCCTCGGGCTCGTCTTGGCGCGCCGCCTTGGACTCGGCCTCGGCCAGCGCCGGCAGGATGTCCAGCAGAAACTGGGCGCGCGCCGCGGGTTCCGTGCGGGACCTGATCTCCTGGTACGCATAATGGAGCCGCTCCATGATGGGGGCCCAGGGCCCCTCGGCGGCGGCCTCTTGCTTGGCTTCGACGCTCTTGGGCGCCCCCTGGACCGGGGGCGCCGCCTCGGGCCGGAACGGCTTCTGTCCGCGGCTGTCGCGCGCCTGCTTGTGGGCCTCCCATTCCTCGATGGTTGTCCCCTGAATGAGTTCGTAATCCAGGTCCCGGTCCGTCAACTCCTTGAGGCAGGTGAGCACCTGGTGGCGGTTCGTCGCGGTCTCCAGGTGTCCGCGCAGGTACTGATGCTCCCCCGCCAGCCCGAGGATCAGCGTCTGTCCCTCCACGGCCACCACCACCGCGGCGCGCATGGCCTCGTTGAGCGGCCCCCAGCGGTCGGAGCGCTCGAAGAGCAGGTCCATGCATTTCTGCCATAACTCCGCAGGCTTCACCTTGGCCATTGACGTGCCCTCCCGGAGGGGAGAACCCCCGCGTGCGCCATTCGCCCCCCGCCCCGGCTTCCCCTTCAGGCTAGGCACCCACGAGGGCGATCAGGAGTTCCGCCATGGTGATCAGGTCGAGGCGGTTGTGGTGGAACACCGGGGCGATCAGCCGCGGGTCCTGGGAGTGCACGAATTCGTGGTAGCGCTGGGGGATCTCGGCGCCGGGGATGTCGCCGTGGCGGACCCGCCGGCAGAGGTGGCGCTCCAGGGTCTGAAGCCGGCAGTCGGGCAGCACCCCCCGCCAGCGCCGGCGCGACGGCTGGAGCAGGTCCACGTGGCCCGCCGGCTCCCGGGCCCGCAGCCGGTGGTAGATCATACGGTCGCGCAGGAACGGCCAGTCGAAGCACTTGCCGTTGAAACTCACCAGCACCTTGATGTCGTCCGCCGCCTCCTGGAACTCCGACAGCACCGCGCGCTCCTCGCTGTAGTCGCGGGCGAAGGTCTGGCGCAGCACCAGGTCGCGCCCGTCGAAGCGCAGGGCGCCGATCATGAAGAGCGGGCGCCCGTGCAGGCCGGCGGTCTCCAGGTCAATGAAGGCCACGCGCTCGGGGGGCGCGTCGGCGAGGGCGCCGAAAGCGGGGTGC
>Ga0315288_10001742_pt1 | contig 28187 bp, 25 predicted proteins | sample YL17G11_20_MG_FD_203454 | JGI IMG/M metagenome (GOLD analysis project Ga0315288, IMG submission 203454) | Sediment microbial communities from Yellowstone Lake, YNP, Wyoming, USA - YL17G11_20 | ecosystem: Environmental > Aquatic > Freshwater > Lake > Sediment | place: USA: Wyoming | collected... | reverse complement strand
CTGACCAGGTGGACAAGGAAATTGAGATACAACTGGGAAAATTAAAGCGGCGTTCTACCGCTAGAGCGGTTATTGATAGGGGAATGCTTGTGCTTGTCGATGACATGGCCCAGGCAGTAGAGTTGGTCAACCTATTCGCTCCTGAGCACCTCTCCATTATGGCATCCGACGCCTCGGCTTTAGTCCCCAAAATTCGCAATGCCGGCTGTATTTTTGTAGGCGAGAACTCGCCTGTGGTTCTCGGCGATTATGTTGCCGGCCCCAGCCATGTCTTACCCACCGGGGGCAGCGCTCGTTTCGGTTCTCCTCTGGGCATTGCCGACTTCCTCAAGGTTAGCAATATCATCGCCTTGGACAAGTCCGCCATGCGAAAACTGAGCCAGGCCGCTGTGATAATAGCTAAAGCTGAAGGACTCGATGCCCACGCCCAGGCAATAGAAAGAAGGACGAGAGCGAAATAAAAGGTTAAAATGCAAAAGGCAAAAATACATGGTAAAAGTAAAGAAGTTTACATTTTAATTTGTCATTTTGATTTTTGATTTTAGTTGAGATGGACATAAAAAAACTTATCAGGCCTGAGCTCGTGACCATGAAGAGTTACATCCCAATCGAGCCTACGGAAGTTTTGAGCCAGCGAGTTGAATTGCCTTCGCATAAAGTAATAAAGCTTGATGGCAACGAGAATCCTTATGGCTGTTCCCCCACGGTCTATCAAGCTCTAGCCACTTATCCCTATTATCATAATTACCCCGACCCGGAGCAGAGGGAGCTACGGAAGGCTTTGGAAGAATATACCGGCTTGGGCCGCCAGCACATTGTTTGCGGCATGGGCAGCGATGAACTTATTGACCTTATCCTCAGGCTTTTCCTCAAGCCCGGAGACGAGGTTATCAATTGTCCACCGACATTCGGTATGTATCCCTTTAGCACCGATGTTTGTGGCGGTCGGGTGGTTGATGTGCCCCGAACCGAAGATTTTTCCCTTAATCTGGCTGGCATAAAGAAGGCCTTGACCAGGAGGCCTAAGGTCATCTTTGTTGCCTCGCCCAATAATCCCACGGGCAACACTACCCCTGAGAAAGAAATTATAGAGCTTGTTGGGACTGGGAAAATTGTTGTTGTGGACGAAGCCTATTGTGAATTCAGTAACGTAACCGTCGCCAACTTAGTGCCCTCTTACCCCAACCTGATAGTTTTACGCACCTTTAGCAAATGGGCTGGGCTAGCCGGCTTAAGGATAGGCTACGGCTTTTTCCCCGTAGAAATTGCCGATTACCTGATGAAGATTAAGCAGCCTTATAACGCCAGTGCCGCAGCCCAGGCTGCGGTGCTAGCTTCCCTGGCAGATATAGACCATCTTCGTCTTAATGTTATGAAGATAGTTATGGAACGGGGGCGGTTATTTGGCAAACTAAAGGAACTGGATTGGCTAAGGCCTTACCCCTCAAAAGGAAACTTCATCCTATGTTCTCTGCCCAAGGGAGAAGCCAAAGAAATCTGGCAACAACTGCGGAAGAAAGGCATCTTTGTTCGCTATTTTGATACTCCTGAACTAAAAGATTGTCTGCGAATCAGTGTAGGCAGACCTGAGGATACCGACGCTCTGGTTAAGGCATTGAAGGAGGTTAAATATGACTGAAAGAAAAGCAAAAGTAGTTCGTGAGACTGCCGAGACGACTGTCAGGGTAGAGCTCAACGTTGACGGCAGCGGACAATTTCAAATCACCACCGGCATAAGGATGTTCGACCACCTCCTTAGCCAGCTAGCCCAGCACGGGGTATTCGATATAAAAATCTCAGCCTCGGGTCCCGACCAGCACCACGTAGTTGAAGATGTGGCTATTTCGCTGGGCAAAGCTTTTAACCAGACATTGGGGAAGAAGCAAGGCATTGTTCGTATGGCACATGCTATCGTGCCTATGGATGAAGCTCTGGCAGCGGTGGCTGTGGATATCGGGGGCAGGGTCTACAGCACAATCGAGGCAGACTTTAACGAAGCTAACATAGGCGACCTCGATGCTGATTTAGTCCGCCATTTCCTGGTCTCCCTTACCTCCGAAGCCAAAATTAACCTCCACGCCAAGGTGCTCAACGGCATCAACGACCACCACAAAGCCGAAGCCCTGTTCAAAGCCCTGGGCCGCGCCCTGGACGAAGCCACCCGCATTGATGAGCGCATCCTGGGCCGAGTTCCCAGCACCAAAGAGGTTATTGAGGGGTAGAACGTGTACAAATTCAGTTCGAATCCTGTCCGGGGGGAAATCTACTGCTTCCGAGCGTGATGGATACAGAGTTGATCAAACTTATGACATTGAAATAGTGACAGGGCACTTTAATAGCATTAGAACGTATGTTACAATATCATATATAAGCAAAATGAACACGCTGGGGGTGAATTCATGACGTTTGACTTAACACTAGTGCTTGCAGTAGCCGTTTCTGCTGTGGTGGGCATAACTTTAGTCATTCTTTCACAACAAGTAAGAAGGACAAGGGAAAACCAAGAGGAAATGCAATATGTAACGCTTGATCGCATAAATCTTTTGACAAAAGACGTATTATCAGCTACAGCCTCAAGAGTTTCAATTGCAGATAAGAAGAAAGAAGCAATCAAGAAGATGGGGCCGAAGACCTTCTATTATCTAGATGAGAGCCAAGTTAAAGACCTGTATCTTCAAGTTATTCAAGAACCTGAGCCCAAACGAATTCAAACACGAGAAACCAAAGAAGTTAAGGGAGGCATCATCGGCAAGTTCCCAATGGTAGAACCCAAGTATGAAAGGGGCAAAACCCAAGAAGTTACAAAGGATTACGATGTGGAGCAGGTACCGGCGATGAGGTACAACAAGGTAGAGCAGTTCTTTTTTGACAAGGGCAAAGTGATATTTGGACTTGATGAGTTTGAATTCGACAAATCTTCAATTGATGACTTCGAATCCGTGTGTAACCAGATGAAAAGCAAATTCAACCTCGATATTCCCGATGACATGTATGCCACTTTCTTCGTAGACAAGATGAGAGAGTTTGCGTTAGAATACATAAAGAAACTGGCTAGTAGTTCTGGTTACATTGCACTACAAAGTGAATTTCTCGTCGTTGATATTGCTGATAATGACTGTATACTGTCCCGTGTGCATCCCCTAAATCAACATCTGCGACCTGAAGATAAGGAAGTAAAAATTCAAATCGGTTGCTCTAGGAGCTTTCTGACTCCTTCGGGCATCGCCACTTTCAAAAAAGGCAAATCGGTCAAAATCACTTCTCTGGGTAAGGTAGTTAGTTGGGATGACAAAGACAAAATTCTAGAGGTCAGTCCGATTGCCATCTACTAGGCATCTTAATACAGACAGTGTTTTTGTGCTTACCTGCTAGCAATGCAAAGGAAAGTAGGATTTTACCTTTAGCGTTAGTCAAAGCTATAACGAGCCAGGCATCGCAGTAAGTTCGGATTTTCCCCCTGCCCGGTGCAAGTGCTTTCCTCCACCACTGTGCTATAATCAGAGCTAGGGGAAATAGGAATGGAATATACCGTTATCGTGAGAAAGGCACCTGATGGATTCCATATAGCCAGTTGTCCTTTGATTCCAGAAGCAAAGGCTCAGGGTGAAACATACGAGGAGTGTCTGGCTAATATCAAGGAAGTGCTTGGGCTTTGCCTTGAATGCCGAAAAGAGCGGGGAGAGGAAATCCCGCAGGAAGTTGACACAAAGAAGGTTATTGTCGCCATATGACAAGCCTACCTCCCCTTAAAGCCAGGGAGGTGATTAAGGGGCTCCAAGCATTGGGATTTGAGAGGATTCGCCAAAAGGGTAGTCACGCTATATTTCACCACGAAGATTGTCGCAGGGCTCCTATCCCGATTCATCCGGCTAAAACCATTAGCCCCTACTTACTTTCCGATATTCTCAAGCAGCTTGAAATTGAAGAAGACGAGTTCTTGCGGGCTGCAGGTCGGAGATAGTGAATTATATTTTTCTTACTGCGAATCCGAAGACAAACCAGACATCACAGGAAGTGAAGGATTTTTTCTATATACATAGGCAAGCTTTTAGGACCTGATCTTAAACGGTGGCTTCACCTTTATAATATTGGAGGTCGGGAGTAAGGTAATCTTCATGAACCGTCGCTTGAAGATATTCATCTTGGGGCTCTTTGTATTGCTAGGAGCAGCTTTTGTTTTCTCTTGCAATTTGGATGTCATTCCAGTCTATTCCTATAATAGAGTCAATACTTACCCCCATGACCGTGATGCTTTCACCGAAGGATTGGTTTTTGAAGATGGCTTTCTGTTTGAGGGAACAGGGCTTCTCGGGCACTCCACATTGCGTAGAGTGGAATTGGAAACCGGAGATATCTTGCAGATTCTCGAGCTATCAGCTGAGTTTTTTGGTGAAGGCATAACCATTTATGGAGACAAGATCATCCAGCTGACCTGGCAATCCAATATCGGGTTTGTCTATGACAAGGACAGTTTTGAGTTACTGCAGGAGTTCAATTATTCAACTGAAGGCTGGGGCATTACGCATGATGGAACGCGCTTAATTATGAGCGACGGTACGTCAACGCTGCATTTCTTAGACCCTCAGACCTTTGAGGAGATCGGCCAACTTGAGGTGTTTGACGACGATGGTCCCGTAACCAGACTCAATGAATTGGAATACGTCCAGGGAGAAATCTATGCCAATGTCTGGCAAACAGACCGCATCGCCAGGATTGCACCTGATACAGGTCGAGTAGTTGGGTGGGTAGATCTGAGAGGACTTCTAACTGCAGAAGACCGTAGTGAGCCGGTGGATGTTCTCAATGGCATTGCGTATGATGCAGAGACTGATCGCTTGTTTGTGACCGGAAAGTTGTGGCCTAAACTCTTTGAGATTGAACTGATTTCTCCAGAATAATTGACGATTCCCTCTTACGAGCTAAGTCACTACCTGAATAGTGCTAGCGCTACAAGATTCTTCGGTCGCTTCCCCTTTGGTATGCCCAGGGCTTCGGCTTAGGCGCTTCTCACAATGACAAAAAGAGCTAAGGGCGGACTTGACCGCTACCCCAGATAATCCACTTGTAGCTGGTTAGCTCTTTCAAAGCCATAGGACCACGGGCGTGAAATTTCTGTGTGCTTATGCCTATCTCAGCGCCTAAGCCAAACTGCCCCCCATCGGTGAAACGAGTGCTGGCGTTAGCATAGACACAGGCGGCATCTACTTCGTTGAGAAAGCGCGTTGCTGCCGAGTGGTCTTCGGTAACGATAGCTTCGGAGTGCCCCGAGCCGTATTTCTCAATGTGCTCTAAAGCTTCATCCAACGAGTCAACCACTTTGATAGCCGCTTTCAACGACAGGTATTCCTTCCCCCAGTCTTCATCTTTGGCTGGAACTAAGAGATTCTTCACTACGTTCAGAATGACATTATTGGCCTTAAGGATAGCCATGGCTCGCTTGTCGCAGTGCATTTCCACTCCAGCTTTAGCCCACTCTTTGGCAATAGCCGGCAGATAAGCTTGAGCAATCTGATTATGAACCAGAATGCAATCGAGAGCATTGCATACGGTGGGGCGCTGAACCTTAGCATTGTAGGCAATGGCTACCGCCTTATTCAGGTCGGCACTCTTATCCACATAGGTATGGCAAACACCGATGCCGCCGGTAACTACCGGCATAGCGGCATTTTCCGAGACAAGCTTTATCAAACCAGCGCCGCCACGGGGAATCATCAAGTCAATTATTCCCTTCATCTTGAGCATGTGGTTGACCAAAGTCCGCTCCGTGGACTCAATAAGTTGGATTGCTCCTTCGGGCACGCCAGCCCGGTTGCAAGCCTCCTGGGCTACCCTGGCTAATGCCGTGTTGGAATTTATGGCTTCCTTGCCACCGCGGAGGATGACGGCATTGCCTGATTTAAGGCACAGGCTTGATATGTCTATGGTGACATTTGGGCGGCTCTCATATATCGCCCCGATAACCCCTAAAGGCACTCGCTTCTTGCTTATCTGTAAACCGTTGGGCAAAGTCCGCATCTCGAACACCTCACCCACCGGGTCGGGCAGCGCCGCCACGTTTTTTGTGTCCTGGGCTATGCCATCCAGGCGGGATGGCGACAACATAAGCCTGTCCAGCATGGCTTCATTCATGCCCGACGCCTTGGCTTTTTCGTAGTCAATCTTGTTGGCAATCAGGATTTCGTTCAGCTTATCGATGAGCGCATCAGCGATATTGAGCAAAGCCTTGTTCTTAACTTCCGTGGAAAGAAACGCCAGTTTCCTCGAAGCTGCCTTAGCAGCCTTTCCCTTTTCCTCTAGTTCTTTTATAGCCGATTTCATAGTTCTTAGTCCTTACTATTCACAATATCACCATATTGTTTCTATGGACCACCTCGTCGCCATAATCATAGTCGAGGAGGCTGAGGATTTTATCGGAGTGCTTCCCTTCGATGATAGCTAAATCAGAAGAGCTATAGTTGGAAATGCCACAGCCAATGTGTTTGCCCTTCTCGTCCAGGATATCCACAATATCGCCGCGCTGGAACTTGCCCTCAGCTTTCATAATCCCCGCAGGGAGCAGGCTCTTATTGTGTTCCTTGAGGGCCATAGCAGCGCCTTTGTCCACCGTGATTTTGCCCTTGGAAGCCAGCCCGCTGAGCATCCACCTCTTTTTGCTCTCCATCTTGTTTACCGGCGCAGGAAAGAAAGTGCCTATGTCTTCTCCCTGGCTAATCCTCACCAGTACGTCAGGTTCTCGCCCATCGACAATGACTACGTTTACCCCTGAAGAAGTAGCCAGCTTGGCTGCTTCAATCTTGGTCGTCATGCCGCCAGTTCCCTGGCGGCTGGCAGTATCACTAGCCATACGTTTAATTTTGGCGTCAATCTTGTCCACCCGGCAAATAAGTTGAGCTTCGGGATTGTAATGGGGGTCGGCGGTGTATAAGCCGCCAATGTCGGTGAGTATGGCTAAAATGTCAGCGTCAACCAGGTTAGACACCATGGCAGAAAGATTATCGTTATCCCCGAATTTGAGTTCCTCAATCTCATCAATGGCGACAACGTCATTCTCATTGACAATGCAGATTATGCCAAGCTCAATAAGGGCCAGTAAGGTATTACGAGCATTAAGATAGCCACTGCGGTCAGAGAGGTCTTCCTTCGTGAGCAATGCCTGGGCTACGGTTATATCATACTGGCTGAAAAGTTGTTCATAGGTATACATGAGGTGGCTTTGGCCCACCGAAGCCAGGACCTGTTTGAAAGGGGTGTTCTTGCGTTCTGGAACTTTCTTAAGTTTTTGTCTTCCCGAGGCAATAGCTCCGGAAGAGATTATGACTAGCTCCTTCCCCTGGCCGTGGAGTCGGGCTAGCTGCTCCACTAAACTTGACATAACTTGCAAGTCAAGATGGTCAGTGCCCGAGGTCAGGAGGCTTGTGCCGAATTTAGCCACTATGCGATGGTAAGTCATTTGACATAAATCTAGCAGTTTTCACTCTCACTGACAACTGAGGCAAGGAAGAAGCAAGACGTTCAGATAATTGAAAAGGGAAGAATTAATAGTCCGTCAGAATGTGCAATCGGATTGTTGCCGCATCGCCTCCGCCTATTAAGTTTATGACAATGAGGATCTGATCCTTTGCTTACTCACCTAATATCTGAATAGCAATCTTTCTGGACCTGGGACGATTGTCAAAATCTACGAGAATTATCTGCTGCCAGGTGCCAAGGGTTAACTTCTTATTCACAAAAGGTATTATTAGTGAAGCTCCGAGCGTAGAGGCGCGCACATGGGAATGGCCATTCCCGTCCCCCCAGGTTTTATTATGCTCGTAAGGAATATTCTGGGGTATCACCCTATCCCACATATTCTTAAAATCGGAGAGTAGATTTGGCTCATACTCTATGGTGGTTATTCCGGCCGTGGAACCGACTATAAACAAAGTGACTATTCCGCTATTAATCCCAGATTTCTCGACATTCTTGGCCACCTGAGAGGTTATATCGATAATGTCACAATTGCCTCTTGATTTAAGGGTGATATCCTTGGTTACTACGGTCATATCCTTACCTCCCTCTAAAGAGATTGCTTCGCTTCCCCTTCGCTATGCTCAGGGCTTTGGCTCACCGCAATGACGGAGCGAGGGGTCATATCCTTACCTCCTGCCATATGATATCGTCTAACTCAAATACTGGTCCATCACGGCATATACGTTTTAAACCTTTCCTGGTATTTATAGTGCAGCCATAGCAAGCTCCAAAACCACATCCCATTCTCACCTCCAGGGAAACCTGACATTTCGTCAGCTTGAGATTGTTTTGCTTCGCTCGCCGTGACATCTTTGCCATCGCCTTATACATATCCGCTGGACCGCAGGCATACACCTGGTCAGCCCAGTCTAAGAAATCAGGCAGAATATCCGTGGCCCTGCCTTTCTGGCCCATGCTGCCATCTTCGGTGACGGGAATAAATTGAACTCTGTTTGGTAAATACGGGAGTTTGTTTCGCTTCTTGCTCGCAGAAGAAAAAGGATAAAGCTGAGCAGCAGTGCTCGTCCCATGAATTAAAGTTATCTGGTGCTGAGACGAAGCATGCTGCATCGAGAAGACGAGCGGGGCAATGCCAATTCCTCCCGCCACCAGCAGCAAGTGCTTAGATTTTGGTTCGATAGTAAATCCCTTGCCTAAGGGGCCAAGAATGTCTAGTCTCTCGCCTGTTTGTCGCTGCGACAGCCAGAGGGTGCCTTTGCCCGTTACCTTGAACAAAAGGGCAATCTCTCGGGGTGAAACTTGATGAACGCTGAAAGGGCGACGCAATGTGAAATCTCCACACTGCACTGTGATGAATTGCCCTGGCTGAGCCACCACTGCTATAGCTGGCGCCTCAATCCACATGAGGTGTATGCCGGGCATGACCTCCACATTAGAAGTTACGGAGCACAAGGTTTGTTTCATGCTAAAACCTAAACAAAAGCAAAAATCAAATATCAAAAGTCAAAATGACAGAGCAAAAATCAAAGACGAAACATCTTTCCATTTTGAATTGTAATTTTGATTTTTAACTTTTGCCTTTTGATTTTCTTAAGTACTCCCTGAGTGGTTGAACGTTAAAGATTTGGCTACTACTTGCTAGCGCCTCTATGGCTACCCGAGCAGTATCTAATGAGGTGAAGCATGGTATCCTTTTTTCTGCGGCGGCACGCCTGATATCTAACCCGTCTTTTAGCGGAATGCGCCCTCCAGTGATAGTATTAATCACTCCGCTCACAGAATTATCTTGAATAACATCAATAACGTTAGGATGCCCCTCGCTTAGCTTCTTGGTCACCATTTTTACTGGGAGCCCCATAGATTCAATCATCTCTGCGGTCCCCTCCGTGGCGTAGAGCTCATGGTGAAGGGAATGCAATTGCTTAATCAGAGGCTCGGCTTCAGCTTTATCCTTGTCGGCGATGCTAAGTAGCAGACTACCTCCTTGAGGTAGCATCAATCCAGAGGCTAAAAGGGCCTTAACCAGGGCTGCCTCAAAGGTGTAGTCAATCCCCATAACCTCGCCTGTAGATTTCATCTCAGGACCAAGGTAGCTATCTACTCCAGTCAATTTGGACATAGAGAAAACGGGAGCCTTTATACCTACCAACTTTTGTCTCTTCCGTAACCCGCCTTCATAGCCCTGCTCCTTGAGGCTAATCCCAGCCATGACCTTAGTGGCAATTCTTACCATGGGCACGCCGGTTACCTTGGAGATAAAAGGCACGGTTCGGCTGGCGCGGGGATTTACCTCAAAAACATATACCGTTGAGCGACCATTTTCCCTCATGATTACCATCTGGACGTTCATCAACCCTTTAATGCCCAGAGCCAATCCAATTCTGATGGTGTAATCCACCATGGCATTTACTTCGTCTTGAGTGAGATTGATTCCCGGGTAGATAGACAAGGCATCACCGCTATGTACGCCAGCTCTTTCAATGTGCTCCATCACGCCAGGAATAAGAACATTTTCCCCGTCGCAAATGGCATCTACCTCGACTTCTTTACCCTGGAAATATTTATCAACAAGCACAGGATGCTGGCTGTCCATCTCCAGAGCTAGTGTCAGGTAGCGGATTAACTCAGGTTCGTTGTACACGATTTCCATAGCCCGGCCCCCCAGAACATAGCTAGGGCGCACTAACACGGGATAACCTAAGGACTTGGCTACATTTAATGCCTCTTCAACGGATGTTACTCCGGCCCCCGGCGGCTGAGGAATACCTAATCTGTCCAAGAAATCTTCAAAGCGGCGGCGGTCTTCAGCTATGTCTATAGCTTCGGCACTCGAGCCAAGTATTGGTAAATTGTTGCGAGCTAAGACCCCCACCAAGTTAATAGGTGTTTGTCCACCAAGCTGGACGATGGATGGGGGAGCAGAACCGTTATTACTCTCATTCTCAAGTATATCTCGGATGCTTTCCTCATCTAACGCTTCGAAGTAGAGGCGATCACTGGTGTCAAAATCGGTGGAAACTGTCTCAGGATTAGAATTGACCAAGATGCTTTTTATTCCTGCTTCTTTAAGAGCCCAGGCTGAATGGACACAGCAGTAGTCAAATTCAATTCCCTGCCCGATACGTATAGGCCCGCTGCCGATAACCACAGCTTTCTGCCCTTCCAAAGGCGCGGCTTCGTTCTCTTTTTCATAGGTGCTGTAGAAATAAGGGGTCTCAGCATCAAATTCGGCAGCACAGGTATCCACCATCTTGTACACCGGGCGGATTTGCCATTGGTGGCGAGCCTGTCTTACCTGCTCCGGCAACCTATCGGCTAAAGTGCCCACTTGCTCATCGGAAAAGCCGAGCCTCTTCGCCTCCAATAAGAACTCCGGTGTCAACGGTTCGGAAAGGAGCCTCCTCTCCATGTCCACAATATTCTGGAACTTATAAATAAACCAGGGGTCTATCCCAGTGACTTGGGAAAGCTCTTCGGGCGTGGCTTCCCTTCGCAGCGCCGCCATAATCGCCCATAGTCTTAAGTCGTTGGGGTGAAGCGGGTAGGAATTAAGCCCTTTCCCTTTACTCCAACTGGGGTCTTCCCAGAGCAGGGTGCGTTTGCCGAATTCCAGGGAGCGCACTGCTTTTTGTAGAGCAGCCTCAAAGCACCTGTCAATGGCCATTACCTCACCAGTGGCTTTCATCTGGCTGCCAATTTTTCGGTCACCCAAAGCAAATTTATCAAAGGGCCATCTGGGAATCTTGACTACGCAGTAATCCAGGGCTGGCTCGAAAGACGCCAGCGTTTTGCCTGTGACCTTATTAGGTATTTCATCGAGTCTCCTGCCTATGGCTATTTTGGCAGCCACCCGAGCAATAGGATAGCCAGTGGCTTTACTGGCTAAAGCTGAGCTACGGCTGACACGGGGGTTAACTTCAATTACGTGGTATTGGCTTCTTGTGACTCCCTTCTGGTCCGGGGCCCATTTTTCCGCCACTATGGGATGTGGAGTAAGGGCAAACTGTATATTACAGCCACCCTCGATTTTCAACGCTCTTATGATTTTCAAACTGGCCGACCTGAGCATCTGGTATTCCTTGTCGGTGAGAGCTTGGCTGGGAGCTACTACGATGCTATCCCCGGTATGCACCCCCATAGGATCAATGTTCTCCATATTACACACGGTAATGCAGTTATCAGCAGCATCCCGCATAACTTCGTATTCAATTTCCTTCCAGCCTAAAACGCACTGCTCCACCAGAACCTCATGGCTCATGCTGGAATCCAGGCCATTGGCAACAATCTGCTCAAGCTCTTTCATAGTGTAGGCGATGCCGCCGCCAGTGCCCCCTAGGGTGTACGAAGGACGGACGATGAGAGGCAAACCTATGGACCTTGCCAATTCTTTCGCCTCATTCACTGACCTTACCGTGGCGCTTGGAGGCACAGGCTCGCCAATATCAAGAAGAAGTTGCTTGAACAAAGACCTTTCCTCGGCCTTCTTTATTGTTTCTATAGGTGTGCCCAGAGACCGCACATTATACTTGTCGAGTATGCCGGCATCGGCTAGCTCCACCGCCAGGTTAAGCCCTGTTTGCCCCCCAAGGGTAGGCAATAAGCCATCGGGGCGTTCCCTCTCAATTATGCGGGTCAGAACTTCCACGGTGAGCGGCTCAATATAGACAATGTCAGCTATCTCCTCATCGGTCATAATTGTGGCCGGGTTTGAATTCACCAGGACCGTGGTCACGCCTTCCTCCCTCAGTGCCCGGCAGGCCTGGGTTCCGGAATAATCGAACTCCGCCGCCTGCCCGATGATTATCGGCCCCGAGCCAATGACTAAGACTTTAGATAGTTTGGACATATATTCTCTTTTCTATTCTAGCCTCTCACCATCTCCAGAAATCGCTCAAATAGATACATGTTGTCCAGCGGGCCGGGGGAAGCTTCGGAGTGATACTGAATAGATAAGATAGGCAAGTCCCGGTGGCGAAGGCCTTCCACCGTGCCATCGTTTAAGTTTATGTGGCTCACCTCAAGCCCCCCTTTCAAGGTATCAGCATCTATGGCATAGCCATGGTTTTGAGCGGTTATATATACTCTGTTGGTAGCTAAATCTCGTACAGGATGGTTGCCGCCACGGTGTCCAAACTTCAACTTAAAGGTCTTAGCTCCCAAGGCTCGCCCTATAAGCTGATGCCCCAAGCATATGCCCATTATCGGCTTCTTACCTATAAGATTTCTTACCGTCTCCGCTATGTCATCGAGGAGAGCAGGGTCGCCGGGGCCAGGAGAAAGGAGGATGCCATCGGGATTTAAGGCCAAGACATCTTTTGCTGAAGTAGTGCACGGGATAGCGGTTGCCTGGCAGCCGAGCTGGCTCAGGATGCGCAATATGCTGTATTTCAAGCCATAGTCGATGACCAAGATATGAGATTGCTTCGTCGCTGACGCTCCTCGCAATGACAGAGAAGGGAGGGTCGCAGTGACAGGCGCACTGGATTGCCACTCATATGATTTTTCGGTGCTAACCTGATGAACAAAATCGGTAACATCATATCCGGGTAAGGTTTTTAGCTCTTCTGACGCCTCCTCAACTGTCATTTCCGAAGTGACCATTCCCATCATGGCTCCTTGCAAGCGTAAGTGACGAGTCAAGGCACGGGTATCTATGTCGCTAATGCCAGGAATGCCATAAGCCAGCAGAAATTCGTGCAAAGTCCGGGTGCTTTGCCAGTGGCTGGGCTGGGAGCAATATTCTCGAACAACAAAACCCCTGACTTGAATTTGCCTGGATTCAAAATCGGATTCGTTGATGCCATAGTTGCCAATCAAGGGATATGTGGGGACTAGAATTTGACCAGCATAAGAGGGGTCTGTGAGCATCTCTTGGTAGCCGGTCATGCTCGTGTTGAATACTACCTCACCATAGGTAGTAGCCTTGGCGCCAAAAGCATGGCCTTCGTAAACCGAGCCATCTTCGAGAACTAAAATCGCTTTCCTAGCCATGAGACTGCACCCTCACCTACACCCTCTCCCTTGAAGGGAGAGGGCAGGGGATAACAAGGAATCATCTATATAAACTATCTTGCCATTTGCTATGGTCGCCATCACCTTGCCCTTAAACTTATAACCATCGTAAGGAGTATTTTTGCCCTTGGAGGCGAAATTGTGGCTATCCACTATCCATTCCCGGTCAGGGGCAAGTATGGTGATATTAGCTGGGGTGCCTGCCTTTAAGGTACCTTGTTCACCATTTCTACCAATGACTTTTACTGGCTCACAAGTTAGCTTAGAAATCAACTGAGTAAGGCTTATTTCTCCTTGGTGCACCAAGCTCATGAGGCAGCCCAAAGCAGTTTCAAAGCCACTGATGCCAAAAGCAGCTAGCTCTAGCCCACAATTTTTGTCTGCCAGGGTATGTGGTGCATGGTCGGTGGCGATAGCATCGATTACCCCATCTTTAAGCCCCTTGATTAGGGCTTGGATATCCTCTTTGGTGCGCAGGGGCGGGTTTACCTTGGCGTTGGTATCAAAGGATTTGTTGAGAGACTCGCCCCCAATTCTTTCTTCGGTTAACGTCAGGTGGTGGGGTGTGACCTCGGCAGTCACTGAAATCCCTTCTTCCTTGGCACGGCGAATAAGCTCCACAGAGCCTTTGGCGCTTACATGGGCGATGTGAAGTCTGGCCTTGGTCAACTTTGCTAGAATCAGGTCACGGGCTACCATGACCTCTTCAGCGGCTGCGGGAATTCCTTTTAGTCCTAACTTAGCAGATATCTGACCTTCGTTTATGATTCCATTGTCGCTCAGCGCCTTATCCTCACAATGGTCAATGATTGGCAAGCCCAGGTCTCGGCCATACTCCATGGCACGACGCATAAGCTGTGAGCTTGCCATGGGGTTGCCATCATCACTGAAAGCAACCACCCCGGCTTCAGCCAGCCCAGTCATATCGGTTAATTCCTCGCCTTTCCTACCTTTAGTGATACAGCCTATGGGAAGAACGGCAACCAAGCTATGCTTGCTCGCTTTTCGCTTCACCCAATCTACAGCAGTCGAAGTATCTAAAGGAGGCTCCGTATTTGCCATGCAGCAGACAGTGGTAAAGCCACCTATGGCGGCAGCTTTTGTCCCTGTGGCGATTGTTTCCTTATCTTCAAAACCTGGCTCCCGGAGGTGACAGTGGAGGTCTATAAAGCTGGGGCAGACAACTAGTCCCGTGGCATCTAAATTCTGCGCCTTGCTTGAAATGACAGTGCCCCCTACCTGCACAATCTTGCCCTCAGCAATAAGCAAGTCACCAACCTGGTCTATGCCCTGGCTGGGGTCAATTATATGGCCGCCGCGGATAAGCAGAGAGATAGATTCCTTATTCATTGTCTGATGTAGCTGCTGGGTTTGAAATGCTGAGCCTGAGCTTCATTTTCCGAAGCAAAAATAAGCAGATTCTCGGGTTTAATCTTCCGGGCCAAGTGGCTGTCAGTGCTGTGGTATCTCTTGTTCTCCAACCTCCCTTCATGCCAATCTGAACTGGCGACATATTGAGGATGAAGCTCATGGTCACAATAGATACACCGCAACGTTAAAGGCTCGCGACTTACTATTTTGAACTCAGGCTTTATGTATCTTACTTCGGTTTGCTGGTTTGAGACACAGTTTATATTGGGGCACTTGACCCCGGAATCGCGCTTATAAACGGGATAATCTACCTTCCTGATAAAGGAATCCTCCTCTTCAGGAATTGTGACTTCCTTGGCGCCCAATAAGAGAGCCAAGAGCGCCATTCTGACGGGCATCCCGTAAGCTGCCTGCTTGAAATACATGCTTCTGGGGTCGGCATCCACATCATGGGCCAACTCATCAACACGGGGCAGCGGATGCATAACCAATGTTTTCTTAAACTCCTTTCCTTTAAGGAGTTTTTTATCTACCACCAGGTAGCCTTTTTTCAACTCTTGTTCCTCCACCGTGGGCGCTTGCCTTTCCTTTTGAAGCCTGGTGACATAAAGGGCATCAACCCCCGCCTTCAGTTCCACTCGGATACTTATGTCAGGCAACATGGCAAGTTGATGTGGGCTACTGGGAGTCAAGTATATGGCATCGATAGGGAAGAGCCTCCTTTCAGGTTCTTGGTTCAGATTCCTACATCTTTTCAGCTCGCCTTTATATTCTGTGTTTAGTCTCCTTAGGACATGCTCCGGCATCTCAAGCCCGGGGCCGGGGCAGAAAAGGATAGTGGCACCAAACCTGGCTAAGGCATAGATCAGGGAATGTACTGTTCGCCCGTGTTTCAAGTCTCCCCACAGAGCAATTCTGAGCCCCTTAATAGTCTGTCTTTCTTTTCTAATGGTGTAGAGGTCGCATAAGGTTTGGGTGGGATGTTCATGACTCCCGTCGCCAGCATTTATCACAGGGACGCCAGCGTAGTCGGCAACCACCCTGGCTGCTCCTTCCCAGGGATGTCTGATAACAATTATATCGGCATAGCTCCCGACCACTTTCGCCATATCGGCAATGCTTTCGCCTTTGGCCAGGGAGCTTGCCCCTATGTCGACGGCAGTTATGACACGACCTCCGAGTCTGAGCATCCCAGCTTCAAAAGACAGCCTTGTTCTGGTGCTTGGCTCAAAAAACAAGCTGGCCATGATCTTCCCCTGGCATAGTCCGGCCTGCTCATTTGGGGAGTTCGCCATCTCGTCTGCTAAGGAAAACAGCGCTTCGATTTCCCCGTTGGATAAATCGTCTATGGTCACCAGATTTCTATTTGCCAGATTCATGATTGCTTCCCCTCTTCAATTTCCTCTAGGTATCCCTTGGATAGATTCACAATTACCACCTTGTCTACGCCATCGACCTCCGCTAGTTGAACTTGTATCTCCTCATCTTTAGAGCTTGGTATATTTTTACCGACATAATCGGCCCGAATAGGAAGTTCTCGATGGCCACGGTCAATAAGCACAGCTAATTGGATAGCCTTCGGGCGGCCCAAGTCCATCAGGGCATCCATAGCGGCGCGAATGCTCCGTCCAGTATAGAGAACATCGTCAACCAGGATTAGTTGCCTATCGGTGATACTAGTAGGGATGTCAGTAGGGCTGTGGTTCGCCGGCTTTGATTCCGAAGGTGAAATATCATCGCGATAAAGGCCAATGTCCAGAGCCCCCACGGGAATCGGGATTCCTTCGAAGCCTTCGATTATTTCCGCTATGCGTTTGGCTAGAGGCACTCCCCGAGTTCGCATACCTACGAGCACAACACCTTCCGCACCCTTATTCCTTTCTACAATCTCGTGGGCAATACGAGCTAATGCCCGCTCTATCTCCCTTGAGGTCAGGAGAATCTTTTCAGGCATCAAAAAACCCCCTGCCTTCAAACTGGCAAGAGGTCTCACTTGGTGCTTCTAGTGGGGTGTGCTTAAGCATATTTCCCCTTACCAGCCTCACTGGGCTGATTTAAAGGTCTAATTAATCATTATGACACAATTATAAAAACAATGCAACTTTTACCTGGATACAATAACTGTCAGCTGTTGGGCGGTGAGAATCAGGGAATATTGTCCTTAAGACCTCCTTAGACCTTTGCAAAAAGGAATTTGCTGCAGTAACGTCGAGGAAAAGGGTAGCGGAAGCTACCCCTTTCCCCTAATATGAGGCTTAGGTTTACTGTCGAGAAATTTTGGTCGGTTGTGGATTAACCGTTGTAGTAGTTTGGGACTTGCTCTCCAGATGGGCAACTGGAAAACGGGGAGTACGGCGCATGAAAGAGGGCATATCGAGAGCATTGCTGCCGCCTCTTATCAGGCGACGAAGCTCCTCGGAGCTGCGTACTCCTGTGCCAGCTAACTTAGCGAAGCCAGTAGCGATAACAGTGATTCGAACATCGCTATCCATCTTGGGGTCAAAGACCACGCCAAAGATTATGTTGGCTTCGGGGTCCACTGCTTGGCCAATTACTTGGGCAGCCTCATTACACTCAAACAGGGAGAGACTTGGGCCACCAGTAATATTGAATAGCACCCCTGTGGCTCCGGCTATGGATACGTCGAGCAACGGGCTAGCCATAGCAGCCTTAGCCGCTTCAGTAGCGCGATTTTGCCCGCTGGCTTTACCCACAGACATCCAGGCTGGGCCAGCATCTTTCATTACCGATTTAATATCAGCGAAGTCCAGGTTGATCAGTCCCGGGACGGTAACTACTTCGGAGATAGCCTGAACTCCCAAACGAAGAGCATCGTCAGCCAGCTTGAATGCGTTGTCCACACTCGTCTTGGCATCACAGAGCTGAAGAAGGCGGTCATTAGGTATGATGATAAGTGTATCAACCTTGTTCGTGAGTTCAACCAGCCCTTCCTCGGCTACTAGGCTTCTATGCGTTCCCTCAAAAGCAAAGGGTTTGGTCACCACTGCGATGGTGAGGGCGCCACTCTTTTTAGCTATTTCAGCCACTACAGGGATGCCACCTGTGCCTGTGCCACCGCCCATGCCGGCGGCAATAAACACCATATCAGCACCCTTAACAACGTCTTCAATTACGTCGATGCTTTCTTCCGCTGCCTTGGCTCCAACCTTATGGTCACCACCAGCGCCCAAACCCCTGGTCAATTTCTCGCCCAGTTGAATTCTGGTAGGGGCCTCGGCCAGAGCCAGTGCTTGACCATCGGTATTCATGGCTATGAAGTCAACGCCCTTTATGCCCTCACGGACCATACGAGTAATAGCATTGGAGCCGCCGCCACCAATGCCTATAGCTTTGATTCTTGCTGGACTTGGAGTATAAATTTGTTTTGCCATTCTAACCTCCTTTCACAAATCAGGCACGAAACAGCCTTCTAAATAGACTTACAAAGTTGCCCCAGACACCAGCGCTTTTTACTTGGAAAGCCCCCTCTTTGCCTCGTACCGGCCATAGGAGTAATCCCACGGTGGTAGCGTAAGCCGGGTCCTGCAGGATATCGGAAATGCCATAGATGCCTGTGTTCAAAGGTCGACCTTTGCGTACCGGGATTCGCAAAACTGACTGTCCTAACTCGTCAAGCCCGGGTAGGTTAGTTGTGCCACCTGTGAGCACTAAACCACAAGGCGCCAAAGCATTGTAATCGCTAGTGGGCATCTCCATTAATATGAGTTGGAGCAACTCCTCCATGCGAGCCCGGATGATATGGCATAGGTCTTTATAAGAGGCGCTATGACCATTTTCCATACCCACTTGGGCTGCTTCGTCAAGCTCTAAAGTGGGGGTGACGTTGCCATATCTCTTCTTCATCTTTTCCGCAATACCAAAAGGCAGGCCCAAGCCTATAGAGATATCGCTGGTTACCTGATAACCGGCTACTGGAATGATAGCGGTGTGATAGATGCTGCCATTCTTAAATACCGCTATATCCGTGGTCCCGCCTCCTATGTCAGCCATAATAACACCTGTGTCTCTTTCCTCCGGAGTCAATACTGCCTCTCCGCTAGCCAGGGGCTCAAGGATGAGGTCTTCAACGTCAATACCGATACTGCGGATGCATTTAGCCAGGTTTTGTATCGAACTCACGGAAGCAGTGATGATATGGGTTTCTACATCTAACCTGCGCCCATGCATGCCTACCGGCTGTGTCACTCCTTCCTGTCCATCCAGTGCGTAAGAGCGAGGAATAGCATGGAGCACCTTCTTTCCTTCGGCGACGGTGACATTACGAGCCGCAGATAGCGCCCGCTTAAGGTCCTGAGTGCGCACCAATCGATCATCTCGCGGGATAGATATTACCCCCCGATTATTCAGACTAGTTATATGTCTGCCGGTAACCCCAACATAGGCAGAATCTATATGTATGCCACTAACTCTTTGAGCTTCCTTTACCGATGTGGCAATGGATTGTTTGGCTTCATCCATATTAACTAAGATGCCTTTATGTAGGCCGTGAGAGGGAACGACTCCCACTCCTAGAATTTCAATGTCATCTTCTGCTTTGACATTAGCCACGAGAGTGGCTATTTTAGTTGTGCCCACATCAATAGCTGAAATGATTTTCTTTGCCATTTTCACCTCCTTTTTGGTGAGAATACTGCCTAGTTGAGTCGCTCAGCTATCCTTAATTTAGCGCTGCGGCTGCGTGGGTTGGATTCTATCTCCAACGAGGTAGGTTTAATAACCTTCCGTGAAATGAGCTTCAAGGCGGGCACATGCCCACAGCGACATATTACTGTTCCCGGGGGACATAGGCAGCTGCTGGCTGCGTAGCGCATGAATTGCTTAACTATACGGTCTTCCAGAGAATGATAACTGATGACTGTTAATCTCCCCCCGGGGCGAGGGAGGTTAAGAGTTTGTTTGAGAGCCAGCTCCAGATTCTGTAGTTCACTGTTGACCGCGATGCGAAGCGCCATGAAGGTTCTTGTGGCAGGGTGAATTTTGGCACGCTTGCCGCCTAAAACTTGCTCTACCAAGCGGGCAAGCTCCACGGTGGTAGCGATAGGACGATTTTGAACGATGTGCCGCGCTATTCGCCGGCTGTTACGCTCTTCACCGTATCGTTCTATGAGCTTAGCCAACTCTTGCTCAGAGAAGCTGTTAACGATATCCGATGCGGTTAACCCTTGCCCAGGATCGAACCTCATATTTAGGGGAGCATCGAGGTGGAAGCTGAAGCCACGTTCGGCTGTATCCAATTGCAGAGAAGAAACACCAAGATCGAAAAGAATACCATCAACTGGATGAAAATGGTATCTTCTGCAGATGGCCTCAAGGTTAACAAAGTTGTCATTAACCAAAGTAACTGCTTCGCCATAGTCGCTAAGTTTATCTTGGCTTATTTTGATGGCTTCAGGATCCGCGTCAATGCCTAAAAGCCTTCCTGAGGGTGAAATTTTTTCCAGTATGGCTGCTGCGTGTCCCCCCAGACCGACAGTGCAGTCAACGAAGTAACCTCCTCGCCGAGCCTGCAGCCCTGCTATAACTTCATCAAGCAGAGCAGGCACGTGGACGGGCAAGGAAGTGGTGACGCTCATGTACTATACTCCACTCTCAATTATCTGTGATGCCTGCTCTTCGGACGATGGTTTCTCAGCCTGCCATCCCTCTTCGCTCCAGAGTTCAACACGGGTATTGGCGCCGACAACAATCGCTGTGTCAGCAATCTTAGCGTAGTCACGCAAAGGATCTGGCAATTTTATCCTGCCTTGCCCATCAAATGAGGCACTGAAGGCGGAGCCAAAGATGGCGCGATTCAACTTCCTTAAGTTAGCTGGAGTTACTGCCTTCTCAGCAAGCTTGTCGGACAGCCTTTTCCATTCTACTATTGTATAAACGGCGATGCATTTCTCTCCCATTCCCTTGGCTAATATCACGCCCTCCTTCATCTCTCGCCTGAATTTTGGCGGCAGAGGGACTCTTCCCTTTTCATCAACCTTATATGGATACTCACCGAAAAACATTTTATTTACCTCAGTTCCCCCCAACCCCCCCCAGTCTTGCCTTGTTTATCTTATCTATCATACCTCGTCTGCCATTTTCCCCCACTTTTCCCCACAATCCTAATTATAAACCTTATCCTTATTTTGTCAATACTTTTTAGAGCTTTTTTGAATTTTTGAACAAATTTCGTCTTGGAGATTGAAAATAGAGTGGTGCTAAATGTAGCCCGAGGGATACACTGCTCCCTGGGAGCCAAGGTCACCGGGAAGCACGAGACTTTCTTTTGTCACCGCCTGCATGGTAAGATATGCACTTTGAAGGTTTTTATTGAGGGAATCCATGCGTATTGATATTTTGTGTCTCTTCCCTGAAATGTTTGCCTCTCCACTCGACCAGAGCATCATCAAGCGTGCTCGGGAGCAGGGATTGGTGGACATCATGATTCATGATATTCGCGACTACACCCATGACAAACATCATACTGCGGATGATTGTCCTTACAGCGGTGGACCTGGTATGGTGCTCAAGCCTGAACCTATCTTTGAGGCAGCAGAGGCGATAAAACAGCAACTTGGTGTAAGTGAGATGCCTATCATATTACTCACCCCCCAGGGCAGGCTTTTTTCTCAATCTGTGGCTCAGGAACTGGCCATCCATCCTCATCTGATGTTAATTTGTGGCCATTACGAAGGTTTAGACGAGAGAGTGTGTGAGCACTTAGCTACTGATGAAATCAGTATTGGGGATTATGTACTTAGTGGGGGGGAATTAGCTGCCCTGGTTGTGGTGGATGCTATCGTTAGGCTTATACCGGGAGCGCTGGGCTCACAGGATTCCGCCAGCAGTGATTCTCATAGCAACGGGCTTTTAGAATATCCCCAATATACCAGACCTCCGGTATATCGAGGTTGGTCAGTACCCTCGGTTTTGCTTTCAGGGAATCACGGCGAAATTGCTCAATGGCGACGCCGTCAGGCTATCCTGCGAACGGCGAAACGACGCCCTGACCTTTTGGAGAAGGGCAATATCTGCGATGAGGAAAGAAAATGGATGTTAGAGAATTTGTTAAACCCAAAATGAACCCCAACATTCCTCAAATTTCCCCTGGCGATACGGTCAAGGTTAGTTTGAAGGCTATGGAAGGGGATAAAGAGCGACTGCAACACTTCCAAGGAGTGGTGATTAAAATGAGGAAGGGCGTGGATGGTGGAAGCTTTATGGTGAGGAGGGTATCTTACGGCATTGGCGTGGAGCGCACTTTCCCTTTTCAATCCCCTTCTGTGCAAAATGTGGTGGTGCTCAGGCATGGACAGGTGCGCCGGGCCAAACTCTATTATATGCGCAGGCTCAGCGTGAAACAGGCCCGACTTAAGGAAAGGCGAGAGAAGGCACTGGAGCAAGCCATGCCTCAAGAGGAAGAACCTCGCAAAAAAGAAGAACAGTCCTCTGAATGAACTACGCCGAGGTGGCGGTCAATTCACCGGGGAGCCGGTCAACTTTTTGCTATGCCATACCGCCAGGATTCAATATTAGTGCCGGGCAAGCAGTATGGGTGCCCTTTGGCACGCGGGTTATTCAGGGGATTGCGCTCCGATTATCAGACGAGCCATCGGTTGAAGAAACTAAGGAAATAGCTGGCATTGTTGCTGATTTTCCTTTGCTTTCCCCGATACAAATACAGCTTGCCCAGTGGATAAGCGAACACTATTTTGCCCCCCCTTTCGATGCCCTGGCTTTAATGCTGTCTCCGGGATTTGAGAGGCGGGCTATTACTTGCTTTCAGCTAACGGATTCCCAAGTAGATTTGCCCCTAACAGCGGAACAAAGGCAAGTCCTTCATATTATAAAAGGAAAAAAGGAGATAAGCTTGCCTGAGCTGGAGAAAGCAATTGGCAAAAAAAAAGCCAGGCAAATCACCGACCAGTTGCTGGCCCATCAGCTAATTACACAAACTCTGGAATTGGAAAAGGCAAGGGTAAAGCCCAAAACGCTTCCTTATATTAAGTTAATAGCTGACAGAGAAGAAATCGAAGTGGCGAAGGCTCGCCTGGATAAGTCTCGAGCTTATAAACAGGCAGAACTCTTAGAATTTCTGACCGGGCAGACTCAACCTATTCCAATTAGCGAACTGAGGGAACGGCTCAATTGCTCTCTTGCCGCTATCAAAGTCTTGGAGAGCCGCCATTTAGTCTCAGTGGAAAGGCTCAGAGTAAGGCGTGACCCCTTATCTCACCTCAGCCTCACAACTTCTCCGGCTCCGGTTCTCACTTCATCTCAACAAGCTGTCTGGGGATTGATCCAAGATGTCATTGTGAAGGAGGCGAGGCAACCTGGCAAACCACCGGTTTTCCTCCTTTTCGGCGTTACTGGCAGTGGCAAGACTGAGATTTACCTGCGAACCTTGGCTCAGGTTATTACTGCCGGTAAGAGAGGCATTTGCCTTATCCCGGAAATCGCCTTGACCCAACAAACAGTAGAGAGATTTGCTAATCGCTTCCCCGGGCGTGTGGCAGTACTGCATAGCGGCCTTTCCCCGGGAGAGCAGTTCGACGAATGGCAATGGATAATGGAGGGAAATTGCGATGTCGTCATTGGGCCGAGGAGTGCCTTATTTGCGCCCCTGTCCAACCTCGGTCTTATCATTATTGATGAAGAGCATGAGTGGACATATAAGCAAGAAGATAAATCGCCTCGCTATCATGCCCGCGACGTGGCCATTAAACTGGCTCAACTCAGTGATGCGGTTGTTATCCTGGGCAGTGCTACCCCTGATATTGGCAGTTTCCATAAGGCACAGCAAGGCGAATATCAGCTTGTAGAGCTAAGGGAAAGAATTACTCCTCGTGGGTATTCCCCTCTCCCCGAGGTAAGCATAGTGGATTTAAGGGAAGAACTTAAAGCCGGAAACACAAGCTTGTTTAGTCGTTCCTTATTGGCTGCCATGAAAGAAACTCTGGCGCAGGGCGAGCAGATAGTTCTTTTTCTTAACCGTCGAGGCACAGCTACCTTTGTTCGCTGTCGTAACTGTGGCTTTGTCTTGCGTTGCCCCCGTTGCTCTATCGCCCTTACTTATCATTCGGTGGGAAAAAGGCTAATTTGCCATCGCTGCCGCTATTCTGTTCCAGTGTCTCAGGACTGTCCCCGGTGTTTTCAGCGCCATCTCAGGTTTCTGGGCATTGGCACACAGAGGGTAGAAGAGGAAGTAAAGCATTTCTTTCCTGAAGCAAGAATGCTTCGCTGGGATAAAGATGTGATTACCAGGAGATATGCTCATGAGGAGTTGCTGAAGAATTTTCGTGACCATAAGGCGGATGTGCTTATTGGCACTCAAATGATAGCCAAAGGATTAGACCTGCCTCAAGTGACACTGGCCGGGGTAATCAGTGCCGATACTGGTCTTAATTTTCCCGATTTCCGAAGCAGCGAGCGTACTTTTCAACTCCTGTGTCAGGTAGCTGGCAGGGCAGGGCGTGGGATTAAATCCGGAAAGGTTATCATCCAGACTTACTCCCCCGACAACTACATTATTGAAGCTGCGGCCAAGCACGATTATCTTGGTTTTTATTATAAGGAAATAGATTATCGCCGCCAATACAATTATCCTCCTTTTAGCCAATTAGTCCGCTTGGTTTATAACCACACCGATGAAGAATTATGTCGCCGTGAGGTAGAGAGGGTATATCGTCTAATTCTTGATGAAAAGGCGAGAAAGGACATAATTGATTTCAATGTAATTGGTCCTGTGCCCGCTTTTGCCTTCAGAGCCAGGGGCCGGTATCGCTGGCAACTCTTCCTCCGCGGCCCTGACTCAACTCGGATGTTATCCCGGCTCACTTTGCTGCGGGGCTGGACTATAGATGTCGACCCGGTAGGGGTAGTTTGATTTTGCGAAACCATCGGCAGAGCCCAACCACGGGGGATTTGCAGTTCTGGTCTACTTGACATAATTTACTTGGCTAGAACAACATACTAACGTCCAGCATAACAAGATTCATATCGCCAGCCGTTTTGGAAACTGCCTACAGCAAGCTGCTGAGCCAGAAAACCCTTAAGGTTTTTGGGAAAGACTTACCTGTTACCGCTTAGCTGCCTTGAGGGGTGTCTTGCCTGGCTGGAGCATCTTTTTGCTCAGGGCATCACGATCGCCACCGCTCATGCCGGCGATGTGCCTAACCAGCTTTTTTCGGGACTCGACATCGTACTGGGTAGTGATGGCGATTTGTTCCATGATAGGTGAACCGCCACCATGGTAACTGCCGATATTGTGTATGCCTGCGGTCGCGGAACAGAGCACGTCACCCAGGTAACGCCATAGCTGTGCCTGGTCCTCCACCGGCATGTCCGGATTACGCTTTGTGTATTTCAGGAGAAAGTCACGGGTCTCAGGGTTCAGGAAATCTTTCTCGTGTGGAAAGGTGGCTACCACGCCGCCGGTGATATCGCAGAGCATCTCAGTTTCATGATAGACCGCCTCACCCGTCAGGCAGCGACCGACGTTACAGTAAATCGAATTAGGTATATAGGAGCCGGGGCCATAGGGCACAAATCCTATCCCGGGTATGTAGACCTCTGGCTTGCCCAGGTCAGAGGCTGTGTATCCCGCCGCATAACCCAGCTCGGTGACCATGATAATGTCAGCCAGCTTCTTCCGGACGCCGGGTGTCTTGTGGATGTTGTTCACCTCGGCAGCAAGTGCCGCAGTTCCCAAAAGTACGTCGCCCAGAGCCGGTTTGCAGCCAGAATAGGAATGACGGTGGAAGAGGGCGAAGAGGAGAGCCACCACGCCGCCATGCTGCCATTCGCCGGCGAGGAAGACTCTTTCCCAGGGCACAAAGCAGTTGTCAAATATCATATAGGAATCTGTAGCTCCAGGCAGGAAGCCACGCTTGAAGTGTTCCCTGGGTCTGAGGTTATGGACAGTAGTAATCTGTTTCAGTCCTTCCCAGTCGCCCGGGATGGCGAAGGCGACGGCGTAGTCCTTGTCCTCTGGACGCAACGCTCGTGTCGGCACTACCAGTACCTCATCAGCAACTGATGCCTCGGAGATGTGCAGCTTGCAGCCGCTGACGATGATGCCATCACTGCGCCTCTCTTTAATCCGTACGTAGGCATCCGGGTTTGGCTGGTCAGCAGGCCTCAGCAGCCTATCGCCCTTGACGTCAGTCTGGGCGCAGCAGCCCACCAGGTCTTCGGTTTGGAAGCGAATAAGCCACTTCTTAAAGTTCTCGTGGTACTGAGTGGCGCCTTTGTTCATCTTGTCCGCTTCGTAAGAAACGTTGTAGACGGCATTGGTGGAGTCGATGCCCATGCATCGCTGGATGCAGCCGGCCACCTTCTGGCAGAGCATGCGGGTCATGTCCTGCTTCTTGTGCAGATCATCAGTGCTCTGGTGGATGTGAGTGAAGCGGCTGATGCGCTCGCCGGTAAGATGAGAGATAGCGGTGCACAGGCCCTGGTTCTCTGGCTTGGCAGCCTCGTCAAATGTAGTGCCGATGGTATTTATACAGTCCATCTGTAGCTCGTCAGTGCGGTCGATTAGCGCGCCATCGAAGTAAACGTTTCGCTTCATTTTTGCCAGCCCCTGTATATACTGCTTCTTTGTTCTCATTTTTCCTCCTTGCTTAATGATCACTAAAGCTTTAATAGTTTGGTTATTCGCGAACTGATGTGGTCTATAGTATAGCTCGCTCCGCACTGGCAGGCAAATTTTCAGGCTTTTTCGGATTGGTAAAAAGTCAGTAAATTGGGGGATAAGGGCTGAGCCCCGCCTCACTAAGATTCTTTTCCCAGCAGATGACTCAGCATTTTGTCATATCCGGGTGGATGTGGTGAGTTATATCTCAAAAATGTGGGAATCGGATACCTGAAAACACCAATTTTATGACCTATTTCCAAACCTTGAATCGTTTTCTCAATCTTGCTCATCGGTATCGAAAAGGCGCACTCGTAATCTTCAGTGTGAGGAATCAGCCGTTCACCAAGGCTTAACAAGGTGAACTGGCACTCGTCTTTTTCGATAGTCCGCGTGATATAGTTTGTACATCCGGCTCCTACAGCCAAAGTGGTGTCGAGACCTGTCTTACCTGTTCCAGTGAGGTAGCCTGTAAGAAGTATCCATATTTGAGCTGGGTTGCCATAAACCAGGATAAGATGTGGTTCAAAGGTAGCTCTGTTTAGAGGAGCCATGAGTACATTCTTGTACTTACCATATTCAAATTTGGGAATGTTTTGAATAGCCGCCGCTGCCTGTTTTTTGCTCATCCCCCATAACCCAAGGGACTCTTGGAAGCTCCCATCAGCGACATCTGGCAACAAAGGTAAGAATCCCATACTTAGGCCAGCAACGTAACAGCTCTGAAACTTGTCAACAGCTATAGTCCAGCCATAGCGCCGCGCCATATTAATTGCGTGACACAACGAAACAGTTATTCCCACGTCTTTTTGGGGTATCCTAGTCTTGTCAGGAAGTTCTTTTTCGGATTCGCACATCCGGATGGCGAGTGGAAAAGTTTGTGGACGCACATAGTAAGTCAACGCCTCATCGATTTGTTTTAGATTTGCCATGTTCTGTTCCTCCTTTGTTAATCATACTGACCTGATAAACGAGAAACTCCATCAGGTTTTGGGAAGCCTTACCTCTTACAGGATTTCTGTTTTATCTTCGAGGTGCCGCTATGTATACCTTATCAGAATTCTCGCCTGTTTTCCAGTGCTTGCCCCAGGGTTAGGTCGTCAGCGTATTCCAGCTCAGCACCAAAGGGCAAGCCACGAGCCAGGCGAGTGACGCGAACGCCCAGAGGGGTGATAATCCGTTGCAGATACATAGCCATAGTCTCGCTCTCTACATTGGGATTGGTTGCGACAATCACTTCGGTTACTGAGCCATCTTTAAGACGGGTCAGAAACTCCTTTATCTTGAGCTCTTCAGGCCCTATACCCTGTGTCGGGTTTATAGTTCCGTGAAGCACATGATAAACACCGTTATATTTCCCCGTCTGCTCCAAAGGGAGGATATCTGAAGATTTTTCCACAACACAAATTTTAGAATGGTCACGCTCTGTATCTTGACAAATGCGGCAAGGGTCACAATCAGTGTTGTTAAAACAAAGCGAACAAAGCTTTATCTTTTCCTTCAGTGTTAAAATGGCCTCGGCTAGAGCCTTGGCTTCTTCATCAGAGCTGCATAAGAGATGATAAGCTAGCCTTTTAGCACTTTTTGGCCCAATTCCAGGCAGCTTATTTAATTCCTCAATTAATCTAGCTATGGGCTCAGCAACAAGTCTCATTTTCCCTGACTTTTTATCTTATTGTCATTCTGAGAGCAGCAAAAAATC
>Ga0315288_10001741_pt1 | contig 28199 bp, 37 predicted proteins | sample YL17G11_20_MG_FD_203454 | JGI IMG/M metagenome (GOLD analysis project Ga0315288, IMG submission 203454) | Sediment microbial communities from Yellowstone Lake, YNP, Wyoming, USA - YL17G11_20 | ecosystem: Environmental > Aquatic > Freshwater > Lake > Sediment | place: USA: Wyoming | collected... | reverse complement strand
TAACGATAATGAAGACATTGTCTGTATTGTAGGACATTTGCATATACCTGGGCTGTATGCGCAGGTCATGAAATATATTCCTGGACTCGAATGTGAAACAATATTAGTGCCAGAAACATTAGTGCGGAAATGCAGCTAATTATAATTCGTCTAGCGGGCTTCTTATTTTCTTAAGTTCTACTGTTGAGACTTGAGTATATTTTTGGGTCGTATTAAGGTTAGAGTGTCCAAGCAATACCTGGATTTTTCGAACATCAGTGCCAGATTCAAGCAGGTGCGTAGCAAACGAATGCCTTAATGTGTGGACATGCACTGGCTTGTTTATTCCAGCACGTTTTGCTGCTAAATTAACTAGTTTCTGAATGCTGCGCGGCGAAAGTTTCTCGTTCCAGCCATTAAAAAGATATTCTGAATTGTTTTTCCTGTCTTTGATATACCCGTCAAGCTGTTCTATAATCTTTCCAGAAAGAATTATCATCCGGTCCTTGTTGCCTTTACCGCTTCGTACCCATCCTATCTTTTCATTAATCTCCAAATCGTTAAGCTTCATGTTGATGCATTCACTCAAACGTACGCCAGTAGAATAAAGGAACTCAAGCAGCAAGCGGTGCTTTTTGTTTTCAGTCATTTCAATCATTTTCTTTACTTCTTCTTTTGTCAGCACAACAGGGACCTGCTTTGCTATCTTTGGTGTTTTTATGTTCACGTTTTTGCCAAGGATTTCCTTGTAATAAAAAGTAAGCGCTGCCTTAACCAAAGCTAAAGTTGAATTTGAGACATTTCGTTCAGAAAGAAGGTTTGCAAGATACGACTTTATGTCATCTTCAGAAATCTCTTCTGGCTGTTTTTTGATGAAATCAAGGAAGCGTTGGTTATAATATAGGTAGGTTTTGACTGTCTGCGGGCTAACTCCGCGCAGTTTCAGTTCAGTCTCGAGCTTCTGTAACATAGTATACTGAAGTAAAAGTTCGTTTAATATTAACTTTAGGGTACTGTCCACTAATTCCAGTATTGCATCGATAATTTTAAAAGCACATATATACTGCAGAATATACATTGGTGGGGTTCTGAGGAGTGATACAAAATGGCTTACAAAAAAGAGGGCAAATTACCATCATATACTATCTTAAGGAACAGACTTGAAGACATAGATTTCGCAAGTGGTGAAGCAAGTTATCTATCAATGGTTATTGTAGAACCTGGACAAACAACAACTGCGATTGTAGATAGGACCGGAATAAGTCAACAAATGGTTTCTACTTATGCAGTAAAGGCAGAACAAAGAGGTATTGTTAAAAGAACAAAAATAGAAGACGGGTCACAAGGAAGACCAGAATACGGCCATTTCCTAAGAATTTTGCCTAAGAGCGCAATAAAGAGACTAATCAACGAAAAGAAGGAAAAGGCTGACCCCGAAGCTATTCAAGCACTTGAAGAGCTGCTTTGATTAAAACAATAATTTTGCCAGCTTTACAAAGCTTATAAATTTCTGTAAGTTTATGATTAGATTATGGAATCTTACATGAAGGGACGCCCTGCCAAAATTATTTTATCAAAATCAGGACAGAAGAAAATATTTGAAAAGATAAAGAAATTCGTGCTGAAGGATCTGTTGCCTAATCCAAAAATTAACAAAATTATACTATATGGCTCGCTGGCAAAAGGAACATTTGGCAGATATGTCAAACATTTCAAAAATCGGATTTATTCAGATGCAGATATCATATTATTTGTTGAAAATGATTTCAAGGTTCCAAAAAAATGGAAGAAACATGTCATGGCGGACCTGTACCAGATATACAACGTTGCAAAACTGGACAAAAAGTTCCTTATTCAATACGTAGTTTGCAGGAAGAGCAGCTACCAAAATAAAAAGAACCAGAAAGAAGCAGAAAAATGGGGAACTCCTATCGCGTTGAAAAAAAGCAAACACAAGTTTATTGTTCTTTACGAAAGGGCTTAAATAAAACAGTTGATTACAATACTAAATGGTAATCAGAAAACTTAAGTCTGGGAAATACAGGCTTTACTCAAGAAGTTTAAATCCAAAAACCGGCAAAAAACGTAATCTTGGAACATTCAGGACAAAAGCTGAAGCAGAAAAGCACGAACGGCAAGTACAGTTCTTCAAGCGCAGAAAGAATTTTTGAAACTAAGAATTTCGGCAAGTCCTTATGCTGGAGAACTATACCTTATAAATTTCCATTGCATAGATAAATTATGGATTTACGATTATTTATCGCACTCCTTGTTTTGGCGGTATTTGTATTAGGCTGTACTTCACAAGATGTGGTTAACATAACAAAACCAGAAACCCATGTCAGCAAACCTCCGCAATTAAACATATCTGTCAGTAACACAACAGCAGTGGTACCCAATAATGCAATATCAGAACCTGTAAATTTCTGTAAAAAGGTAATGTTAACAAACAGCAATACCACAAAAAGGTACTTATACTTCCATGATAACAAAATTTCTTGGTTTGACGACATGGGTCAGAATAGCCAATTATCAATTTTGGACATTGATAAAAATGTAACACATACGATATTTAATAGTTTGGATAATCCAATTTCTTTGAACCATCCTAGTTTTGAGGATGCCATTGTGTTGCGGGGTGTCGAAGTATTCAATCTGACCTCAAATAAAACAGAAAAGTACAATCCTCCAGGCAGTGAATCTAAAAAAGATGCGAACATTTGGAATGATATGGTTGTTTTTTCTCAAGAGCAGTTTACCGCGTACGAAGTCTATTACGTCAATCTTTCTGAAGAACCTGAAATACATGCACACAGAGTCTATGCAGAGACAGCTGTTGATAACAGACTTCCAAAGATATACAGTAACATCATAGTTTGGCAGGCTTACAATGTACACACGGGCATGTCAAAGATACTGTTATACAACCTCTCTGAACGGGGTAATGAAACAGTATATCAGTTTATCTTTAATGGAAAATTTGCATACACTTTTTATGTTGAATACCTCCCCAAGATAGTTGAACTTGCATCTGGAAATGTAGAAGGACAAGAATTGTATAGCAACAATGTTGTCTGGCAGGGGATGACGGGCAGTAACTGGAATATATATTATTATGATGCACTGTCTAATAAGACCGTAAAAATAACAAAAGATAGCTTTAATCACACAAATCCAAAAGTTTCGTCCAGCTACATAATTTGGGAAGATTACCGAAACGGTAACTGGGATATTTATGCATACGATTTTACCAAACAAAAAGAGATACAGTTAGTAACTGATTCCTCAAACCAGACAGAGGCTGCGATATTCTCAAATCGCGTTGTATGGATAGAAAATAACCAGATATACACCTGCTTGATTGAAAACAATTAATTATTGTCAATATGGACAATAATTAGCTGGAAATGTTTATAAATTCCTCACCCGTTAGTGATAACAGTATGGACGACTCTAAAAGGCAAAGAATAGAGAAACACCTGAAGGCTGTATCAATAAAAGTTGAAGACTTGGGTATAATTGAAGGTCTAGTTGAGCTTCTTGATGATAAGAATAATAATGACAAGGATCTTGAATTGTTTTTCATGAAAAACGGGATACCACCACTGCCCGACATGACCAAAAATTATCTTGGTGCTGCTTACATAGTACAGCAGATAACAAATTACCTTGCGAAAAATTACGCGAATTTCATGTTAAAGACCCCAAAATCAGTTCTGCGTTATGATTTGGAATGCGAAATAAGAGCACATTTTACAGATAATGTAGAACACACAATGCACCACACAAAAGTGTACGGCTTAAGGAAAATAAAGACTTGGGCGATACGCTATGGAGTTGTCACTAATGACGAATTTTACAAAATAATTGACAAAATCAAGATTGAACTTGGTCTTCTAGAACAAGAAAAACCGATAGTTAACACTAAAAAAATGGGAAGGCTGGAAAAAGAAGCTGAAGAGACGGAAAAACCTGCAATTGAGATAACAAAATCTGTTGATGTTGAAGTTGCAGCACCAGCTGTAGGAAATGAAATTGAAGCCCAGTCTTATGAACCAGTACCCGAAAATGTTCCTTTTTGTGAACCGATGCAGCCAAAGAAATTTGTTCCTCCTGCACCAGGAAAGAAACGAAGACAGCAGCTAGCTATTGTTTATGATGAAAAGAAAGTTATTAGAAAAATCAAGACACAAATTACTGCTGAAAAACCAATCGAAGAAATTGTTGGTTACATAAAATGTGAAATGAGCAGTTCAGAAGGCGATGCCAAATCATTCCTTAAGAAAATCGTCTATAATTCAATTGCTGATGCTCTTTGGGAAAATGAGTCCCCTGCAAGAAACATGATAGATTATATGGACCAGGATACTCAAAAAAGTCTTGCAAAGGATTACCTGAAACTAACAGCAATACCTGAAAAGAACGGCTTGCATGGCATCACAAAGGCAAAAAAGAAACTTCAAAAACACCTTTCGCTGGATGAAACAACACTAGATGGAATAATCTCTGACGAACTTGATGCTTATTTTGAAAAGAAAAAGGCGGAAAAGGAAGTCAAACCTGTTGAGTTAAAACCTGATGTTGACACCAACAAACAGATTTATTTCACATTGCATGTCAAAGAACGTGCAGTTGAAAGGGTTGGCGAAGACGCTGACCAGGAATGGGCATTACGCGACATGTTCCACAGCGGAAAAACAATTTATGTCGCAGGGGACAACTGCCCGCACAGGATATTTAAGTTCAGCGGCGAGATTTTTGAAATCCCGTATTATGAAACTCCAGAAGAATACGTGCTTGTCACGCTGTTTGATTTCAAGGGATTCGGACTTAATGATAATGGCTATTGTAAGGGCCACAAGAAGAACACATAACCATCATTTTCACTGTCAAAGGGTTAAATTTGACAATTGTTATAAGGCATAACAACATTATACATACAGGTGAAAAATACGGTCTGTACTATGTTAGAGCCACCAGTGTATTCTAAAGGTGGTGGGGTTGTGCAGCGGGAGCCAGAAGTAATCAGGCTCTACCAGAAGCAGTTCGAGAATGAACCAAGATTAGATGATTTAGTTGAACTACATCTTGTTCCTGAAGTAAAAACAAACCTCTGCAATGAGCTTTATTCTCACGTCACCAAAGCAGAACATGGGATGATGATCGGAGTGGAACAATACAGGAAATTCAATGATGATTATATTGCAAAAGGCACGCGGGTTAAATCAGCTGAGTTCAGGCACGGAAAGGAAAGAATAAATGTTATTTATTTCACAGACAAGGACTCAAACACTGTCATGGATATTGAGCCTGTTGTTTCTGTAGAAAGCCCAGAAGATTCTGCAGTACTTCCAATTAATGATTTGCTTGAGATGATAGAAGACGGGGCGCTGGAATTCTCAAAACAAACAACAAAGTTGCTTAAAAAATTAAGATATGAATCACCTGCCGGAACATGCATGATCGAAAACATCGGACCTTCAAACATCCAGTGGCTTGCTGACAAAGCAGATGCCTGTGACGTGACAGATTCTTATTTAAAAGAATTGAAGCAGGACATTTTTGAACCGCTTGCTGCAATATCTGCAACACTTGCTGACCGCGAATTGTTTGATATTGAACTGACGCACATCTCAAAGAACGCTCCGGGTGTTATGGAAACAGTTAAGGAAGTTCTTGAATCAGAATTTGGAGAAATTGAGATTAATGCTTATAAAAACTCAAAGGGGAAATTACGAGCAGGCGAGAATTATTACGACAAAGCAAAAGAAATCGTTGCAGAGAAACTTTTCCTTCTTGAAGCTGAAAGGGAAATTGAAAAACAGAGAGCTGCTGAAAAGATTGAACTTGAGGAACTTGTCAGTTCTCCAACCAGAAAACTTAATGCTCTTGCAGCTGCAACAGTCACTGGAATTCTTTTCGGAACAATCTTTGCGGGCATGGCAGCTGGACAAGGAGACCATGGACGAGGGGATACACATGAAAAAGTCTTGGTGAGCAGTGATATTGGTGGAGGAACAGATGTTGACATATCAGGAAATCACGTTGTCTGGAATAAAGGTGTGGGTGGTCTTTATGAAATATGGCACAAAGACCTAAAAACGAACGACACAAAAATGCTTGTATCAAATTCAACACAAAGTCTTTTTGATTTAGATGGTGAAAATTTAGTTTATGCGACTAGTAATGGTTTATTTGTTAAAAATGTAGAGACTGGACAAGAAACACAAATCACAAATGAGGTTGCTACAGATTGTAGACCAGCAATCCAAGGAAACAAAGTTATTTGGACTGATAGCTCATATGATGGTAACAATTTTCACTTCTTTGTTAAATCGTTTGATTTAACAACGAAAGAAACAAAAACCATTACTGAAGTCGATTCACAACATTTTATTGATGTCTATGAGAACCACGTTGTTTATTCAAATGAAAGTAATGGGAAAATTAGTTTAATGTTAAAAGATTTGGATGATGGAAGCGTTACAACAATAGGAAATCAAAATTTCCAAGGTAGAACACCAACAATCTATGGCAAAAATATTATTTTCTTTGGAAGCGAAGATGGGAATAACTGGTATCTATACAAATATGATATCACAACAAAAAATATTGAAAAAATATTAGATTCTCCAGTTTCAACAGCCATCGATTATGCGCCTGATCTTGAGGGGGATACGTGCGTATTAAGTTCGGGTTACGATTTATCAGTTTACAATATAACTACAGGGGAGATTACAAGCTTAACAAATGATGGGGGAAGTTCTCACGAGCAAATGCCACATATAAACAACAATAGAGTGGTCCTCAAACAGGATGACAATCCCAAAGGAGTCCATGTAATCGATACAAATCCGCAAACTCTTCCACCAGTAAATCATCCGCCAGTTATACAAGATATTCCTGATTCACAGGTTGCTTATGGTACTGTATGGTCGCATACACCTCAGGTAAGTGATCCTGACCAAGGAGACACAACAAATATCCAAGTTGTAAGTGGACCATTTGAGATAATCAGCGGGAAAGTTGTATTAAAAGCTTCATACCAAAATGTTCCAGGAATCCATGAAGGAAAAGTAAGGGTAACTGATTCAAAAGGGGCAAGTGCTGAAGATTCTTTCAAAGTAACTGTTCTTCCAGATAACGTTCCAGTTAATCATGCTCCAACTCTTGAGAATATTGTTGGTGGACAGATGGATTACGGAAAAGGGTATTCATCTCCGATAGTTGCTTCTGACCTAGATAACGATCCTTTAACATACCAGGCCATGGATTCGCATTTTGAGATTGTCAAAGAAGGTGGCAATAACATTGTTAAGTTAAAGCCAGAATATGCAACACAGCCCGGCGATTATCATACTGCTGTAAAAGTAACTGATTCTAAAGGAGCTTCTGCAGAAACAAATGTTGATTTGACTGTAAAAGAAAAACCCGTGCATACAAGTACTGCAGGTATCCCCTGGAACATTGTTGGTGGAGCAACAGCATTGGTGGCATCTTTATTTGCAGCTTTTGCACTGCTCGGAAGAAAGAAAGAAAAGGAAGTCAGATATTACCCGCCGCAGCCAGTTCATAGAAACGGAAGAAAACCTATCAATGGAAATGGCGGGTATTAACAATAGTCATCCAACAATTTACCATTGGGTAAATTACAATTATAGCTATCTTTACAGCTAGTGCAGTACGTTGCACTAGGTGTTGCGGCTTTTAATCTTGACGGATCTTCGCCATAATAACTCGTATTAGAAGCATAAATCGCGTTCACACTCTGACAAAGCTGAAGGCAGTTCGCGCCTGTTGTACCTGCTGCACCTACTGCAAATTGTGTGAAGAAGAAAATTCCGACTCCGACAAGGACTAACAGAACTAAAATAAAAAGTATAATTGTGCTCATTGGCAGTCCCTGTGCTTTCATACATTTTAGAAGATTATGGGATTTTATAAAGAATTTGGTGAGGTTAATGGTAGAATTGAGTTAGATGCTTCATCGACATTTTTTTCTTTATTTGCATAAGTGATGCTGCACTGCAGAAAAATCTGAAACATGTTATCTTTTAGAACTGAGGTTTCCATTTATTGATTTTTCAAGCTTCTTTATTGTCGATGGGTATACTCCAACTTTTTGCCGGACCAGGTCAAGAGAACATTCCTCGTTCTGCCTCACTGATGACAGATGCAGCGAAACTGCTACCAACGTTATTGGCGAACGGCCAACCAATTCTTCGCTTATCCTCTGGAGAATTTCATTTGCAACCGTAAGTGTTTTTGGGGAAAGGTTAAGATCCTGCCCTATCTTTATCAGATAATCGCTAGGGTCTGCTCCAGCAAGTTTTATGCCAAGTTCCTTGCAAATCAGGTTTGAAAACTTGTTTATCAATTTCTTTGAAACGCCGGTACTTTCAGCTATACTTGCAAGGTAATAAGAAAGACTGTTTCTTCGCGAGACTATGTAGATCAAGGCAGCTAGAATCGCTTTTCTCGAGCGGCCAAATGTGAAGTTCTTACGATAAAGCTGGGAATACAACTCAATAATTTGTCCTTGTGTGTAATACGGTAACTTAAGGACAGAGTTTAATGTAAGTAATTCATGTCTTGCAGCATCAATTGCTCGTTCTTCTTTTGTTTTGAGCATTGAGGGATATTTCGGGCTAACTATGGTTCTTTTATGCCACTTGCGTAACATACACCTTCTTTTTTCAGAAGGACCTATTTCTATGGCTTTTCCGAAATCCATGCACCTAAGTTCAGAAACAGCCCGATCTTCTTTTTTAGATACATCCGCAAACGCAAAAGAAAGCACAGCGCGGTGCTGCCACTGTTTTTCAATTACTGTGCCACACTGCTTGCAGTAGTTCTTACGACTAATCGGGTCAACTGCAGTTTCTTCTGAGGAACAAGTTGGACATTTCATACATATCTAATAATAATTAAACATAGGTTATTTATAAATCGCTTTGGACTATCCAGGTTGTAGACAAAAAAGAGATGGTGGTGTTATGATAAGAATACACGACGGCAAACTCACACACGGAAAATATGCGAAAGAGGGAACAAAGAAGGTTACTGTAGATGCACATGTTTATTCAACAGTCTTCAAATCAATAATCAAAAAGAGCTATGCAAATGTCACATGTCCGGTCTGCGGATTTGTGAACAAAATTGATGTTGGAAACGAAGATGTTATTGAATTCAAATGCAACTGCGGACAAAAGCTACAATTCAAAGTCCCAAAGGGTGATTCAAATGGGTAACCGAAACAAAGAACCTAATGAAGTCCATAATGAAAAAGACGTAGAAAAGATGTTTGACGGCAGCTTGAAGGGCGACGCCATAATTGAGGCAATAAAGAAGCTTCAAAAGAAAAGGAGGTAATTAAAATGACGTTTAGTTTAGATAATGTAAAACAAGGAAGTATGATTGTTTTAGATAAGGATGGAAACTTTAAGTTCAATTGTCCTTTAAAACACACCAGCATAAGCGCCAGAGTTTCTGGTTTTATCACACGCGCAAAAGTTATCCAGCACTTCAAGAATACATTAAAGGAAACTGTAGAAGCTGTTTATGTTTTCCCGCTGCCACATAATGCTGCGGTCGACAGCATGACCATGAATATAGGAAACAGGATAATCAAAAGCGTCATGAAAAAGAAGGAAGTTGCACGCAAGATGTATGAAGCTGCAAAGGCAGCTGGCAAAGGGGCAGGACTTCTTGAACAGCAGAGGCCGAACATATTCACACAATCTGTCGCAAACATAATGCCTGGCGATGAGATTGAGGTACACATAGAATATGTTGAGTTCCTGGATTACGAAGACGGTAGATACAGGTTTGTTTTCCCAATGGTAGTAATGCCGCGGTATATACCTGGCGCTCCAACAGGCTATGCTGGAACTGGCTGGGCACCTGACACAAACAAGGTGCCAGATGCATCAAAAATAACGCCAGTAGTAGCTCCTCCTGGGATACGAGCTGGCCATGACATCTCAATCGCAGTAGAGATAGATGCAGGGTTCACGTTAACAAACATTGTCTCAAAACTTCACGAAATTGAAATCAAAAAAGTAAGCAGCAGCAAAGCAATTGTCCAATTAAAGGAAAAAAATGAAATGCCAAACAAGGATTTTGTACTTGAATACACAACAGCTGAAGCAAGAATATCAAGTACTGTTCTTGCACATGCTTCAAAGAAGGGAAAATTCTTTACAGTAATTGTACAGCCACCTGAACGCATGGATATCTCAAAAGTAACGCCAAAGGAAATGATTTTTGTAGTTGATGATTCAGGCTCAATGGGCGGCGGTCCTATAAACAAGGTAAAGGAAACGATGCTGCACTGCATAAACAAAATGAACCTTAATGACACTTTCCAGGTAATCAGTTTCTCAAACAATGTGACAAAGCTTTTCAATGAGCCGCAAAAAAATACCCCTGTGAACAGGGCACTTGCAAAGCTGTTCATAGCAAACTTAACAGGAAGAGGTGGTACAGAAATGCTGCGTCCTGTGCTCGATGCGCTTTCACCACCTTACTCAAAGAGGTTAAGAATAGTTTGTATGATGACTGATGGTGGAATAGGCAATGACTTTGAGATAATTAATGCCATAAAAAAGAATCGGGGCAATGCAAGGTTCTTTGTCATGAGTATAGGAAATGCCACAAACAGGTATCTTATTGATAAAATGGCCGAGGTTGGCAGAGGACAATCACTTTGGATAACAAGCGACTACAAAGGCAAGAACGCATCAGACGATTTTTACAAGTTGATAGCAAACCCGCTGTTCACTGACATAGACATCAGCTTCAGGAAGCTTTCAGTTTCAGACATTTATCCAGTAGACATACCTGATTTGTTCAGCTCAAAACCAGTAGTGATATGCGGAAAATACAACAAAGCAGGCTCAGGAGAAATTGTCATAAGCGGAAAAGTGGCTGGAAAAGAACATAAGATTGTACTAAAAGCAAACCTTCCAACAAATGAAACAGAGAACAATGTGCTTGCAACGCTTTGGGCACGAAAGCGGATAGACGACTTAATGTCAAGGAATTATCTTGAACACCAGTACGGACAGGACTCTCCAAACATTGGGGAAATCATAAAGACAGCAATAAAGTATAACATAATGAGCCAGTATACCTCTTTTGTTGCAATTGAGCAAAAGATAGTTAACAAAGGTGGAAAACAAAAGACAGTGGCTGTTCCAACTGAAATGCCCGAAGGAATGGATTATGAAGGCTTTTTCGGGCGAGATGAACGCTATCTTGCATGCTGCTTTGACATGAGCTTTAGAAAAGCAGATCCTATGCTGTACAGAATAAGAGCGTGGCAGACAAAAACTGCAACACCAGTTGAACGCAACCTAGTTTTTGCACTTGCAGAAATCAAAAGGGTTGCAGCAGTGTTTAGTCTTGCAAAAACAATTGAGGAAGACGCAGAAAAGATTTACAAGGACGCTGTCAAAAGGGGACTGCTGCGTGGAAAGTGCATGGAGATTGTGATTGCTGCAGCAATATTTGCAGCCTGCAAGAAGCATAAGATCAATATGCCGCTCGAGACGATCTGCAGTGCATTCCCTGTAGACAAAAATGATGCAGACAGGGAGTACAAACTCATCTGTAGGAAGCTAAACCTTAAGGATTAATCAGTTTTTCCTTTTTTGTAAATTTTTAAGAGGTGGTTACTGTGAAGTGTAAGCATAAAAACCAGAGGGTGAACGAAAAAAGAGGCGAACGGTACTGCGCCAGGTGCGGTCTGGTCCTTGAGGACAATATAATTGACATGAGATATTCACCTGAATTCGGTGAGGATGGGCAAAAAGAGTCCAGAACCTTCAAATATCCGTACCTAATAATTGCGGGCACCAATGATGGCATGCGCATGATAACTATTGTACTATCAAGAAGGGGGCGATGTCATCTAAGAAGGAAAGGGATACTAACATAAATATTGTAAAATGAGTAGGGATATCTCTTTTGTTGTGTTTGCCTGATTGAAAGCGTTGCTGCACTGAGGAAGAATATTGAGCTAAGTTAATGGCCATATCTTGGACATGTTACCATGTTTATACCTCTGCCATTTTGTACGATATTATATCTAAAAATAGTTTAACTTATCTTTTAGTTCATCAAACTTATTTTTCAAATGGTTTATATGCTTTTTTAAACTGTCTTTTAAAATAGCGTGTAATAATAAAATAGTACTAAAATTTAGAAATCCTGTATTACCACACTTACACTTAAAGGTATTCCTATTAATTAAAAGTGATCTTTTAACACCTTTAACTGTATAGTAATCATGTATTGTATTAGGGTATAGTGCTGCAGCATCCCATTCTCCAATGTAAACCTTGCCGCATTTGTTACATTTGGTTCCGAAAACAAATAGCTCTTTGTCAAGGTTACATTCCTTTGTAATAAAACTACTTTGTACCTTATTTTCCTTTATTACTTTTGACTTTCTTTTTATCATCGCAATCCCAACTTCATGCGCCTTCACAATCGCGGTTACTGAATTCGCAGCCTTAGTTATATCATTTGCCTTGTTGATAAACAGTATAAGTACATCTGTGTCGTTTAAGTAAACTTTTTTCTTTGAAATCCCTGTATTCTGATAAACATTTTTCTAGTTTTTTTATGTTTAGCTTTAAATCTTTGGGCAGTCTATCCAATGCCTCTTTATGTGTTAACCCAAAATCTTCTGCTACGTCAAGCGCTATAGCTGCGAAGAAGTATAACCCGATTTTTTCATAATTCGTTCCCATGTTAAACTTTTTGTTTATGATGTCTATTTTTTTAAGGTAATAATCCCTCAAAAATTCTGAGTATTTGTTACTGATAAGATTACGAACGTGTTCGTCGCATCTAAAACTCTTTTGAAACTCCCACACATGTTTAGACCTGACATAAAGCTTTGACATGTCTATTTTGGTTGCTACCATATTGTTTGCCCTCCACTGATTAACATATCAAATAGTTCAATTAGTTTGTTAAACATGTTTTTTTGTTCTTGCGATAAACTATCCGCAATTAATTTTAAAGAATCGGCGGTTTCTTTATCAATATCTTTGAATAGTCTGTAACTCTCAGCTAAATCATATATGTCTAATTCATCTACAAAATCCATATTTTTTAATTTATTTATTGTATCCGTTTTACTTGTTCTAAACTCTTTGACAGCTTGTTGGTCAATTTCGCCATAAACATTTCTCAAGCCACCATAGTCTCCTTCAAATAAACGTTTGATTTAATAATATCTATCCCAATATAATTTTATACAAGTTTCAATCTACTTTTCTACCGTATGTTTTATCCTTTTTGTCGGAACAGCCCACCTTACTCCCCAGCGTTCTAAAATTTCAGGTGATGGTCTATACGAAATGTACTCTTCATACCTCTTCCATATCTCTTGTTCGTGTTTCTTGTAATAATTATAATATTTCTTCAATGTTGCATATTCTATTTCATTGATTTTTGCAAGTTCTTTCCCGGAAACATCTATCTTTGCCTTTTCTGTTTCTCTCCACACAATTGCTAACAGAAACAGTCTCGCTTCTTTCAGGTGAGATGTTTCCCTGCAAGCTGTTTTAAAGACATATCCCTGCTCGTACGCTATTGTTGCGAAAGCTGCGCTTATTTTTGATTTTATTTCGTTCGGTATATCTTTGTACCGCTCTGGTAATTTTGTTATCATAAGTGTCCAACTATGTGCATCAGTAGCATGACTTATAAATTTGGTTCTAACAACACGAGGCATATCTCTCAACATACGTTCTAATATGCGTTCTGATATATGCGGTTTCATCTTAACTCCCATTTAATCTTATCGAGTAAGTTAACTAAATCATTAAATAACGTTTGATGTTCTGGTTGTAACTGTGATACAACATCTGCTATTCCTTTTGCTTCATCACTATAGCCTGCAAATTTGGATAGTTTGTATAATTCTGCCAATTTTATTAACTTCTCTTCTTGTTCTAAAGGCTCAAGACCATTAAAACCTGTACTAATCTGGTTTTTAAGAACGTCAATGTCTATCTTTCTGAAGTTATACCACTCTTGAGCTGCTGCAGAATCTAATTCGCCATTATTTTTTAACATGCCTCCTAAATCCCCTTCAAGAAAGTCTTGTAATGCAGGTGTAACTTCTTCCCGGCCATCTATTGTCATTGGTAATTTATCAATCATATCGTCTATCTGGTTAGTAAACTTCAAGTCTATCCTTAAATGGCCTGCTTCGTGCATAATAGCAAATTTATTCTTCGTAAATAAGGATGGACCTTCTAAACTTAAATAAAGTGTATTTGTGTCTTTGTCAACTGCTGCAGGCGCATTAATGTCCATAAAAGGGGGTCTTTCAGTTTTAACTAATTCTATCTCTGTAAATGCATTCTCCCCTAATTCAGCATTGCGCATTTTTACCTGCTGGCTAATGTCATCAAAATTATTTATAAAGTTCTTTAAATTAGATGGGGAAATATTTTCAGTAATTCTAAAATTCAATTTAACAAAATCATTTAACTGCTTTGTAGTCATCCCAAACGTGTTTAGTTTTGCCAGCCTATTCGCCGCTTCAGTTACACCATCTGCCTTGTTGATGTACTTTATTAAGTCCGCCTGATTGTCCATGTCGCGAAGCAGTGTAAAGAATTTGTCATCCAATTTTGCAAGGTCAACATTCTTGAAAAATGCATTCAGGCTTGCTATGTCAACATTGTCAATTATCTTTGTAATTTCTTCGAGCTTAAAGCCGAGCTTTTTCATCTTTAGCATTCCAGACATAAGCTCTGGGGAAAGATTGTCAAAGTTCTTGCCAATTGTTTTCCTTAGCGAATCGATGAAGCCCCAGGCTTCGTCTGATTTTATGCCGATTTTCTTGGCTATGTCTTTTATTATATTGTCCCCTTTCTTTATGATGCCAAATGATACAAAAGGAATGAGGCTAAACAGCATGAAAAATGAATCTGTCTTTGCTGCTTCAAAATCAAGCTGCCTGAGGTCATACGATAACTGCCATGCCCCCACAATTAGGTCAAAAACATCGCCTGGGCCGTTAATAAAACCAACTCCCATATCAATGTTTTGCGCTTTCATAATCAGGTAAAGCTCAGGATTTAATTTGAACATCAGACCTTCATTCAGCAGGTTGAATTTGCCTGTTTTTGCCAGGTATTCGGCATGTTCTTTATCACCCCAGAAACTGTATTGCGGCACAGCGGTCTGGCAATAGTTGTACTGGTTGTAATTTTTTTCATAAACACTAAGTTCTTCAAATGCGTCTTCTAAGTATGCCATGAGAAGCGATATTTCAAGTATCTTTGCTTCATCAGGGGGCGAGTTCGCATCAACCAAATTAACCAGATTTTCCAGTTCTTTCAGGTAACCATCAATTTCACTGAACTTCGCCTCAATGTCAAATGGTGCTATAATCTCTGTATTAATCACATCATTAACACGTTCATCCACGAGCTCAGGGACTGTCAGCAAAGGAATATCTAAAAGATATTCCTCTCCTTCGCCCTTTTCCTTTATAAAATCGTTATACAGCTTTGCATGCTCTGGGTCCTCTTTAAGCCAGGCATCCAGATTTGTGTCAGGACTCAAGCCGTATTTTTCCTTGAACTCCTTTCCAAGCTGTGTTGCCCTTGCAGCACTCCAGTTATTATTCAGTAACGCAGGTGAAAGCGGATTTGCATCATTTTCTTCAATGAATTGCTCTAGTTCCTCATAATCTGAACCGCCATATGTAATCCCATTATCCTGCATGAACTTTGTTATTTTGTTGTATTTGTCCTCCAGCGATTCGCCGCTTGCCAATGGCGCTGCGAGCATTTCCCTTAATTTGTTTTCAGTATCTACCGCTGCTACTCTTCTTGCCCGCTCCTTCTCTACCTGTCTAATTGCTTCTTTTTCATTCTCAATTGCAGCAAACTTATCCTGAAAATCCTTAAATCTTTGCATCATTGTTGACCAGAAAGACTGCTTATTTGCTTGGGTGTTTGCATTTGCAACATAGCCCAATATATTCATTGCTTGTGATGCCCGGTTAAGCGCTCCCTCAAGCCTTGAAAGCGAAAATCCTGAACCGCTGCGTGAAACATAAATTCCAGCTGCAGCGACAGCACCAACTGCCCCGGCTACAAGTGCAACTATTGTAAGTCCATCCCCTCCATTTTCCCTATCATTTGAATTTCCTGATAATGGAAGGAAACCATATTGTTCGCCGCCAGAAACTACCGGCGCAACGACATCAAAGCTCGATGAGAAGTTTGCTGTATCATAATCATACATATCCATTGCTGTTATCAGTAAATCATAATTTCCTGCTTCTACTGGAACAAAAGAAAATGTTGCAGTTCCTGAGCCTGTTGAAGTTAACAATAATTGGTAATCTGTTTGTCCCCAGGCTTCAAGTGTCAGAGCAACATTAGATTCAGGGTGGGAATAATTATCCAGAGTAACTGTGAATATTGTTTCTTTCCCAACTTCAGGTGTCAAATCTGCGTCCACAAAAACTATTGTAAGCGGACCATTTTGTTCAGCAATGCGCATGTCAAATGAATTCATTTTTAGTTTTGGTGATTTACATGCAATCAGGTTCTGCCCTGCTTTGAGCTCTATGTTTGTTTCATATCTCCAGTAAGGAGAATTATAATTTGTGAAGTTTACCTTCTTTTCATTTACATAGCAATCTGGCTTTTTTGTATCCGATATCTGAAGGGATTTTGTTGCATTTGCATCAGACCATACCCATTTTTTTATGTAAAGGTTTGTGGCATCATATGGCCAGATTGGATTGATATAATCGCAGCTGCCCCCACCTGGCTGGCATCTTAAATCAGTCCATCTGAAATAATTCCCGTCTGAGACAGGTAAATTTCCCCACTGCCATGGCCCAAGCCAGTACTCTGCATCCTTAACTGCGTTGGTTTGGTGATCAAGACATCCATAGCTCCCGCATGTAAATGTTTGGTACTCAGCAGACGCATTGTTGCTTAGCTTGTAAAAATTGGTATCGGTTTTTGACCAAAATATTGAAGCCTTGTCTAAATTAAAGAAATTCGTGTCAAGATACAGCCTGCCATTCATATAATAAGTTCTAGAACTTATTTTGTACAAATATGCGTTATTATCCACCCATGCTTCGCAGGCAATTACATTGTTCCCTTTTTTCAGATATTTTGAAACATCAACATAAAAGAAATTATTTTGGTCATTGTAGCCTGTATAATAATATGCTCCGTTACCGGCTCTACAGCCATCTGCAAAGAACTGTGAATAACAGTTGTAGAACTGGTTTCCTTTCTGAATGAACCCGTGCCTTTCTGCAACCTGATTGCCGTTTACATAACACTTAAGATTATTTTCAGCTCTTACTTTTATGACGCCCTGAGTTGAATCATTTAAAGTTATTAGTTTTCTTACATAGATATGGCTATAGTCTGCAGAAGTGTTTACAGTAAAGTACAAAGGATCGCCAAACGGCGCATCCCCTTTTAGCCATGTTGAGGTAAAATTTTCTGAAAGCCAGCTGCTGTTGTAAATGCTGGAATACTGCCAGTCAGTAATATTATCTGTTGCAGGTATGGTTGGATCAGCATGCGCACTTGAAAACACAAGGAAAAGCAAAGAAACAAGGCTAACCAAAACTATCCATTTTACGGAATTCTTCGAGCACAGCATTTACTCTACCCTTTAAATTTATCACCATACCATAGACGTAGTCAAAGCTAAAGACACAAGGCCTTTGCGTTATATAGCATATAAGCAATTGATGCTTATAACCATTATTATACTACAAACAAATTAAAAATTAACTGACAAAAATCACTGGAGTGAACGAGGTTGCTGCCACCAAAACATTTAAGTATCAAAAGATATCATTATATATCATGACATCTGGCAAAATGATCCATTTGAGGGTCCCTGAAAATGTGTATTCCAAACTGGAGAAAACAAGCAGGAACCTTTACTTTGACAGCGTGCAGGGCCTCATCAAGGATGTTTTGCGTTCTTTTATCCTTGAAATGAACCGCAAGGAAGCTCTTGAATGGCTGGAAAAGAATAAGGGTGCAATGAAAGGCAAAACAACGGGGCTGCAAAAAGGAGAACGGGAAGCTCTTACACAGAAGTACATTAACAGCAATTCAGATATTTTCAGGAAATACAACCTTCGCTGAGCCATAATTTGCTGGAAAATCCTTTATGTTTCTTGTTACGATGTATTCTGCACCGGCATTCCCTGCAAGAACAGCGTGCAATGCATCAGCGAGATGGAACCCTTGTTTACAAAGTTCCTTTGCTTCCTTTTCAGTACTTTCTGTCTTTGTAACAAAAATAACTTTTTCTGTATTGCCAAGTCTTTTTAAAAGCTCGAGAAATAATGGCAGTGCATTTTCGTGTTTTTCCATCTCAGTCAACAGCCAGTCCGAAACAATAATATTAAACTCGCATTTAAATGTCCTTTTTAACAGCTGGAACGCAAATTCCCCCAATGGCCTGATGTTGTCGCATCTGTCCTCAAGATAATCCATGTAAACACACGTATCGAGATATATCCTTACCATTAACCCAATATGACGTTCTTGGTTTATCTTTTTTGAGGGGTGCTGTCCAGTTTGTCCAGTAATACATTTAAACAGTGAACCAAGCAATGTTGCTCTTAAAAAAACATTGGGAAAAACTTTAAAAGGAAGTATATTTTGCAGAATACAGGTGAGGTTCTGAGGAATTAATATGGGAAAAAGAGGGCCAAAGCCAAAAATAAAAACTATTGAACGAACAGAACCGCAAATAGATTATTCTAAATGCTATCACATACTGGAAACTACAATAATGTCAAAAGGCCCTATGGAAACTCCGGATTTGTACCAAACACTTGCCAGGCACGGAATTGATCTCAACAAAGAACAATTTGATCTAGTACTTAGCCATTGCAGTCAGAACGGCCTGAGCAGTTTCTCGTGGGGATACATCATGAGCAATTATCGAATGGTAATAAGACCGCACAACAAACAAGATAACGAAAAAATCTGGGTATTAACAGACCCAGCAAAGCGAAAAAAACAGCCGCTTTCTCTTGTTGACTACGCAAGCAACTACAACCAACTAAAACAAGAAGGACTGGCTGGCAGAGTATAAAGGGGTGTTAAAATTGACAGGGATAAACGTGTATTCGATTGGATACTTCAATTACAAAGGACAAGTTGCACTGAAATCAAACAGTTCATTGGATTTCATATCTGAAGACAGGGCAGTTTACGTACCTGGCGGCGAAATAAAGAAAGGACCTGCTATTGCAGTAAAATGCTACAATTGCGATGGAACCACAGGACACATAAAAACAGGGGAACCAGCACGGATTGAATGGTCAGGCTTGCTTGCAAGGCTCGGGATTGAATCAGACAATGATCTCAAGATGGTTGGGCATGCAATAATAACCTTTGACATATTAAAGGCATGCAACTGGAACGGAAAAGTTGATGGACTTCCAAAAGAGCTGACTGCTTTACTTAAAAAATAAAGTAAATAAACAGCCTTTTTCTTCTTTTATCTGAGGTGATTACGTGAAAGCGTACATTGTATTATTAACAGCACTTATTTTTTTGGCAGTAATTGTTCTTGGATGCACGCAACAGTCAACTACGCAAAATAACACACAAATTGCAAACCCAGCGTCTGTATACTGTGAGAATCAGGGATACAAGACAGAGATAGTAACTGCTAGCGACGGGAGCCAATCTGGAAACTGTATATTCAAAGACAGCTCAAAATGTGAAGAATGGGCTTATTACAGGGGAGAATGCAAACCAATAACAGGCGGTGGCGTAACCACAACAACTTCAGTGAAGTTTGATGTAAAAATAGAGAACTTTGCATTTAACCCGCAGAACGCAACAATTCTTGCAGGAAACACAGTTGTCTGGACAAACAATGATAAAGTAACACATGATGTAACAATAGATAATGGATTATTTGACCATGACATAACTCCTGGAGAAAGCTTTTCATACACATTTACAGAAAAAGGGACATATGGATATCATTGTGATATACACACAGGCATGACTGGGACAATTGTTGTCCAGTAGTCTTTTTCTTTTTTTGTTTTAAAAACGTTTAAAAGCAAGTATATCTTGCAGAATATAGGTGGGGTTCTGGAGCAAATAATGCCAAGCCTTGAAGCAATTGACAGGCAATATGTCCAAAAATACAAGGGCAGATGGGTGATAGGCTTAGATGTAATTCTTGATGGGGGAATATGTACTGTAGGAAATCCAATCCCAAATAAAGGTAAGGATATTATTGCGATGGCGCCTCCGATTGGTGCAACTCCAGTTTACATGCCGCTGGAAACTGCAATAAAACTGAAAGGAAAATTAAGGATGGAAATACAATCATGCAGGCTGGAAAAACTTGCTGAACCTATGCTTTATGATACTGGAGACAAGGAAAGCCTTGTCGTGGTTTATCTGAAAAATGAATTTAAAGATGATGAAGAAGGATTTAATATCAAGCAAGACATTAATGATATTGCTAGCGTGTATGACGCACAGATAATAAGCTTTGAGCTGTCAAGAAACGGGAGATTTTATTCAATAGATTTCAGAGACGGACTTAAATTAAAGAATCATAAAAAGTGACAAGAATGAACAATCTGATAACATTAAAACGCGGAAAAGTGGCTGCAAAAATAAATCCTGAAAATGGACAGCTGGTCAGTTTAGTTTCAAACAATGTTGAGTATTTCCACGAAGGCGGGTTAACGGATTATGCAGGTGAAGGCTGGAAAAACTCAGAGATAGTCCCTTTCCCAATATTTGGTCCTGCTGCTGATTACAAAGTAAAGGTCGGCAACAATTTCTTTTCGCTTGAACAGCATGGCATATCAAGGTACACTAAACTGAACATTTTCAACGTAAAAAACAAGCGCCAGGACAAAATCGTCCTTCTGCAGGATTATGATGGTTATAAGCTGGCTAATCCAAAATATGAAAAGGATGGCGTGCATCCGCGGTTCATGAACTGGCTTCCTTATACGCTTGAAAAGACATTTGAGCTGACTGACAACGGGCTTGTCTGCGAACTTAAGCTGACAAATGTTTCAGATATTGAGATGCCTTACATGATAGGATGGCATCCAGCATTCAAGACACAGGGCAGCGTCAAGAACGGGGTTTTCATAACAGAGGGGCGAGAGGTGGCAACCCTCGAGAATGTCATAAAAGCCTCAACTGACCCGAACAAAGGAGCCTGCTATGTGCTTGGTCAAAGTTCAATAACATACCTTGACAAAGAATCTAAGCTCGGAGTCAAGGTCTCAAGCAGCGATTTTGGGGATTTTGTTATGCTTTGGAGCCCGGGTAAAAATGCTGGGATGTTCTGCATCGAGCATTCGAGCCAGGTGCCAGGTGCAGCTGAATATTTTGTTGATAAACGCGAATTCGAACTGATTGAGCCGGGCGAAACCAAGAAATACAGGATTCTAATAGAACTTTTGGCTCCTCAAGCATAAAATAGCCTTATCCTAAAATAACAGGTTTTGGCCCACCGAAAGCTTTATAAGTAATCACTAGTTAGTAGTAACAATATAAGGTGGGGCTCTATGATCGATTCTAACAACATGATACTAGAGGAAGTTTTGCCTAATGTTTTCCATATTCATATTGCTTCACCTGAGACACTGTCTTACACGTTCTTAAGGCCGCAGGAGTACTATGAATCGCCTGAATTCAAGGGTAAGATATTCACAATAGATGAATTCAAGAAATGGTATACAAATACAGTCGGAAACGGCAATTTCACTTATGTGCAAGACTGGATGGGATTCAATATACCAGGCGAAGTCCTAGAACCGTTCTTTAACGGCGATTTTGGGCAGCTTGACGGGCTTGAACAGAACCTGCTGCAGATGTTTTCTGACAAAAGAGGGCAAAAGTATTATGTTATTGGCACATGCGACTGGGAAGGCAGCAATGAAACACTGCTTCACGAACTGGCGCACGGGCTGTTTTACACAAATGAGGCTTACAGGAAAGCTGTAACTGACGCTGTCATTGGCCTGGATGATGGCGAGAGGAAAATCATGGAAGAGTTCCTTAAGAAAGAAGGGGGCTATCACCCAGATGTCTGGGTTGACGAGATAAACTCCTATCTTATTGATCTTAAGTTCATGAAAGACAAGGGCATTGATGTTAACAAATTGACAAAGGCGCAGGAAAAGATGTTCAATTTGTTCGTAAACAGCGTTCCACAAGGATTCTTGCAGAAAATGATGAACCGACCTGTGGGTGTTACAGCATGAAAACACAGTGCATAACTTATGAACTGATGGAGAACATAAGGAAAGGGATTCCTAAGGAAACCTATGATGATTTGAATGCGCTGGGAAAATGCTATGAAAAGGACATTGGCGGCATAGACATGGGATTTAACTCCATTGTTTACCTTTCAGATTACCTGTTCCTGATAAGAGAAGGCAAGACAAACATTGGGTTCATTTTGGGCCAGCAGTCAGGAACCTTGTTCGAAAATGAAAAATCGTTCCAGCCCATAGCAATGTACCTGAAACCAGAATACCGGAACAAAGCTGGAAAGTTCAAGGACATAAAACAAAAGTCCCTTGAGGCATTGGTAGATATCCTTGGAGAAAAGAAGTTTGACCGTTTGAATGTAATACCAAACGGGTTTGGAAGCAGTTTTCTTGTAACAGACGTGGGCGTTGAACAGTGTTTGAAGCCCCTTTTTAGCTTGCTGCATGTCAGGGCAAAGAATTCAGAATTTAAGGATAACAAGGAACTGTTCCCGCTGGTGAGTTTTGGCAGAAACGAAATTTATGGTTCAGAATTCAATCCAATATACCTGTTTAATCCAAAGGACTACGCAGAAAAAAGCAAAGGTGTTAAAAATGGCGTCTGAACCTGATGCAAAAAAAAGGGATTTGGAATCGATATTAAAGGCTGAATCAATAAAAAAACCGTATTCCAGCTTACTGACTGAACCAACCTTAGAACTGGGTGTTGGTTTACAGGGTGGGACATTGTATGAAACACCAAAAAAGCTGAATGATTATGTTCATGCTGTCCAACCTGCTGAACCTAGTTATGAGCAGCTTGTAGATGAATTCAGAATAACTCATGATAGCAACACTTTGATGTTAACACTTGTGAAAGCGATAGAAATGAAAGACCTTCTTGTGACAGATTTGAAATGTAAAGCGCCAGACTTTGCTGATGATGTTGAAGAAATAATCAAAAAACATGCTGCTGAGTCTTTTGAAAGTGGGTTAGAGGTCGGAGGGGTAATCCTGAAAATGAAAGACGGCTCAATTGTGGAGCATAACTTCAATGTTGGAACACGTGAGAGCGTTATAACTACAAATTTGAGCTTCCCAACTGATCTGCCCAGTGGTGTTGAGGTTGTAATCAATTATCATACACATCCAAGCGGAGCTAACTTTCCAAGCACCCAGGACAGAAAATGTTTGGATAATAAGCAGTTCAACATTGATTTATTCTATGAGGAAAGGGTACCTATACTAATGGCTGTAGTTGTCAAGGACGGCATCAATTGGTACCGGTCCAGATTGTCGAAGGTGTTAACATGAATGATTCTGATAAAAATGTAAAAGGAGCTCCTACTGATGATTGGCAACTGCTTTATGTCCAGGATGGAGTTGAAACATATTGGAGAAGGGAAGCAGACAGGAAAGAGTTCAAACCAGCATTGGATATGACAGCAACTTATCCTGTATACTCAATAATCAAGCGAATCTGCAAGAAAAACGACTAACCGGCGAAAGCTTAAAAAGAAGTATATACTGCAGAATATAGATTGCGTTTGGGGTGTGAAAATATGGAAAAATTAAATAAAGATTTTTTGCCTGAAGAAACAAAACTTCTTGAGGACATCGTCAAAGAATTAGGTCCGCTGTATCCTGGAAGCAATATCCAGATAAAACAGCATGATGAAAGACGAGACGATGACCCTTGGGCAGGCATTAGTTTGGAGATGGGTACTAAAAAATTGGTATTTATCGACAAATCAGTTGGACGTTATGACATCAGTCTAAAAATAGGTTCTGATGCTGATGCTCAAGCTGCCGGAATAATAGCAAGACATTTCTCTGAATATTTTAAGAAAAATGACACTGCTAAAAAATTGACTGGTTACGATTAATGCAAGTGAGGGTTCTCGGAGATTAACATGGACAACAAGGCTAGATGTAATATTTTTTGTCTCAATCAATGTACATGCCGCCGCGGACTATTATAACACTGTCATTTATTTCGAACCATTCACCACCAAGGTCAGTCGCAGGGTATTTTGTACAAGTACCTTTGCATATTCCGGTGCAATTAATCTTAGAGTAGTACGTCTCATTGGTAAAATAGATTTTTGAATTTTGATAATTCTGTGTTACTTCTGTGTAATTCATTATACAGCTGCCATCGCACTGGTCAGAGTTTGTGCATTCCTTTCCAACATCATCAAAGGGAAAATCGCAGTAATGCTGGTAATTTGCAAAACAATAGCCTGGGCATTCCCATCTTCCACCGCTGTTTTCACATTTTTGTTCGTAAATGTCAGCAGTTGTCTGACTATTGAAACTGCAAACCCATCCTGTTTTTGTTTCTGCACAATTTGGCCAGTAAATGTATATTACTGCAACAAGTGCAATTGCAAACACGATTCCAATTACAAAATTATTCAGTTTTTTTGCCATACAAATACTAAGGCAAACGAACCTAATAAAGGGCAAAGTAAACTTCAACTTAATTTGTAGTATCCAGAAAGTTTTAAAAGCAACTATATACTGCAGAATATAGGTGGGGTTCTGGGGATAAATATGGGCAATTTGTATGAAAATTCAAAAGCATATGTACCAAAACTGCTAGAACAGCTTCCAGAACTTACCAAGATACTTGAGGATATTGGCATAGCTGAGCGTTTTCCAACTACAGTTAATAGCTATATCGATGAATTTGGTAAGTTCTTTCCACGTTCAGATCCTAAACGTATTGCAGCTGGCGCAATCTATTCTGTTATGAGAAGGAGCGGCATTTCGGGTTTTCAAAGCTACATAGTTGACCAGACAGGAGTAAGCGGAAATACCCTAAGAAAAATTGCAAGGACAATTGATGATCATTTTATACCGCGTTGAGGATTACAAAAAGTGATGATTTTATATGATTGACCAAACTCTTGAAAAATATATTACTGATACAGCAACGTATTTTTACAATAAAGAACCTGAGCAGTGGAAAGAACTGGTGTCGTGGATCTTACCTGAAGTCGGATTCAAAAAATGGAAAACTGAAACCGAAAAGATGATTGCGTTAAATGGATTGTTTCCTGACACCTCGAATAACAAACAAAGACAGCTTGTAAGAAAACTTGAAGCGTGTAATTGTTCCGGTGACGTGGCACCTGTGCTGATGGAGACATATGACACATTAACTGAAACCATAGTAAAAGAACTTAAAAAACGCTCAAAGGCCCACAAACCTTTGCATGAAGATGAACTAACAAAAATGGTTTGGAGAAGTGTATTCCTTTTGCAGCCGATTGAATTTTTTATGTTCTGGGGCGGTTGCAGGCAGGACAAAAAAGAAGCTGGAGAAAAGGAAAGATTTGCATTAGAACAGCTTGTAGAGCTTATGCCAACATCAAAGGAATTTGAAAAGTTAAATGAGATTTTTCCATATTACAATAAAGACCATGCTTACCCATACTATGTAACGCTCATATTCTGCGACGAACATGCAACTACAATAAACAGGTATGGCCAGGATGCAGTTGATGTCTATTACAATAGTTTATCTGAGATGATTAAAACTGAGTTCGGGGACTATAACATAAGTTTAGTTAAACTTTCAGATGAGCTAGAAATAGCTAAAAAAGTAAAAGCCCCACTTGTTGTTCGTCCAAAATTTGACGATCAAGATGAAAAACTTAAGGTAAAATTTCAGGAAGCTAAAAAAAAGTATGGTGAATCGTGGATCGAAAACGGGGCAGAAATATTTGAGAAAGCGCTGAAACAATATCTCTATGTGTACAATGCGCAATATGAATACTTTCTGGACTCTATGGCAAGATATCCTATACAAAAGATGGGTTTGATGTTCACTAACGAAAGTACTGGTGAAGCTGTGCTATACAATGTAGGCAGGCCAGACAAGCTCAGTCCCGAATTGTTTACTAACTTTATACAGCGTGCTTCAAAACATGCAAATATCTCTAAGAATCTTAGCGAAGAAGAAAAAAAACTGTTATCAAAAGAAATCGCTTCTGAATACATAAACTGTAGACTTGAAGAAAGTGATATACTGCAAACAATTTACAACAGGGGCATATGCTTAAGTTTTGGTGATCCAGAAAGTGAAGAAATATTTTCTCCTTTTCCTACTATATACCTGTTTGGCAGGAAAAACAAAGAAAGGGGCAACCCGTGGTTCTTTGTGGATAAAGCAAATCTTAAAAGCGATTCAAATTAATGAATGGTTAACGGGTAAGGCTTTTATTGATTGATTTTTGGAGGATAACATATGTCAGATAAAGACAAAATGATTTCAGTATTAAATGAGGTTGTTGTACCAGTTCTTCGTAGCAAAGGATTTAGCGGCAGTTTCCCGCATTTCAGAAGAATCCTAAATGACAGGGTTGACCTATTGATGTTCCAATTTAACAGATATGGCGGCAGTTTTGTTGTTGAAGTTGCCAGAGCACCGGTTAAAGGATTAATTGTCAACGGCAAAAGGATACCACCAGAAAAGCTGAATCTTTATCATACTCTTTCGTTGAATAGTTATCGCCTCGGTTCAAAACATGAAGACCACTGGTTCAGATACGGATGGCCCCAACTTAAAATTAATGAATCACTGAAGAAGATTTTTGTGGACATATACAAAAAATTAGCCAATGAAGTAGTAGAGCTTATTGAAACAGAAGCAGAAGAATTCTGGAAAAATGAATAATTCTCTGCGTTAGAATTTAGGCAATATCATGACAGATGAAGATAAACCAAAAATGGACATAGCAAGCAGTTTAGATGACATCCTTGAGCTCATAAAAGGAACCCTAATAGTTGACAGAGGAGCAACCCGCACAAGACGCGGAACAACACTGCAGAACAGATTTTTCCGACAAAGTTGCCCTTACGTCAATAAATGTGAACATAATCAATACTGCCATGGCAATGGCTCATGGGTCAAATGTGATGATTATTACCAGCGTCTAAAAGAAGACATCCTGAAATTATTGGAAGGCCAGCCTTATCAGAAACCAAAATAAAAGAGATTATTACTTGACATACTGGACAATACCTTAAAAATCATAAAGCCTTAATGCCATTTTCTTGTTATGCAGAAAAAAGTTCTTGTTGACACAAATGTGTTTGTATACTATAGCGAAGGCAGAAAGGATGCTGTTTCATTTTTCAAAAAGGTAAGATGTCTAGGCGATTTTTGCATTTATGTGCTTGAGGATGTTTATGCCGAAGCAAAGACTGTTTCGTTGAACTTTGATAAAATCCAAAATCTTATATCTGAAATGTATAGCAAAGGTATTTACCAAAGAGTAAAACTCAGCGAACAAGAAAAAGAATACGCTGAAACGCTGAATCAAAGAAGCATTGAAGAATTTGGACATATCATTGACAGGACGGACCGAAGGATTATTGCTGTTGCAAAGTTCAGAAATTTGAAGATATACTCTAATGACAATGAACTTCTGATTCTTGCACAAAAGGAAGGTGTTGAAACATATTAGGGCATTTTCTTTGTCTGCTCATGGAGCCACTTTTCGTATTCTTTCTCGCTAAGACTGCTGGTCAGACTCCTTAAACTGCGCACAGCTTTGACTGCATCCTTATTCTGTTTATAGTTCATCCTGATTTTCGAGATCTTGTACTTTAACAAAGCGTCTCTTATTGCGGCCCTGAAAAAGTCAGCTTCATTAAGGAAAGTGCCATTTACAACATCATGAACTTCATTTGCCATCTCTTTGGGAAGGCGCGTACTGATTACAACCTGTTTCATGTTTACAATTGTAAACATTTAAATTTATATACTTTTTGCTCATTACTTGACATACTGGACAACACCTTAAAAATCATAAAGGCAAAACTTCTTTATTTTTAATATGAGGTGGTGCCATGAGTTATCTGAGACCTGCGTATCCATTAACACACGTAGATGGTGAATCTTGGAATTACATCTGACTCAAAC
>Ga0315288_10001740_pt1 | contig 28237 bp, 26 predicted proteins | sample YL17G11_20_MG_FD_203454 | JGI IMG/M metagenome (GOLD analysis project Ga0315288, IMG submission 203454) | Sediment microbial communities from Yellowstone Lake, YNP, Wyoming, USA - YL17G11_20 | ecosystem: Environmental > Aquatic > Freshwater > Lake > Sediment | place: USA: Wyoming | collected... | reverse complement strand
GTTCCATTCTTTATAACTGGGTAGACCTGACCGGCGGGCCCATGGGCCTTCCCAAGATACCTCCTCCGGACCCGATACGGCTTGGTAACCTTTTCACTCTGACCTTCAACACTCGCCAGTCCTACTACTACCTGGTGCTGGTTTTTGTTTTGTTAACCCTTTTTATCATCATCAAGCTCATGAAGTCCAAAGCGGGTCGCGCTTTCATCGCCATCCGCGAGGATGAAGGATTTGCCCGTTCCATCGGGATTGATATCAAGGGGTATAAAATTCTGGCTTTTGCGATCAGCGCGATTTTTGCCGGAATGGCCGGCTCGCTCTACGCCCACTACATTCTCTTCATCAGTCCCGTTTCTTTCACCATTGCCGAATCGATCAACGTCATCCTCATGGTCATCATCGGGGGTATGGGCACAATGGTCGGCCCGATCTTCGGGGCCATTTTGCTCACAGCTCTGCCCGAGGTCCTGAGAGCAGTCGCTGATTATCGGATGGTCCTGTATGGGCTGCTTCTGATGCTGGTCATGATATTCCTTCCGGGCGGGTTGATGGCGGCGCTGAGAGCTGTGGCTTCTCTATTCAGCAAAGGCTCTGGGATTGCAGCTAAAGGAGGATCCATTGCCCGTACTTGAGATATCAAATCTGACTAAACATTTTGGGGGCCTCGTCGCCGTAAACGCTGTGGATTTCAGCGTGAATTCCGGGGAGATTGTCGGGGTCATCGGTCCCAATGGGGCGGGGAAGACGACGGTCTTCAACCTTTTGACCGGGGTCTATCTTCCCACCGGGGGGAGGATCCTTTTTGGCGGGATAGATATAACGGGTTGGAAGCCCCAAGAGGTGGTGAAGAAGGGTCTCGTGCGAACCTTTCAACAAACCCGGGTCCTCTTTTCCATCCCGGTCATGGAGAATCTTTTGACCGGGTTTCATTGCCGGACCCGGAGTGGGATCTGGGGAGCTGTGTGGCAGACGGGCTCGAAGGAAGTAGAGGACCGATCCTGCCGGGATCAGGCGCTTGAGATCCTTAATTTCATGGGTCTCCTCAAATATAAAGATGAGCTGGCCCGGAATATTCCCCAGGATGCCCAGAGGAGGTTGGGCATTGCCGTAGCTATGGCGACGCAACCCAAGATGTTTCTTCTGGATGAGCCGACGGTGGGGATGAATCCCAGTGAGACTCAAGAGATGATTCGCCTGATTGGGGCGATCCGGGAGAGGGGGACCACAATTTTGTTAATTGAGCATGACATGCGGGTGGTCATGGGGATCTGCCAGCGAATCATTGTGTTGAATTATGGGTTGAAAATCGCCGAGGGGTCGCCGGAGGAAATCCGCAAGAATCCGGAAGTGATCGCCGCGTATCTGGGGAGTGAAGAGAGTGCTTAAAATCAAAGAAATCCATCTTCAATATGGAAATACCCCCGCGCTGAAAGGGGTTTCGTTGGATGTTGAGGAGAAAGAGATTGTCACCCTTCTTGGGGCCAACGGAGCCGGAAAGAGCAGTCTGTTGCGGGCGATTTCGGGGCTGGTTGTACCCGGGTCGGGAGAGATCGAGTTCTTGGGGGGACAGATCAATGGGTTTCCCACCCACAAGATCGTTGCCATGGGAATTTCCCACGTCCCGGAGGGGAGGCACTTATACCCTCAGATGTCTGTTCAGGAGAATCTCGAGATGGGGGCCTACAATTGCCGCGACCGCCAAGAGTTACAGAAGCGATTTGAAGAAGTTTTCTTGCATTTTTCGAGGTTGAAGGAGCGGGCAAAACAATTGGCTGGAACTCTGAGCGGTGGGGAGCAGCAGATGGCGGCCATGGGCCGCGGCCTGATGGCCAAACCGAAACTGTTTTTATTGGATGAACCCTCATTGGGCTTGGCTCCCATGGTTGTGAAGGAGATTGGTAAAATCATCCTAGACATCAACCAAGGGGGGACGACCATTCTCCTGGTGGAGCAAAATGCCCGGATGGCTTTGCAACTGGCCCATCGGGGGTATGTGTTGGAAACTGGGCGGGTGGCCCTTACGGGCCCCTGTAGAGAACTTCTGGGAAATGAGCATGTAATCAAGGCCTACTTGGGCGGGTGATTTCCATTGAGGTCTAGCCTATTTTTTAAGGGATAAATAGTTATTGGCAGCATCGTACCCGGGGGAATGAAATGTATAACTTAAAAGATAAAGTTGCCATTGTTACCGGGGCGGCCCGGCGGAGGGGAATCGGGCGGGCTATAGCGTTGCGCCTGGCTTCTGAAGGGGCAAACCTGGTTCTTATGGACATATGTCAGAAACGGTCGGATTTACAAGGAGCCCTGGGGGAAGAGCTGAAGGAGCTCGCCGAGGAGATAAAGGCCAGGGGCCGGCAAGTAGTGGCCGTTGAGGGAGATGTCGGGGCCAGGGAAGACGTCGAGCGCATGGTGGGGGAAACGATCCGCCGCTTTGGCCAAGTTGACATCCTGGTAAACAATGCTGGAATCGGTGGTCCGATGGTTACTGTTGTTCAGACCTCGGAAGAGGACTGGGATAGAGTCATGCGGGTGAACGCAAAAGGAACCTTTCTCTGCTCCCAAGCAGTCGCGAAGGAAATGATCCGCCTGGGGCGGGGCGGGAAAATTGTCAATATCGCCTCCCAGGCGGGGAAGCGGGGATTTGTTTTTGAGGGTGCCTATTGCGCCTCCAAATTTGCCGTGGTGGGTCTCACGCAGGTGATGGCCATTGAGCTGGCCCGGTATAAGATAAACGTCAACACGGTTTGCCCGGGTACGGTCGATACCGAGGCTATCGATCAGCTTTTCCTGCAATTATCGAAGTATTCAAAATCTGAAGAGACTCCGCAACAAATCCGGGATCGGATTATCCGAGAGCAGGTCCCGCTGAGACGAATTGAGAAGCCCGAAGACGTGGCCAACCTTGTTGTCTGGCTTGCCTCCAGCGAGGCCGATTACATGACCGGTGAATCCATCAACATCACCGGCGGACAAACCATGGATTGAGGTGCGGATGCCTTCCCAAATGCAAGCAGCGTTTCTGGAAGGACCCGAACGGATCACCATAGCGGAGGCTCCTGTCCCACGCCCTGGCCCGGGCGAAGTGCTGTTGCGCGTGGCCTTATGTGGCATCTGCGGCACAGACGTTCATGCGTACCGGCTCTTCCCCCATAGAAAACCAGTCGTGATGGGCCACGAGATGGTGGGGGAGATTGCGGAACTTGGGGAGGGGGTCGAAGACCTGAAAGTTGGGGACCGGGTCGCGCTGAATCCCCTGCTCCGTTGCGGAAGTTGCTTCTGGTGCCGGAGGGGCCAGTGGGATCTGTGCCCTTCTACCCTCCGGGGCTCTGCGGGGGGATTTGCTCAGTTCAGGGTGGCCGAGGCCGTCTATCTTCATCGAATCCCGCCCACCCTGCAGTTTACCGAGGCTGCCTTAACAGAGCCCGTAGCGGTGGCTCTCCATGCAGTGGGAAATTCTGGCCTTCGACTGGGGGATCGGGCGGTGATCTATGGCGCTGGGGCCATCGGGCTTCTCACTCTCGGGGTGGTGAAGGAAGCGGGAGCCAACGAGATCTATGCCGTGGAGGTTTCTCCCCTCCGGGCGCAGGTTGCCCGAACCCTGGGAGCGGACAGGGTCTTGATTCCCGGCCAAGACGAAGTCGTATCGGAGATCAAGAAGCAGACAGGAGTAGGGGCGGATGTTGTTTTCGAATGCGCCGGGGCGGCGGGGGCCGTCGAGAGTGCGGGGAAGGTCGTCCGCCGCGGCGGAGAAATCGTTTTCGTGGGCTCGAGCCTGGAGCCTGTGCCCGTTCCCCTGCGGGCGTGGTTAGTCAAGGGAATTCGCTGCCGTTTCGTGATCAATTATGGAGATGAATTCCCTCAGGCTCTTGAGTGGCTGGGAAGGAAGCGAGTTTCAAGCGAAAAGGTCATCTCCGGGGTCATACCGCTGAAGAGGATCGCCACCGATGGGTTCCAGCCTTTGATGGCCGCGGAGGCCCCGGGCAAGATTCTGGTTGATCCTTGGATGGAACGGTGACCGAAAAAATCCCTAAGGGAAAAAAGTTATGACTCTTTTTATCCAGCAGGTTGTAAATGGGCTCATTCTTGGGGGAAGTTATACGCTGATTGCCCTGGGGTTGACGATGATTTATGGAATTCTTTACATTGCCAACTTTGCGCATGGTCCGATCTACATGTTTGGGGCCTTTGTCAGCTACTTTCTGTTGACCCGGTACGGGTTTGGATTCTTTCCCTCGATGCTCATTTCCATGGTTGTGATCGCCGGCTTGGGCGTGCTGATCGAACGTCTGGCTTTCCGTCCGCTGCGTACCGCCCCCCATGCCAACGGCTTTATTGCCGCTCTGGGCCTTTTCTTTATCCTGGAAGAGACGGCGGCAATCTTTTGGGGTCATAACTATCGGACCTTTCCCACAGTCTACCCCCAGATCGTGAAGTTTTTGGGCATTTCCCTCTCCCTTCAACGGTTGCTGGTGATTGTGGTTACGATCTGCCTGATCGCCCTTCTCTACCTGGTGATTCAGAAAACAACCGTCGGCCGGACCATTCGGGCTGTGGCCCAGGACAGCCATGCCGCCGTTCTCGTGGGCATCAGCGTGGATCGAGTCTCAGCTTTCACCTTCGCCATTGGGAGCGCCCTGGCGGCCGCAGCCGGGACTCTGCTGGGACCGATCTTTCTCGTTTACCCAACGATGGGGGCGGCGCCAATCATCAAGGCTTTTGTGGTGATCATCCTGGGTGGGATGGGAAGCATAACCGGGGCCATCTTCGGCGGATTTATCCTGGGAATTGCCGAAAGCCTCGGGGCCACTTATATTTCTTCGACCTTCATGGATTTGTATGCCTTCGCAATTTTGATCATTATCTTGATGTTTAAACCACGCGGTTTGATGGGGTAAGGGAAAGGACGGATCTGGCGATGAGCAAATGGATTCTTCTGGCCGTGGGCGCTTTTTCCATATGCGTTCCCTTCATCTTCACCAACGAATATTACTTCTCGATCATCATCATGGCCTGCATATGGGCGATTATCACCGTGAGTTTAAACCTGATCGTAGGATATACGGGTCAGATTTCTATTGCCCATGGGGCTTTCTTCGGAATCGGAGCGTACACCTCCGGCCTCCTGGTACTAAAATTGAAGCTTTCCTTTTGGTTGGCCCTGCCTATGTCAGGGATCGTGGCGATGATTTTTGGCCTGCTGGTGGGATACCCCACGTTGAGGCTGAAAGGTGCCTATTTTGCCATTGCCTCCATGTGTTTTGGCTTGGTCATCAACGTGATCATAACCCACTGGATCGACCTAACCCGGGGAACGATGGGGTTGCCGGGAATTCCGGCCCCCAACCCGATTCCTTTTCCCGGAATCGGTTCTCTCACCTTCGATTCCATGACCGCCAAATATTATCTGATCCTGGCCTTTCTTTACTTGACGATATTTGTCATGCACCGGATCGTCAACTCCCGGATCGGCCGGTCTTTCATCGCCATCAGTCAGGATGAAGTCCTCGCCGAGTCGATCGGGGTTTACCTCATGCGCTATAAAGTCCTGTCTTTTGGGATCAGCGCTTTCTTTGCGGGGCTGGGGGGAAGCCTCTACTCGATCTTTTTCGGGTTTATCAGCCCCGAAGTTTCCTCTCTGGATATTTCCTTCAATGCGCTGGTGTTGGTCATTGTGGGGGGCGCAGGAACGATGGTGGGGCCCATTCTGGGAACCTTCTTCCTCGTTGTGTTACCGGAAGCCCTGCAGGTTTTGAAAGAATTTCGTCTGGTGATTTTCGGACTCATCCTGGTTCTTACGATTATTTACCTGCCTACCGGGATGTTTCCAGGGATTCAGAGCCTGTGGCGAAAATTGCTGGGTTCGGGAAAGGAAAGGTAATATGGGCCTGTTCGAGACGAAAAATTTAACGAAGAATTTCGGGGGTCTATCGGCGGTCAGGGACCTCAGCTTCCGCCTGGACGAAAACGAAATCGTCGGCCTGATCGGACCCAACGGATCTGGAAAGACCACGGTTTTTAACGTAATCTGCGGGGTCTATCAGGCCGATGGAGGCCAAGTCGTCTTCCGTGGGCGGGAGATCGGGCGGAAACGCCCGGATGAAGTGGTTTCTCTGGGGATCGCCCGCACGTTTCAGGCAACTCGTCTCTTTTCCGAAAGGACCGTGTGGCAAAATGCCATTCACGGAAGGCATGTTTGTACGAGCGCGGGAGTTTTCCAGGCCGTGACGGCGGGTCGCAAGGGGCAACAAGAGGAGCAGGAAAGTGAAAAGAAAACTCACGAAATCCTTGGCCTGCTGGGGCTTCTTCCCTACCGGGATCATCTGGCGAAAAACATTCCCCTGGGATTTCAAAGGAGGCTGGCCATCGCCGTCGCCCTGGCCACAGACCCCAAAATTCTGCTGCTCGACGAGCCCACCGTAGGAATGAACCCGCATGAAACTCAGGAGATGATGGGTCTGATCAGTCGCCTGCGAGACTGGGGAATGACCGTCCTTCTGGTGGAGCATGATATGAAAGTGGTTATGGGAATCTGCCAGCGGGTGATCGTCCTCAACTACGGCAAGAAGATTGCTGAGGGGTCACCCCAGGAGATCAGCAACAATCGGGAGGTCATCGAAGCCTACCTGGGGAAGGGGGCCTATGCTTGAGATCAAGAACATCGAAACCTTTTATGGAAACTTGGCCATTTTAAAGGGCATCTCCGTTTTGGTGAAGGAAAAGGAGATCATCGCGGTCCTGGGCGCCAACGGCGCGGGCAAGTCTACGCTGTTAAATACCGTGGTGGGCATCGTCAAGCCTCGAAAAGGCGCGGTGGAGTTCCTGGGGCAGCGAATCGATCGCTGGCATCCAGAGCGCATCGTCAAAGCCGGGATTTCCCAGTGCCCGGAAGGGCGCAGGGTTTTTCCTCAGATGAGTGTCTGGGAGAATCTGATATTAGGGGCCTATGTACGCCGGAAAGACCCCAAAATCGACCAAGACCTGGAGGATATTTACAGTCTTTTCCCGGTTTTGAAAGAAAGGAAAGGGCAGGTCGCCGGAACCCTCAGCGGCGGGGAGCAGCAGATGCTGGCCATGGGCAGGGCCCTGATGTCCAAGCCGAGACTTCTGCTTCTTGACGAGCCCTCGCTCGGCCTGGCCCCTCTCATGGTGGAAGAGATCTTCAAGACCATTACGCGAATTAATCAAGAAGGGACGACCATTCTTTTGGTCGAGCAAAATGTGCGCATGGCGCTGCAAATCTCCAATGAGGGGTTCGTTCTGGAGACCGGGCGAATCGTCTTTGCCGATGAAAGCCAGGCCTTGCTGAATAATCCGAAGATCAAAGAAGCCTACCTGGGTGGATGAGGAGGAAAGAATGAGCATTGCGGGCCTAATTGACCAAACTTGCCAAAAATATTCCCAGCGGGTTTGTGTCGTTGAAGGAGACCAGCGGCTCACGTACGGCCAAATGCAAGAACGGGCCAGCCGTCTGGCCCGGGCCTTAATAGAGATGGGCGTAAAGCCGGGCGACCGGGTGGGAATCTTCCAGATCAACTGTTTCCAATTCGTGGAGATGTTTTACGCCATTGCCAAGGTGGGGGCGATCTTTGTAAGCCTCAACTTTCGCCTGCGAGGGCAGGAAACCTCCTACATTCTGAACAATGCCGAGGCCAAAGTCCTGATCCTGGGGGACCGCTATGCCGAACTGGTTCAATCCATCCGGGGGCAGTTGCCTCAGGTAAAAAATTATCTCTGTATCGGCCAGCCTGTCCCGGACATGCAAAATTACGAGGCCGTCCTGTCCGCTCATTCTCCCGCGCAGATTCCTTCCGCCAAGGTCCCGGAAGATGAGACCGTCTGCATTATGTATACCAGCGGAACGACGGGCTTACCCAAAGGGGCCATGCTGACCCATGCGAATATCATTTCCACCTTTTACGAAAAGAACACTATCCCGTCGGGAAACTTGCTCGTCAATGTTCCCATGTATCATATTGCCGGAGTCCTTTCCACTTTGACCACTCTTGAAAGGGGAGACACGCTGGTCATCCTCTCCCAGTTTGAGCCCAATGTCTTCCTGGAGACCATCGAAAAAGAAAAAGTTTCTACAACTTATGTCGTGCCCACCATGCTGCGGGCCATTCTGGATCATCCCGATTTTCCAAAACGCGAACTCTCTTCGCTCAAGAACATTCTCTATGGGGCAGCTCCCATGCCGATCGAACTTCTTCTCCGCTCTCTAAAGGTTCTTCCGGGAAATTACCTGAATGCTTTTGGCCTGACCGAGGCAACCGCGACGATTTCCGCTCTCACGCCCGAGGATCACCGGCTGGTAGGAACGCGGGAGGAGATCGAAAAGAAAAAACGGCGTCTTTCCGGGGTTGGGCATGCTCTTCCGGAGGTGGAGCTCCGGGTGGTGGACAATCAGGATCGGGATGTACCGATCGGCCAGGTGGGGGAAGTGGTCGCCCGGGGAAAGAAAATCATGAAAGGATACTGGAAAAACCCGAAGGCGACTGAAGAGACGCTGCGCGGGGGATGGCTGCACACCGGAGACCTGGTGAGTATAAATGAGGATGGGTACCTTTACCTTGCCGGCAGAAAAAAGGACATGATCATTCGGGGTGGGGAGAATATTTACCCTGTTGAAGTCGAAGAAGTCCTGCATACCCATCCCAAAGTCCTTGAAACGGCCGTCATCGGAGTCGCTGACAGCTACTGGGGAGAGGTTGTGAAAGCCATCATTGTGCTCAAACCGGGCCAGAAAGCGACCCCTGAAGAGATCACTGAATTCTGCCGGGAAAAACTGGCCAGCTACAAAAAGCCGGCGATCGTCGAATTTGTCGATTCTTTGCCCAAAAATGCAGTTGGAAAGGTCTTGAAGACGGTTCTTCGGGGGGATAAGCCCAAATAGCACGGGCTCTAAAGCTATGCCCGGGGAACGAATCCGGAGGAGAAATTGGTCATCCCATTACGGGAAAGAGCGTCACACGCCTAACGAAAAAAGAAAATTTTTCCAACCTAGGCTAGGTGCTCATCCGGAAACTCCCTCTCCCCCAGCGGGAGAGGGGCGGGGTGAGGGGGATAAAAACAGAAAGTCTTGAAATTCCGGGCCATAATCACCCCCACCCTCACCCTCCCCCATCAAGGGGGAGGAGAAGAGGCGCGTTTCCGGATGAAAACTAGGCTAGTGTTCGTCCGGAAACAACTGGTTTCTCTCCCCCCCGACCGGGGAGAGGGAGTTCCATGATCAAAAACAAATTAATAGAACGAAAGGGGAATTCAAAATGATACGAACCACCGAGCAGTACGAACAAAGCCTCCGCGATGATAGAGAGGTGTATTATCGCGGGGAGAGGGTAAAGGACGTCACCCAGCATCCTATCTTGTCTCTGGCGGTGAATCATAACAAGTCAGTCCTTAATCTATACCGCGAAAAGGATTTGCGGGACCTTCTGATTGTCAACGACCCAAAATACGGAGAGACGATCCGCTTCTTTCAGCCGCCCCGAAGCGCCCAAGATCTGATCAGCAGATATACTTTGACCTACGAGTTCACGAGAAGAACGGCCACCCTGTTTGCCCATATCGGCTCCGACATGCTCTTCGCCCTAACGATTATCGCCAACCACGTGGGCAAAGAATCTGCGGAAAAGATGCGGAATTTCGGGGACCGCATTCTGTCTCAAGACCTGTCCCTGGCCGGGGCCCAGATGGACGTGAAGGGAGACCGGAGTCTGCGGCCTTCGGAGCAGGCCGATCCGGACCTATACTTACGGGTTGTGCAGAGCCGGGACGACGGGATCATCGTGCGGGGGGCCAAAGCCCATACCTCGAACTCCATGACTGCCAACGAGCTGATTGTTTTACCCAGCCGGATGATGCAGAAAGGCGAAGAAGAATACGCCGTGGCCTTTGCCATCCCCGTGAATACGAAAGGGGTGAAATTGATCTGCCGCCCGGCCCTGGAATCCGAAGTGCCCCTCCATCCCCTGGAAGGGCCGCGCGTTCTCCACAGCGCGGTGGTGGAGACTCTGACCGTTTTCGACGATGTTTTCGTCCCCTGGGATCGGGTTTTCATATATCGAGATTCGCGGGCCGCGGGGATGCTGGCGAATCTGTTTGCCCTCTATCATCGTTTCAGTGCCCTTTCTTACCGCTCGGCGTTGGCTGAAATCCTGGTGGGGGCGGCCAAGTTGATGGCCGAATACAACGGCCTGGAGCGGATCAGTCACATTCAAGAGAAAATCGTGAACCTGATCACCTTTACGGAATTCCAGAGGATCTGCGTGCGCATGTCCGCCTACGAATGTCAGATCGATAAGGGCACGGGCATTGCGATGCCCAACATCATGCATGCCAACATCGGAAAACTGTATTCCAACCTGCATTACATGGATGCCATCCAATCGTTGATCGACATTGCGGGGGGAATCGCCATCACGGCCCCCAGTGGGCAGGATTATGACAATCCCGAGTTGCGCAAATACATTGACAAGTATACTGCGGGAAAGGCATCGGTTCCGGCCGGCAATCGGTTCAAACTCTTGTTGTTCATCCGGGAAATCGTCGCCCTTCTGGGAGGGCTGGAGAGCGTGACCATGATCCATGCGGAGGGTTCGATCCAGGCCAGCACGCTGGCTCTGTATCGGGATTACAAGTTTGATCCCATGGTCGAATCCGTGAAAAAATTGGCCAGCCTTGCATAATTTTCGAAAGCCTCGGAAAGAATCCACCAGAGAAAGCATAAAACGAATTCTGGCGGGTTCAAATATTAAATAAAAGAGGAGGGACAATCATGAGGAAGTTCTTTGGAGGGATCGGAATCGTTGGAGCGTTTCTTTTTCTCTTCGGATCAGGGGTGGTTCTGGCCGCTGATGTGGTGAAGATCGGGGTCATGGGACCCACGACGGGAGGTGCCGCAATCGTCGGGATCGATTGCCTGCGGGGCATACAGGTCGCCGCCAAAGAAGTGAATGACCGGGGGGGAGTGAAGGTCAAGGGCAAATCCTATAAAGTTGAACTGATGGACATGGACGACGGGGCCGTCGTGGCGAATTCCGTGGCCAATGCCCGCCGGTTGGTGGCTCTGCACAAGGTGTCGGTAATCATCGGCCCCCCCATCAGCTCCTGTACCTTGGCCGTTCTGGAATTCAATGACAAGAAGGGAACGGAGTTTCTGAATATTACGATGTCCATGCATCCCGACATCGTCAAGCGGGGCAATAAGCTGATTGTCCGTACCAATATTTCTACGAAGGATCTGGGCGGGCAATTGGTCGCCGAGCTGATGAAAAAGAAGAAACCCAAGAATCTGGCTATCGTCCACCATACGGACGATTGGGGTACAACCTGGAGGGACGGGCTGGATGAATCAGTAAAAGCGATGGGGGGAAAGGTGGTGGCCATTGAAGGGATTGACGAACGGAAGCAGACCGACTTTTATCCCCAGCTAACCAAGATTGTCGGAATGAATCCGGATGTCATCTTCCTGATTGCCCACGATTCAGTGACTGCCATGATGGTCAAACAAGCGCGGGAGATTGGGTACAAAGGGCGCCTCGTTTTTTCTGAAGGGTTCCATGAACCGGGCCGGAACCTGGTCATCGATAAAATCGAAGGAAGCATAACTCCGGCGGGGCCGATGGACATGTTGACGCCCGGTGCACAGCGTTACATCAACATGTTCAAAAAGATGTTCCCCAATGAAATTCCTCAGGCCTACGGAGCTCTGACTTTTGACCAGTTTCGGATCATCATCCACGCGATGGAAAAGGCCCAGAATATAACGGATCCCTATGCGATCCGGGCGGCGGTGCCCAAAGTACTGCCGATCCCTGATTACATTAACCTGATCAAAGATTGTTATGAGACTGGCCAGACACCGTTAATCTATTTATTTGGCGAAATAAAGAATGGAAAGCTAATCGAGGTCCAGCCTGAGTAGTCAGGGATTCGGGAATCAACAGATTACCGCCTGTGGGTAGGGCGAGAAAAGGAGGAATTATGCGTACGAGGTTGTTTGTGGGTCTCAGCGGGCTTCTTGGCCTCTTTTTTCTATGGGGCAGCCTTTCTCTGGCGGCGGATGTGGTGAAAGTTGGCGCCATGGGACCGATGACCGGAGGAGCGGCGATCGTAGGAACGGACATGCTCCGGGGTATGCAGGTGGGAGCGAAGGAAGTCAACGACCGGGGAGGGGTCAAAGTTGGGGGCAAATCTTACAAGGTTGAAATCATTGACATGGACGACGGCGCAGTCGTTGCCAATGCCGTCGCCAATGCCCGGAGGCTGGCAACCTTGCATAAAGTTCCCGCCGTCGTCGGGCCTCCGCTCAGCTCCCCCGCTCTGGCGGTTCTGGAGTTCAATGACAAGAAGCCCACTGAATTTTTGATGGTCACCATGGCCATGCATCCAGACCTTGTCAAGCGGGGGAACAAACTAATTGTCCGGACCAACACCCCAACCGTGGACGTGGGCAAGCAACTTTCCTCGGGGTCGTTTAAATTGAAGAAATTGAAAACGGCGGCCATCATTTATCATACCGATGACTGGGGGACAACCTGGAAGGAAGGCTTGACCGAAGGGACAACGATGGCCGGGGGAAAAATCATTGCGACCGAAGGCATCGATGAGCGGAAGCAGACTGACTTTTACCCGCAGCTGACGAAAATTGTCGGAATGAACCCCGATGCCATTTTCATGATCGCCCACGACTCGGTAACCATGATGATGATAAAACAGGCCAGGGAGATCGGGTACAAAGGCCGCATGGTCTTCTCGGAAGGATTCCATGAACCCTACCGCAACCAGGTCATGGATAAGATTGAAGGGTGCTTGAGTGTCGCTGGACCGATGGATTTCATGACCCCAGCGGCTGAGCGGTATATTGATTTGTTCAAAAAATTATTTCCGAATGAAGTGCACCAAGCGTATGGGGGTCTGGGCAATGATGAGTTTCGGATCATTATCTACGCCATGGAGAAAGCCCAGAGCGTAGACGATCCCTACAAGATCAGAGCGGCAGTTCCCAGTATCCTGCCGATCCCCCATACGATTTTCCCGATTAAGAAATGCTTTGAAAACGGGCAGGCTCCTTATGACTATCTCATCGGGGAAATCAAGAACGGGAAATTTATCCTTGCTGAAGCCGAATAGGAAGGTAACGGAAGGAAAGATTCACTGCGAAATTTCTAGGGGCGAGATTTAAGATTCGCCCGGACTGCGAGCAGTTTGCTGGAAAAGTCCTCCGGGGCGCGGGGCGAAGCGCCCGAAAAATAGTTGATTCTTCAGCGGAGCGCAAGGCTATGCCCAGTTCCTGATCAACATGAAGGCCATGGAGCGGGATCAAAACCCAACCGATCCTTATAAGATCAGAGCAGCCGTTCCGAAAGTCCTGCCCGTCCCTAACGCCCCTATCAGAATAAAGAATGCCAGGAAAACGGGCAGGCTTTCTTTGGCTATCCGATCGCAGAGCAGAAAGCCGGGAAGACCATCCTGGCTCTGCGGGAATGGAGAGAGAAGAAACCATTTACTAATTCAAATGCCTTCAATATCTTTAGAAGTCATTGCGACCCGCAAGGGCGAGGCAATCTCACTCCCTCCCAAACCTTCCCCCTCGGAGGCTGTGTCGTAATGTCATTGCGAAGGAGTGAAACGACTGAAGCAATCGCGCTGAAGCGGGATTGCCGCGCTCTCCCGCCACGGCGGGTTCGCTCGCAATGACAAATCAGGATTACGAGACAGTTTCTCGATGGGGAGGGAGAGGGTGGGGAGGTTCTTCGCCGTCCCGCGAAGCGCGGGACTCCTCGCAATGAAAATTTATTTTATGCTTTTGGATTAGGAATAGGCCGGCTGAAGAAGCCGGCTCTGAACGTGAAGGTGGGGTCTCGAGGCGATGGGAGGAAAAAGATGAAAGCAGCCGTCTGGTATGGCCGTCGGGATTTGCGGGTCGTGGATTGGCCGGAACCCCGGGTACGGGAGAAGGCCGTGAAGGTGCGGGTGAAGTGGTGCGGCATATGCGGATCGGACGTGAATGAATATGCTTCGGGTCCCTTCACCATTCCCGTGGGGAAAGTTCACCCGTTGACCGGCAGGCAGGCTCCCCTCGTCCTGGGTCACGAATTTTCCGGGGACGTGGTTGAGGTGGGGCCGGGCGTCGAAAAAATACGCCCGGGGGATCGGATCGCCGTTCTGGCCTACCTTTACTGCGGAAAATGCTACTGGTGCCTCCGGGGGCAGTTTAGCTATTGCCTGATCCTGGGCAGCACGGGCCTCTGTGAAGACGGTGGATTTGCCGAATATGTGGTGTTGCCGGAGTATGCCTGTTTCCAGATGCCGGAATCCGTTTCCTATGAGGCCGGGACCTTAGTCGAACCCTTGACGGTAGCCGTGCATGCCTGCCGGCGAGGAGATATCAAATTAGGGACCTCGACAGTCATCATCGGGTTGGGTCCGGTGGGGCTTCTGGTTTTACAGGCCGCCAAGGCCGCGGGTGCCAACCCAATTTGGGGGGTGGAAAAGGCGAAAGCGCGATTGGATCTGGGCCTGAAGTTGGGGGCGACGGAGGTGTTTGATCCGGATAAGATAGACGTGGGGAAAAGTGTGCAGGAGAGAACGAATGGAATGCGGGCCGATGTGGCCTTCGACTGCGCGGGGGGAAAGGGAACTTTGCGCTTGGCCAATTCTGTGACTCGCCGGGGAGGCAAGATTGTGAATGTGGCTTTGCCCCGGGAGGAAGCTTTCCCCTTCGATCGCTTCTTCGTGCAGGAAAAGGAGCTGCTGGCAAGCTATGCCTACACGGATGAGGCTCCCACCGCCCTCTCGCTTCTGGCCAAGGGGAAGGTGGATGCTTCTTCCATGATAACCGGCAAGATCCTTTTAGAGGAGATTTTGGAAAAAGGAATTCGTCCCTTATTAGATGGCCCCGGAGAGCGGGTTAAAGTCCTCGTGTCTCCCGGAAAATAGGAAGGAGGAGAAAATGGTACAGTTGGATAAACAAAAACTCTTACAACTCTATGAGCTCATGGTCCTGGCCCGGCGATACGAAGAGAAACTGGTGGAAATTTTTGCGTCTGGTAAAATGACCGGCTGGATCCATTCCTGCCTGGGGCATGAAGCAACGGGAGCCGCCCTTTCGGTTATCCTGAAACCAGAGGATTACCTAATTCCCTACCATCGCTCTCGGGTGGTCCTGTTAGGAAAGGGGTTGGACCTGAATCTTCTGACGGCAGAGATCTTCGGCAAGACGACGGGCATCTGTAAAGGGAAAAGCGGGGAAGCTCATATTGCCGATATGAATCTGGGAATCCTGGGGACATCAGGAATTATCGGCGGGAATATCCCCATCGCCGTGGGGGTGGCCTATGCCGCCAGGCTGGAGGGGAAGGGGAGAGTTACGGTCTGCGGTTTTGGGGATGGGGGAACCTGCAGGGGGTCTTTCCATGAGAGCCTGAACATGGCCTCGGTTTGGGATCTCCCGATTGTCTTTTACTGTGAGAATAACCTCTATGCGGAGTTTACGCCCATTTCCGGTGAGATGCGGATCAAGGATGTGGCGGATCGGGCCAAGGCCTACGGGATCCCGGGGATTACGGCGGATGGGAATGATGTTTTGAATATGGTAGAGGTTTTCGACGAGGCCATCACCCGGGTGCGAAACGGGAAAGGGCCTTCCTTGATTGAAGCCAAGACGTACCGCTACCGGGGTCATTATGAAGGAGATCCTCAGGAATACAAGAATGCTGAAGAAGTCAATTATTGGAAACAGCGGGATGCCGTAGAAAACTTTCAGAAGAAGTTATTGCGGGAAGGAATCCTGGACGAAGCCAAGATCCAGAGCGTGGAAAAGAAGGTTGGAGAGCAAATCTCTGAGGCCTTGAAATTTGCGGGCGAGGGGCGTTTTCCCACCCGGGATGAACTCCTGACCGATGTCTATGCCGAGAACTGATTTCTTTATTGGGGGAAAGGAGAGTAGCCATGAAGACGCTCAATTATCGCTGGGCGATCACCGAGGCGTTGCGGGAGGAAATGGAGAGGGATGAAAGGGTCTTTCTCGCGGGCGAAGATATCGCGGCTCATGGGGGGACCTTCGGATTAACTCGCGGGTTGTTTAAGCAGTTCGGAGGATGGCGGGTTAAAGATACCCCGATCAGCGAAGAAGCGATTGTAGGATTGGCTGTGGGAGCGGCGGCGGTGGGGATGCGGCCGGTCGTTGAGATTATGTTTATGGACTTCATCACCATTGCCATGGACCAGATCTGTAACCAGGCGGCCAAAATGCGTTATCTCTATGGGGGGCAGGTAAAGCTACCCATGGTGGTGCGTGCTCTCTCCGGAGCGGGGTTCCGAGCCGGCGGGCATCATTCCCAGTGTTTGGAGTCCTGGTTTATTCACACTCCGGGGTTGAAGGTGGTAATGCCCTCTACTCCGTATGATTGCAAGGGTCTTCTAAAAGCCTCCATCCGGGACGATAATCCCGTGGTCTTTATCGAGCACAAAGCCCTTCTCAGCCTAAAAGGGGAAGTGCCGGAAGAGGAATACCTTGTGCCCCTGGGAAAGGCGGACGTGAAGAAAGAAGGGAAAGATGTCACCATCGTGGCGACAGGATGGATGGTTTCCAAGTCTTTGGCGGCGGCGAAAAAATTAAGCGCGGAGGGGATCGAGGCGGAAGTGATTGATCCACGGACTCTGAGTCCCCTGGATGAAGAAACAATATTAGCCTCCGTAAAGAAAACAGGCCGATTGATCATTGTCCACGAAGCGGTGAAGCCCTGCGGGTTTGGGGCCGAAGTGGCGGCAATCGTGGCGGAGAAAGCCCTGGACTTTCTGGAAGCTCCCATCAAGCGAGTGACGCCTCCTTTTACCCCCATTCCCTTTGGAACCGTGGAGGATCTGCTTATTCCCCAGGAGGGAGATATCATCCAGGCGGTTAAGGAAATTTTACGGTAATTCGCGAGAGGACAACTCCGGCGAAAGAGAGGGAAAGATGGCCATACCAGTGAATATGCCCAAGTTGGGCGTCGAAATGGTTGCCGGCAAGATCATCGAATGGAAAATCGGAGAAGGCAAAGAAATAAAGGAGAAGGACATTCTGCTGGTCATCGAAACAGAGAAGGTGACCTATGATATGGAATCTCCAGGCACGGGGATTTTGCACATCCTCAAGCCGACCGACATAGAAATTCCCGTCGGGGACCGCATTGGCCAGATCGCGGCCTCCGCGGAAGAGTATCAACAACTGCTTTCTGCCGGGAAGGAGATGGTAGCAGCCCCGAGAGAAGAAGCGAGGCCGGTTGAAGTGGTGGCGGCCTCCCCAGCCGCGGTTGCGGGTATCGAAGCTCCCGAAGGGAAAACGAGAATTTCTCCCCTGGCCCGGAAGCTCGCGGCCGAGAAGGGGGTGGATATTTCTAAGATTCGGGGGTCGGGACCGGATGGCCGCATCACGAAGGAAGATGTTCTAAAGGCGTTGGAAACAAAGAAAGAAGAAAAGGTTCCGGCGGCCGTTGTGTCTCCCCCGGCAGGAATCCCTTCTCCGGCCATACCTGAAAAGCGGGTGAAGGAGAGGCTCCCTGTGAAAGGCCTGCGCAAGGTTATCGCGGATCGACTTTATAAGAGCCTCCAGACGACCGCTCAGATGAGCGAGATGGGCGAAATGGAGGTGGGAGAGCTGGTCCGGATACGGGAGCAATTCCTCTCGGAGGAAAAATCTCTCGGCCTGCGCATTTCCTATACGGATTTGATTGTCAAAGCCGTGGCCCTCACCCTGAAATCCCATCCCCTGCTCAATGCCAGCATGGAAAGAGATGAGATCGTTCTCTGGGACAGCGTCAATATCGGGGTCGCCGTGGCGACGGAACAAGGTTTGATCGTGCCGGTGATTCATGACGCGGACAAAAAATCTCTTATAGAAATCAGCCGGAAGCTTTCTGAGCTGGTCGAGAAAGCCAGAAAACGTGCTCTCCTTCCCGACGAACTCTCTCGGGGGACGTTCACCATCACCAACTTCGGGAGCTACGGGGGGTACATGGGTACGCCGATTCTGAACCCGCCGGAGGTGGCCATTTTGGGGGTCGGAGCCATTCTGCGCAAGCCTGTGGTGAAGGGAGATGAGATCGTAATCGGCCACGTGATGGGGTTTGGACTCACGGTGGATCATCGCGTGATCGACGGCGCGGTCGGGGGCGAATTCACCCAGGATTTAAGAAAAATCCTGGCCAAACCGGCCATGATGTTCATCAATTCGTAAATTAGGATCTTCCCAATTCGCCGGAGGGAGAAGAGCTCTTTTTCCCTGTTTGGGGAATCATTTCCCGACCCGCGAGGGAAGCCGTCCTGCCGGCTAAAACGGGCAGTGGTTTCTTCTTTGACGCATCATAGAGACAAGTACCCTACTCGAAAGATCTATTACTGCGAATTCAATCAACGGGGGAATCGAGGGAAATGGGACCATTAGTGGGTTATAAGGTGATTGAGCTGGCCGGGATCGGGCCGGGGCCTCTGTGTGCAATGCTGTTGTCCGACATGGGCGCGGAGGTCATCCGGGTGGACCGAATAGCTGGGAGCGACCTGGGCGTTGCCATGCCCCCCAAGTTCGATCTTCTGTGCCGGGGAAGAAGGTCTATCGCCGTCGACTTGCGCAAGAAGGAAGGCGCGGCGACCTTGCTCCGGTTAGTTGAAAGGATGGATGCGCTGATCGAGGGATTCCGACCCGGCGTGACCGAGCGGCTCGGGGTTGGCCCGGAAGAATGCTTGGCGCGGAATCCGAGACTTGTGTATGGGCGGATGACCGGCTGGGGACAGGAAGGACCTCTGTCTCAAGCCGCGGGGCACGATATCAACTATATCGCGCTGGTCGGCGCGCTTCATTCCATCGGCCGGGCGGGAGGTCCGCCGGTCCCCCCGCTTAATCTGGTGGGAGATTATGGCGGAGGTGGAATTTACCTGGCCTTTGGTATCGTCTGTGGCCTGCTGGAAGCCTCCAAATCAGGCAGGGGACAGGTGGTTGACGCCGCGATGGCGGATGGAGCGGCTTCCCTGATGACCATGTTTTATGGCCTCCGGGCGATGGGTCTCTGGACTGACCGGCGGGGTGAGAATCTTCTGGATACCGGGGCCCACTTCTACGATGTCTACGAAACGGCGAACGGCCAGTATATATCTGTGGGCTCCATTGAAGGGAAGTTTTATGCCGAGCTGTTGCGCCTGACGGGTCTTGAGGGGAAAGGCCTCCCGAACCAGATGGATCGAGCGAAATGGCCTCAATTGCACGAGACGCTTCGGGCCGTATTCAAAACCAAGACGCGGGACGAATGGTGCAAAATCATGGAAGGTACGGATGTCTGCTTTGCCCCCGTCCTGTCTATGGAGGAAGCACCGCAGCATCCCCACAACAAATTTCGCGGTGCCTTCGTGGAGATCGAAGGGGTCATCCAGCCTGGGCCGGCCCCGCGCTTCAGCCGGACCAAGCCGGAAATCCAGGGGCCCCCGGTGAAGGCGGGCCAGCATACGGATGCGGTTTTGTCCGATTACGGGTTCAGTGTAGAAGAGGTCGGCAGATTGCGCGCGGCAGCGGTAGTGGGCTAGCGATTTGCCGGAAAAATAGGAATCGGATCAAGGGAGGAAACAATGGACTTGTTGGAGCTGATCAAGGCGCGAAGAACGGTTCGCAAATACAAAAAGGACCCCATCCCGGATGAAAATCTGCAGAAAGTTCTGGAGGCGGCCCGGTGGGCCCCTTCCTGGGCGAATTCTCAGTGCTCGGAGTACGTGGTTGTCAAAGATCCGCCGACGAAGGCCAAAATTGCCGAAGCTTTTCCAAAGGGGAATCCCGTCATTCCCGCTTTAGCGGAAGCGCCGGTAATTCTTGTCGCGTGCGGGCAACTGAAAAAAGCGGGTTACTTTAAAGATAGAGTCGCCACGGACAAGGGCGATTGGTTCATGTTTGACGTGGCCTTATCCATGCAAAACTTAATTCTGGCCGCCCACAGCTTCGGTCTGGCAACGGCCATCGTGGGAGGGTTTGACGCCAAAAAGGTTGCCGAGGCCTTGCAGGTTCCCGAGAGTGTCGCCGTCGTTGCCATTACTCCGCTGGGATACCCCGAGCAGATCCCAGCCGCCCCATCGCGTAGGGAATTGAAGGAATTCGTGCATCACGATCAATTTGGGAAAAAGAGATAAGACCTTCTGCTGATGATCAAGAGGCCTATGCCCAAGATCGAAACGATCAACGACCCGGTAGAATACAACAGCCACCAATTTGGGGAGAAAGAGGCCCTAGTTTTTGAGGGACGGCACCTCAGCTATTCCCGCCTGGATCACCTCAGTAATTCTTTCGGGGATCCTCTCAACCAAATGGGTATGCGGAGAGGAGACCAGGCCGACCTGATCTTGCCCAATTGTACCGAGTTTCTCCATGCCTTTTTCGGGATTCTCAAAGCGGGGCCGCCCCTTTGCCCGTTGAAGTAATCAAAAGGTTTGAAGCCCGTTTCCACACCCTGATCGTGGAAGGATATGGGTTAACGGAAGCCACCGGTCCAACCCACGAAAATCCCATCGATGGCCTGCTCGGAACAGGAGATCATCGAATGGTGCCAGGAGCGGATGGCCAGGTACAAGGCTCCCCGGGAAGTGGAATTTGTGGAGAGTTTACCCAAGAGCCTCGCCGGGAAGGTTTTGCGCCGGGTGCTGAGAGAAAAGGTCGGGTAATTGTCCCGCAGAAAGGAGGGATCAGACCGTGACCGTTTCCGGAAAGAACATGCGGCAGCTTTTGCTCGGTGAGATTTTGGCCCGTAATTCCAGAAAATTTCCCCGGAAAACGGCTCTCGTATGGCCGGGAGGAAGTACTTCCTATGGGAAGATGAACGACCGGGTGAACGCCCTCTCCCAGGGCTTCATGCGCCTGGGCGTCAAAAAAGGCGACAAAGTGGCCCTCCTGCTGACCAACAGCCCGGAGATTTTGGAAGGGTGTTTCGCGGCCTTCAAAATTGGCGCTCTGGCGGTTCCTTTAAACTTCCGCCTGGCCGGAAAGGAAATCGAGTATATCCTGATTCAATCAGAAGCCTCAGTTCTCATTCTGGACGGAGAATTTGCTGAAACGATCCAAGCACTCCGGTCGAATGTGCCCGGCATCCGGGGGTATATCGTCGTGGGCCCGTCTTCCTTCAGCGGCATGAAAAATTACGAGGGGGTGATCCGGGAAAACCGCCCGGATGAGCCGGTTGTGGATTTGAGTGACGATGACGACGCTTTGATCCTTTATACCGCCGGGACAACGGGACGGCCCAAAGGTGCTGTCCTGACGTACAAAAATTTCATGATTAATGCCCTGAATTGGGTCATGGAATACCATACGGGATTCGAGGACAAATGGCTCTGCGTTCCCCCGCTATACCATTCGGCGGCCCTCGGCTATTCCATCACCCATTTTTACGTGGGCGCAACGATTTATCTGGAAAAGGTCTTCGATCCCGGAGGGATTCTGAAAACCATTCAGCAAGAAAAGATCACCACCTTATTCCTTGTTCCGGCCATGTGGATCCGCCTGCTGCAAGAAAAAAACCTGGAGGCCTGCGATCGATCATCCCTCCGCGTCCTGAACACCGGAGCGGCCATCATGCCCATCGAAGTTAAAAACCAGCTTTTGCAGGCTTTTCCGAACGCGGGGATCTATGACTGCTTTGGACAGACGGAAATGAGCCCGGCCGTCACCCTTTTGCGCGCCGAGGATGCCTTGCGCAAGCAGGGTTCTGTGGGGCAGGCTCTGGCCTGTGTGGAAATTCGGGTGGTAAATGATGAAGATCAGGATGTTCCCATTGGAAAGGTGGGGGAAGCCATTTACCGGGGGCCCAATGTCATGAAAGGATACTACAAGAACCCCGAGGCGACCGAAGAAGCCATGCGCGGTGGCTGGTTCCACAGCGGAGACCTGGTTAGACAGGATGAGGAAGGATACTTTTACGTGGTGGACCGGAAAAAGGATATGATCATCAGCGGAGGGGAGAATATTTACCCCGCAGAAGTGGAGGAGGTCCTGTACCGCCACCCCGATATTTTGGAAGCGGCTGTTTTCGGCATTCCTGACGAACAGTGGGGAGAAAGTGTCAAGGCCACAGTGGTTCTCAAGCCCGGCAAGAAATTGACCGCCGAGGAAGTAATCGACCACTGTAAGCAGTACCTGGCCAGCTATAAGAAACCGAAATCGGTTGATTTCCTCGATGCCTTGCCCCGGAATCCTGCCGGGAAAGTGTTGAAAACCGCCCTCCGGGAAAAGTACTGGGCAAAAAGGGATCGGAAAATCTGAAAAGGAGGAATTCAATGATTCAAAATATGGAAGAATATCGCCAGAGCCTTCAAGATGGAAGGGAGGTGTATTACCGGGGCAAACGAGTAGAAGATGTCATGGCCCATCCCGTTCTGCGGACCCAGGGCAATCTGATGGAGTATTATTTCCAGCCCAGATATTATTTCGAAAGCCCCGATCTGGGACAGAAGATATCCCGGTTCTTCAAGGTTCCCCGCAACAGCTCGGACCTGTTGGAGCGTTCCCAGATCACCTATGAAATCACGAAAGAGGCCGGAATCCTTCTTCCTCACATTGGCTCCGACGCGGCCCTGGCGCTGACGATTGCCACCAGCAATCTGGAGCCCAGGTTTCGGGAGAATTTTCGGAAGCATGCCGAAGAGGTTATGCGCCAGAATTATATCCTGGCGGTGGCCCAGATTGACGTCAAGGGGAATCGGAGGCTCCGGGCCTCGCAGCAGGAAGACCCGGATCTGTTCGTCCATGTGGTCGAGGAAAAGCCCGACGGGATCATCGTGCGCGGGGCCAAAATGCACACGACTTACACGGCCGTAGCCCATGAGATCTTTGTGCTGCCGGGAATGTCCTTCCGAGAAGGCGAGGAGGAATATGCCATCTCCTTCGCCGTGCCGACCAACGCCAAAGGGCTGAGGCTCATCGTCCGGCCGGAAGTAGCTGTTGAAGGGGCCCCGCACGACTGGGAGGCGGTCCGGGCCCGCAAAAGGACGGCCGGGGAAACCCTAACGATTTTTGATAATGTTTTCGTCCCCTGGGAGCATGTTTTTCTCTACCGGAATGTTGCGGCGGCGAGCAGGCTGGCCTTGTTGTTTGCCCTTTGGCATCGCCTTTCAGCCTTATCCTACCGGACAGCGCTTTCGGAGCATCTGATTGGGTTGGGCAAGCTCGTCGCGGAAGCCAACGGGGTTGACCGCGCGTCTCACATCCAGCGGGACATCGCCGAACTCATCTCTTTCACGGAAATCCAGCGGGTCTGCGCCCGGATGGCGGCCCATGAATGCCGGATCGACCAAAAGACGGGGATCGCCGTGCCTAACAACATCTACACGAATGTGGGCAAGCTTTACTCAAACGCGAATTACCTGAATGTCATTAAGTCTCTGATCGACATCGCCGGCGGAGCCGCCATCACGTCCCCCAGCGCAGATGATTATGCCGATGAATGGTTAAAGACCTTCATTGACAAATACATGAGGGGGGCCGTCCCCGGGGAAGAGCGGTTCAAACTCATGCTTCTTTTGCGGGAGACGATTGCCCTGATGGGGGGTTCGGAGTCGGTGATTCACGTTCATGCGGAAGGCTCGATGGAGGCGAGTATTATCGAGCTCTACCGATCCTACGATTTTAAGGAGTCCAAAAAAATGGTCGAGGATCTTCTGGCGGAAATGAAATAAATACGTGTTTTCTCTATCCGGCATTCGGGGGCATCGATGAGGCTCAAAAATAGGGTGGCCTTGGTCACTGGGGGCGGCAAAGGGATGGGAAAGGCCATATCGCTGGCCTACGCCCGTGAAGGCGCAGAGATCATCGTCAACGACATTCTCTATGATCGGGCCCGAGAGGTGGCGGCCGAAATTCTGGCCTCCGGGCGGCAGGCCTTGCCCGACGGCGCGGATGTCTCTGACAGCCAGGCTGTCAACCGGATGGTGAAGCAGGCGATCGACAAGTTCGGCAAGATCGACATCCTCGTGAACTGCGCCGGAATTCTCCTGGTCAGGAAGATCGTGGAGATGACGGACCCAGAATGGGCGAAGGTTTTGGCTGTGAATCTAAACGGCGCCTTCTACTGCACGAGAGCCGTGCTGGCGCAGTCCATGATCCCCAGGGGAAGTGGAAAGATCATCCATTTCGCCTCCATTACCCCTCTTAAAGGGGAGGGGTTGGTCTCTGCCTACGCCGCATCCAAGGGAGGTATCATTGGCTTCACCAAAGCCCTATCCAGGGAATTGGCGAGCAAGAGGATCAACGTGAATGCCATAGCTCCCGGTTTTATCGACACGGATCAGACGAGGGACGAATTCGTGGGCGAGAACCGAGAACGCATCCGGAAACAGATCGCCTTCCGGCACATCGGCCTCCCGAACGATATCGTCGGGATCGCCGTCTTCCTGGCCAGTGAGGAATCGGCCTACCTGACGGGCCAAACCATTGTGGTGGATGGCGGGGTGGTGTAACGGTTCGGAAGTGGAAGGGCTCAAAAACGGAACGGGCTGGGTCGGGCGCGGGATGGATTCATTGGCGGATGAATTTAAAATTCGCCTGGATAAAAGGGGCGGAAAGGAAAAAGGGGTATTGACTTCTGAATCCAGATCGGGTAATTTCTTCCGCTGCAAGAAAGGAATGAAGGAAAAGGGAAAATAAGTCTATGCTGATCCAACAGTTGGCGAACGGGGTGGTTCTCGGGTCCACCTATGCGTTGATCTCCATCGGGTTGACGATTCTTTTTGGGATCCTGAACATCATCAATCTGGCCCACGGCGAAATCTACATGCTCGGGGCGTTCGTGGCGTATTTCCTGGTGACCCTCTGGGGAGTGAATTTTTTCGTCGCGTTGCTGGTCGCTACGGTGGCCATGGGGATTTTAGGGGTCCTCATCGAACGGACCGTTTTCCGCCCCTTGCGCGATAAGGAGGAGATCAACTACTTTATCGTTTCCGTCGGCCTCCTCATTTTCCTGGAAAATCTGGCCCTCCTTTTCTGGGGGACCGAGCCCCGCAGCATGGGTCTCCCCTATGCTTCCCAAACGGTGAAGATCGGGCAGGTGATCGTCACGGTGCAGCGGCTTTACACCGTGGTAATCGCCGTGGGGATCATCTTTGGCTTGCATTTCTTCATCAAGCACTCGCGGATGGGGAAAGCCATGCGGGCCATGGAGCAGGACCGGGAAGGAGCGTTGACCGTCGGGGTGGGAATCGATGAGATTTCCTCCTTTACTTTTGCCCTGGGATCGGCGCTGGCCGGCGCGGCGGGGGCGTTGATGGGGTCCCTGTTCATCGTGAATCCAATGATGGGATTTACTCCTCTGCTGAAGGCTTTCGTGATCGTTATCTTCGGGGGGTTGGGGAGCGTGCTGGGAGCGATCGTGGGAGGGCTGATCCTGGGCATGACGGAAGTCCTGGGGGCGGCTTACGTTTCTTCGGCCTACCAGGATGCTTTTGCCTTCATTATTCTGATTCTGGTTCTTTCTTTCAAACCCACGGGCCTTTTTGGCAAACGTTGAGGCAAAAATGAATTCCAAGAAATTTTGGCTTTGGTTGGCGGTGGGAGTCCTCCTCATATTCCTTCCCTTCCTCCTGAAAGATTACCCGCTGCATTTGGTAAATATTTCGGGAATATGGATTATTCTGGCCTTGAGCGTTGGGTTGCTTCAGGGATACGTGGGCGAGATTTCCATGGGGCATGCGGCCTTCTATGGGATTGGGGCCTATGCTTCCGTCCTGCTCACGATGAAGGGCGGGCTTCCCTTCTGGGTCTCTTTGCCCCTATCGGCCCTGGTGACGATGGGTTTTGGGTTTTTGATTGGTTTGGTTTCCCTGCGTCTGCGAGGGCCTTACTTTGCCATTTGTACTCTGGGCTTTGGCGAGATTATCCGCCTGATTTTTGTCAACTGGCGGGAAGTAAGCGGCGGACCGGACGGGATTACGGGCATTCCCGCCCCCGACGCGATCGGCGCGCTCGCTTTTACCAGCAAACAGGCGAATTACTTCCTGATCTACGGTTGCGTGCTGTTGACGATTTTCGTGATGTACCGGCTGATCCATTCCCGTCCGGGCAAGGCTTTTATGTCCGTGCGGGAGGACATGATCTATGCCGAATGCATCGGCATCAATGCCATGAAGTACAAGAGGCTGGCCTTCACGGTGAGCACATTTTTTGCCGGCATCGGCGGATGCTTGTATGCTCACTATGAGCATTTTATCAGTCCCTATTCCTTTACCGTCGGGCAATCTTTTGATTTGGTGACGATGGTGATTATTGGGGGAATGGGAACCCTGGTTGGCCCGGTCATCGGAGCCATCCTTTTGACTTTGATCCCGGAATTGCTCCACGCGATTAAGGATTTTCGGATGGTCATTTACGGGTTGATGCTCATGCTGGTGATCATCTACCTTCCCCACGGGCTCGTGGGCATAGGGCAGTGGATTTCCGGGCGATCCTCGAAGTCCTGAGGGGAATCTTGCAAGAAACAAAGGAGTCGGCGTGGCCATCTTATCCGTAGAAAATCTTACGAAGTATTTTGGAGGCCTGGCGGCGGTTTTTGATCTTACTTTCGCCATCGAGACTGGTGAGATTCTGGGCCTGATTGGCCCGAACGGGGCGGGGAAGACGACGGTTTTCAATTTGGTCACCGGGATATTTCCTCCCTCCCAGGGAAAGGTGATTTATGGTGGAGAAGAGATAACCGGCCGCAGGCCCTATGACATCAACGAAAAGGGGATTGCCCGCATATTTCAAAGCACGCGGCACTTTCCCAATTTTACGGTGATGGATAACCTGATTGCGGGAAGGCATTGCCGGACCCGCTCGGGTTTTTGGAGTTCGGTCCTGAATTCGAGCCTGGCTCAGACCGAACGGCGGGAGAGTGGGGAGCGGGCGGCGGAAATTATCCATTTCCTGGAACTGGACCCGTATCGTGATGAACTGGCCAAGAATATTCCTCAGGCCATGCAGCGGCGTTTGGACATCGGAATTGCTCTGGCTACGGAACCCCAATTGATCCTTCTGGATGAGCCGGCGGCGGGGATGAACCCCGAGGAGACCTACCAGTTGATGGATTTGATCAAGAAGATCCAGGGGAAGAAGATCTCGGTTTTCTTGATCGAACACGATATGCAGGTAATCATGGACGTTTGCGAGCGAATCCTGGTGTTGAATTACGGGAAGAAGATTTCCGAGGGGACGCCCCAGTACATTCAGAATGATCCGGCTGTGATTGAAGCCTATCTGGGCAGTGAGGACTTTGACCTTGTTAGAATTGAATAAGATCGTTGCTCATTACGGGAAAATCCAGATTTTGAAAGAGATCTCCCTGGCGGTTCAAGAGCGGGAGATCGTTACGCTCATCGGGGCGAACGGGGCCGGGAAAACGACGACCCTCCAAGTCATTTCGGGGATTCTTCAGCCCAGTTCCGGAACGGTGAGTTTTCTGGGGAAACGGATTGACCATTTCAATCCCAAGGAGATCGTCCGGCTGGGGATCTGCCGAGTGCCCGAAGGCCGCCACATCTTCCCGCGCATGACCGTGATGGAGAATCTGGAGATGGGAAGCTACTTGCGCCGGGAGAAAGCGGAGATTTCCCAGGATGTCGAGAAAGTCTACAGCCACTTTCCCATTCTCCGGGAGCGGCGGAGCCAGCTTGCCGGAACCCTGAGCGGCGGGGAGCAGCAGATGCTGGCGATCGGGCGGGGGTTGATGTCCCGGCCATCGCTTTTTTTGTTGGACGAGCCCTCTCTGGGACTGGCCCCCTTGATGGTCATGGAGATTGCCCGGATCCTCATCGAGATCTTTAAGGCGGGGACCCCAATTCTGCTGATCGAACAGAATGCCCGGATGGCCCTGAAGTTATCCCACCGGGCCTATGTTCTGGAAACGGGAAGGGTGACCCTGGAAGGGCCGGCCAGAGATTTGATGAGTCATGAACACGTTAAACAAGCTTATCTAGGGGGAGGCCGGAGGAGCTGGCGGGAGGAAAAGATCAAGCCGGATCCACCAGGATAAGGTGGATGGCCCGTTGCAATGGGCAAGAGTTCTTTGAAGGGTTTGGAAGGAAGAAGGGGATTAAGGCAAAACGTTGGCCAACGGAAGGGCTTAACATAACCGAAAAAATAATCGACGGCATCCCGATTACAGAAAAGGGGAAACCCCCTAATCACCCGTCCAAGAGAAAAATCTAATTTTGCCCGGGTTTTTTGCCTTTGTATTTGAGATTTATTCCTTTTTCC
>Ga0315288_10001739_pt1 | contig 28262 bp, 24 predicted proteins | sample YL17G11_20_MG_FD_203454 | JGI IMG/M metagenome (GOLD analysis project Ga0315288, IMG submission 203454) | Sediment microbial communities from Yellowstone Lake, YNP, Wyoming, USA - YL17G11_20 | ecosystem: Environmental > Aquatic > Freshwater > Lake > Sediment | place: USA: Wyoming | collected... | reverse complement strand
CGGGTTGCGAAAGGTAGGGAGGGATGGTTGTGGCCGGCTTCACGCGAGTAGGGGGACCGGTCTTCGCCGGAAGCGACAAGGAAGACCGGGTCAACGCCGGTTTCGTCCTGACCGGCAAGGGTGTCCTGGTCGTTGACACCTTGGTCACGCGGGAGGACGGCCTGGCGCTCCTGGAGGCGGCTCGGTCGGCCGCGGCGGGGGTCGGGGACGGCGCCAAGCCAGCGGTCGTCGCCGTGACGGCCCTGGTCTACACGCACGAGCACAGCGACCACACCATCGGCAGCACCGATTTCCCACCTTGCGGCGTCCTCGCCAGCGAGGGCACGACCCGCGGCCTGAGGGCCGAGCTCGAACGGATGGCCGCGGACTTCGCCGGTCGGGGCATCGCCCCCAAGACCCCGACCCTGGTCTTTGAGACGAGGGTCCGGCTACCGTGGGACCCGGAGGTCGTGGTCGCCGAACTCGGCGGGCACGCCGAGGGTTCGACCGTGGTCTACGTGCCGTCGGCCAAGGTCCTCTTCACGGGAGACCTCGTCTTCCGGGGCCGGGCGGCCTGGGTCGGGGGCATCCGCCCCGAGCGATGGATCGCGGCCCTCCGGGTCCTGGAGAGCTGGGACGTCGACGTCGTGGTCCCGGGGCACGGCCCTGTGGGCGGCCGGGAGGTCCTGACCGAACAGCGGGCCTGGCTCGAGTGTTTCCTGGCGCGGGCCAGGGAACTGAGGACCGAGGGTGTGCCGGCGCGGCAGGCCACGGCCATCTTGGGCGACGAGTTCGGCTTCACGGAGCGGCAGCGCGAGAACCTGTTCTTCGGGCTCAGGCGCCGCCTGGGTCTCCGGCACGACGAGGAGGGGAGCGCCGGCGGGGGAGGGGCGAGCTAGATGGAGGGTATCGTCTGCGCCTGCATCGCCCCCCACGGGTCGGAGGTCATCCCCGAACTGGCGGCGGTCGGCGCGGTCGGGGGAGGAACTCCCGTGGGTGGGCCGGTCAGGGACGTCGGCCCGGACCGGGTCGCGGAAGCCCTGGCGGGCTACGGGCGGCTCACGGCGGCCATGGAGGAGGTGGCCCGCCGGGTGCGCTTGGCCGACCCCGACACCATCGTCGTGGCCACTCCGCACAGCCTGCGTCTGGACGGCGGGCACACGGCCGTCGTCACCGCGGAGTCCGTCGCCGGGAGCCTTACGGCCGAGACGCCCAGGGCTGCCGGCGGTTCAGACGCCCGCGCCGCGGGGGAACGAGCCACCGTTGAGGCCGTCTTTCAGGTGGACCGGGACCTGGCCGGAGACATCCTCACCCGCGCCCGGGCCAGGAACCTCGCGGTGGTAGGGGCCAACTACGGCGCCGCCTCGGGCGGGAGTTCGAGATTGCCGCTGGACTGGGGCGCTCTCATCCCCCTCTACTTCCTTGGCCGGGCGCCGGAGACGCGCCGTGAGGGAAGTCGTCGTCCAGAGGTCGTCCTCATCGGGCCAAGCCGCGACGGGCGGCGGGAGAGCCTGGTTGAACTGGGTGAGGCGGTCGCGGAGTCGGCCGCGGCCTCGGGGAAGCGCGTCGTCTTCGTGGCTAGTGCCGACCACGGTCACACCCATCTACCGAACGGCCCCTTCGGCTTCGATCCCGCGGCGGCCGCCTACGACCGGCTCGTCTGCGATATCGTGCGCCAGGACCGCCTGGACGACCTCCTCGGAATCGCGCCTGACCTCCTGGAAGCGGCCAAACCCGACAGCCTGTGGCCGATGCTCATCCTTCTCGGGGTGAAGCGGCGCCGAGCGATGACCGCCGAGTTCCTGGCCTACGAGAGGCCCACCTACTACGGGATGCTGGTCGCGTTCTACCAGCCCGTCGGCTGTCGCCAGACTCCCCCTGCCGAATAGGATGGCCTAAGGGGGGAGGGCTCGGTCATGGGCGTCAGAGCCGTCCAGGCCGTCCGTCTGCTCAGCGTCGGCACACGCGGAGAGAGCCACACCGCGTTTGCCGAGTGCCTGGACAGCGGGGGCGAGACCCGGGAGTACCACGTGAGATTCCGCGAGAACACCCAGTCCCTGAGGACCCTGGTCAATGGCCTGGTGGCCCACGAGGTGGCCGGAGTCCTCGGTGTCCCGCTCCCAGGCCACCGCCTGGTCTTTCTTACCCGCCAGTTGGCCTGGGGCCGGGAGGCCCGGGAGAGCGTGGGCTGGCCGGTGTCCACCGGTCCGCACTTTGGGGTGGAGCGAGTGTTACCCGTTCTCGCTGAGCCTACCCACTCTCTCATACCTCGGTGCGACAACCGGAAGTCTTTCCCCGGCTACGTGATGCTCAACGAAGCTCACCTACTGGCCGGTGGACTTCGGCCACTGCCTCGGTGTTCCGTTATGGGACGCCACGCTGGTCAGCCGCATGTTGGAGCCCAGCCCGGCGAATGTGCCCGAACCGCGGCAGGCCGCGGGGAAGGCGAAGGCCTTCCGGTCATGGTTTGAACGGCTTGGACGGTTGGACCCGGGGGAGGGCCGCCTGGATAGCCGAGCGGATACCGCGGGAGTGGGACGTGCCGCCCGACCACAGGGAGGTCCTGGGCCGGTTCCTGCACGGCCGGGCGGCCGCGCTGCCCCGCATCCTCTTCACGAATTGGCCGCTGGACTAGCGGCGAAGTACTCCCGCTCCAGGAAGGCCCTGGCTTCCGGCCCGGCGACGGTCCCGCGGTCGAGGTCGTACAGGGCGCCGAAGGCCCTCTCGACGTTGTGACGCTGGGTGCGGTGGCAGAGGAGGGTCTCCATCTTGGTCTCCAGGGTCGTGGCGATGTCGATGACCGCCTCAGCCGGCGCCCCTTCGCCGCCGAGGCTGGCCGACGACTCGGGAGCCCCGCCCACCGGATCGCGGGTGCCGTGGCGCCAGAAGGCCGCCGCCAGGGCCACGTAGCACAGGCGCGCGCCCTCCGGGGCGGCTTGGCGGAAGGCCTCGAGCGTGAACCGGTGGATGGCCATGTGGTCCGGATGCCGGTAGATTCCTTCCGGGCCGAAGGTCACCACGGCGGAGGGGTGGTAGCGGGCCATCTACCCGGGCGAGGCGGCCGGTGCCTCCTCGGGGTCGGCCTCGGCCAGCCGGCCGTCGCCGTAGCCGAGAAGGGTGAGCTGCCCGACGCCCATCGTGCGGCAGGCTCTCCGGAGTTCGGCCGTCCGGATCCGGCCCAACTCGGCCGGAAGGCACACCGGCCGGTCGGGCTGGCTGCCGCGGTCGCCCGGGGTGGCGCAGACGAGGGCCGCCTCGCCGCCCTCCCGCATGTGCCTGGCGACCGTCCCGGCGGTGAAGAACGCCTCGTCGTCCGGGTGGGCGAAAACGAGAAGCAGGCGTCCCGGACAGACCCTGGAGGGGCGCCCCGGGCCGGCGCCAGCCCTAGCTGCCCCCGTCATCGAGACCGGGGTAGAGCGGGAACGACGCGCACAGGCGGGCCACCGTCTCCCGGGACCTCGCCAGGACGGCCTCGTCCTCAGGGGCCAGGAGGGCGTCGGCGACGAGGTTGCCGATGGCCACCATCTCCTTCAGGCCCATGCCCCGGGTGGTGACGGCCGGCGTGCCGATGCGGATGCCGCTGCCGACCTTGGGGGGCTTGGTGTCGAACGGGATGGTGTTGAAGTTCACCGTGACCTTCGCCTGGGCGAGGGTCTTCTCGGCGGTGCGGCCGGTCAGGCCGAGTTCCTGGAGCTTCCCCGCCGTCACGTCGATGAGCATCAGGTGGTTGTCGGTGCCGCCGGACACGAGACGGAAGCCGCGGCCCAGGAACGTGGCCGCGAGCTTGGCCGCGTTCCGCTTGAGCCGCGTCTGGTAGGCGCGGAACTCGGGCGTCGCCGCTTCCTTGAAGGCCACGGCCTTGGCCGCGATGACGTGCATGAGCGGGCCGCCCTGAAGGCCCGGGAAGACAGCCTGGTCGATGGATTTGGCGTGCCTCTCCTTGCACAGGATGACCCCGCCCCGGGGCCCGCGCAAGGTCTTGTGGGTCGTCGTGGTCACGAAGTCGGCGTAGGGCACCGGGCTCGGGTGCTCGTCCGCGGCGACCAGTCCCGCGATGTGGGCCATGTCGACCATGAGGAGGGAGCCCACCGCCGAGGCGATGTCCTTCATCCGGGCGAAATCAATGTACCGGGAGTAGGCGCTGGCGCCGGCCACGATGAGGCGCGGCTTGTGCGTGCGGGCCAGGGCCTCGAGGTTCTCGTAGTCTAGGAGTTCGGTGTGTTTGGCGACGCCGTAGGCGATGAAGTGGTAGTACCGGCCCGAGATGTTGAGCGGGTGACCGTGGGTCAGGTGGCCGCCGTGAGAGAGATCCATGCCGAGCACGGTGTCCCCGGGCTGGAGCACGGCGAGGTAGACCGCGGTGTTGGCCGAGGCCCCGGAGTGGGGCTGGACGTTGGCGTGCTCCGCCGCGAACAGCCGCTTGAGCCGCTCGATGGCCAGGCGTTCGACGACATCGGCGAACTCGCAGCCCCCGTAGTAGCGGGCGCCGGGGAGACCTTCGGCGTACTTGTTCGTCAGGACCGAACCCTGGGCCTCGAGGACCGCGGGGCTCGTGAAGTTCTCCGAGGCGATGAGCTCCAGGTGACTCCTCTGCCTTGCGAGTTCGGCCCGGATGGCTTCGAAGACTTCCGGATCGACTTTGGCCAGCTCTTCGTTCAAGATCGTCTCCCCTTCTTGGTCCAGCTTCGCGTCCGGTTCCGGCTCCCGGGTCTAGCGAGGGCCCAGGGGCGCCCCGTAGTCGATAGCCGCCGCGTCGAGGTCCCGTCCGGTGAACCGGCGCAGCCTTTCGCGCCAGGGGATGGAGGCCCCCGGTCTCCAGTAGGCCGCGCTCACGGCTTCCCAGACTTGCGCGTTGCCCAGGACGTCCGGCCCGTGGTCCTCGGCCAGCGTGCGGTGGGTGGCCGCCGCAATCAAGTCGGCCAGGATGTAGTTCTGCTTGTACATAGGGTACCCCGAGGGAAAGGGTCCCCCCGCCCAGCGGTGCACCGGCCGGGCCGCGGCCAGCGTGAAGCGCGACTCCGTCGCCGCCGCCAGGGCCGTCAAGTCCTGATACGGGTCCTGATAGGCGCTAAGTTCCCAGGCCACGTCGGCCGACAGTGTGCGGTGCCTGGCCGCCAGGCGCAGGCCCTGGGCCCGGACGACCGTTGCCGCCAGTTCCTCGTCGAGGCCGAGGCCGCGGAGCCATCCGGGGTAGAAGGTGAACCAGCCCCAAACCTCGGCCAGACCTTCGGCCAGGACGCCCGGCTCCTCCTGGAGGAGGCGCGAGTTGGCGCCGGCGAAGACGGCGTGGAGGCCATGGCCGTACTCGTGGAACAGCGTCGAGAAGGACCCGTGCCCGTCCCGGGGATTGGCCAGGATACGCACATCGGTCGGAGGGTCGATGGGTACGCACAGCCCGCCGAAAGGGATGTCCTGGCGGACGATCTTGATGCCGATGGCCACGGGGTCCCGGCCGAAGGCCCGGACGAACGCCTCGAGGCTCGGCTCGATACGCTCGCTGGGGAAAACGCCGGTCGGAATGGCGGCGTCCTTCTCCACGAGGTAGGTCACGTCCCAGGGTTCCACGGCGTCGAGACCTTCGGCCGCGGCCGACCTTTCCAGGAACGAGGCCCAGAGGGGAGCGGAAGCGGCCTCGAGCCGCTCGACGGTCTCCATCACCTCGGCGGGGGTCAGGGAGGCCAGACCTAGGGTGAGTTCGACGAAACCGGCAGCCCCCGCCTCGCGGGCGAGGTGGTTCCGGCGGCGGATGAGTTCGACCGTCGGTTTGGCCAGTTCCATGGACAGGGGAGCGATGGACATCCAGGCCTCCCGGCGCCAGGCCCGGTCGGGTTCGTGGCGGAGAATGCGGACGCGCTCGGAATTGGCGATCTCGCCTCCCCGGACGACCGGGCGGAAAACGATGACCCGCCGTAGGATGTCGTTCTGGAGGGTGTAGATCTCGGGAACGGCCGAGACGCGGGCCTCGGAGATGAGGTCGCCGAGGATGGCCAGCCGCCGGGCCAGGAGGGGGTCAAGCCGCCCCCCGGACCAGTTCCGGACGAGGTCGTCGTAGGACGGATCGAGCAGGATCTCCGACCGCGCCCGCTCAAGCTCGTCGAGACCCTCGCCCGGCCCACCCGTGTACCTCTCCCACCAGACGAGGGCCATCTTGACGGAAAGCTCGCGTAGCACGACCTCGAGCCCGGTCACGAAGCGGCTGAGGCTGGCTTCATCGTGGACCCCGGCCGCCGGCGGACGCCTCGAGGCCAGAACACTCATGAAGACCCCTCACCCTCCGGGACGACGGCCCGCCTCCCGAGGGGAGCGGCCCGAATCGCCCCCGTTAGGTTCACCGTCCCGGGCGAGGAACCTCTTGGCGGCAGAGGCGACCCCTAGCAGGCTGTGTGACTAAAGTACAGGACTTCGGCTTCTGACCTTGAATCTTCTCGGCATGACTAAGACCAAGAAGTTCAGAGACTACAACCCCAAGCAAGTCATGCTGCTTCCTCCGTCCCTGAGTGACTGGCTAAGGCCGGGTCATCCGGTCTACTTCGTCAGCGAGGTTGTCGACGGGTTTGACCTCTCGGCCATCTACCAGGGTTACACCGAGCTTCGCGGCTACCCGCCCTACCAGCCGGGGATGATGGTCAAGGTCTGGCTTTACGCCTATATGGTCGGGATCCACTCCTCGCGGAAGCTGGAGCGGGCCTCGCGGGAGGATGTGGGCTTCCGGGTCCTCTCGGCCAACCAGCGGCCCGACCACTGGACCCTGTCCGAGTTCCGGAGAAGGCGCCACGAGGCCCTTGGGGATCTGTTCGACCAGACCGTGGAGGCCGCCGCGAAGGTCGGGCTGGTGAAGCTAAACCACGTCTCCGTGGACGGGACCAAGGTCAAGGCCAACGCCTCCAAGCATCGGGCCATGAGCTACGGGCGCATGCGGGCCGAGGATGACCGCCTCCGTAAGGACATCGAGCGCTGGTTCGAGGAGGTGGAGGCCAACGACCGGGCCGAGGATGAGCTTTACGGCAAGGAGAGCGGCTGGGAGCTCCCGCCCGAGCTGGCCGATACCCAAAAGCGGCGGGAGTTCATCGGCAAGTTCATGAAGGAGCTTGAGGAGCGAAAGAAGTCCGAGGGTGCCGGAAAGCAAGAGCAAGCCCGGGAAGATGACCCGGCTTCCAAGCCCCGCCGGGTCCCAAAGCCCCCGCCCGAAAGCCAGACCCGGTTCGGGTTCCCCGGCCCCGATGCCCCTTCCAAGCGCGAGGATGAAGCGCCCGAAGGTAACGAGGGGGAGCAGGCGGCCAAGCCCAAGGACAAGGACCAGATCAACTTCACCGATCCGGATTCGCGGATCATGAGGAATTCGGACAAGGCCTTCATCCAGGGCTACAACGCCCAGGCCGCGGTCGATGCCGAGACGCACATCATCGTGGCCGCCGACCTCACCAACCAGGCGGCCGACAGTCCGCACCTTCCAGCCATGGTCGAGCAGGTCCTGGCCAACACCGGAAGACACCCGGAGGAACTCTCCGCCGACGCCGGCTACTTCAGCGAGGCCAACCTCAAGGCCCTGAGCGAGAGCGGCATAGAACCCTTCATCCCGCCCGAGAAGGTCCGGCACAGCCAGTGGCACGAGCAGGCCTCACCCAGGGGGCGCATCCCAGGAAACGCCGGTCCGAGGTATCTGATGAGCCGCAAGCTCAGGACCAAACGCGGCCGGAAGCGCTATCGGCTCCGGCAGACCTCCGTGGAGCCGGTGTTCGGACACATCAAGGAGGCCATGGGCTTCAGGCAAGTTCCCCTCCGAGGACACGACAAGGCGCGGTCGATGTGGCGGCTTCAGTGCGCGGCGTTCAACCTGATGAAGCTCTATAGGGCCCGCCGGGTGGCCTGCGCGGCGCCTGCCCTGGCCTGAACCACTCGAGGTCTCTCGGTGACCCGCGACGTGGGCGTCCGTCAACCCCACGTCTTTCACCGCCCCGGCCTGAGCCGCCTGACCCGCCCACGTTACCTCCATCCCCCGTGTCGTCTGCCAGTCATCTCAGGTTGTCAAGGAACGCAGCGCGGCGCGATTAGCCCCACGGGCTCCTAGTGGAAGCAAGCTTTGCTCGACGATCTCGAAGCTCACCGGTGGCAGCTGCTGTTTCGCCACGGTCGCCTCGCGCAGGGCTCCAGACACTAGGTGACGGACCTCGGTGAACCGCCGTTCCTGGCCGAAATCCTCCGCGAACTCAAGCATCGCCCTAAACTGCCCGCACCGGACGCAGTTGACCCTGAACGCGGACCCCGAGTTATCCCCAACCTCTGCCTGAAGCCCGCACACGGGGCATTGTTGCTCCATGTCCATCACAGATACCCCCTTCGCACTCCAGTGGGACCTCGGCGCTGCAGACCCGCCTCGCTGTGCGGAGGCGTCCACCATGGCTTTCGCCGGGAGCAACTGGGCGTTGAAGGTCACTCGACCGGTGGTCGAGCAGCTCCCCCACTTTCGGGCCATGGGGCGAATGTGGACCTCACGGGGGGTTACCCCGCCCCCCTTGGCCCAGGCCTCGACCTCGGCCCGGAGAACGTCCCGTCACACTCCACGGCTCTCACGGCGAGGCCCTCCGCAGCATGCGCAATAGCCCGATGGCCAGGTCCACGACGTCTTCCGCGCCGGCGTCGATGAGCACCTTGTAGAACTCCTTGCGGAGCTCGCGTTCCTGCGCCCCGCCGGAACGCCAGTGCGGGTGCTCGGCGAAGGCGACCTCAACAGCCCGGGCGACCTGCTCCAGTTGGGCCGCGTCCGCGGCACCCTGCCCCAGGCGGCGCTTAAGGTGCCAGAGCACGGCGAAGGCCTCCCGCGAAAGATCGGTCTTGTCTCGCTCCTGCTCGGCTTCCCGAACCTCGCTCAGCAGGGCCACGAGATCAGCGAGGGTCTCCTGGGTGGTCTTGAGGCGCTCCTCGAAGGCCAAGGCCACGGCCTCGGCCCGGTCGCCGATGGAGATGAGCCAGGGTTGTTCGCCGGCCAGGCGCCTGACATGGTCGTGCAAGGACTTTAGCAGGCCAAAGACCTTCACTGTGTCGGGCTGGTTGGTGACGGCGATTCTCTCCAGCGTTTGCTCATTGAGCTCGTAGACAGCGCTGGGTTCGCCCACCTCACCGGACCAGGTCTGCTCCTGCACGAGCTTGGCTGTCTTGCGGAGGAAACTCCTCTCGACCGGGACGCCCCGCTCATAGTTGGCCCGGATGATGTGGAACATGCGGGTGAGAGCCTCGAAATCGGGGAGGTACGGCCGCAGGAACCCATCAGGGGACAGGATTTCGTAGAGATCCTGAATGGCCGCGAAGAAAGCGGAAAACCCCTGCCGTCGCTCCTGGTCGCGAAAGAACTCGAGGATGGCCTCGACCTGCTTGTCGTCCACTAGTCCCAGGCCCACCGGCAGGTAGTCCCGCCGGGCCTCGGCCATCATGGCCGCGAACCGCTCCCGCAGCACATCCAGCTTCTGGACCACGCCCTTGACGTCCTCGGAGTCGAAGGCTAGGGCCTTCTCGAGGTTGTCGAAGACGCCGACGAAGTCGAGGACGAAGCCCGCCGGTTTCTTGCGGCCGTCCTCGTCCTCGTAGGGCCGGTTCACCCTGGCGATGGCCTGCAGGAGGACGTGGTCGCGCATCGGTTTGTCGAGGTAGAGGCAGTAGAGGATGGGCGCATCGAAGCCGGTCAGGAGCTTCTCCGTGACGATGAGGATCTTGGGGAGCTCGCCGGCCTTGCCGAAGGCCTTGCGGATAGCCTTCTCGCGCTCCAGGGCCAGGCAGTGCTTGCGGAGAAAGGCGGGGTCCTTCTTCTCGGGGCCGGAGATGATCACCCTGGAATACTCGGGCGGCAGGTGGCGGTCAAGGGCCTCCTTGTAGAGGGCGCAGGCTTCGCGGTCGACGCCCACAAGGAAGGCCTTGTAGCCCATGGGCTCGACGGTCTCCCGGAAGTGGTCGGCCACGAAGCGGGCAACCTTCTCCACCCGCTCGGGGTTCTTGAGCATGTTGCGGAGGGTGACAGCCTTCTCGAGGACCTGGTTCAACTCCTCAATGTCGGCCACGCCCTCGAGCTCGGCCAGACTCAGGAACTCCCGATCGAGGGTGTCGCGGTCCACCTGCAGGTCGTTGGGGGCCAGGGCGTAGTTGAGCGGCACCGTGGCCCCGTCGGCCAGCGACTCGCGGATCGAATACTTGTCGAGGTAGCCCTTGTCGTCGTCCGTGCCGAAGACCTTGAAGGTGCCCTTGCCGCGGGCCGTGCGGTCGATCGGCGTGCCGGTGAAGCCGAGGTAGGTGGCGTTGGGGAGGGCACCCATGAGGTAGTTGCCGAGGTCGCCCTCGGTGGTGCGGTGGGCCTCGTCCACCAGGACGAAGATGTTCGGGCTCAGGTTGACGCTGGGCGGGACGTCGTCGAACTTGTGAATCATCGAGACGATGAGGCCCCGCTGGTCGGCGGCCAAGAGCCGGCGGAGGTGGCGTTTGCTACGGGCAATGGTTCCTTGGCCGAGTCCCACCGATTCCAGGACGCCCGAAAGCTGCGTCTCCAGTTCGGTGCGGTCGATGAGAAGCAGGACGGTGGGGTTGTCGAGACCCGGGTCGGCCATTAGGAGACGGGCCACGACGATCATGGTGTAGGTCTTGCCCGAGCCCTGGGTGTGCCAGACAAGACCCCGGCGCCGGCTGGGGTCGAGGGCCCGGGCCAGGCAGCGCTCGGCCGCCCGCATCTGGTGGGGGCGGAGGACGGTCTTGGTGAGTTCGTCGTTGCGGCGTACGAAGAGGACGTAGTCGGTCAGCAGGCGCAAGACCCGATTGGGCGCGGTGAAGGTTTTCACCACGGTCTCGAAGTCGACGGCCTGCTCGTCCCGCCACTGGAAGAGCCCTTTGCGCGAGAAGTTCCAGGTGGCCCCGTAGTGGAAAGCGACAAGGTGGGTCAAGGCCTGGAGCTGGACGAGGGCCAGCAGTTCGGGTCCCTTCTCGTGGTAGTAGCGGAGGTCGTCGAGGGCCTCGGCCAGGCCCTCCAACTCCGTGGCGGCCTTGGTCTCGACCACGATCACCGGGAGCCCGTTAATGAAGAAGGTGACATCGGTGCGGATGTCGGGCGGGGTGCCATTGGAGAAGAGAAGCTCGTCCGTGACGTGAAAGGCGTTGCGAGTGGGGTCGTCCAGGTCGAGGAGCCTCACGTTCCGCTCGCGTTTCTCCTCGGGGACGAAGACAGTCTTCAGGCCCTTGAGGTACTGCCAGGCGTCGAAGTTGCCCTCGATCGTGGGGCGAACGCGGGCGATCCGATGGGCCAACTCCTCGGCCCGCAGGCTATCGACCAGCCCCGGGTTCAGACGTTGGAGCTCGCGGACGAGGACCGAGTCGAGCACCGGGCTGGTGATGCCGCGCCGCCGGTCGAGGGCCGCCTCGGGCGAAAGGTAGGTCCAGCCGGCCTCGACGGCGTAGCGGATGAGGGGGTTCTGGACGGCGGCCTTCTCGCTGCCGAGGGCCATCAGGAGGCCTCCCCGTCGGTGATCTGGCCGGCCAGTTGGTCGACCAGGTGGTTCACTCGGACCTTGCCGGTCATCAGGTGGTGGAGGAGGGACTTGAAGAGGTTGTCGAGTGCCGCCAGGCGAGTCTCTTCGGCGGCGAGTTTGGCATCGACGGCGGAGAGGTGAGAGGCGATGGTGAGTTGCTCGGAGAAAGGAGGCCGCGTTACGCGAAAGGCAGAGAAGTTTCTCTTGCTGACAATGGGGACAGCCGCGCGCCCGGCCAACTGGGGCAAGACGGAAGACCGCCTCGACAGTGCATAGAAGAGAAACTCAGGTTCTACCTTCTCGTTCGCGACAATGCTATTGCACTGCTGATTGGTGGCACAGCTGTCCACTGCGGTCAGTCCAGTCTTCCCGATTGTCGCGCCAATGCAAACAACGACCACCGCTCCTTTCGGTAGGGCACGACACACCCGGAGTCCCGCAGCAGAAACCCGCCTCTCGGTAGTCGCGATGTACTTCCCATGGCCGATGTCGCCGGGCGTGACGAATAGGTGCGGCTCACCAAAGTACTCAGGCCTTCTAGTGCTGGGCGTCGTTCCGGTAACGATGTCCCCAAGCTCGCCGAGTGGGACCACACTCCAATGGGCCGGCATCAAGCCGATCTCCGTTTCTTTGAGAGGCACCTGGCCGGCCTGCTCGACGGTGACGGGGCCGTAGGTGAAAAGGCAGTGCATCAGCGTCAGCTTCAGATGGCGCATGGCCGCAATGACCCGCTCGCACGCCTCCTTCGCTCGCTGCACGGCCCTCAGCACAGAGGCGATCGCACGCTGCTCGGAAAGGGGAGGGGAGACAATCAACTGCTCCCTGAGCAGAGGGAAGTGGCGGTTGTAGCCTCGACTCGGAATGCTGAGAGACCCGAGAGCGAGATACAGGAAGTACGGGTCAAACCGGGACGATTCGGGCACGAGCACGTGTGTTCCCTGGGCACCCGCAATGAAGCGGAAATCAATGAACTTGAACACTCGGGTGTGGTCGCCGAAGACGATAACAGGAAGTTCAGCTTGATACACTCCTTCGTCGCTGTCCCAGTAGCCCGCAATCGTTGATTGGCCTTGGTCGATAATCGGAAACCGTCCGCTTTGCAGGTAGTCCGTACGGCGGACCATTCCCAAGTGCGCGTTGCTCTTGCGAACTGCCTGCAAGAACGGGATGACTTGCCACCCCCGCGGCAGCGAGTATGCTCTCGGCTCAGCGGGACCAGCAGTTGGTGCGTCATCGTTCTTCAGGCGCTTTGTGGTCTGATGACTTGCCCTCATCCCCCCACCCCCAGCGCCTTCAGCACCTTCTCCAGCTCCCGGTTGGCCGTCTCCAGGTCCTCCTCGGCTTCGCGCAGTTGGACCACGGCCTCGTCGAGGGGGAGGACCTCCGTCTCGATGCCCGTGGACACATACCGGCTGGGGGAGAGGTTGTAGTCGTTCTTGGCCGCCTCGGCTGCGGTGACGATGGCCGAGAGGCCGTCGACCGCCTTCCACTCGCGGTAGGCATCGGCCAGGGCGGCGACGTGCGGCTCCTCAAGGCAGTTCTTGGGCCGGCCCTTGCTGAACTGTCTGGAGCCGTTGACCACTAAGATCTGGCCCGGATGCTTCTTCCGCCGGTTGACGACCAGGACAATCCCCGGCGCGGTGGTGTTGTAGAAAAGGTTCTCCGGGAGGAGGAAGACGGCCTCAATCAGGTCGTCCTCCACGAAGCGCTGGCGAATGTCGCGTTCCTTGTTCGACCCCTGGCTCCCGCTACCGCGTGAGACGGCGCCTGTGTCGAGGACGACGGCCATCCGGCCCGTGTCGGCGAGCGAGGCGACCATGTGCTGGACCCAGCCCCAGTCGGCGCTGGAGGCGGGCGGGACGCCGCGGCTGAAGCGTCCGTAGGGGTCGTTCTCGTAGGTCTTGGCCTCGAACTTCTGGTTCCACATCGGGTTTGCGGTGACAAGGTCGAAACGCCTGAGCGAGCCGTCGGCCGCGGTGAAGGCGGGCCGGCGCATCGTGTCGCTCAGGACCACCTCCGCCTCCATGTCGTGGATGACGGCCACCATGCGGGTCATGGCGAACTTCTCGGGGCCGATGTCCTGGCCGAAGAGGCGAAGGGGTGCGATCTCGGACGGCAGTCGTTTCATTCCGTTCTTCTGGACGCCGTACTTGTCGACGAGCCGCTGGTGGGCCTTGATGAGGAGGCCGCCCGAGCCGCAGCACGGGTCGTAGACGGTTTGTCCGGGCTCGGGGTCGAGGACGCGGGCCATCAGCCGGGCGACCTCGGGCGGAGTGAAGAACTCGCCGGCCGAGGAACCCGAGCCCTCGGCGAACTTACGGAGAAGGTATTCGTAGGCCCGGCCAAGGAGGTCCGGCTCGACATCGTCGAGACCCAGCCGCTGGCGGCTGAGGATCCCGACCAGGGTGGCCAGCCGGTCGTCGTCGAGGATGCGCTGCCCGGAGGTGGTGGCGTTGAAGTCGGTGACGTTGATGACGCTGTGCAGGCGAGAGTTCTCGCGGGCCACGGCGCGCACGGCGTCGGTGAGATACTCGCCCAGGCCTGCGGCGCGGCGGGTGATCTCCGGCCAGCGCGCCTCGGGCGGGATGAAGAAGCGGACGAGTTCGTGGTCGCGCTCGACGAGATTGAGGGCGGCGGCCTCGGAGCCGAAGTCGGCGGCGAGGTGGCGGATCTCGTCGTCGAAGACGTCGGACAGGCGCTTGAGGAAGATGAGCGGCAGAATGTAGTCCTTGAACTTGGGGGCGTCCACCGGTCCGCGGATGACGCAGGCGGCTTCCCAGAGCCAGGATTCGAGGGTAGAGAGGTCGAGACTCATCCTTAGGCCTCCACTACAATTCCCTTTCGAAGCCAGAATTGCCACTGTCAGTGTTCGATTGGTCGTGTGGGTCTCCTGTGACGGCGCCGACGCAATCCGCCTACGCAGTTGCTCTTGGGAGGAGGGCCGGGTGGTTCCCCAATCCCGCAGTAGCGGACGTTCTCCAAGACTCATTCCACGGCGGGCCGACCGCATTGCCCGCCAGGCCTACCCCCTCCTCCCTCCGCGGCCATCAGCGATTGGCAGGCGCAGGCGGACTTCCGGCGAAGCGAGCGATAGGCAAGCCTTTCCAGCGACGCTGGACTAGACACGGAGCTTCAGCGGACCCCCATACGTCAGCCGGTTCTTGCGGCGGGGCCGCTGAACTCCAAGCCGTTAGTCCGACGGCCTGAAGGAGGGAACAAGAGTGGCGCTACCTGACTTCCAGAGCACGATGCTGCCGCTGCTGCAGTTCGCGGGGGACAGGCAGGAGCACTCCTTGCGTGAAGCGATTGACTCCCTCGCCGACCACTTCGGCCTCAGCGCTGTCGAGCGGAAGGAGCTTCTCCCCAGTGGCCAGCAAGAAGTTCTCAACAACCGTGTCGGATGGGCGCGAACCTATCTCACTAAGGCCTGTCTGCTGCAGGTCACCCGGCGCGGTCATTTCGAGATTGCGAAACGCGGCCTCGAGGTCTTGGCCGGCAGGCCATCACGGGTCGACAGCAAGTTTCTGGAGCGGTTCGACGAGTTCAGGCAGTTCAAAGCGCTTCGCCACACCCGCTCCGCCGACACCGAGGTCGGGGCCGCGGAGACCGACCAGGAAGCGACCCCTGAAGAAGCGTTGGAGTCCGCGTACGGCCGTCTTCGCGACAGCCTTGCCGCGGACATTCTGCAGCAGGTGAAGGGCGCTTCGCCCAGCCTGTTCGAGAAGCTGGTCGTCGAGTTGCTCGTCAAGATGGGCTACGGCGGAAGCCGTCAGGACGCCGGTCGTGCCATCGGCAGAAGTGGCGACGAGGGCATCGACGGCATCATCAAGGAGGATCGTCTCGGCCTCGACATCATCTACATCCAGGCCAAGCGCTGGGAGGCAATCGTCGGGCGTCCCGAGGTCCAGAAGTTCGCCGGTGCGCTTCAGGGACAGCGAGCGAGGAAGGGCATCATGATCACGACGTCGGCCTTCTCGGTTGACGCGCACACCTATGTGTCCCAAATCGACAGCAAGATCGTCCTGATCGACGGCGCGCAATTGGCCGGGCTCATGATCGAGCAGAACCTGGGCGTCAGCCCGATGGCAAGCTACGATGTCAAGAAGGTTGATACGGACTACTTTACGGAGTAGGCCGCTGGCCCGACAAGGGCTTCCAGCGGACGTGTCTGCGCCGTGCAGCTGAAGCCCAAGCGGCTAGCCCGACCGAAGTCCGGACTCGAGGCCAGGCCGGGCACCCGAATCCCACTCACCCCGGATGGGCTACCTGAAGGACGGTACGGCAATAGCTGGAACTCTCGTTGCTGGGAGGGGACCGCCCTGCTCACATCCATTGATGCCCCATGGCTCCTGAGCGCTGTGACGCAGGCGGCGGCGACCATTCTCGCATTGGGTGTAGGCTCACTATCAGTGGCCACGGTCTTCCTTTTCCGGGCGGGCGAGTTCCACAAGAAGGCGGCCGAACCTCTTCGCCTACGTCTGCCACAGGTGGGGGTGGCACTGATTGGGGCTGGGGTCTCCGCGCTTCTTGCGGTCATGGTGGGGTCGACTGGACTCCTGCTACTGGCCAAGGTCACGCCGGTGGTTCTTACCGCCCTCTCCGTAGCGGCCGTCGTTCTCCTGCTGCTCAGCGCGGTTGGCGCGTTCGTCATGGCCTACCTGCTTTGGCGGATAGTACGAGAGGTCGCTGGCTGAACGCACAGAGCAACATTCTGGAACCGTGAGTTCCTTGAGTCGACTCGGGGCTTCAGGCGAGGGGACCGTCCGAGCCGTTAGGGGCCGGGGGCACCTGAGGACCCGCCCGGCTAGCCCTTCTTCTTGCCCGTCCTCACCGTCTGAACGACAGTGGTGCTCGGGTTTTTCTTGACAGTCGTATTCGACACAGAGCGCTCTTGTTCACGGTTTTCTTCGCCATTCAACTCACCTCCTGGCGCTCAGATTTCAGGTTCAGGGCCCCCGGAACCCTCTATGTTGTATCAACGGACCCGATTATACCACAAGGGGTTGCGCTTTTCGTACCGCCTGAGTGCTGGACACCATCGTTCGCGCTCTGCGTCGGCTCCCAGAGCCGCCCCAGGCCTGGAGACTCACTCTCACTTTTGACCGAGACTGGTCTTTCGCCGTGGATGGCCGCTGGGCCAACAAGCGGCTGTAGCGGACGCATCCGGGCTCGCAATCTCGAGTAGGACTCTGCTGGCGCCGCTGAGCCGGTGTTCGTTAGTCCGACTAAACCAGGCATCGTTCCGACAGCGGGGACATCCTCTGCTACTTCCCACGCGTACACGTCATCTTATGAGGCCCTGGCTCTTCCGCCCCAGGGGTGAGGGGTTAGGGGTCACCGGTCGGCAGGGTGCCCCGCACGTACGTCGAAAACCGTGTTCAGCGGTTCTCCTGCGATCCTGGACTGGTACGGAGCTTCAGCGGACCTTCGACCAGTTCCTGAGGCGGGGTCACTGAGTTCCCAGGCGTCGGACAAACAACATTCCCGCGAGCAAAGACAAGGGGCCATCTGGGGTAGGAGAGGGTGAAAGCACAGTGAAGCATGAACCGGATAGCACGACGGACACCCAGTGGCTCGCACGAGAGGAACAACGCGTTTACGAATGCAGGACGGAAGGGAAGCTCGCAGGCCAGCGAAAACGATTCCGTCTGGTCGATGTTTTCTCCGGGGCCGGAGGGATGACTCTAGGCTTCTCTAAGAGCTTTGGTCACGCATTTGATTCGGTATGGGCGAATGACTTCAATGAGTACTGCCTCGGAACCTACAACAGCAACTTCGGCGGGCATTGCCTCCCGGGCGACATTGTTGACATCTTGGGTGACCAGTCGGTCAAGATCCCGGAGGCCGATGTAGTGATCGGTGGACCACCCTGCCAGGGGTTTAGCCTCCTGAACAAGAACCGCGAAGGGGATTCACGCAAACAGCTCTGGCGTCCCTACTTTGAGATCGTCAAACGATCTGGGGCGAGAGTCTTTGTCATGGAGAACGTTCCGCAACTCCTAGGGTCTTTCGAAGCCGGCGAGATCATGGGCACAGCCGAAGCGATGGGCTTCAAGGTGTGGGGAGACGTTCTGTGCGCGGCCGATTACGGCGTGCCGCAAACACGGCGGCGTGCATTCATTGTCGGCTCCAGAGGCCTTGACCCGGCACTTGTCTTCCCGCCTCGCAGGACGCACTTTGACCCGTCGAAGGGCGCCGTGCAAACGGTCTTGCCGCCGGTCGATGGGAAGGGCTACCTGCCCGGGGCACTGAAGTGGCGCACAGTCCGAGATGCGATTGCTGATTTGGCGCCCCCTGTCGGCACCCAGCCTCGTGAGGTTCCGCCGCCGCTGAACCTGCATTTTGGCCGCTCTCCCACTGCGACCAGCCTGGCTCGGTACAAGGCAATCCCGGAGGAAGGCATGAATCGGTTTGACCTTCAGAGGCGAGCACCGGAGTTGACGCCTGGGTGTTGGGTTCGCAAGAAGAGTGGTGGAACGGATTTGTTCGGCCGTCTCTGGTGGGACCGACCGGCGTTCACCATCCGGACCGAGTTCTATAAGCCGGAGAAGGGTCGCTATCTGCATCCGAAGCAGCATCGACCGATTACCCATCGGGAAGCGGCACGGTTGCAGTCGTTCCCGGATGACTTCGTCTTCCGGGGGTCCAAGATCGAAATCGCGAAGCAGATTGGCAACGCGGTTCCACCCGGTTTGGCGGCACGCGTGGCCGATGTCGTCTACATGCTTCTGACCATGGACGGTCGTTGACATGGCCGATGTGTTCACAAGGGAAAAGCGAAGCTGGATCATGAGTCGCGTCAAGGGACGCGATACAAGACCGGAGATCCTCGTTCGTTCCTTTGTTCATCGAATGGGATATCGGTTTCGGACGCATGGTCGGGGACTGCCCGGCAATCCGGATATCGTGCTGCCTCGACATGGGAAGGTGATCTTCGTCCATGGATGTTTCTGGCACGGTCACAAGGACTGCCCTCGCTCTAGACGCCCAACAACAAACGAGACCTTCTGGAGCGACAAGCTCGATGGCAATGTTAGGAGAGACAGGCGATTTCGCCGGGCCTTACCGAGACTAGGCTGGAAGGTGCTCGTGGTATGGGAATGTGAGACAAGAAAGCCGGAGCAACTGCTCAGGAAGTTGGAGAGGTTCCTACATGACGAGTGATGAGAATTCGGTGGCGCAGGCCGACCCTGAAGCCGTTCGCAGCAAGATCGAAGAACTGATACGAGATTTCCAGGCCGAACTTCGAACGGGAGAACTTCGTGCGAAGGTGCTGGCTCTGGTTCCGGTGTTTCACGGCCTGCGGAACTTGGGCAAGGCGCTGATCCCGGCCGAGTACGCTTCGGCCGCAAGGGACCGCATCCTATACTACTTACGGGAGTATCCCCGCACTGTCATTGACGGTGATGAGTTGCTTGTCGTGTCCGGGATTCAGGAATACGCACGTCGTGTGCGCGAGCTGCGAGTCCAGTTCGGCTGGGCGATAGCCAGCGGTGTGACGATCAAAGAGATGCGTGACGAGGGAAACGAAGAGGTCCCCCAGGACTTCGAGGCCATGAAGCCGAGCGAATACGTGTTACTCAGTGAGAGGGAAGACCGTGACGCGGCGCACCGCTGGAATGTTGCCAATGTGATACGGAAACAGCGCGGTTCGGTCCGTGACAAGCTCCTTAGGTATCTACGCGTGAATGTCGGCCAAGGAGTCACGAACGAGGAACTACGTTATGTCGCCGGGGACAAGACGGAATGGGCGCGGCGGGTGCGTGAGCTACGAACGGAGTTAGGCTGGCCAATCGCAACAAAGACCACCGGGCTCCCCGATCTGGGCGTCGGTGTCTATGTCCTTCAAGCCGACCGGCAGAGTCCCCCGCATGATAGGGCCATTCCAGACGACGTGCGCCGGGAGGCGCTGCGCCGTAGTGGGTACAGATGTCGAGAGTGCGACTGGTCACACGGCGAATGGAACCCTTCGGATCCCAGGCATCTGGAACTTCACCATGTTCAACACCACGCAAGAGGCGGAGAGAATGTCGAAGACAACCTGAAGACCCTCTGCACAGTCTGTCACGACAAGCTTCATTAGAGAAGAAAGATGAGGATGCATTCACTGCACGGCTGTTCCGCTGCGCTCCATAGCCGCTGACGAGCTTTGTTGTTGGCCTGACTCGGGGCTCTTCCACTTATGAGCCGGTGCCGAGGGGGAGTTCGAGTGAGGGTAACGGCCAGTCTCGCCAGGGCGGGGCTGCCCGGTCTGCTCGTCTTGACTGTGTTCCTCACGCTCCTCGCACCGGGCTGCGCCCGGCGGCAGCCCGGCGCTTCCGACCAGCGCATCCCGACCACGCGGGACGGCGCGGTCACCCGGTTGGGTCCGTTCAGCTATCTCAAGGACCTGTCGACGGCGACCTTGAGCCCGGATGGCCGATACCTTGCCCTGTCCGGGACCAACGGCGCCAACGACGAAATCTGGCTCCTGAACCTGGCCGCCGGCGACGCCTATTGCTGCGCGAGCCAGCCGCGGGCGTCCGGATCCGATCGGGGAAAAACATTCACCCTGAGGCCGATGTCTTGGGTCGGCAACCGGCTGGCCTTCTTAGTCTGGGGCTTTCAGACGGCCGGACCCAACCGGGGGGAAAGCGGTTGTTGGATCGCGTCGGTTCCTTCGGACGGCTGCGCAGCGGAGACGGTTGCGTTCATCCCGGGGGTCTACAGTCCGCAGAAGCACGTGCCGGTTGCCGACGGCACAGCTGCCGTGATCCTCTTCGGCGGGGAGATTCACTGGGTGGACCTGGTCAGCGGGCAGATTCACTCTCTGCCCACGAATCTCACTGGGTTCGTGATGGACTGGACTGTCCCGCCGTCCTTCTCTGCCGACGGGCGCCACGCCGTAAGCGGAGCCCGGCCGGAGATCGTCGACCTGTGCACGGGTGCGACCGTCGACCTGCAGCTGCCGGATGAGGGCGCGACGTGTTACGAGACCTTGGGCTGGACGGCTGGTGGGCTCATCGTCCAGGGGAGTGTGGCGGGCGGGGATTGGGTGTCCTTAGGCGCCCTCGCGAGGTCCTACCCGGCCGGGTACGTCGGCCTCCGCCTCCTCGACGTCACGGGGACCGTAAAGCACGAGGTCGCCGTCCAGGGCGGCCAGGACTGGCGCATCGGCTGGTTGGCCTGGGCACCCGAAGGCGACTCGCTCCTTCTTGCCTGCGGGCCGATGGGCCGGGTGACGGACTCGGAGGGAGTGAAAGGGCCGCAGGTCGAGACCAAGGAACTCTGGAAATGGTCCGCCGCGGACGGCACCTACCGCAAGTTGGCCGACTTTGACGGGCGCGTTCACCACATCGACTGGGGTGCGCCGGGGCTCTGCCAGGTCTGGTACTGCCAGGAGAGAGGCGATACGACCCGGAAGGGGCTCGAGATAAGACTCGATACCGCGGAGCCCGTCGTCTCCCCAAGGTCTGTCCCCACGCCCCTCAGCCAGGTCGGCGATTCGGCGGTCCGCCCCATCGAGGTACCCGGCAGTTGGGGCGGGATGGACCGCATCCTCGGCGAATGTCAGGGCGTCCCCATCGTGGCCCGGTTCCTGGGTTCCGGCAACTGGCGCGTGGTGGCCGCGCGCGCGGAGGGTGATACGGTCATCCGCGAGCTGTCGAGCTCCTACGCCGACTTCCGGTTGTGTGGGAGCTGGCTTTTGGTTGGCTACAGTCCACTGGGGCAATCGGAATACTTCATCGACGTCATCGCGCTAGCGCCCTAGGGCTGCTGCTCCTGGTTCTCGTTAGTCGTGGTCTGGGGTTGCACCTTCCTCAGCGACTCCCCTTTGAGGGCGAGCCGGTAAGCGTTGTGGACCAGACGGTCGAGGATGGCGTCGGCCACGGTAGGGTCGGCCATCGTGGAGTGCCAGTTCTCGACGGGGAGTTGGCTTGAGACCAGGGTGGACCTGGCCATGCAGCGGTCGTCGACGACCTCGAGCAGGTCCCGGGCCTCCGGCGCGGTGAGAGGGGCGAGGCCCCAGTCGTCGAGGATGAGCAGGTCGTGAGCCTGCCCCGCTTCAGTGGACACCAAGGACTTGGTAGTATGCAAGTACAGGGGGTGTCCACGATGGCGGCAACAAGACCTCCGTATGCGCTTGAGTTTCGGACTGAGGCCGTGCGGTTCGTCAAGGACAGCGGAGCGCCCCGGGTACACGCCGAGCTCGCCTTAGGTCAGCGCATACGCCGTTCGCGTAAGCGAGTCGCGAGGTTGATGCGCCTAGCCGGCCTGGTGGGCGTGCACCGCCGAAGGCTTCGCGGCTGCACCAGGCGCAACGAGCGTCAAGAGCCGCAGCCTGACCTAGTGCGGCAGGACTTCACGGCGTCCGGGCCCAATCGCCTCTGGGTGGCCGACTTGACCCAGCACACGACCGGCGAGGGCTGGCTCTACCTTGCCACCGTGCTGGACGTCTTCTCCCGCCGGGTGGTCGGCTGGGCCATGGGCGCCCGCGATCTCGTGATCGTATGCCGAGGCAGGGCGGAGGAAGCCCTGACCTGGCTGAGATGGATCACGGAGAAGCTGGGTCTGAGCCTGAACGAGGCGAAGACCCGGGTATGCGACGCCGAGCGAGAGACGTTCGACTTCCTGGGCTACACGTTCGGCCCCATGGTGTTTCGCCGGACGGGCAAAACGTACGTTGGGGTTGCTCCCTCGAAGAAGCGGGTGAAGCGGTTCAAGGAGTCGCTGAGAACCGAGCCGCACGTGGCAAACCACGCCCCTCTCAACGAGGTGGTGGCGGCGGTAAACCACAAGCTGCGAGGATGGAGCCGGCATTTCAGCGTCGGGACGCTGGAACCGTCCTATCGGACGGTGGACCGCTACGCCGAGGCTCTGTTCAGGCAGTTCCTGGTGCGCCGACACAAGGTCCCCGGGCGGGGGACCCGGCCGTTCAGCAAGCGGTACCTTTACGGGGAGCTTGGCCTCGTGCGGTCGCGGGATCGCCGGCGGATGTCGCGCCTGCATGCCTTGACGTGAAACCAGTCCGAGAGCCGGATGCGGGAAAACCGCACGTCCGGTTCGATGAGCGGGTCCGAGAAACCGGGTCATGGACGGGCTAGTGAGGCACTCCCGGAGGAAACGGGGAGCCAACGGATAGGCCCGGCCTACCACCACGGCGCTCGGGTTCGACTCTACCCGAGGAAGAGGAGACAACCGGCGATGCCGATGACCTACGTAACCAACATGCAGCACTTCCTTGACGAGAATGGCGCCGTTCCCGAGGTCATTCCCGGCCCGGCTCTCAACATCGCACTCTTCCTCGGTTCTATCGTCGGCTGGGTGACGAGCCACCAGGACAGGCAGAAAGAGCGGACAAACGCGCCGTGCCGCCGTAGCCCAGGGCGACGTCGATGTCCCGGCAACGTGTACGCGTGGTTCGATACCGATGGCTTAACAATCATCTGGGAATGCCCCATCTGCCACGACAACGGGACAATCCGCGGCTGGGAAGACACGTTGTGGGACCGCCACAGAGCGTAGATTCGGCTGGGCCAGTACGAGCTCAGCCTAACAGACGCCTCCACCACCGGGCACCGGGGATGGTCAGGTCTGAGAGGGTTAGGCGGGAGGGGTTAGCTCTCGGGGGATACCGGCAGGAAGGGTGTCGTCGCCCCGCGCCGAATCCCGTTGGGCAGGTTTTCCATTGCGGTGCGCCAGCTGGCGGGTGCGCGAGCTGACGTCGGGCCTTCCGGAGCAGGGGAGTGAATGAAATGAGGATTGGTGTCCATCGCTTCCCAACGCCCATCGTGTGGACCCGGGTACTTGTCTTCGGTCTGTTGCTGGCGCTCACAGTGGGGGCTGCTGCAGCTTGCCGCCGAGTTGACGCACCTACATCCGATATCGTCTCCGGCGTCGAAGGCAACGACGCGGACTTGTCTGGCCAGGGCAGTAGCGAGCCAGCCTCCGAAGGAACTCCCGATGGCGGAAGGGTGGACAGCACCCGCCTATCTTTGCTATGCGGCCATCCGGGAGAGGGATCTGTCCTGGCTTATCTCCCACCCGGCTCCTACAGGTTCTCTCCGACCGGCACGTATGCGATCCAGCCCGGCGCTTACACTCTATCCCCCACAGGCAGGTATCTCATGATGACCGAGCGGCGGGAAGAGGAGCCGGCGCAGATGTACTACCGGCCGGCTGTCTATGACATCGGAAGGTTGCTCGAAGCTGACCCGCCTCCCTCGCCGGGTGTGCTTGTGCCGTCTTCGCCCGACCTTTGGGTACGGAATGACATCTGGTTCTACGGCTGGGTCTTGGGAGACCAGGCCCTAGCCATCGGCGACAGCCACCGGGTCGTCCTCTGGTGGCCGGAGACCGGGGAGACTAAGACTATCCTGGGACACCCCGCCGGCGAGGCCGGCGAGTTCGCCCACCATGGGGGAGCCGTCTCTCCCGACGGTCGGTCGATCGCCCTGGCCGAGTCGGGTCCAGATGGCATGATCCGTCTTGAGCAGGTGCTGCTGCAGACCTCAGCCGGTTCGATAGAGGTTGAGGCCGTCGTTACTCTCGTGGCTGAACTTGAGGGACGAACCCTTTACCCCGGCGCATCTGGGTTTCCTTACGAGCGGGTGTGGCTCACCTGGGCCCCGGACTGCCTGAGTCTAGCCATCTCGGTGGAGAGACGGGAGGGCGAGTACGACCTCGGGTCATGGTTCTGGGAGGCCTTCCTGCTGAGGCTCGATACCGAGCCGCCCGCCGCGTCCCCACTCGCTAGAGACGTCTCGGTCTTCAGTTGGTCTTCTGACGGTGATTACTTGATTGTCGAGCCAACTCGGGGCAACCAGTCCCCGCGGGTGATCTCCCCGGGTGGGGAGACGATTCTGCCAATGCAGTCCAGGAATTGGTCATGGGTTCAAGGGGGCGAGGGACTCCTGGCGTACGAGGATGGTTGGTCTCTCGTTATCAGCGTGCCCGACGGGACCAAGGAACCCCTTGTCTGGGGAAACGCCATAGCCCGTCTCCCTGACGGCCGGTGGCTATGGTTGGCGCCGAGCCTGGAACTGCCTCCTGAGGTCGACCCTGCCCAAACGGTGACCTTCTACGACAATGGCGCATACCGAGAAGCGACGCTGTCCGAGATTGCCGGCTTGGTGAGCGAGGTGGCGGCCGACCCTCGGGCCAAGTTGGGTCCGGGATGGTATCGCAGTCCGGGTTACGCCGCCCGCTACTTCACCTTGGATCTTCTCGGCATCGCCGACTGGCGCAACGACGAGTGGTCCCAATGCGCCTCCGGCCCCGGAAACGTCATTAACGACGAGGCCGGGGTGAACCTGGGAGTCTATGTGGGTCTTCTGGGACCGGACGACGAGGCCGAGACGACCACGGTAACCCTGAAGACCGCCAAGAAGACCGCCTGTCTTATCTCCCTCGCCCGTGCCTGGCCGGGAGGCCCCTGGCTGGTCGTCAAGGTCGAGCCGGCCGAGTATGTGGAAGGTCCTTGAACCGGTCGAACCCGGGCCACCTCGGGCGACTTCGCTGTGGGAATCGGAAGCAGCGGGATCGGTGGGTCAAGGGCGATGGCGACGCGGGACAAGAACGCGGGTGTAGCGGGGAGTTGTCCTGGCGTGGGCTAGAGCCAGCCAACCTGCTCAAGGTCTGCTCCTGCGGGCACGTCGACGACTGTGACCGGGCTCTGGTCGAGAGCCGCCATAGGTACCTGGTCGCTCAGGCGGACGCGGGCCTCGAGATCGTGGTCGCCCACTCGGGAGACCGGCCGCTCGGCTTTGCGGAGACGGTGCCGATTGAGGGGGCCGCCCGCGACGTGGACGGCGAAGAGGCTATCCTGCTTCACTGTGTGAACGTGTTCGAGCGAGATCGGGGCGTAGGGCGGGCCTTGGTGGAAGAGGCGCTCGGACGGGCTGCGAGGCGGGGCCGGGGTATCGTGGTCGATGCCTGCGCGGACGTGTGGGGGTTCATGCCCGAGGAGTTCTTCTCCCGGCTGGGTTTCGGCGTGGCCCAAGCCAGGGGCCGGCGCAGGCTCATGCACGCGGGTCTCCCCGCTGGAGCCCGTCTTCCGCGGTATCTGGAACCTCACTACGCCCCGCCACCGCCACACCGTCTGGCGGCCGGGCGAGCCACGGGTCGGGCCGGCCCCGGGGAGGCGCGACCGGAGGTCGTGGTCGACGTGTTCTTCACTCCGCTGTGCGGCGGGCTGCTCAGCAAAGAAGCCGCCGTGATGCGGCGGGCGGCGGAGCCGTACGGGGACCGGGTGCTGGTGCGCGAGTGGAGCGCCGGCGATGCCGAAGTGCGACAGGGCTTCGGCATCGCCCGGGCCGTGTTCGTGAACGGGGTCATGCGTCCCAACGGCGACACCATCGGCCCCGCGGAGGCCGCCGGCCTCATCGCCGAAGCCCTGAACCGGTTCGCGCCGGCCACCGCCGTGTGGGACGACTCGATCTCTCGGCTGTTCTGAGCCTTGGCGCCTCATGCGCAAACCGCTAGACGCCTTGGAGGAGGGCTCAATGAAGGATTTGAGTGTTCCAGGTGCCTTGCAGCCTCTGGTTACTGGCTATGATTTTGAGCCGGTCACGGTAGGCGATTCTTCCGCTCGCGTCTTTCGGCTTCGGCAGAATGCGGAGAGTCGGCTATTTCTCAAGTGTGGTCCGGTCAACAGCGGACTGAAAGAAGAGGCCTGTCGATTGAAGTGGCTCTCTGGACGAGTCAGGGTCCCGTCGGTAATCGCATTTGTGGCCGAGGAAGATCAGGAGTTCCTTCTCACGGAAGCTCTGATCGGCCGAGACGGCACGGAGGCCGGTCGTGAGAATCCCGAAGCTGTGGTTGTGGGGTTGGCGCAGGAGCTACAGGTCTGGCATGCACAGCCGGTCGCGGGGTGTCCCTTCGACCAAGGCTTGGCCGTTCAGATTCCGCTGGCGAGAACTCGTACGCAAGACGGGTTAGTCGATGAACACGATTTTGATGAGGAGCGTCGCGCTCGTTCTGCAATGGAGCTGTTGGAGCAGCTGGAGCGGGATCGTCCAGAAACCGAAAACCAAGTGCTCACACATGGTGATTCCTGCCTGCCAAACGTGATTTTCGATGGCATAGCGTGTGTAGGTTTCATCGACTGCGGCCGGGCGGGGGTGGCCGACCGGTATCAGGACCTTGCCCTCGCTGCCCGAAGCATCAGCAGGAACTTGGGAGGGAAGTGGGTTCAGCCGTTCTTCGAGCACTACGGGCTCTTGAAGGTGAACGCCCGCAAGCTTGCTTTCTATCGTTTGCTGGACGAATTCTTCTAACCCGGCGGCGTCTAACAAGCCGCTGCAGCGACCGCTGAAAAGTGCGGCGGCTGAGCTTGGCCTTGGGGAGATTGCCGTTGCGGTGTGAGGCAGCTGACCCCAGGCAGTACGTGTTTATGGAGACGCGTCTCACACACGGAAAGGGGTTTCCCCCATGGACCTTGGGCTCACAGGGAAGGTGGCTCTGGTTACCGGTGGCAGCCGGACGATCGGCTACAGCATCGCCCGCCGGCTGGGGATGGAAGGCGCCAAGGTAGCGATTTGCGCCCGGGGGGAACGGAACCTCCTTGGCGCAGTGGAGAAGCTCAGAGCGGAAGGCGTCGACGTCTGGGGCCGGGTCGCCGATGTGTCCGACCGTCAGCAGGTGCGCCGTCTCGTCTCAGAGGTAGTGGAACGCTTCGGCGGACTCGGCGTCCTCGTCAACATCCCGGGTGGCTACATCAAGCTCGGGCCGTTCAGTTCTGTCGAGCCGGAGGACTGGCGGGCGGGTTTCGAGCTGAACGTCCTCACGGCGGTGGCGGTGACTCGCGAGGCCCTTCCTCACCTGAAGGCGGACGACTGGGGGCGCGTCGTGAACATGGGCGCCTTCTACCTCGCCCCCGGCGTGCCGCACCTGATGACCGAGCTGGCCGAGAATATCGTGGCCAAAATCTCTGTGTCGGCCCTGACGAAGGTCATGTCCGAGGAACTGGCCCCCTCGGTGACGGTCAACTGCATCGCTCCGGGGCCGGTAGGAACCGATCATCCGATGCGCGAGTGGTGCGACGGCTTCCCTGTTCCGCGACCGGCCGACCCCGCTGAACTTGCCGATCTCGTCGCCTTCCTCTGCTAGGCCGGGTACCTCACCGGTCTCACGGTGCCCTTCGACGGCGGAGCCACGCGGCGGGTGGTGTAGGCCTGCAAGACACTGTAACTCGAGAGGGGTGTCTTGTCGGTGCTGCCGATTCACCATCGCCTAGGTGGACATGCTGCCCCCTAATACGTCGCTTCAGCGGACGCCTAGCGGTGCCGCTGAGCTTCAGCGTTAGGCCGTGCTGTAGTCAGGCGTCACTTCGACAGAGCCATTGCCCGGCATGTCCGGTATAATAAGCCTGAAAGGGGCGCGGGCTGAATGCAGAGGAACCCTAAGGCTATCCGCCGACCGCACGCGGTTCCGCCCGGCCTCCAAGCTGTTCTTGGCGAGACTGAAGCCGCGCTGCGGCGGGGCAGGGCGGATCCCGGTTCCGACATCGATCTGGTCCTCCTGCTGGAGAAGAGTGACGGTGCTCGAGAGAGGCGACACTGCTCCGAGGCCGTTGCGGAGCTTTGCCTCCGGCATGACACGGTCATTTCCCTGGTGCCGATGGGGATTGAGGAGTTTCGTTCGGCCAAGACGCCCTTTCTTCTCAACGTAAGGCGGGAGGGGATACGTCTGATCTCTCCTTCTCCAAGCACTCGGCTGTGATTACTGCCTTCGGCCAGCACTTCGTCAAGACCGGAGTCCTAGACCCGTCCCTCCACCGCTATCTCCTTGATGCCTTCGATC